>OFGA01000234.1_pt1 | contig 52419 bp, 50 predicted proteins | sample 1521471 | NCBI WGS metagenome assembly OFGA01 (sample SAMEA3504086, study PRJEB24116) | mouse gut metagenome | biome: mouse gut; feature: mouse-associated habitat; material: faeces | place: Denmark | collected 2011 | reverse complement strand
CCGAAGGATGCCTATGTGGAGAGGCTGGAAGAAGCGGTAAAAGAGGCCAGGAAGAATAGAGAATGGAGGCATGAGTATATGACACTGCTAATGAGAGACCAGGAGAATGTGAAAAAAGGAAGAGAATATGGTGAAGAATTGATGCTTGCTTTGATACAAAAATTGGTGGCAGATAAACGGTTTACTGAAATAGAGCGAATGAAAGACGATAAAGATTATCGTCTGATACTATACAGAGAATATCATATTATTTGAAAACAGGAACATGACAGGGCAGAGCATTTACAAGTGCGCTGCCTTGTTTGACAAAATAATATGGGGCTATTTTCGCACTTGGGTATGATATGGAGCACCATGCCATAAGTAAAGGCGAAGTTTTGAGGAAGGTCTGAGAGTGCGGGAAAGCTAAGATTCAGGCTGGAAATAGAGGGCTGGTAAAAGTTGTTTTAGATAATTGGAAAAGAAAGCAAAGCAGCAAAAATTTAATTAAAATGAAAGAAAGGAATGTCAGGATGGCGGACGAAAAAATTAAAAACTCCAGAGAACTTGAATTTGCCGTGTTTTGCATTGAAAATACTGCCGCAAAGCTTGGCGTGAACGCAGAACGGGCCTGCCAGGCATTTACCGAAAAAAGCAATATCCTGAACGGTTACATTGTGCCGGAATATGAAATCCTGCACACTCAGGGCAGGGAATATATCGCAGACGATTTCGTCGATATGATATTTGCTCACTTCGGAATCACGTTCTTACAGACTTTGCAGTGCATGCCCCTGGGGCAGACCCTGCAAAGTCCTGTGTGAACCGTAACCCGTTACGGTGTCAGTCCGAAACGGTTTTAATCCAGCACTTTACACTTCCCATAGCATTTAGTATAATAAAGACAGATAATCGAAAAACAGCAGGAACGGCCGTTTATTGATGTGATTGATAGAAGAAGGGAAGGTAGAGAATATGAAAACATTTGTAACCGCAGAAATCGGAATTAACCATAATGGGGATGTGGATATTGCAAAAAAACTGATTGACAACGCGTTCATATCCGGATGCGATGCCGTGAAATTCCGCAAAAAGAATGTAGAAACCTATTACAGCCAGGAATATCTGGATGAGCCATTCGAATCGCCATGGGGGCATACACGCAGGGAGATGATGCACGGCCTGGAATTTGGCAGGGAAGAATTTGATATCATTGATGCCTATTGTAAAAAGAAGGGGATTCAATGGTATGCATCGGCATATGATGTGGAGTCCCAGATTTTCCTGAGCAAATATAACCTGAAATATAATAAAATTGCTTCACGCATGATTATCAATGACGAGCTGCTGCAGGCTGTATCGAAAGAAGGGCGTTATACCTTTATATCCACAGGCATGAGCACGTTTCAGGAGATTGACCATGCCGTGGATATATTCCGCAAAAACAACTGCCCGTATGAGCTGATGCACTGCAACAGCACATACCCGATGGTCAGCATCGAGGCCAACTTAAAGGTCATCCATACGCTGCACCAGCGCTACGGCTGCAAGGTCGGCTACAGCGGACACGAAATCGGGACGCTGGTAAGCGCCTGTGCCGTAGCAATGGGCGCGACTTCCGTAGAACGCCATATCACGCTGGATAAAACCATGTACGGCGAAGAACAGCGTGCTTCTGTGGACCCGCTGGAATTATGGAAGCTTGTGAAAAATATCCGCGAAGCAGAACAGATTATCGGTACCGGAGAAAAAGTACTTTCCGAAGCAGAACTTGCACTCAGAAAAAAGTGCAGGGAATAATACAGCATGCTGAATAAGAATAAAGCATGCAGGACTATAAGGAGAAACAACGTGGCAAGACGCGATAAAATCAACTACTACCTGGACCTGGCAGATGTCGTGTCCAAACGGTGTACCTGTCTGCGGAAGCATTACGGCGCAGTAATTGTAAAAAATGATGAAGTAATTGCAACCGGCTATGCCGGGGCGCCGAGGGGGCGCAAAAACTGCACAGACCTTGGCTACTGCCTGCGCCGCAAAATGAATATCCCGAGAGGGGAGCGCTATGAGCTGTGCCGCAGCGTCCATGCGGAAGCAAATGCGATTATCAGCGCAGAACGCGAAAAAATGATAGGAGCCGTTATGTATTTATCCGGCAGGGAAGCAGATACCGGGGAATATGTCAAAAATTCCTGCAGCTGCTCCATGTGCAAGCGGCTGATTATCAACGCCGGAATCCGCAGTGTCTTTATCCGCGATTCCGACGAGGAATACCGCGAAATCGATGTAAACGACTGGATTGAGCATGACGAATCCTTAGACGGGACCTTCGGATATTAAAAGCAGCTTCGGGCGCAGGAATTTATTTTCGCACATATGCAGCCTTCCTGCTGCATAAAATAGAATAATATTACATCACAGCTGCTGTTTCCAGATTTTCGGAACACGGCCGGAGCCAGTTATGTTTGGGAAAAGACGAAATATTCTATCCAGCGAAATAAAACAAAGTGTAGTCCGGGCTTTTGACCTGCCAGCCGACCTGGCTTATGGAAGCGTGCTGGTCTCGGTTACCGGGCAGAACGAGCTGCTGATTGAAAACTACCGCGGAATTCTGGAATATAAAGACGAGCACATCCGCATCCAGGCAAAAGACTGCCGGATATTAATCGTCGGAAAACAGCTGAAAATCGAGTATTACACCAACGAAGAAATGAAAATCAAGGGCTTTATTGAACAGATTTTATATGAAAACTGAGGTGTATTATGCTGCTGCGTCTGATTAAATATTTCCGTGGCTATGTAGAAGTGGCGTTGTGGGGCTATGCGCCCGAACGGTTTTTAAATTTGTGCAGTAACCATGATATCCTTATCTGGGACTTGTGCCAGCAGGGGGATGTTTACTGTTTTAAAGTGTCTGTCGAGGGCTTCCGCTGTCTGAAGCCGCTGCTGAAAAAATCTGGAACGCATGTAAAAATCAGCCGGAAAAACGGAATCCCGTTTTTTTTCTTCCGCTACCGCAAACGGAAGGTTCTGTTTTTAAGCATTGTTGCCTGCATGCTGATACTGACCGCCTTGTCCCGTTTTATCTGGAAAATCAATATCAACGGCAACGACAGCGTGACCAATGACAGCATGCTGCAGTTTCTGGAAGAAAAAAACAGTGCCTACGGCACGCCTGTTTCGCGCATCGACTGTACAAAGTTAGAAGAAGAAATCCGCAGCTGTTTCGAAAGCATTATCTGGACCTCAGTCAAACGCGAGGGCACGACGCTGACCATCGATGTGCAGGAAAACCTGGCGGTACCCGCGGAAGGAGCCGGCTCCCTGCTGCCTGAAGAATTCCAGAACCAGGAGCAGTCCGGATTTGACCTGACCGCCATGCACGATGGGACGATTGAAAGCATTTATGTCCGCAAGGGCACCCCTCTCGTACAGCAGGGCGATACCGTCAAAAAAGGGGATGTGCTTGTCTCCGGCGCGCTTCCGATTTATGACGATGCCGGAACGCTGACTGCTTACCAGTACTGCACGGCGGATGCAGACATCCAGCTGAAAACAGAGTATGCTTATAAAAACAGCTTTCCGTCCGAGCATGAGGAGCGCATTTACAGCGGCAGCAAAAAGGCCCGCTATGGCATCAGCATCGGGGATTCGTACCTGCAGCTGCCATGGAAAAAACACGGGTATACGCAGTATTCGGTTCTGGACACAAGAACGCAGCTGCGCCTGTGCGACTCATTTTACCTTCCGGTCTATTTTGTAAAACGCGAATATGAAGAATACGAAACAAAAAAAGAAGTGTACACCAAAAAACAGGCCGAGGCACAGGCAGCGGAAGATTTGGAAGAATTTTTAGAAAAATTAATAGAAAAAGGTGTTCTCATTTTGGAAAAACATGTTATGATAAGAGCTGGAAAAAATAAATATACCGTATCAGGGACTATTACGGTTATCGAAAGCACATTCCGGTATGCCGTGAACGGGGAACACCTGCCTGATGCGGGAGATGAAGGGAATGTAGGAAATGAGTCTGAATGAGATATCCATGGAACTGCCTTCCAGCCATATGACAAATGTATTCGGGCAGTTTGATGCACATATGAAAAAAATAGAACGCAGCCTTCATGTGACGTTAATCTGCCGCGATGAACAGCTCAAGATTCTGGGAGATGCGGTTTGCGCTGCATCTGCGTCGCAGGTGCTAAAGCAGCTGCTGGAATTATCCCAGCGCGGCAATACGATAACGGAGCAGAATGTGGACTATGCCATTTCGCTTGTCATGGAACATGCGCCGTCCACGCTTGCCGAAATTGATGATGACTGCATCGGATATACAGCCAATGGCAAGCCTATCAGCCCGAAAACACTCGGGCAGAAAAAATATGCGGATATGATTCGTGACCATATGATTGTGTTTGGCACTGGCCCTGCAGGAACCGGAAAGACTTACCTTGCAATGGCGATGGCGGTTGCTTCTTTTAAAAAGGAAGAAACCGGGCGCATTATCCTGACACGCCCGGCGATTGAAGCCGGGGAAAAGCTCGGTTTTCTGCCAGGCGACCTGCAGAGCAAGGTCGACCCGTACCTGCGGCCATTATATGATGCGCTGCACCAGATTATGGGCGCGGACAGCTTTGTAAAAAACATGGAAAAAGGACTGATTGAGGTCGCGCCGCTTGCATATATGCGCGGGCGGACGCTGGATAATTCGTTTATTATCCTGGATGAAGCACAGAATACGACTCCGGCACAGATGAAGATGTTTTTAACGCGCATCGGTTTCGGCTCCAAAGTCGTGGTAACCGGGGACGGCTCGCAGAAAGACCTTCCGCCGGATGCAAAATCCGGCCTGGATGTCGCGCTCGACGTATTAAAAAACGTAGAAGAAATCGGAATCTGCCAGCTTTCCAGCAAGGATGTCGTGCGTCATCCGCTTGTCCAGAAAATTGTCAATGCCTATGAGGATTACGAAAAAAAACACGAACAGTCCGCAAAACGCGCGAAATATGCAAAAGAAATGAAACGTAAAAAACAGGTGGCAAAATGGCAGGCATGATGGAAGAACGATTTATTGCAAAGCGGGTCTTAAAGCTTATATATCTCGGATGCGTGACGCTCTTATCCGGGGTGCTTTTCGGGCTGCTTCACCAGATGAGCCTGGGGGAAATTGCCGTGCTCGCATTTGTGGACATGCTGTTTGCGGTGCTGCTGATTTTTTATCTGGAAAGCAGCCGGATTCACAAAGGGCCAAAGCCGGACACTGCTGAGGACTACCAGCGCATCTGCGAATACTATACCGCAGCAATGCTGATTATGCTGGCAGCTTCTTTTTTTCCGGAATATACCATGCCGGTATTTGGCATTTCCTTTCTGCTGGCAGCCGGGCTGAATCGGGAACAGGCATTTATCATTGCCCTGTTTCTTGTCATTCAGTCTGCCCTGTGTACTTCCGGATCCGTGCTGGCAGCGGCATGCTCGCTGATGCTGATGCTGCTTGGGATTGTGCTGACGGTCATGTATGAGCAGAAGGAATTGCGCAGGTATGCGCAGATAACGGCGTTCGCGCTGTGTGTGGCAGTGCCGGTGCTGTGCCATTACCTTGAGCACGGCATCCCGACGGTTCCGCTGCTTGCTTTTTCAGCGGCAAGCGGGGCAGCAGGCGTGGCAGGCATGCAGTTTTTGTATGATTTTCTGCATGAGCGGCAGGACCATATGGGAGAAATCAGCCTGGCAACGATTGTAGACCCGAATTTTCATCTGGTGCGTGAAATTAAAAAATATTCGCTCACGGACTATAACCATGCCATCCGTGTTTCCAGGATTGCGGCACACTGCGCAGCCAAAATCAAGGCGCATGCAAAGCTGTGTGCTGTCAGCGGGTTTTATTACCACCTGGGAAAATTCGGCGGCGAGCCGTTTGTCGAAAGCGGGGTGCGGATTGCACAGGATAATTGCTTTCCGATGGACGTGATTGTGATTTTGAGCGAATTTTATGGCATGGAGCATCCGATTTCGTCGATTGAGTCTGCCATTGTACATATGACGGATGCCCTTGTGTCAAAATTCGAAGTCCTGGACCATACAACGCTGTCCAGCTCGTGGAACCGGGACATGGTCATTTACCAGACACTGAATGACGAATCGGCTTCCGGCATTTACGACGGCAGCGGTCTTACCATGAACCAGTTTTTAAAAATCCGGGAATTTTTATCCAAAGAGGAGGAGCTTTTATGACAGTCAGCATGGAAATCGAACCGGAACTGGAATCCAGGGTGCAGGACCTGTTTTCCTTTGACTGCGAAAAAACAGCCACGGATGTTATCTGCCAGGCATTGTCTTTCGAAAAATTTCCTTATGAAGCAGAAATAAACCTTCTGCTGACCGGTGACGAAGGCATCCGCCAGATGAACCGGGATTACCGACAGACGGACCGGCCGACAGACGTTCTGTCATTTCCAATGATTCACTACGATACGCCAGGGGATTTTTCACATCTGGAAGATGATGCGGACAATTTCAATCCAGATACCGGGGAAGCAGTGCTTGGGGATATTATTATCAATGTAAACCGGGCCGTGCAGCAGGCTCAGGAATACGGGCACAGCAGGCTGCGGGAGTTTGCTTTTTTAATCGCGCACAGCATGATGCACTTATTCGGATATGACCATATGACGCCGCAGGAAGCAGCCGTGATGGAGCTGAAACAGGAGCAGGTGCTGGAAGAACTGCATATCCTGAGGGATTTTTAAAACCCGCAGGAAGATGCTGCATACGGAGCATTCCTGCATAAAAATGCAGAAAGCAGGACGGCAGCCGCTGGAACAAAAATCCAGCATGATAAAAACGAAAAGGACAAAATGATGAAAACAAAGACTTTGGAAACAAACGACAGAGTGATTACAACAGACATGCAGGATGGCTGGCAGGCACATGGCGGCATGGCCTGCCGTGCGGGCACAGCAGAAAGCCGCAATTTTCGCAGAAAAATGCTGGCTGCTCTTGCGGCAGTTTTAAGCGCCAGTGTACTCGGTGCCGGATGCGGCAAAAAAAAGGAAGAAGCCCCGCCGGCTCCCGAGACGCCGGCCATTACCGAAGATACGGCACCGGATGAGGAGACCCTGCCGGATGAAGAAACCATTCCGGACGAGGAAACCCTGCCGGATGAGGAGACAGCCCCGGACGAGGAACCGGAAGATTTGCACAAAGGCCAGGCAAAAAGCTTTCTGACCGGCAAATGGGTCAAAAAGAAAATTGCAAACCAGCGTCCGGTTTCCTGCATGATTGGAAATACTGAATCCGCGCTGCCCCAGTATGGCATCGGGAAGGCACAGGTTATTTACGAAGCCCCGGTAGAAGGCGGACTGACACGCCTGATGGGCATTTTTGAAAATTATAAAAATATCGAAAAGCTTGGCTCTGTGCGCAGCAGCCGCCTGTATTATGCTTATTATTCCATGGGCTTTGATGCGATTTACCTGCATTACGGCCAGGCTTCGTATGCGCAGGGATTTTTGCAGAGCGGGCAGATTGATGATTTAAACGGCCTGGAATACGATGTGGACAAAGCCGTGATTTACCGTGATACCTCCAAAAAGGCCCCGCACAATGCGTATGCAACCGGAGACGGACTGCTGGCCGGAATCCAGCTGAAAAATTATGAAACCAAATATGCAAAAGACCACGAACGGTATTACCAGTTTGCAGAAGATGATGCTCCGGTGGAATTAAGCGGGGATACCTGCCAGGATGCGGGCATTGTCCAGCCGGGTTACCTGGCAAATCATCCGTATTTTGAATATAATCCGGAAGATGGTTTATACTATCGGTACCAGTATGGCGCGCGCCACATCGATGGCAATGACAGCCGCCAGCTGGCAGTAAAAAATATTCTGATGCAGAGTTCCAATGTCCGCACGCTGGATGGCAATGGGTATCTGGAAATAGCAGCGGCAGGCGAAGGCTCCGGGTGGTATATTACAAATGGAAAGGCGATTGATATTACCTGGAAATGTGCCGATAATTTTTCGCCGGCCCGCTATTATGACAGCAGCGGAAACGAAATTACGCTGAATCAGGGAAAGACATGGGTCTGCATTGTTGACAATTCGCATCTGGACAGAGTGCATTTTTATGCAGATGCTGCCGCGATGCAGTAGGATAGTGAAAGGCATATGGCTAACAGGAATAAAAATCATGATTTTCTAATACAGGGCGGAACGCTTGCATTTGCAGCGATTGCAGGAAGAATTATCGGTCTGGTTTACCGGATTCCACTGACGAATATTATTGGAGACCTCGGCAACAACTATTATGGATGTGCCTTTGACATTTATAATATTCTGCTGCTGATTTCTTCGTACAGCCTGCCAATGGCAGTGTCGCGTCTGGTATCGAATTACCGGACAAAAGGAGAATTGAAAAATGCATACAAGGCTGTCAGATGTGCGTTTCTGTTTGCGTCTGCAGCCGGGCTTGCGGCTTGCGGCACGGTATTTTTCGGTGCACGCTACATTACAGGCACGCTGTTTGAGACACCATTGAGCCTGTATGCCCTGCGCGTGCTGGCACCGACGCTTGTGATTACAGCGCTGCTCGGCGTGCTGCGCGGGTTTTTCCAGGGCACGGAAAATATGTACCCGAGCGCCGTTTCCCAGGTATTGGAACAGTTAGTCAATGCCGTTGTCAGTGTGGCAGCAGCGTACTTTTTATCTTCACGGGGCACAAAAATCGGCAGGGTGCTTGCAGACGAGGAAGGCTATCATGCCGCTTACGGCGCGGCCGGGGCATCGCTTGGAACGGCTGTTGGCGCCCTGGTTTCGCTGCTGTTTTTATACCTGCTTTACAAGGCGTTTATCCGGGGCTGGAAAAAGCGGATGCGCAGGGAGCATTCCAAAAAAATTCCTTATAAAAAGCTTTTCCGCACCATGCTGCTGACGGTACTCCCGTTTCTGGCTGCTTCGGCGCTTTTTAATATTAATATTGTAATCGAACAGGGCATATTTAAGCATATGATGAAATATACGGCAGAAGAAGAACAGATTGCTTTATGGTGGGGAGTTTTTTCCGGGAAATTTAAAACGCTCGTCAACCTGCCGATTGCCATCGCGGCTGCCATCGGGACAGCCTGCATCCCAAGCATTACCGCATCGTTTGTCAAAAAGCAGAAAGAGGATGTCGCAGAAAAAACAGAGCTGGCTATCCGTTTCTGCATGCTGATTGCACTGCCTTTTTCGTTTGTGCTTATCTTATTATCGGCTCCCCTGATGGGCTTTTTGTTTCAGGACACAGACCCGCTGGCATCCGGGCTGCTGCTGGCCGGGGGCATCACGGTTGTTTTTTATTCGCTTTCGACCGTAACGGCAAGCATCCTGCAGGGAATCGGGAAGCTGCGTACTCCCGTTATCAACAGCGGCATTTCCCTGGCGCTGCATGTCATTACGCTTATCGTGCTGTTAAAATTTACGGCACTTGGCATTTATGCCGTCGTAGCAGCCATGGCCGTTTTCAGTGTCAGCGTAACCGCCTTAAACCAGTATATGCTTTATAAAAGCGGTTACTGGAAGCCGGAGTTTATGAAAACCTTTGTGCTGCCGGGCGTATGCGCGGCCGTTATGGCTTCGGTATGCTGGATTATCGAACTGGCGTTAAGCCAGGTAACCGAAGAAAAGTATGTGACCGTGCCGGTATCGCTTGTGTGCGGGATTCTGTCCTATTTTATGCTTTTGTTAATCCTGCGGGCGCTGACGCCGGAAGAAATGCGCCAGTTTCCGGGCGGGAAGCTGATGATGAAGGTCATGCCAAAGGCAATGAAGCAGGCAGCGCGGTGAATGCGCCAGGCCCGCATCTGTGCGGGCCGTACAGCAGACGGACAGGGATAACCGCCATGGAGGATTCATGACAGACTATGAAAAAATAACTGCTTTCTGGCAGGAAAAAAATATTACATCAGATGCTGCTCTTGCCGAGGCAATGAATGAGAACAGCATCGCCTTTGCCTATCATTCCGGCAGGCTGGAAAATGACAGCATTACCTATCACGATACACGTGAAATTTTTGAGCATGACGCAGTCACCTCTTATACAGGCGACCTGCGTACTTTATTTGAAATCCGCAACGGAAAAGAAGCCTATGAGCTGTTTCTTGCTTCTTTTCAGGAAAGGCGCCGGATGGATGAGGCGTTTGTGAAAGAGCTTCAAAAAAAGCTGACGAAAAATACATATGATACAAGGCGCTTCCAGCTGGGAGGACGGCCTGGGGAATATAAGCATCATGACTATGTAACAGGCCGGGAAGAAGCAGGCGCACCGCCAGAAGATGTACAGGAAGAAATGGAAGAACTGCTGGAAGAACTTTTCGATGTTCCAGACAGCCAGGCACTGACAGCCGCAGCTTATTTTCATGCAAAATTCGAAAACATTCATCCTTTTGCAGACGGAAACGGCCGTACCGGACGGCTTGCAATGAATTATTTTCTGGTGCTTCATCATCACCCGCCGGTTATTATCCATGCGCAGGACCGGAAAGCATATTACCATGCCCTGGAAACATGGGATGCCTGCCAGGATTTAAAGCCCCTGCTTGAGTTCCTGCAGGAACAGACTGTCAAGACATGGGCCAGACAGGCTGGAACACGTATGTCCCAAAAAACGTCCCTGCCTGCTCAGATAAAAAATTTTGCAGATGAATAGCCGCAGGAATTTCAAACCCGCTGCCGGCAAAAAAATCAGAAAAAAATGAATAAAATGGATTTATATGGTGCATACTGTTTTTGTAAATCAGACTTTACAGCCGAATGATGGAGGTAATTATGAATCACAAAAAAAGCATGCGGATTTTCTGGCTGTCCCTGTGCCTGCTGCTTGTGTCAGGAACAGTGATTATTGCAGTTGTACAGTATAAATCTCATAAAAACGAAAAGAACCGTTCTTATGACGGGGAGGACATGGAACCGGCTTTCCGTACCCGGGAGCCACAGACCGGGACGGACGAATATGTGGATGATGCGGCAGCAGCCAGCCTGCCATCTGATACGCACCGGGACGATACCGTCGTCCGGGCACAGATTCAGCCTGCAAGCGGCAGCAGCGTGCAGTACCGCTTTGAATTAAAGGTACGGGACGGGTATGTGGATGTGTATCATTATCACACAGATAACCTGTTTTTCCATACCGGAATTCCGTACAGCGCCATGACGCAGACGCAGCGCCAGGAGCTTTTGGACGGGAAATATTTTACAGACGAGCAGGAGCTGTACGGGTATCTCGAAAGCTGTACAAGCTAACCTGCCGGCGTTACTGTTCACTCCGTGACCAGTAACCTCGCAAATCCATCTTAAATTCGCTTCGCGAATGGGATTTGCTCACTCCTGAATCACTTTCTTACGGACTTTGCAGTGAATGCCCCTGGGGCAGACCCTGCAAAGTCCTGTGTGAACATTAACCTGCCGGCTGCTGCCTGATTCTTATGAAAAGGTTATGGAAAGGAACTGCCTGTGAAAGAAACGATTTATGACGCAGCTGTCATCGGGGCCGGTGCATCCGGCCTTCTGGCAGCGGTTACTGCTGCCAGAAAAGGCTGCCGGGTTATTTTGCTCGAGCATATGGAGCAGGCTGGCAAAAAAATTCTAGCTACCGGAAACGGAAGGTGCAACTATACAAATACAGACCTGAGCCTGGATAACTATTACTGCGAAAAACCGGAATTCGTCCAAACGGTCTTAACGCAGTTTTCAAATCAGGATGCCATTCATTTTTTTGAAGAACTCGGCGTCCGGCCCGTGCAGAAAAACGGAACCTGCATTTACCCCGAAAGCGGACAGGCGTCTTCTGTCCGGAATGTGCTTTTAGCAGAACTGGAACGGCTGAACGTGCCTATCCGGCTGTCTGCTGCCATAAGAAGCATACATAAGCTGCATCCGGCTGATTTCAAAGGATGCGGCAGCGGGAACCTGTTTGAAATACAGACAAAAAAACAGCCTGTATTCTGCCGCGCCTGCATTCTGGCTGCCGGTGCAATGGCAGCGAAAAAGACCGGAAGCGATGGAAGCGGGTATATTTATGCAAAGCAGCTCGGTCATACGGTCAAAAAGCCGCTGCCGGCACTGACAGCACTGATTGCAGAAAAATCGGGCCATATGCTGCCGGCCGGCGTCCGCACAGACTGCAGGGCATCGCTGTTTATAGACGGCAGGCAGAAAGCATCGGAGCGGGGAGAATTGCAGATAACAGATTATGGCATTTCCGGCATTGTGATTTTCCAGTTCAGCCGCATTGCAGCCCGGGCGCTGGACGAGGGAAGGCGGGTACAGGTTTCCCTTGATTTCAAGCCGGATATCCCGCAGCAGCAGCTGGCAGATTACATAACCAGCCGGTTTCAGGGCGTTTTTACCGGGCATAAAAAATGCAGGGATGCACTCGAAGGATTTGTACCGGATAAGCTGGCTGCGGCTTTGCTGAAACGAAGCGGCGTTCCGTTTGACGGCATTTGCAGGGAGTGCAGCACCATACAGGTATCTCGTCTTGCAGGACAGATGAAAGACTGCAGGATTACCATTACAGGAACCAGAAATTTTGACTCTGCCCAGGCTGTCTCAGGCGGCATTCCGGTTACGGAAATCCACGCACAGAGCATGGAATCCCGGCTGGTAAGAGGGCTTTATTTTGCAGGGGAGATTATAGACGTCGATGCAAAGTGCGGCGGATATAACCTGCAGTGGGCGTGGTCAAGCGGATATACCGCAGGAAGGAGCATACAGACATATGATACGAGTTCAGCAGATAAGGGTACCCCTCAATCACAGCAGGGATAATATCGAACATAAAATACGCAAAATACTGAACCTGAAAAAAGACAGGGAATTTACATTCGAAATACAAAAGCAGTCTATTGACGCAAGGCGCGGAAAAGAAGCGGTTTATGTCTATACCGCAGATGCTGATCTGGGCATGCGGCCGGAAAAAGAAAAAAAGTTTGTCGAAAAGATTCACAATAACAATATTATGTTAACCAACGACAAGCCATACCATTTTTCCCAGACCGGAACGGCGAGCCTGCGCCACCGTCCGGTTATCGCAGGAAGCGGCCCGGCCGGCATGTTCTGTGCATACCTTTTGGCGCTGCATGGCTACCATCCGGTTATCCTCGAGCGCGGAAAAACCGCAGAAGAACGCCGGCAGGATGTGGAGCAGTTCTGGAAGGACGGCATTTTAAATCCGGGCTCGAATGTCCAGTTCGGGGAAGGCGGTGCCGGTACCTTCTCAGACGGAAAGCTGAATACGCTTGTCAAAGACCCGTCGGGCAGAAACCGCTTTGTGCTGGAAACGTTTGTCCGATTCGGGGCAGACAGCAGCATTTTATATGTGAATAAGCCGCATATCGGTACGGACATGCTGACCGGCATTCTGGAAAACATGCGGGAAGAAATTATCCGGCTGGGCGGTACCTTTTACTTTGAAACCTGCCTGACTGATTTTGAAGTCAAAAATGACAGGGTCTGCTCTGTTACGGTCGAATCTCCCATGGGCAGGCAGCAGATTCCGGCTGACGTGCTTATCCTCGCCATCGGGCACAGTGCAAGGGACACGTATGAAATGCTGCTGCAAAAGCAGGTGCCGATGCAGGCAAAAGCATTTGCGGTCGGTTTGCGTATTGAGCATCCGCAGAGCATGATAAATGAGCTGCAATACCACGGTGCGGATATGCGTTACCTGCCGGCAGCCTCTTATAAGGTATCTGCTTCCATGCCGGACGGGCGGGGTGTTTATTCCTTCTGCATGTGCCCGGGCGGGTATGTGGTAAATGCTTCATCGGAAGAAGGGCGTCTTGCCATCAACGGCATGAGCTATCACAAGCGTGACGGAAAAAATGCGAACAGCGCTGTCATTGCTGCTGTCACGCCGCAGGATTATGCACGGTTTGGCGATTCCCCGCTTGCGGGCATTGCATTCCAGCGAGAGCTCGAAGAACGGGCATTTAAGCTTGGAAACGGGAAAATCGTACAGCAGCTGTATGGGGATTATAAAGAAGGGCGCATATCGTCCGGGTATGGGGATTTCGCTTCCCAGACAAAGGGAGAAAGCACCTTTGCAGATTTAAATACACTGCTGCCGCAGGAACTGGGCCAGGCACTGATTGCCGGAATGGAACGGTTTGACACTTATATTCACGGGTTTAACCGGCCGGATGCCATATTATCCGGAATCGAAAGCCGGACCTCATCCCCGGTGCGGATTCTGCGGGATGAACAGTTCCAGAGTGCTGTACGCGGCATTTTCCCGTGCGGGGAAGGAGCCGGGTATGCCGGGGGCATCATGTCGGCTGCTATGGACGGGATGAAAGCGGCAGAGGCCATCGGGGCGCTGTGGCGGTTTTAGAGATAAAATAATTGGAACGGATATACCTGCAGCACTCTGCCAGAAGGCAGGGTGTTGTTTTATGCTCCGGCATATTTCGTCAAAATTCGCCAAAAAAGAAACTTTCCCTTGCCGATTCCTGCAGAGAAGGGTATAATACTTTTGATTTATCTTCATAGAGTGAAATGGATATCACTCCCGACATAACCAAAAGAAAAGAATAGTGAGGTTTAAAATACAATGGCAGATATGATGTCAGACGCAACCCCGATGATGCGGCAGTACCTGCAGATGAAGGAACAGTATAAGGACTGCATTTTGTTTTACCGCCTGGGTGACTTTTATGAAATGTTTTTTGACGACGCATTAAAGGCATCCAAGGAGCTGGAACTGACGCTGACCGGGAAAAACTGCGGGCTGGAGGAACGCGCCCCGATGTGCGGTGTTCCGTATCATTCCGTGGAAGGCTATCTGAACAGGCTGGTAGAAAAAGGGTATAAGGTTGCAATCTGTGAACAGGCAGAAGACCCGAAGCAGTCCAGGGGCATTGTACACCGGGAAGTCATCCGCGTGGTCACGCCGGGTACCAATACAAACCTGCAGGCGCTGGATGAATCCAAAAACAATTATATTATGTCCATTCTTTACCTGAATGGCCGCTACGGCGTGTCCATTGCAGATGTCACAACCGGCGATTATTATGTAACGGAAGCCGATACCGAGCAGAAGCTGTTAGACGAGGTAAATAAATTTGCACCCCCTGAAATTATCTGCAACGAAGCATTTTACATAAGCGGCACAGACCTTGAGGACCTGCGCGGGCGGCTCGGCGTCAGCATTTATTCCCTGGATGCATGGTATTTTTCGGATGAAACAGCTGCCGCTGCGCTGCTTGCGCATTTTAAGGTGAACAGCCTTGAGGGGCTCGGCTTAAAGGATTATCCATGCGGCGCTGCGGCAGCCGGCGCGCTGCTCAAATATCTGTATGAAACGCAGAAAAACTCACTGGAACATTTATCTGCCATTCATCCATATACAACCGGCATGTTTATGGTTATCGACAGCTCCACAAGGCGGAACCTGGAGCTTGTGGAAACGATGCGCGAAAAGCAGAAACGCGGCTCGCTGCTCTGGGTGCTGGATAAAACGAAAACCGCCATGGGTGCACGCACGCTGCGCTCTTATGTAGAACAGCCTTTAATCGAATGCAGCGAAATCGAACGCCGGTATGATGCGATTGAGGAATTAAACAGCCGGGTCATTGACCGGGAAGAAATCCGCGAGTACCTGCATCCGATTCATGACCTTGAACGGCTCATTGGACGGGTCACTTACCAGACCGCAAACCCGCGGGACTTAATTGCACTGCGCAATTCCATAAAAATGATAGCGCCGTTAAAAAAGCTGCTGGAAGATTTCCAGTGTCCGCTGCTGCAGGAAACAAGGGAAAACATGGATTCCCTGGAAGATGTCTATGAACTGATTGATGCTTCAATCGAAGAAGAAGCTCCGGTTTCGGTACGGGAAGGCGGCATTTTGAAAAACGGCTTCCGGGAAGACATCGACAAGCTGCGCGAGGCAAGGACAAACGGCAAGACCTGGCTGGCAGACGTCGAAAAAAAAGAACGGGACGAAACCGGCATTAAAAACTTAAAAATCAAGCATAATAAAGTATTCGGCTATTATCTGGAAGTCACCAATTCTTATAAAAACCTGGTGCCGGAGCGCTATGTGCGAAGGCAGACACTGGCCAACGCAGAGCGTTATATTACACCAGAGTTAAAAGAACTGGAAGATATGATTTTAGGCGCACAGGATAAGCTTGTCGTGCTCGAATACGATTATTTCTGTGAAATACGAAGCCAGATTGCCGGACAGGTCGTGCGCATCCAGAAAACTGCGAAAGCGCTCGCTGTATTAGACGTGCTGGCATCGCTGGCCGCTGTGGCAGAAACAAACCATTACTGCAGGCCTTCCCTGAATACATCCGGCGTTATAGACATTCAGGAAGGGCGTCATCCGGTAGTTGAAAAAATGATAAGCCACGACATGTTTATTACAAATGATACTTACCTGGACAATGAAAAGAGCCGCATTTCGATTATTACCGGCCCGAATATGGCAGGAAAATCCACCTATATGCGCCAGACGGCCCTGATTGTCATGATGGCGCAGATGGGCAGCTTTGTCCCGGCCAAATCGGCCAATATCGGCATTGCAGACCGTGTCTTTACCAGGGTCGGCGCTTCGGACGATCTGGCCAGCGGGCAGAGCACCTTTATGGTCGAAATGAACGAGGTGGCAAATATCCTGCGCAGCGCTACGGATAAAAGCCTTCTGATTCTGGATGAAATCGGGCGCGGAACAAGCACCTTTGACGGGTTAAGCATAGCCTGGGCCGTTGTGGAGCATATTTCCAATCCGAAGCTGCTCGGCGCGAAAACGCTGTTTGCCACGCATTACCATGAACTGACCGAGCTGGAAGGAAAGCTGGACAACGTCAGCAATTACTGCATCGCCGTCAAGGAAAAAGGCGATGATATCGTATTTTTACGCAAAATAGTAAAAGGCGGGGCAGACAAAAGCTACGGCATTCAGGTCGCAAAGCTTGCAGGAGTGCCGGACAGCGTGATTGAGCGGGCAAAAGAAATCGTAGAGGAGCTGAGCGCAAACGACATTACGGAAATTGCCAAAAACCTGACCGTCAGAAAATCCGCCACCCAGCACAAAAAGAAGAAAGCACAGCCCGATACGCTGGATTTAGAACAGATTTCGCTGTTTGATACGGTAAAGGATGACGATATTATAGAAGAACTGCGCAGCGTGGATATCAGCTCCATGACACCGTTAGAAGCCATGAACAAGCTGAATGAGCTGCAAAATAAGGTGAAAAACCGGTGGTAACTGCAGGATGGCACATCTGAAAATCGCGGCATGCATATCCGGCATGAAAAACAATAAAAAAACGGGCGTCTGGCTTGAAAAGGAAGGTGATATTCTATGCCGCAGATACAGGTATTGGATGAACAGACCATAGATAAAATCGCAGCCGGGGAAGTGGTTGAACGGCCTTCTTCGGTCGTAAAGGAGCTTGTAGAAAATGCGGTGGATGCAAAAGCAACGGCCATCACCATCGAAATCAAGGATGGGGGCACTTCCTTTATCCGCATTACCGACAACGGGCAGGGCATTCCGAAAGCGCAGGTTCCGTCAGCCTTCCTGCGTCATGCAACAAGCAAGCTGACCAGCATCGAAGACCTGCTTACAATATCCTCGCTCGGCTTTCGCGGCGAAGCCTTATCGAGCATTGCGGCTGTTGCGCAGGTAGAGCTGATTACAAAAACCGCCTCAGAGCTGACCGGGACAAGGTATGTGATAGAAGGCTCGAAGGAAAAGAGCATCGAAGATATCGGAGCGCCTGAGGGCACGACATTTCTGGTACGGAACCTGTTTTACAATACGCCTGCCCGTCAGAAATTTTTAAAATCCGCGCAGACCGAGGCCACGTATATTTCCACGCTTGCCGAACGCCTGGCGCTGTCGCACCCGGATATTTCGTTTCAGGTCATTATCAATAACCAGCCAAAGCTGCATACCAGTGGCAACACACAGATAAAAGACATTATTTACCATATATTCGGGCGGGATATTGCCGGCGGGGTGCTTGCGGTCAGCGGAAAAAAAGAGCTGCTGTCTGTAAACGGATTTATCGGCAAGCCGTTTATCAGCAGGGGCAACCGGAATTTTGAAACATATTTTATTAACGGGCGCTATATCAAAAGCCCGCTGATTACCAGGTGCATTGAAGATGCGTATAAGCCGTTTTTAATGAAGCACCAGTACCCGTTTACCGTGCTGCAGATTTCCATAGACAGTGAACAGATTGACGTCAACGTCCATCCGTCAAAAATGGAAATCCGCTTCCAGCAGAGCGAAAAGGTGTATGAGCAGCTGACGGAGCTTATTTCAGATGCCTTAAAACAAAAAGACCTGATACCGGAAGTATCAGCCGATAAGGAAACAGCCAAAAAGTCTGGCGGACAAAAACCGGCAAAACCGCTGGAACGAAGGCCGGAACCATTTGAAGCAAACCGTCTTGCAGCAATTGCAAAGGCAGTCGCAAAAGACAGCCCGTATGAGCGCAAATACACGCATCTTTCCGGTAATATGCAGAAATATGTACCAAAACCAGAAGCTGCTGGCACCGCCCGGAAAAACATGCTGTCTCTACAGCCTGTTACTCATAAAAACCAGCAGCCAGGAGCTGAAACAGCTGTAAATGAAAACCAGCAGCCAGTATCGGAAATATCTGGCAGCCAGCAGGCTGATTCCGGCAAAAATACAGGCCCGCAGCCGGACTCCTGTGCTGCGGCTGTCGATAACCAGCCATCCGGTACCCAGATGACAATTGCCGAACCGGAATATTACCATGCTGATTTTATAAAAGAAGCAAAGCGGCGCAACTATACGATTATCGGACAGCTGTTTGACACCTACTGGCTGGTACAGGCAGAGCAGGAGTTATTTATTATCGACCAGCATGCGGCCCATGAAAAAGTACTGTACGAAAAAATGATGGCACAGTTAGCAGAACACGAGTTTACTTCCCAGCAAATCAGCCCGCCTGTGATTATTACCATGACCACGCAGGAGCAGGAACTGTTTGAAACGTACCGGGAATTGTTTGAAAAAGCAGGATTTGAGGTAAACCCGTTTGGCGGAAGGGAATATTCCATCTGCGCCGTTCCGGCGAACCTGTACAGCCTGAACCAGAAAGAGCTGTTTTTGGAAATGCTGGACGGCCTTGCGCATGACACCGGACGGCATACGCCGGATATCATACTGGAAAAAATTGCGTCCATGTCCTGCAAGGCAGCGGTCAAAGGCAGGCAGAGACTGTCGCGGATGGAAGCAGAACAGCTGCTGGCAGATTTGCTGGAACTTGAAAATCCATACCACTGCCCGCATGGCCGGCCGACAATTATCGCAATGTCCAGAATGGAGCTTGAGAAGAAATTTAAGCGGATTGTATAGCGGGTGCTGATTGGACAGCATGCCGAAAAAAACAGGGAGCTTGTGTAACAATGATAAAACAAACCGAACAAAAACAGCAAAAAAAACCGCTTATCATATTAACCGGCCCCACCGCTTCCGGGAAAACAGCACTGTCCATCGAACTGGCTAAACGGACAGGCGGAGCCATTATTTCTGCCGATTCCATGCAGGCCTACAAATATATGGACATCGGCTCTGCCAAAATCATGCCGGATGAAATGCAGGGGATAAAGCACTATCTTATCGATGAATTCCTGCCGGACGAAGCATTTAACGTCGTTACCTTCAAGCAGCGCGCCGAAGCATGCATGCAGGAAATTTATGCGGCAGGGAAGATTCCGATACTGGCAGGCGGCACGGGATTTTATATCCAGGCTGTCTTGTACGACATCGATTTTTCCGGGCAGAATGCAGACGGCGAGTGCCGCAGGAAGCTGGAACAGCTGGCGGATTTACACGGTGTGCAGTATCTTTATGAGCAGTTAAAAGAAGCAGACCCGGACGCTGCGGCGGCGATTCATGCAAATAATAAAAAGCGGATTATCCGCGCTTTGGAATTTTACCAGTTGACAGGAGCGCGAATATCTGAGCATAATGAAAGGGAGCGGAAAAAACAGTCCCCGTACTGCTTTGCCTATTTTGTCTTAAACGACGTGCGTTCGCGCCTGTATGAGCGCATTGACAGGCGTGTGGACGATATGATAGCAAAGGGGCTTGTTTTGGAAGTGCAGAAATTAAAAGCAATGGGATATACGCCTGACATGGTTTCCATGCAGGGGCTTGGCTATAAGGAGCTGTTTCCATATTTTGACGGCATGTGCACCCTGGAAGAAGCCGTATCGGTTATCAAGCGCGATACCAGGCATTTTGCCAAGCGCCAGCTGACCTGGTTCCGGCGCGAAAAAGACGTTATCTGGCTGAATAAGGACTTGTTTTCCTATGATAACGACAAAATTTTATCCTATATGAGTGATAGACTGAAAGAGAAAGGAATACTGGAAAAACAATGAGCGAATCAGTCCGGCTAGCCGGTATTTATGCGGAAATGGGAATCTGCGAAGCAGTGTTTTCCTTTGGGGAGCGCATTGCACAGGGCCTTGGGGAGCGCTTTGCGCAGATTGACGAAACAGCGCAGATAAACCAGTTAAAGGTGCTTCAGGCCATGCGCAAAAACAAAGTCAGTGCTGCCTGTTTTCAGACAAGCAGCGGATATGGATATGATGATTACGGGCGTGATACGTTAGAAAAGGTCTATGCAGACTGCTTTCATACCCAGGATGCGCTGGTACGGCCCCAGATTGCCTGCGGGACACATGCACTGGCGCTGGCGCTTTTTTCAAACCTGCGCCCGGGGGACGAGCTGCTGTCCGCATCCGGAAAGCCTTACGACACCCTGGAAGAAGTCATCGGCATCCGTCCATCCAGAGGCTCTCTGGCTGAGTACGGCATTTCCTACCGCCAGGTAAACCTGTTAAAAGACGGAAGTTTTGATTATGAAGGAATGAAAAACGCCATAAATGACAAAACTAAAATGGTAACAGTGCAGCGTTCCAAAGGCTACCAGACAAGGCCGACGCTGTCCGTCTCCCAGATTGGGGAGCTTGTGGCGTTTGTAAAAAGCATGCGCCCGGATATTATCTGCATGGTGGATAACTGCTACGGGGAATTTGTAGAATTAAACGAACCGTCGGACTATGGCGCAGATATTACCGTCGGGTCTTTAATCAAAAATCCGGGCGGCGGTCTGGCTCCGGCAGGCGGCTATCTGGCAGGCACAAAGGAATGCGTGGAAAATGCCGCCTGCCGGCTGACCTCGCCCGGCCTTGGAAAAGAAGTCGGCGCATCCTTAGGCGTGATGCAGTCCTTTTACCAGGGGCTGTTCCAGGCTCCGGTTGTGACAGCTGCCGCCTTAAAAGGTGCCATTTTTGCGGCAAATATCTACGAAACGCTTGGATTTCGTGTATACCCGGACGCTTCGCAGCCGCGCTATGACATTATCCAGGCTGTCACGCTCGGCTCGCCACAGCGGCTGTGCGCGTTTTGTGAGGGCATCCAGGCCGCAGCCCCGGTCGACAGCTTTGTGACCCCGCAGCCATGGGACATGCCCGGCTACGACAGTCCGGTCATTATGGCGGCAGGAGCCTTCGTGCAGGGGTCTTCCATTGAGCTGAGTGCCGACGGGCCGCTAAAAGAGCCGTACAACGTCTATTTCCAGGGCGGGCTTACGTGGTATCATGCAAAATATGGAATTTTAATGTCTTTACAAAAACTTTATGAGCGCAATCTTGTTAATATTGGATGAATATGTTAAGATTAGATACTATATAGGATATTTCCGATGATAAGGGTGCAAAAAGGGATAGAAAAACAATATGCACAGACACTTAACCATGAAAGAGCTTCCGGATTCAGAGAAGCCCTATGAAAAATGCATGGCACAGGGACCCCAGTCCCTGTCGGATGCAGAACTGTTAGCCGTCTTTATAAGAACCGGGACGAAGGGAATGACTTCGGTAGAGCTTGCACAGGATTTTCTTTCCAGGGGAAATAAAAACCTGCTCAACCTGTACGATTACAGCCTGCAGGAGCTGATGAAGCTGCCTGGCGTCGGCAAGGCAAAAGCGGTGCAGCTTGTCTGCATTGCGGAAATATCCAGGCGGATTGCCAAGGCAGTCCGTATCCGGCAGGTATGCTTTCATGACCCGGCATCCGTGGCAGAATTTTACATGGAAAAGCTCCGCCATGAAAAGCAGGAGCATTTTATCTGCTGCATGCTTGGAAGCAGGGGACGCTATCTGGGTGACCGCATCCTGACAATTGGCAGCGCGGATGCTTCGGTTGTATCGCCAAGGGAGCTGTTTATGCACGCTTTGCAAAAGCAGGCTGTTTCGGTCATTATCCTGCATAACCATCCGAGCGGGGAACCGCAGCCAAGCCAGGCGGACATGCAGGTGACAGGGTGCATTGCGAAATGCGGGAAAATGCTTCAGCTGGAACTGATTGACCACATCATCATCGGTGACAACAAATATTACAGTTTTAGAGAAAAGGGACTGCTTTGATTCCCTGATAGGAGACAAGATTATGTCAGCAAATGTTTATGGCGTGGATTTAGGCACCGCCAATTTAAAAATTTACTGCAAGGCCAATGGGAATATTTTAAATGAAAAAAATACGATTGCCATTATCAATAAAAATCAGATGTATTCCTACGGCAATGACGCATATGCGATGTACGAAAAGGCACCGGACCAGATTCAGGTTACGTTTCCGATTATTAACGGCGTTATCGCAGATTACAACAACATGCAGACCATGCTGTTCGAATTTCTGGAAAAAAATGCCAAGGGCAAAATCCGGGGCGCTGAATTTGTCGTCGCTGTGCCGACGGACATTACAGAGGTGGAGAAAAAGGCGTTTTCCGATATTTTTTATAAGAGCAAGGCAAAGCCAAGAAGCGTGCTTTTATGCGAAAAGCCGATTGCAGATGCCGTAGGGCTTGGCCTGAATGTCAACGAGCCGACCGGAATCATGGTGGTGGATATCGGGGCTGATACGACCGAGATTTCCATTATCTCCCTGGGCGGGCTGGTTATCAGCCACCTTTTGCACTTTGGCGGCAACCGCCTGGATGAATCGATTATCAGCTTTATCCGTAAAAATTACAACCTGGTTATCGGACGCAAGACAGCCTGTTCGTTAAAAGAGCAGATTGGCTGCGCGCTGGACGGGCGGGAAGATAAGATGACAATTGTGGGCAGGGATGTCGTCAGCGGCCTTCCGATTGAGATGGAGATTACGGCTTCGATTGTCTATGAAGCAATCCGCGACCACCTGACAAATATCTGTACCAATATCAAGCTGATTCTGGAAAAAACACCGCCGGAGCTGGCAAAGGACATTATTTATGCAGGCATTTACATTACCGGCGGGAGCTCAAAAATAGAACGGCTCGGGGAGCTGTTTTCGCAGATTACGAATATTAAGGTCAATTCCTGTGACAACCCGGAAGAAAGCGTTGCGCAGGGGCTGATTAAAATTGTATCAGACCAGGAATACAAACACCTTGCCTACAGCTTGAAATCCAGTATTTATAAATAGGGGAACCGGGCATGAGAAGAAGAAGAAAAGCGCGTTTCCATATTCCGGCGAAATATATTCTTTTTACCCTGTCTGCACTGTGCGTTGCCATGATGTTTGCAAGCTTTCTGTTTGACGTGCAGTTTACACCGCTCAATACCGCAGCCGGCTATGTCTTTATCCCGATGCAGAAAGGGATTAATAAGGCCGGCTCCTGGGCCGGCAGCCTTGCGGACAACCTGACGGAATTAAAAGATGTCATGCAGCACAACGAAGAACTCCAGGCACAGGTAGACGAGCTGACAAATGAACTCAATATTTATAAAATGGAGCAGTATGATATCGAGGATATGCGCAGGCTTTTAGAGCTGGACGAAAAGTATAAATATGAAAAAATCGGAGCCAGCATTATCGGAAAAGACGCAGGCAACTGGTTTGATACGTTTATTATCGACAAAGGCTACAACGACGGCATTGAGGTCGATATGAACGTCATAGCCGGAAGCGGGCTGGTCGGAATTATCACAAACGTCGGGCCGAATTACGCAAATGTACGCTCGATTATCGACGACCGCAACAGCGTCAGTGCAATGGTGCTTTCCACCTCGGACAACTGCTTTGTCAACGGCGACCTGGAAATGATGGGAAAGCTGCAGGTAATACCGTTTTCCAACCTGACCGATAAAAAGGACAAGGTCGCTGCGGGCGACCAGGTCGTGACTTCCAATACGAGCAGCAAATATGTGCCGGGCCTTTTAATCGGGCATATTAATGAAATCAGCAACGATGCCAACAACCTGACCAAATCCGGGACGATTACCCCGGCCGCAGATTTCGAACATATTAAAAACGTACTCGTAATTCTGGATAAAAAGCAGTCCGTGCAGGAAGACGAAAATTAAATGGCAATGGGAGATGCTCCGGCATGAGAAGAAAATTAACCGTATTTTTGATTATATTTGTATGTTTTTTATTGCAGACTACGCTGTTTCAGGCGCTGGCATTAGCCTCTATTTCCCCGAACCTTTTAATTGTCGTCGTCTCCTCGTTTGGCTTTATGCGCGGGAGAAAGGAAGGCATGTACATCGGATTTGTGACAGGGCTTGTATTTGATGCCTTTTACGGGACTATTTTTGGCTTTTACTCCCTGGTATTTATGTATGCCGGCTACTGCAACGGGATGTTCCGCAAATTTTTTTTCCCGGATGATATCAAGCTGCCGATGCTGTTAATCTGCGTAAGTGATATCGTTTACAACATTGCCGTATATGTGTTAAAATTTATGTTCCGTGGACAGTTCCACCTGGATTATTACCTGATGCATGTCATTGTGCCGGAACTGGTGTATACGGTGCTGATTATGATTTTTCTGTACCCGCTTCTGTTAAAAATCAACCAGAAGCTGGAAGCTGTTGAAAAAAGGAGTGGCATAAAATTTGTATGAATATGATTCCATCGGCGATTTTTTAAAAAGCTTCCTGCGTTCCAGGCTGCTCGTGCTTTCCATTATCATTTTTGCCATGGGCGGCGTGCTGCTGCACCGCCTGTTTACCCTGCAGATTATCAACGGACAGTCTTATCAGGAAAACTATACCCTGCGCATCCGGAAAGAACGCACGCTGAACGGGACGCGCGGAAATATTTTAGACTGCAGCGGCAAGGTGCTTGCCTATAATGAGCTTACTTATAAAGTAACGATTGAAGATAATGGCACGTATTCAGGAGACACGCAGCGCAATGAAGCATTAAACGGCATACTGGCACAGATACTCGAGGTGCTGGAAGAAAACGGGGACACTTATGTCAACGATTTTGAAATCCGCCTGAAAAAGAACGGAAAATATGCGTTCCAGTCCGAAGGCACGCGCCTGATGCGTTTCCGCGCAGATGTCTACGGCAAGACAAAAATTGAAGATTTGGGCTATGACAAAAACAGGGGCTACGATACATCCGAAGCGACCGAAGAACAGATTATCGAATATCTGGGCTCGCGCTACGGCCTGGATAAAAGCACTTATCCCAAAGACCTGCAGTATAAAATACTGGTCGTCCGCTATGCGCTGGCACAAAACAGCTACCAGAAATATATTTCCACCACCATTGCAGCCGGAGTCAGCGAAAAGACCATGGCGTATATCAAAGAAAACAAAGCGCAGCTGCAGGGCGTGGAAATCGAAGAAGATTACATCCGCAAATATAATGACAGCATTTATTTTGCTTCCATTATCGGATATACCGGAAAAATATCGACATCCGAATATGAGGAGCTTTCCGCGAAAAATGATTCCTATGCCCTGACCGACATTATCGGAAAATCCGGCATTGAGCAGGTTATGGATGAAAAGCTGCAGGGAAAAAAGGGCAGGGAAACCGTATTCGTGGATGTGCGCGGCAAAGAGCTCGAAACGACCGATTATACAGAGCCTGCAGCCGGCAATAACGTATACCTGTCCATTGATGCAGAGCTGCAAAAGGCCGTATACCACCTGCTCGAGCAGGAGCTTGCAGGCATTTTATTTAATCAAATTGAAAATATCCGCGAATATGTCAATACCACCGGTAATGCATCCGATATCAAGATACCGATTTATGATGTTTACTGCGCGCTGATAAATAACAGCGTTATTGATATTTCGCATTTTACGCATAAAAAGGCATCCGCAACAGAAAAAGCCGTGGAAGCCGTTTACCAGAGCCATTTTCACAACGTGCTTTCCAGAATCCGGGAGCAGTGCACAGGCTCCATGCCGGAAGCTTACTGCGCAGCCTCGGAGGAATACCAGACGTATTACAGCTATATTGTAAATATGCTGTCGGAACACGAAGTACTGCTCAAAAATAAAATTAATAAAAGCGATGAAACTTATCTCGCCTGGACCAGGGATGAAACCATCAGCTTAAAGGAATATTTAAACTACTGCATCAGCTCCGGCTGGATTGACTACCATATTTTCCAGACGGAAGAAGATTACTCAGACTCCTCTGAAATCTATGCAGACCTGATTGAATATATTATCGAGTCGCTGACAAATGATGACGGATTCCAGAAGAAGATTTACCAGTACCTGATAAAACAGGATATGATAAGCGGCACGCAGTTATGCCTGATTTTATACGACCAGAAGCTGATTAAAAACAATCCGGAAAAAAGGGCACAGTTAGAAAACGGCACCACCTCTGCATTTACGTTTCTCAAGGAACGCATCCGGGAGCTGGAAATCACGCCGGGGCAGCTTGCCTTAGACCCGTGCACGGCATCCTGCGTCATTACGGATGTCAATACCGGGGAATTGAAAGCACTCGTATCTTATCCGGGCTATGATAACAACCGCCTGGCAAACACCGTAGATGCGGAATATTTTGCAAGGCTGCAGACCGATGAATCCAGGCCGATGTATAACCATGCGACACAGGAGCGCACGGCACCGGGTTCTACGTTTAAAATGGTAACCGCAACGGCAGGCCTTTCCGAGGGCATCATCACGCCGAATACAAAAATCAACAGCCTTGGCAAATTCAAGCTCGTGGACAATGAGCCGGAATGCTGGATTTATCCGGGTTCACGCCATGGCATGATTGACGTGACCAACGCCATACGCGTTTCCTGCAACTATTTCTTTTACCAGGTCGGCTATGATTTAAGCCTGGTCGGAAACACGTACAGCGACCCGACCGGCATCCGCAAAATTACGGATTATGCAAAGCAGTACGGCCTTGGAGATAAGACCGGCATTGAAATACCGGAAAACGAACCGGAAATCGCAGATAAGTTCCCGGTCATGGCTTCGATTGGGCAGAGCAACCATAACTTTGCAACGGTGCATCTGGCACGCTATGTGACAGCCGTTGCAAACAGGGGAACGGTTTATGATTACACGCTGTTAAAGCAGCTGACCGATAATGAGGGAAATATCATCGAAGAATACCATCCGGCTGTCAAAAACAAGATGGACAATATCGCAGACAGCAGCTGGGACGCCATTCAGGAAGGAAACCGTCTGGTTGTTGCAGGCTCGCCGGAATTTCAAAATTTCCCGATTGTGGCAGCAGGAAAGACCGGTACGGCGCAGCAGGTGAAGACAAGGGGTAATCATGCGCTTTTCGTCGGCTATGCACCGTTTAAAAAGCCGGAAATATCCATTGCAACCAAGATTGCCTATGGATATACTTCCCATAACGCTGCGGACGTTTCTGCCCAGATTTTAAAATATTATTTTAAGCTGGAAGATGCAGATACCCTGCTGAACGGGCAGGCAGAAAATGTAAATAATACTTCCAACGGATTTACAGATTAAGGAGGCAGGAACTTGACACAGGCAGTCGTTATTAAAAGCAAGTCATACGGGATTCACCTCGTGCTGAATCCTAAGCTTGCATTTGCGCAGCTGCTCGAAGCAGTAATTGATAAATTTCAGGAATCCGGAATGTTTTTTAAAGATGCAAAAATCGGGATTTCGTTTGAAGGCCCTGAACTCAGCTTTGAACAGGAGTATGAGCTGATTGCAGCAATCGAAGGCCATTCCACCATCCAGATTGTGTGCGTAATGGAACAGGGCGAAATACGGGAAGCCTGCGTGCTTGCCGATACGGAAGCAATCATCCGTGAAAAGGTATCAAACCATGCCGTATTCCATTACGGCTCCTTAAATCCCGGCGACGACCTGCGGTTTGATACCGGCGTCGTCATTACCGGAAACGTCCCAAAAGGGGCAAAGGTACGGGCCGGGGGAAATATCATCGTATTCGGGGTACTCGACGGCTTTGCCCACGCGGGAGCCTATGACGGTGATTCTGCTGCATGCATTGCAGCTTTATCTATAGACACAGGACAGCTTCAGATAGGCAGCATCCTGTTTATGCCGCAGGAAAAGGAAGGAAAAAATAAGAAAAACATAGGAGGGCTTTTCAAAAAAAAGAAGCCGGAAGAAACATTTTCACCACAGATAGCGCGTGTCCAGGACGGACATGTCATTATGGAGCCTTGTACGAAAGATTTATTTCAATTTTCATAAATCAGGAGGACTCATAGTATGTGTGAAGTGATTGTAATTACATCAGGAAAAGGCGGCGTCGGCAAGACCACAACGACAGCAAATGTCGGATGCGCCCTTGCGATGCTTGGCAAAAAAACCGTTCTGATAGATACCGATATCGGCCTGAGAAACCTGGATGTGGTCATGGGGCTGGAAAACAGGATTGTGTACAATCTTGTCGATGTCATCAAGGGAAGCTGCCGTCTGAAACAGGCACTGATTAAAGACAAGCGCCACCCGTCCCTGTTTTTGATTCCTTCCGCACAGACCTGTGATAAAACGGCTGTTACGCCGCAGCAGATGAAAAAGCTGACGGATGCCCTTAGGGAAGATTTTGATTACATACTTCTGGACTGTCCTGCGGGCATCGAGCAGGGATTTCAGAATGCGATTGCTGGTGCTGACCGGGCAATCGTGGTCACGACACCGGAAGTATCTGCCATCCGTGATGCCGACCGCATCATCGGCCTTTTGAAAAATGCCGGCATGCCGCAGATGGAGCTGTTAATCAACCGCGTGCGCATGGACATGGTAAAGCGCGGGGATATGATGTCCTTAAAGGATGTCTGTGAAATACTTCCGATACCCCTGATTGGTGCCGTGCCGGATGATGAAAACATTGTCATATCCACAAACCAGGGAGAGCCGTTATGCGGGCTTGACTCCTTATCCGGACAGGCCTATCACAATATCAGCCGCCGGATTAACGGCGAACAGCTGCCGATTATGGACCTTGGGCAGAAAAAAGTATGGTTCCAGCGGTTCCGCGGCCTGGCCAGACGATAGGAGGCGGTTGGATGAGATTTTTGCGATTTATATTTCGAAGGAATTCCAAAGATGTGGCAATGGACCGTTTAAAGCTGCTTTTGATTTCAGACCGGACAGACTGCTCGGCTGAAATGCTGGAAATGATAAAAAATGATATTATCCAGGTGATTACCAAATATATGGAAATCGATACCGAAGGCCTGGATATCCAGATTACACGCACCGTTTCCGAGACGCATAACGGAAGCGTGCCCGCGCTGTATGCGAATATTCCGATTGTCTGTGTCAAGCACCAGCCGGAATACCAGTAAGCAGAAAACGGCTTCCTGCAATCTGGCAGCACTTACTATTTGAGAAAACCCGGAGGCGTAATGATATGTTTAAAATGTATTCCATAAAAGACTACCGGTTCCGATTATGCCTTTATGTCATTTCCGTGACGGTTATCGGCATCCTTGTAATCGGAAGTGCCCGGGAAGCGGTACAGGACAGGCAGGTTCTCGGCATGACGCTCGGGCTTGCAGCCATGCTCGTGCTGTCTTTGTTTGACTATTCTTTTCTGCTGAAGCTGGCGTGGCCGATGTACTTTGGAAATATCGCCCTGCTGGCAGCCGTTATTGTCATGGGCGAGGATTCGCATGGTGCAACCCGATGGATTGAAATTGCCGGAATCCAGTTCCAGCCGTCCGAGCTGTCCAAAATTGTCATTATCCTGTTTTTTTCATACTTTTTCATGCGCTACCAGGAACAGATTAATACGTTCCGGGCGCTGGCAGTGACAGGCGTGCTGATTGCCATTCCGCTCGGGCTGGTTGTCCAGTCCGACCTGTCTACGACAATTGTAACGACATTAATTTTCATTACCCTCTTGTTTATTGCCGGAATAAGTTATAAAATAATTGGAGGAGCGGCAGCTGTGTGCATACCGGCGGCAATCGTGGTACTGTATCTGATTATGCAGCCGGATCAGACGATTATCAAGGGCTACCAGCTGAATCGGATTTTAGGATGGCGTTATCCGCAGAAATACCCGGATATTGCATACCAGCAGCAGAACTCCATTATGGCAATCGGTTCTGGGCAGCTTTGGGGCAAGGGACTTAACAACGATAATTTTGATTCGGTAAAAAATGGAAATTTCATTTCGGAGCCGCAGACCGACTTTATTTTTTCCGTAGTCGGGGAAGAACTCGGGTTTGTCGGAGCGGCAGCGGTCATTGTCCTGCTGATGCTCATTTCACTGGAATGCATTCTGATTGGCAGGAAGGCAAAAGATTTATCCGGACGGCTGATTTGCTGTGGCATGGCTGCCCATATTGGTTTTCAGAGTTTTGTGAATATTTCGGTTACAACCGGCCTTCTGCCAAATACGGGGCTGACGCTTCCGTTTGTCAGCTACGGGCTGACCTCTTTAGTTTCATTGTATATAGGGATAGGTATTGTACTGAATGTGGGCTTACAGCCAAAAAAATATTAGAATACGGGGTGATACACAGAATGAATATTGGATTAATCGCACATGACTCGAAGAAAAAACTTATGCAGAATTTTTGTATTGCATACCGTGGCATTTTATGTAAAAACAAACTGTTTGCAACGGGCACGACCGGCCGCCTGATTGAGGAAGTAGCAAACCTTTCCATCCATAAATATCTGGCCGGGCACCTGGGCGGGGCGCAGCAGCTGAGTGCCCAGATTGAACAAAACGATATTGATTTAGTTGTATTCCTGCGTGACCCGATGACGCCGAAATCACACGAGCCGGATGTCAACAATGTCGTAAAGCTGTGCGATACTTATAATATCCCGCTGGCAACCAACCTTGCCACGGCGGAGCTTTTGATTAAATCGTTAGACAGAGGAGATTTAGAGTGGCGTGAAATGTACAGGTAACAAAAAAATACGCGCGGCCGTGCTTGCAGCTGCATCCATGCTGTTTTTATGCAGCTGCGGCCAGAAAACATATGAGCTGGAACATCCTTACGATGTATACGGGACATCTATTCATTACGCACAGCCTAGTGCCGGGGAAAATAACACGGACGGTTCCATTCCATTTTTTGCAGACGGCCTGTGCGTTGCTGCGGATGCGGACTCTGACATCAAGGTGCCGGGGGCGCAGACCGCAGAGGCAGCCGGAGTCTTTCATCTGAACAAAAAAACGGTACCATATTCTAAAAATCTATATAAAAAATTATACCCAGCAAGCACAACCAAAATACTGACGGCATATGTGGCAATCAGGCATGCAAACCTGTCAGAAATCGTAACGGTAAGCGCACAGGCCGCAAACCAGGCAGGGGATTCCTCGGTCTGCGGCCTGAAAGCCGGGGACAGGCTGACGCTGCTGGAGCTGCTTTACGGCCTGCTGCTGGAAAGCGGCAACGATGCAGCCTCTGCCATTGCCGAGCATATTTCCGGAAGCGCAGAAGCATTTGCGCAGCTGATGAACGAGGAAGCCGCTGCGCTTGGCGCAACCCATTCCAATTTTGTCAATCCGCACGGGCTTCATGATGATAATCATTATACATGTGTCTATGATTTATACCTGCTTTTGAATGCGGCACTGAAAGAAGAAATGTTTACAAAGGTTATCCAGACAGACACACACCGGGCCTCTTATACGAATGCCAATGGCGGGCTGGTCGTACAGGAGTGGGAGACAACGGACAAGTTTCTCAACGGCGAAGCAACGGCACCGGACGGCGTAAACGTGATTGGCGGAAAGACCGGGACAACAAATGCGGCTGGGTACTGCCTGGCGCTGTACAGCAATAATGCGGCCGGGGAGCCGGTGATTTCGATTGTGCTCAAAGCGGACAGCAGTGACAGCCTTTACGGGCTGATGGGGGAGCTGCTGAAGCTGTAACCATGCATTTCGTTTCTTGAGCAATTTTCGAAATACCAGTTGTATTTTAAGCAAAAGTATTTTATAATAATTTTATTAGACAGACAATTCGCTAGAAGACTCAGTCAACAACATGCAGGAGGAGAGAATAATGGTCGAAATAATATGCGGAAAAAAGGGTAAGGGAAAAACCAAACATTTGCTGGACAAGGCAAATACATCTATGAAAAGCGCGCAGGGGAACGTGGTCTATCTGGACAAGAGCCAGAAGCATATGTATGAGCTGAACAACAAAATCCGTCTGATTAACGTTACGGATTTTCCGGTTTCAAACTGTGACGAATTTTTAGGGTTTATCTGCGGGATTGTATCACAGGACCACGATTTGCAGGAAATGTATTTAGACAGCTTTGTCACAATTGCAGGGCTTCAGGATGACCAGATACAGCATGCGATTGAAAAACTGGATATTATCAGTGAAAAATATAATGTGAAGTTTATGTTAAGCATATCAAAGGACGAGCAGGAGCTGCCGGAATGTGCCAAGGCAAAGGTGATTGTGTCTTTATAGGAAATCTTGTGCAGTCTGCCATCAGGCTTTGCTGCATCATGCATATGCAAGGTGTCTTAAGCACGCTTAAGACACCTTGTTTTGTACGCCGCAGGATTTACAGGCTTTATCCTTTCCTGCAGTTATGCCTGGTCCATGGAACGGATGCGGCCATAGGCACTGAGCAGGTACAGCCCGCCGATTCCTACGAGCGCATACACAATCCTTGACAGCCAGGACATATTTCCAAAAAGGAATGCTACTAAATCAAACCGGAAAAACCCGATTAATCCCCAGTTTACTGCACCGATAATAACCAGGGTAAGCAGCGTGTAATCTAAAAATTTTGAATTCATAACAATTACCTCCTTTTACATTAGTATGGATATTATCTGACCGTTTCATGCATCCAAAAATTAACAGTTTCGCTTTTGGGATGTAATCTATAAAAAAGAACAGGGTGACCGTATTGGCAGCAGGAAAAAGAAAAAAGAAAAAAAACATTGTCCGTTTTCCAGGCGGGTTTCATTTGAATATCGGGGTTGTTGTATTTTCTTTTGTCGCATTTTACATTGCCTACAATATTTACAGCTACCTGACTATCGTGCATGTCAGCCCCTACGAGGTTGAGCAGGGCACGATTGAAGTCAATACTTCCTATACGGGGCTGATTCTGCGCACGGAAACGGTTGTAAACGCCGCACAGAGCGGAAGCCTTGATTATTACCTGAAAGACAATACAAAAGCATCAAAAGGAACGCTGGTCTGTTCGGTGGATGAAAATGGAAATGTTTCAGAACGGCTGAACAGGGAAGTCGATTCCAGCACGGTTTTGAATGAGGAAAATTTAAGTGATATCCAGAGCGGTATCCGCGAATATTCCAAAAGCTATACGGACGAAGCTTTTTATACAACGTATGCTTTTAAGGCAGATTTGTCCGGAAAGCTGATGGAAGCACTGAATCTGGGCGCACTGAACGCCATTTCGGAATATACCGAGTTTGCCAGGGACAACCAGACCTTCCATTTATACCGCAGCGAGCAGCCGGGCATCGTAGCTTATTACGCAGACGGCATGGAGCAGGTGACCGCCGATACCGTGACCGCCGATATGTTTGACAAAGCGGCACATAAAAAAACAAGCCTGAAAACAGAGGGCTATGTGGAAAGCGGGCAGCCGGTTTACAAGCTCATTTCCGATGAGAACTGGCAGATTGCCGTTATCATCGAGCCCGATATGAGAAAAAAGCTTCAGGATGACAGCGTTATCCAGATTCGGTTTAAAGAAGACAATACAACGGCATGGGCAGACTATACGATAGAGCAGAGAAACGGGAACAGCTTTCTGATTCTGAATCTGCGCCACTCCATGATACGGTTTGCCAATGAACGCTATGTAGATATCAATATCCTGCTTGACCAGCAGACCGGCCTGAAAATTCCAAACAGCTCGATAACAACAAAAGCCTTCGAGCTGGTGCCGGAATCGTACTTTACCCAGGGAAGCGGAGCATCGGCGCAGAAGGGCCTTTTGGTTGAACACCTGCAGGAAGACGGCTCTTATTCTGAGGCCCGGTTTCTTGCTGTCACCGTTTATTACCGGGACGAAGAAAACGAGCTGGCCTATATTTCGCATGAAGATATCAAAAGAGGCGACCAGATTGTGATGACAGGCTCCACACAGCGCTACGAGATTTCAAAGACGGCAAGGCTGCGGGGTGTTTACAATATTAACCGCGGGTATGCGGTATTTAAGCAGATTGACGAGCTGTTCAGCAACAGCAGCTATACCATTGTCAGCGCCGGGACAGAATACGGCATTACGCTGTATGACCACATTGCACTGGACGGGGATTCTGTTACAGAAGGGCAGATGGTTATTCCGTAGCATGCCCGCAAAGGCTGCCAGAGACGGAGATACGCTTTAGCCAGAACACGGATGCAGCCATTCTCAGTTTTTCAGACCCTCAGACTCTCAGATTCTCAGAAAGGAAGATATTTATGTTAAAAGAAAACTTAAGAAATGTAGAATCACAGATACAGGCATCCTGTGAAAAAAGCGGGCGGCAGCGCGAAGACGTCACGCTGATTGCCGTAAGCAAGACAAAGCCTGTGGAGCTGCTGCAGGAGGCATACGATGCAGGCGTGCGGGATTTCGGCGAAAACAAGGTTCAGGAAATCTGTGACAAATATGACAGGCTGCCTTCTGATATCCGGTGGCATATGATTGGCCACCTGCAGCGCAACAAGGTAAAGCACATCATTGACAAAGTATGCATGATTCACTCCGTAGACAGCTACCGCCTGGCAGAGGAAATAAATATCCATGCAAAAAAGCACAAGCTTGTCATGCCGGTTTTGATAGAAGTAAATATTGCACAGGAACAGACAAAGTTCGGCGTATCGAAAGACGATGCCATGCAGCTGATTGAAGAAGCGGCACATTTAGACAGTATTCAGATACAGGGCCTGATGGCAGTTGCTCCTTATGTGGAAAATGCAGAAGAAAACCGAAAATATTTCCGGGAATTAGCAAAATTAGCTGTTGACATTCGCGCAAAAAACATAGATAATGTAGTTATGCGCGTACTTTCTATGGGAATGACTGGAGATTATGCTGTCGCGATTGAGGAAGGTGCTGCCATGGTACGAGTAGGAACCGGAATATTCGGAGAGAGAGACTATCGGAAAAAGAACAGCTAGTCTGTTCCGATATCATTGATGCAAACTGCGCAGGATTTTTCTTCGAGAGTGCCAGTCAAAAAAGGAGAGATGTAGATGAGCTTGGTGGATTCCCTATTAAACGTAATGCACATGAATCCAGATGATGATGAAGACTATTATGACGATTACTATGACGACGACGAGGAAGAAGAAGCTCCGCCGAAACGCCGCCGTCAGGCCAGGGAAGCGGACGAGCCTTCCTATAAAAATTCAGGCAGCAACCAGCCGATTGATATCAACCGCAACCGGGAACGTGTAGCGGCCAAGACTGCAAACAAGGTAACGCCGATGCGTTCTTCCAAGAGAACCTCGTCGGCTGCATTAGAAGTCTGTGTCATAAAGCCGACTGCCTTTGAGGATGCAAGGGAAATTACAGAAACACTGCTGATGAACCGCCCGGTTATTTTAAACGTCGAAGGGCTGGATGTAGACATTGCACAGCGGATTATTGATTTTGCGTCGGGTTCGTGCTTTGCAATCAGCGGAAACCTGCAGAAAATATCCAACTATATATTTATCATTACTCCGGCTAATGTTGAGATATCAGGCGATTTCCAGAGCCTGTTAGATTCCTATGGAGAGACATCCATCCGGATGGATATTTAGGGGGTTTTTATGGAGCAGGACGGGCAGTACCTGAAAAAACGCCTGCTGGAATTATCCAGGCGGGCCTTTGAAAAAAATATTGTTACTTTCAGTAATTTTTTAAATTTAAACGAGATTCACATATGCTGCCAGAGCGTTCGGGAATTTTACAGTTCCTTCCAGCTGTCTGGCGGGTACAGCTGTGCGGAGCGTCAGATGGCTGCTTTTGTCCCTGATGCTCTTTCTTATGCGTGGGAATATCCGATAAATGCCGTTCTGTTTACCCCGGCACATCCAAAGTTTGCCGAAGATTTGTCGCACAGGGATGTTTTAGGTGCTCTTATGAACCTTGGCATCAGGCGGGAAATGCTGGGTGATATTCTGATGACGGAAAGCGGAATCATTGTGCTGTGCGCTGAATCCATGGCAGATTACCTGACCGACAGCTGCACGAAAATCCGCCATACCTCTGTCAATGGACAGAAAATCCCGCTGTCCGATTTCCAGTACCAGCCTGAATTTCAGGAAAAGGAAAGCATTGTTTCCTCGCTCAGATTAGACTCTATTCTTGCAGATGTCTGTAAACTGACAAGGTCAGCTGCACAAAAACTGATTTCTGAAGGAAATGCTTTTATCAATTCACGCAAAATCCAGCAGAATGATTATGCCTGCAGGGAAGGTGATATTCTGTCTGTCCGCCATTATGGAAAGTTCCAGATTGCAGAGACAGGCGGCGTCACAAAAAAGGGCAGGATAAAATACCGGTATAAAATCTATACCTGAACAATCGTTTTATTTATGTATTTGAAAGGACGATAGCATGTACACATTGTCTCAAAAAAAAAGCAATATCTGTTTTCTGGCCGGCACCGTGCTGCTTGTTATCATAGACCAGGTTACAAAACTGGCTGCACAAAGGCTGCTGCGCGGGCAGGCTGCTGTCCCGCTTATCCGGGGCGTGTTTGAATTGCAGTATCTGGAAAACCGCGGTTCCGCGTTTGGAATGCTGCAGGGGAAGCGGGTTTTTTTTATCCTGATGGCAGCCCTGATGCTGTTTATCATTCCATACATTTATGTCCGGATTCCTCTTGCAAAAAAATTTGTATACTTGCGTATTATCGCAGTCTTATTTTTATCAGGCGCTATAGGAAATGCGGCCGACCGCCTGCTGCATGGATATGTGGTTGATTTTTTTTATTTCTCCCTGATAGATTTCCCGATATTCAATGTGGCGGATATCTATGTCACCGTATCTTCTGCGCTGCTGATTGTCCTTATTTTCTTTTATTATACCGATGAGGATTTCGAACAGATTCAGATTTTTCACAAAAAACATTAGAATTTCCTGATACAGGCCGAAAAGGAGGGACATACAATGGCAGCAGAAACAGTCAGGCAGGAATTTGAAGCTGGCACCATGCATGAAGGAATGCGTCTGGACAAATTTCTGTCTGTCATATACCCGGACTTATCCAGGGCATATTTCCAGAAGCTGATAAAATCCGGCCAGGCACAGATATCCGGCTGCATGTTAAAGCCAAGCTATTCCATAAAAGAAGGAGACGTTGTCACGGTAGAAGTGCCGCAGGCCGTACAGGCCGATATCCAGCCGGAAGATATCCCGCTGGATATTTTGTATGAAGATGACGATGTGCTGGTGGTTAATAAACCAAAAGGAATGGTCGTGCATCCGGCCCCGGGACATTATACGGGCACGCTTGTCAATGCGGTCATGTATTACTGCAGGGAAAACCTGTCCGGCATCAATGGCCAGATACGCCCGGGCATTGTGCACCGGATAGATAAAGATACGACAGGAGCACTGCTTGTATGTAAAAATGACTTTGCACACAATGCGCTTGCACAGCAGCTGCGGGTACATTCCGTAACCAGGCGTTACCGCGGCATTGTATCAGGGTGCGTAAAAAATGATACGGGCACTGTATGCGCAGATATCGGGCGCGACCCGAAAAACCGCCTGAAAATGGCCTGCGGCGTGCCAAACGGCAGGGAAGCAGTCACGCATTACCGCCTGCTGTCCCGTTTCCGCCAGCATTCCTATCTGGAATTTGAGCTGGAAACCGGAAGGACACACCAGATACGGGTGCATATGGCCAGCATCGGCCATCCGCTGCTGGGAGATGCCATATACGGCCCGTCCAGATGCAGGATAAAGCTGCAGGGACAGTGCCTGCATGCCATGGTAATTGGATTTGCACATCCGAGGGATGGAAGGTATGTCGAAGTGACCGCACCGCTGCCGGAATATTTCCAGAAGCTGGCAGACGCCGGGGAGACCGTTCTGTAAAATCCAGAAAGGGGCTGTCGCACTAAGAAAAATGATACAAGATATAGTTTATTTGAATCTTATATACTATATCTTGTATACGTTTTGCTTAATGCGACAGCCCCCAGAAATAACGATGGGCTCAGATTCAACTATAGGTTAATTGATTTTTCTCCAAGAATAGATTATAATAAATTCAGCTGGTCAGCAATTTTATCAAAGTGAGGGACACTGAATGGAGCAGATGGAACAGTTAGAAATCGCATACCAGAACAAGGACATCACCAGTAAAGTGCTGGCAGACGGGAGCGTGGCCATTGCAGATTATGAAAGCGGTTATGATAAAGCAGATAAAATCAAATACCTGAATTACCTGGCCGGAATAGCCAGCCGCTATCATATCCGCAAAACGGAATGCCCCATCCTTCGCATGATTGTCATCTATACCGGAGATGTCCATCGGAGCCAGGCATCTGCGGTATACGATATCGGCGCTGTACAGGTAAATGTGGAGCCCGCATTTTTGTCTGAACTTGATGCAGAAAGCATATTTCAAAAACTGAAAGAAAAAGTTGCAGCTGGCCAGATGCTTACAGATGAGGAGCTGATGGAATTTATCATTCTTCCGCTGTCTTACCGCAGAAAAGAAGATAAAAGACGGCAGGTGCGCAAAAGCGTGCGCCTTGCCGCCGGAATCCGTGACAGGGGGCAGCAGGTTTTTACGCTTGCAGGAATACTGGCTTTTACGGATAAAATTATTGACCGGGAAACAGCAGATGAGATTCGAAAGGAGATTGGAATGACAAAGGTAGCAATGATATTCGAAAGAGAAAAACAGGAAGCACTGGCAGAAGCTGCAAAGGTGTATGAAAAAGAAAAACAGGAAGCGTTGGAAAAGAGTATTACCCGAATGATACAGAAAAATTATGACACAGAAGAAATTGTTTCCCTGTTTCCTGATTTTTCTCACAGTCGTGTGGAAGCGCTTCGCCAGGAACTGGCTGCTGGCATAAAGGACACTCTGTAACAATAAATCTGCAAAATGCAGGCTGATTTTTATATGCTGGAAATAAGAGCAGAAAGCAGATAAATTTGAACATCAAAACCCCCAGACCATAGCTGTATGCTGTCTGGGGGTTTTGTGTCTTTATCAAAAACATATAATTTCCTAATATCAGCGTTTCTTACCTTCCTAATTCCATCGTACAATTTCTGGCAGCTTTCATACAGATAACATTTTACTATAAAATGTTGCCTACAAGAATTCTATAACAAATCTTTTCTTTTTGCAACTCCTAAGATAAATTTGGTAACTTTTCTATATTTTTCTTTGATAATCTGTCCTGTTTTGCAAAATTTTTGGTTAAACTGCATAAATTTTCGGCGTAAACAGTTTTATCAAAACCGTTCCTTTTAAAATACCTAAAAACGTAATTGTACCAGCAAGGCAGCTTCCCGCTTCTTATTACAGGCCATGTAAATCCGCATAAATCAAGGCTTTGCGGATTTTTCAGGACTGCTTTAAAACATAACAATATATAGTAAATTGTTATGCAAAAGAATTTTAACCCGCATCATGAAAACAGGACTGCTTTTACAGGCATTCCCAAAATCAGACAGGAGGAGCATATGCAGGAGCTGGATTATGCCGGCATCGGAATGAGAATCCGGGCGGCAAGAAAATCAAAAGGCTGGTCACAGGACAAAGTGGCAGCAGAATGCGGCATCAGTCTTTCCTTTATGGGACATATTGAGCGCGGGACACGCTCCATGAGCCTTGAAACATTTGCCAGCCTCTGTAACATTCTGGGTGCCGGGGCAGACGAGCTTCTCTGGGGCATGGTGAACCCGCCGCAGTCTGTGCTGGAAATGTGGAACCTGCCGGATAAAAAGAAAAAAACAGAAAAAGCAAATCCCGGAACAGGGCATCCTTCTTCCGGCGCGGAAAAGAAAAACCGGCCAGACAGCTATGCAATGTATGTCAAAATCATGCGGTCGGTTGCGGAAATCATGAATGAGCACTGAAAGGATAAATAACAGGAATGGACAGACAGGATTCTTGGAAAAAGACAGATGAAATCGAAATTGACCTGACGCAGCTTCTGCAAAGCCTTCTTATGCAGTGGAAACGGATTGCAGCCTGTGCGCTGGCATGTGCCATAATTTTCGGCGCGGCCGGATGGCTGAAAAATCAAAGCAACACAGATATTGATGCGGCAGCCATGGCCGAAGAAGCCGAGCTGAGCGAAACAGAAAAACAGGCTGTAGCCGACGCACTCCTGCTGGAACAGGAAACAAGGCGGCTGGAAAATTACCTGGAAAACTCCGTGCTGATGCAGATTGACCCGTACCATAAAAACAGGCAGGTACTGCTTTACTGTATCGATGGCGCGAAAAGGCAGGAGCTTGCGGTTATTACCGAAAGTTACCTGAATTTTATCGTAAATGGCGGGGCCGCAGATGTACTGCTGGAAACCGGCAGCGGGGCCGGGCTGGATAAAAGCCTGCTGTCAGAGCTGGTATCCGCATACCAGAAAGCTTACAGCTCTCCCTATCAGGTGGCTGTCAAAGAACATGACAGCAGCATGACATCGGAATCACTCTTTTATGCAGAGGTAACCGGAAAAGACGCTGCGGATGCACGAAAACTGGCAGGTGCTTTGCAGGAAGTGCTGGAAGCTTATTCCAAAAAAGTACAGGAAACTGCCGGAAAGCACAGGCTGTCGCTTGCAGGCTCCATGGAAAGCGTAACGGCAGACAGCGGGCTGCTGGGCGTGCAGCATGATAAAAAAGCCGCGCTGTCGGCAAATAAAACAAGCCTGAAAGCAATGACCGACGGCTTCAGCATAGAGCAAATGGCCGTTTATGAAGAAGCCGTCCTGCAGGAAAGCCGGAACAGTCAGAACGAAACAGGAAAGGATTTGGCTGGCAGCGGCAAGGCAGCTGAAACGGATTCCAGACAAAAAGCTTCCGTCGAATCCCTGAAAGGTGAAAATCCGTCCAGCGAGGGTTCTCTTGTAAAATCCGTACTGAAATACGCCGTGCTCGGATTTTTTGCAGGAATAGCTGCATACTGCTGCCTGTCTGCTCTCTGGTATATGTTCCATGATACGGTAAAAAGCACGGACGAACTGAAACGGGTTTATGCATTTCCGGTTTATGGAGCTATCCTGGCGGATGATGGAAGCAGAACGAAAAAAAGCAGAGGAAAGATGCCCGGCACGCATCAGGACGCTTTCGGCCAGACCGAAGCGCAGGTATTAAACCGCATCCGGCTTTCCTGCCAGAAGCAGGGCATCACAAGTCTGTGCGCAGCAGCGGATTTTCCACTGGATGACAGCGAAAAGAACTGCCTGGAACGCATGGCCGGGCAGCTGAAACAGCTCGGCATTGACATGCATACAGCAGAAAATGCCAGTGCAGATACTGCTGCATGGGACTCTCTGGCAGAGACCGGAAATGTCCTGATGATTGTGAAAACCGGCGTGACAACACACCGGATGATTGATGACGCAATGCGTTTTTACCTGGAAAACGGCATAGCCGTGGCTGGCGCAGCGGCGTTTGTACAGGAATAAATGAGGAAAAAAACCGGAACCTGGGATGAGAGTCTGACGGCTGCATGGAAGGGGAAGGGGGCACAGCGGTGTACATATAATATGTATGGAAAATTGCTTGCAGGCAGGAAATATTGCTGCAAGAATGGCGAAGCATGCCCTTTTCTGACCCCAAGAATTTCTTTTTCTCTAAAAATGCATTACTGCAAAACTATAAAATAGAATTCTTATCAGGAAGGAATGTATTGCTGAATGAAAAAAAGCTTAAAATCTGCTTGCAGCTATAGCGTAAATGAAATATATAATCACTCGCTTATTCATATTCGAAAAGAAACCCAAAATCCAGCACCATTCAGCATCCTGATTGTTGGAAAAGATTCTTATATCGGTACAAATACAGAAAAACACCTGGTTTCTTATGGAAATTTCAAAATACATACACTTGATGCAGTAAATCTTGTCCCGATACCAGAGTATTTTAAAGGTTATGATGCAGTTTTCTACGTCGCAGGAATTGTTCATCAAAAGGAAAGCAGAAAAAATATATCTTTATATTATAAAGTGAACCGGGATTTAGCTGTCAGCACTGCAAAATCAGCAAAAAAAGCAAATGTACCACATTTCATCATTCTGTCTTCAATGTCTGTATATGGGGCTGAGGCAGGACATATTACAAAAGACAGCATAACAAATCCAGCAAACCATTATGGAAAATCAAAGCTGGAAGCAGATTGTGCCATCTGGAAGCTGAGAAGCAGGGATTTCCGGGTAGCAATTTTACGTCCTCCTATGGTATATGGCAGAACATGCAAGGGCAATTATCAGCTTTTACGAAAACTTGCACTGCTGACACCTGTATTTCCACAGCTTTCTAACGAGCGGTCAATGATTTATATTGGAAACTTATGTGAGTTTGTTAAAAATATAATAGAAAAACAAAGAGAAGGAATTTTTTTCCCTCAAAATGATACCTATATAAATACATGTGAAATGGTAAAACAAATTGCAGCGTGTCATGGAAAAAAAATCAGGGAAACCAGACTTTTTAACGGTCTGTTAAAAAGCATTCATCTTAAGGTATTCAAAAAACTATTCGGAAACCTGACTTATGAAAAAACAGACACCATAGGTATGTATAATTTTGAAGACAGCATCAAATACACAGAACAGGCAGCATCTCAAACAAAAAGAAAAGAAAGACAGCTAATTAGAATAGAAAAACTGCCGCCATTTTCTGTTTTAATGTCTGTATATATCGGGGAAAATCCAGAACACCTTCAAATGTCGCTTCAAAGCATACTGGTGAACCAGACCCTGAAGCCAAATGAAGTGATACTGATATGTGACGGAAAACTTTCCCGGGAGCTGGATGCTGTAATCCATCAATTTGAAAAAATGTTTCCAGACACTTTGCACGTATTCAGAAAACAGCGGGAAGGACTGGGACATGCACTTCATTACGGTTTACAGCAGTGCACCTATGATTTAGTTGCCAGAGCAGATACAGACGACATATGTGACCGGAAGCGCTTTGAAATACAGGTACGGTATATGACCAGTCATCCAGAAGTTATTGTCTGCAGTTCATATATTGATGAATTTAAAACAGACTGGCAAAAGACTGGCAGAATAAAAAAAGTTCCTGTTCGAAATAAAGACATACGGCAATGGGCAAAGTATAGAAATCCTATTAATCATATGGCTGCTATATACAGAAAAAAGCCTCTGACTGCCATAGGGTCATACAGACATGTAGAAGGAGCTGAAGATTATGATTTATGGGTCAGGGCTATGTCAAAAAAAATGAAAATGTCTAATATACCAAAAGTACTTGTACATGCAAGAACTGGAAATGGCATGGTAAAACGCAGGAGCAATAGAAAGTATATTAAAACATGGCAGACAATTGACCGATACATGTTAAAACATCATATGATGAACATTTTAGAATACTGCTGCAGTATGGCAGGTGTCCGTATATTCGTATACATGCCAGAAAATGCAAAAGAAATCTTATACAGTAAATTATTGCGAAAACACAGGATGAAAAATTTTAAGTATTGAGAATCAGGCAGGATGTTATAAATGAATGAAAATCAAAGCAGGCAGAGTAAAAAATGTGCATCAGCTATCTATAAAATGCCTGAAATCGCTGAAATTGATACAAAGCAGAACATGAACGACACAAAAACAAAGAAAATCCTTATTGCCGGAGCAGACTCCTATATAGGGAAATCATTTGTATCTTTTATGTGCAGATGGCCCGGCAGCTGCCAGGCAGACATGCTTTGCACCAAAGGAGATTCCTGGAAAAACATTCCTTTCGAAAACTACGATGCCGTTTTATATATTTCTAAAACAGATGATACTCTCACAACCTTCAGAAAGCATCTGATGCTGCATAAAGCAGATGCCTGTCAGGCTGTAAGAATTGCCAACAGAGCAAAAATATCAGGAATAGAAATGTTTCTTTATCTGAGTTCACTGCATGTATACAGTTCAGAAACAGGTATGATTACGAAAACATCCAGGCCTGAACCATCGGATGCATACGGCAGATTAAGGCTGCATACAGAAAAACAGTTATGGAATATGAACAGCAGCAAGTTTCGTGTTGCGATTCTCCGTCTTCCAAAAATTTATGGATATAAATGCAGTGGCAGTTACACGGGGATTGCAAAGGCTGCTATCAGGTCATGTTTCTTTCCAAAATACAATCAAAAATACAGCGTGATTCATATAGACAATTTGACATCAGCAATCAGAAGCATTTTGTATTATAACAAAGCCGGTGTCTATTTTCCGCAAAATACCAGCTTTTCCGGCACCTATGATTTTGCATTGGAAATCTCAGGATTTTATGGAAAAAAACTAAAAAGCATTGCATTGTTTAACCCGATTATACATCTTCTGATAAAAAGAATCTGGCTGATTCAGAATATTTTTTCAGGCCATACATGCAGCCAGTCATTAAATGTGCCAGATGAATGGCTGCAAGTAAAAAATTTTCGGGAAAGCATTCGTTTATCGGAAAGCGGCTGGTAATTTTACAGAATATTGTTTCTTTTTCATCGACTGATATAAATATCTATAACTATACTGCACTCAATCTAAATATAGGGGAAAATTATGATTAAAGTATTACATATACTTGGAAAAGAATCTGCTGGCGGTGCTGAAATAATGGCATTGAATTTTCAGAAAGGTTTTTCTAAAAATATTCATGCAGAATACCTGGTATTTTGTCCAAAAACAAATACTTTAGTGAATAAGCACGCGATGCATGACAACATAAAATTGCATTTGTTTCCAGATTTCAAGATATTAAATTATATACAGATATATATAAAATTAAAAGAACTATTTCGTAATGTCAATTATGACATTATTCATCTGCATTCACCAGTACTTGGTTTTATATGTCTGAAAGCTGCAAAAAAAACTGGTGTACGGGCCCGAATACTTCATTATCATTCGAGTGCAAAATCAGAACATGCAAGCAAATTGCTGCGTAATACTATTTTATATCATGCAGGAGCATCATATGCAACCCACTTTATTGCATGTTCAAAAAAAGCTTCTATAGCCGCACCCAGAAATGCAAATATCAAAATAATATATAATGGCATAGACTGTGAAAAATATAAGTATAACCATACATCCAGAATCGTCATTCGAAAAAAGCTTGGATATGAAAATAAAATTATAATAGGTCACGTTGGGAGACTTTCTTTTCCTAAAAATCAGACGTTTCTTTTAGACATTTTTGAGGAAATATACCATATACAAAATAACTGTATACTGTTCATAATTGGTGATGGCCCGCTGCAAAAACATTTGAAAACCTATATAAAAGGAAAAGCATATGAAAAAAACGTTATTTTTTGGGGAAACAGCAATCATATTCCTGAACTGCTGTCTATTATGGATGTATTTGTTATGACTTCATTTTATGAAGGACTTCCTCTTAGCGTATTAGAAGCTCAGTCATCAGGATTACCATGTATATTAAGCAGCCATATAACAAAAGAAGTTTCCGTTTTGAATACAAATTGTTTTATCAGCCTGAAAAAAGAAACAGCAATTTGGGCAAATGTAATATTAAAAAAAGTTGTGATGAATGAAATAAATAGAAATCATTCATATCTTGACATGATAGAAAAAGGCTTTGATATTACCCATTCATCCAGAACATTAGAAGAATATTACCAAGAAATTATTGGAGGATAAGATATGCTTTGCCATAGATTGTATGCCTTATCAAGATGGAGTGCATTTTTTGCTGCCATATTTATGTCCGTAAGACTAATCAGACAGGAAGAGTACCTCAGGCTGCTAGGCGGAATGATTCTGATAATAGAATTTATATTTATTTCATTTTTATATGAGAAAAAAAGGATTATATTTACTTGTGGATATCTTTACTTATTTATTATTGGATTTGTAAACTTCAGCTTGGCTCCATTATACTATGATACATCACAGCTGGCAGAAGATTCACTACGATATATCGGCATTCCAAATGACCATTTTTCTTTGTACTTTACAGTATGTTTTGTATTTTGGTTATGTATTGGCATATTTGTGGCTGTATCAAAAAAAAGCAGTAATACATTTGCGAATATAAATAATATTTGTCTCGTTCCATTTACAAAAATTTGTCTGTCAAAAAATATAGAAAATACTGTGCTTTTAATAGGCTTCCTTTTTTCCTTGCCACTATCATTAACGAAAGAAGTATTTGCTATTTTATATGTTCCGATAATATGTTATTTTTTTGCAGTATTCCTGGCAAAAGGAAAAGCAGATATTCAGATTTGTCTGTCAGCTGCAGGATTCGGACTTATTTTAGCCAGATTTGGAACCGTGCGGTATATAATGGTTCAGTTTCTGCTTCCATTATTAATTATTTTTATCATGATAAAAGGGCAGAAAAGAATTTCCAGAAAAAAATTTGTCTTCCTGTTTATCTCTCTGACAGTTCTCATTCTGCTTTACGGAGTCTGCTCTGAAATAATAAAATTAAATATCTTTTATCATGGGAATTATAGTATAAAGGAAATTTTTTCAGATGCAAATAGATTTTTTGATTTTATCTATCGTCAATTGTATCGGTTATTCGGTATCTGGGTACATCTGGGTGGAAACATAATAGAACATGTACAAAGAAACGGATTTTTTTATGGTTTAACATACGTTAAATCCATTTCTGGCTTTCTGGGTCTGCCTTATATCAGCTTGCCACTAATATCAGCAGATTATATTCAGGCAAGTTATGCCCAGCCAGGACTTCTTGCAGAAGGATATGCAAATTTTGGAATCATCGGAGCAATTTTAAATATGATAGTTCCTTTTTTTATTTCAGAATTTATATTCAAAAGAACAGTAAAAAAAATGTCTCCTGAATGGCTTTGCCTTTCAATTATTCCGTTTACGAAAGTATTATTAGACGGTGGTTCCATAAATTCTATTATATTTGGAATCCTTTCCTGCATGATAGCCTTTTTTCCTTTTATTACCCAAAAGAAAGTGGTGATTAAAATATGAGTAATAACGGCTGCAAAGAAGAAATGATAAGTATCATTGTTCCGGTTTTTAATATAAAAGAATACATTTCTGAATGCATTGACAGTATTCTGCATCAGACATATCGTAATTTAGAAGTAATTATCATAGACGATGGTTCTTCTGATGGAAGCAGCGATATTTGTGACAATTATCTAAATACCGACCATAGAATAAAAGTAATTCATCAGAAAAACAGCGGATTGTCTGCTGCCAGAAATTGTGGAATAAATATTTCGGAGGGGGGGGTATCTTTTATTTGTTGATGGGGATGACAAAATTGATAATAATATGTGTGAATTGCTTCTAAAAAATATGCATATGTATCATGCAGATATATCCATATGCAATTTATATAACAACCTTCAGGATAAAGAAAAACAAAAATCTAAAATATTTAAGCTAACTCCGCAAAAAGCAATCAAAGATATGCTTAGTGAAAAATTTTTTAATGTTTCAGCTTGCGGAAAACTTTATAAGAAAGAATTATTTCAAAAAATCCGTTTTCCAGAAGGTGTTTTGTTTGAAGACCTTGCTACATCTTACAGGCTTCTGGATTTATGCAATTCCATTGTTTTTACCAGCAAGCCTCTTTATTTCTACAGAACTAGATATGGCAGTATCATGAATAGCAGTTTTCAAAATGAAAAGATAGTTTTTCTTGATATTTCAAATGAAATGATTCAATTTCTAAAAATACATTATCCTGATACAGTATCTGCTGCATATAACCGTTCGACAAGGTACTGCATTTCTTTTATTAAAGAAATTGCTATGACAGATATAAGTTATAAAGATTATGAAAACAAACTCAGAAAGTTTATATCAAGCCATCTTTTTGCTTATTTAAAATCAGATTATAAATTTTCGAGTAAGTTATTTGGTTTCGCGATTGTCATAAATCTGACAGCTGCAAAAATTGCTTACAAATTTATCTCTAATTTTTCAAAATATTTTACTGCCTAACATAATAATATTCAATTAAGGAAAAACAAATAAAATGCTGAATAAGGAATCTGAAAAAATAATCAGGAAATATCAAAAAACAGCAATATCAAAGAATCAGCCTGTTACAGTTTTTTTAACATCAAGTAATAGAAGTGAATTTATATACCATGCAATTAGCAGTATATTGAATCAAGATTACAATAACTTTTGCTTTGTAATACTCGATAATTTTTCGGACGATGGAACAGAAGAAATCATTAAATCTTTTAAAGATGAAAGGATGTTCTTTTTACAAAGAACCAGCACCCTGGAAAAACCTAATTTTATGTTTGCATTTTCTATCTGTGTTACAGAATACATTGTGATTTTCCATGACGATGATATTGTGGAAAAAAATTATTTATCTGTAATGCTTCCGGTTATAGAACAATCTGATATTCAGCTGCTAAGTCCTTCATCCAACATACTGAATCAATCAGGAAAAATTATCAGAAAGCCTTTGAATCCCTCTCGCATATATCTAAATGATTCATATTTAAAATCATTTATAAAAAGAGACAAAAAAATGGCTATTCTTTGTTTTCCTGCAAACATGTACCAGACAAATTTTTACCGGAATATGAATGATTATCTTAAAGTAGTTGAAGCCGGCCCGGCATCAGACCAGTACCTGATTCTCCAGACAGAACGAAACGGCGGAAAAATTCAGGTAATACCTGACCGCCTGATTAATTACCGCGTACATAAAAATCAGTCATCCTCTCAGATGTCTGGTATGATGGAGCTTCAGCTGATAAGATTTCTGATGCAGGACAATTATTATAAAGAAAAAATTATCAAATACAAAAAATATTTTTATAAATATTTGCTGTCAGCATACAAGGCACTGGCAATTAATTACAGCAGAAACAGGGACGAGTCTGTCAGAAACTGTTTAAAAATGGAAAAAAATTTTTATTCAGGTTTAGGCTGGAAATGCCGGATGGTTTGTCTGGCTTACAATATTTCGTATTACTTTTTCAGTATTACAATTGCTCCGTATGCAGCATGGTTAAGGTGGAAACGCAAAGATGAATAATGTTTTTTCAAGTATGGCATGGAAATTTACAGAAAGAATCGCTTCCCAGCTGGTATCATTTATGGTTTCTGTTATTCTTGCCAGACTGCTGCTCCCCGAACAATATGGCATTATTGCAAAAGTCATGGTTTTTATTTCAATAGCTGACGTTTTTGTTACCACAGGACTGTGCAGCGCACTGATTCAAAAGAAAGATTCCGACGATTTGGATTTTTCATCCATGTTTTACCTGAACATTGGATTATCGTTTGTATTATATCTGATACTGTTTATCTGTGCACCTGCTATTGGACATTTTTTTAACGATACATGCCTTTCACCCGTTCTGCAGGTTCTTGGGCTGAAACTGCTTTTTTCTGCATATCTGTCCATACAGCAGGCTTATATTTCCAGATACATGCTTTTTCGAACCAGTGCAATTGCTGCATTAGCAGCTACTGCATGTTCTGCGGCTGCCGGTGTAAGCATGGCATATCTGGGAGCAGGAGTATGGGCACTTGCAGCCCAGCAGCTGGTTTTGTCAGCCATGCAGGTTCTTTTTCTTGTAATCTTTATAAACTGGAGACCGAAACTGGCTTTTTCCTGGCACAGGGCAAAAACCATGCTTGGATTTGGGAATATAATTTTACTGGCCGGTTTGCTTGATACCATAAGCGGACAGCTTAGAACACTTGTTGTTGGAAAATATTATAACGATGAGCAGCTTGCATATTATAACCGTGGAGACTTATATCCACAGACATTAATCAGCAGTGTTAGCGGAACCATGCACACGGTATTATTTGCAGCTTATTCACAGGAACAGGAACATATCGGGCATGTAAAACTGCTGATTCGAAATGGCATGAAACGGAGCAGTTATCTGATATTCACAATGCTTACAGGGCTTGCATGCGTTGCAGAAACTCTTATTCAATTCATGCTGACAGATAAATGGCTTCCCTGCGTGCCTTATATGCAGATAGCATGCGCCAGTTACGCTACATGGGTCATGCAGATAGCAGGACAAGAAGCTATTATCGGGCTCGGATATGGAAAAGATTATTTAATCATTACGATTATCCGTTCTGCTTTTCATATTGCAGCACTGCTGGTGCTCTCAAAACGTGGAATTATGGCAATTGCAATCGGGAGTACTGCAACAAACATACTATCAAGCCTCCTTGTATGCAGATGGACTTACCGGCATCTTCATTATAAAATAAACGAGCAGTTAACAGACCTGCTGCCTGCACTTTTAATTTCCTTATGTATCGCCGGCGTAACGTTACAGGTTTCAAAACTGCCTTTTACAGCTCCTGTATTGTTAATTACCGAAGTCATATCAGGAGTATTTGTCTGTGTAATTATTTCGGCAGCAACAAAAAATGAATCTTTTTATTGGATTTTGTCCAAATTAAAAGTCCTTCTCTCAGTAATTGACAAAAAAGACAGACGGTAAAAACCATAAAATTTAGGAGATGCAGACAAAAACACTATCCATAAATTTGCAGATTTTTTTATTGTAATCCCCTGTATAATAAAAAAGAAGCCCCGATAAACAGATTACCAGAAAAATGCCACAAGGAGAAGATGGAACACATGCTGACAGAAAAAAACAGACCAAACCGCAGAGCCAAGGATTCTGTCTTCACCAGCCTGTTCCGGGACAAGGCCTATCTCCTGCAGCTATACCAGGCGCTGCACCCGGAAGACATGGAAACAGGAACAGACGACCTGGATATTATCACACTGGAAAATATCATGGCTGGCGGCATATACAATGACCTTGGCTTTCAGTTAGGTGACCTTCAGGCTGATTCAGGAGTGAGCAAGATTCAATTTGCGAAGCAAATTCTTTAAATAAGCTTGCGAAGCTGCATTTACAGCGGTTTGAAGCTGTAAATGCAGCAAACATTCTCGTCCGCGTCCTTTTCTATCTTGCAAAATCCTATCAGGATTATATTATCAGGACAGAACAGGATATATACGGCAGCAGCAGAGTACGTCTGCCGCACCCGGAGCTTTATGTAATTTATACAGGCTGCCGGAAGGAAAAGCCTGCCTCCATTTCTTTTTCAGACAGTTTTTTCCCTGGCTGCGGGTGCTGCCTGGATATCACAGTTCAAATGATATATGATGGCAGGGATGGGGATATTACAGCCAGTATGTCACATTTACAAGGATATTTGATGAGCAGGTGAAAAAACACGGGCTTACGCCTGAATCTGTCAGGGAGGCCATCCGCATCTGTAAGGAACGGAATGTGCTGCGCAAATTTCTGGAAAGCAGGGAAAGCGAGGTTGTGGACATTATGATTACTTTATTCAGCCAGGAAGAAGCCTGGGATATGCATATTAAAAGCCAGCGGCGGGAAGCTGCGGAAGAAGCATCCGTTAAAAACACCATAGAAGACGGAAAATATTACGGTGCTTCCAGACAGGACACCCTTTCACGGATTATGGAAAAATTCAGCATCCCGCACGATGACGCTGACAGGCTGATGCGGGAATACTGGTAATTTTCCAAAAAACAATCACATGATGCAGGCATCCAGCCGCGGCTGAATATACCCTATGAAAAGGATATATTCAGCCGTTTCCTATCAGCACAGGCCCGCAAGGCCTTTTTCTTTTGCGCAAAAATTTCACGAAAGGAACACAGAAATGAAAGTCGTACTTTTAGCCGGGGGTTTTGGCACCCGCATTACAGAAGAATCGGAATACCGTCCAAAACCAATGGTAGAAATCGGCGGCAGGCCGATTTTATGGCATATCATGAAGCAGTACAGCCATTATGGATTTCATGATTTTATTATCTGTGCCGGGTACAAGCAATACGTTATCAAAGAATGGTTTGCAGACTATTTCATTCACAACTCTGACATTACGTTCAATTTTAAAAACGGCAGGGATGAAATGACCGTTCATAACCAGCACTGCGAGCCATGGGAGGTAACCGTGGTCGATACCGGGCTGCACACGATGACCGGCGGACGCATTAAGCGGGTGCAGAAGTACATTGGCAGCGA
>OFGA01000229.1_pt1 | contig 53270 bp, 46 predicted proteins | sample 1521471 | NCBI WGS metagenome assembly OFGA01 (sample SAMEA3504086, study PRJEB24116) | mouse gut metagenome | biome: mouse gut; feature: mouse-associated habitat; material: faeces | place: Denmark | collected 2011 | reverse complement strand
CAGTCCCAATGTGGCCGGCCAACCTCTCAGTCCGGCTACTGATCGTCGCCTTGGTGGGCCGTTACCCCGCCAACTAGCTAATCAGACGCGAGTCCATCTCAGAGCGATAAATCTTTGGCAGTCAGAGCCATGCGACCCAACTGCATTATGCGGTATTAGCAGCTGTTTCCAGCTGTTATTCCCCACTCCAAGGCAGGTTACTCACGCGTTACTCACCCGTCCGCCACTAGGTATTCCCCGCAGTTGTCCGAAAACTCCTTTGGGGGTACCCCGTTCGACTTGCATGTGTTAAGCACGCCGCCAGCGTTCATCCTGAGCCAGGATCAAACTCTCATGTTGATTGTTCTCTTTCCAGTCCCACGAATCGCTTCTCGCTTTTCCGTTTACTGCTTTTAAGTGTCTGTTCTTTTTGAATTTCCCTCTTAAAATCTTTCAAGGTTGTTTCACTGTTCAGTTATCATGGTTCGTATCTGTCTGTCTCAGCGACAGCTATATTATAATAGCATGGGTTCCCCTCTTTGTCAACATTTTTTTCCAATTTTTTTTATTTTTTTTAATTTTATATTTTAAGATACCTTTTATAGGGGAAAATTCAATGAAAAACTGTGTATTTCTGCCCCTATCCCCACCGGAATCTCCGGTTATATTTCTATATTCTGCAAAGTTTGGGAAAAATTATACTTGTTTCAATTAAATTTTACTAAAACTTTTTTATATTTTTAGGTTTTGCTTTTTCTCTTTCTGAATCTATCATTATATCATTTGATATTGAAACTGACTCAATTTCGTGATCTATTTTTCTGCTACTCTGTGCCGTAGTTCACTTAATAGATGTTTATACTTTTTTCCTCTAAGCAAAAAAATAAAAGCTTAACTATAACATTCTAACTGCGCATCAAAATGATCCGCTTTTTTTACTTGGCGTTATACTAAACTTACAATGCAACACATCATGATTCAATTTGTTTTTATTTTTCAGGTAAAAATCAAAAATGTTTATAACATATTCTTTACTATACGGCATGATAATAAGCATTCTTTACTAAGACTTACACTATCTTTACAACGTAACACATTATGATTCAGTCTGTTTTTTATTTTTTCAGGTGATAGTCAGAAATGTTTCACAAAATTTTCTTAACTATATAACATAATGATACACATCTTTTACTCAGTGTTTCACTAACTTTTCTATACAACACATTATGATTCAATCTGTTTTTGTGTTTTCAGGAAAAAATGTTTATAAAATATTCTTTACTTGGCGTTACACTAACCATACAACGCCACACTTTATGAATCGATCTGTTTTTTATTTTCAGGTGAAAAATTAGAATGCCTTCAGCCTCCGCCTGAACACAGCTGTCCCCAACACACCATAGAAGGCGTGTTGGGGACGGCTGCGTTTCATTAATCAAAAAACGGAATGCTTTAATTGTTCTTAATTTTTATACACTGCCTATGGCAGATACCACTTTTTTGTCTGGCAGTTGTTCTGCCGCTATTCCCCTATTTTACAGAATCAATAAAACGAAGAAAAGCTGCTCTGCCTTCTGACGTACATTTATACACGCCTGCATCTTCTAGTACTTCTGAAAATACAAGCCCGATTTCTTTTTGAATGATTCCTTCAATATTTTCCTTCGTGACAGATTCATATTTGGGAAGAAATTCCTCTGCCCAGTCTGCATGTTTTGCAAGAGTTTCATCTGCGCGAAGATCCGCGCCAGATAATACCGCTTCTTGCAATGATGCCATCTCATCTTTTAATCTGGCCGGAAGCACGGCTAATCCCATGACTTCGATTAAGCCGATATTTTCTTTTTTGATATGATGCAATTTTGCATGTGGGTGGTATAAGCCCATCGGATGTTCTTCTGTCGTGATATTATTGCGCAATACCAAATCAAGCTCAAATAATTCTCCGCGTTTCCTTGCAATCGGCGTTATGGTGTTATGCGGCTCATTGTCTGTTTCTGCAAATATGTATGCTTCTTTATCTGTGTATCCTCTCCACGCATTCAGGATTTTATCTGCAAGATCGATCAGACGGTCTTTTGAATGGCAGTCTAAACGAATGACTGACATCGGCCATTTGACAATCCCTGCTTTTACATCTTCAAAGCCTGCAAAGGAAATTTCTTGTTCAACGGGAGCTTTTGCCATCGCAAATTCATAATTTCCGCCCTGAAAATGGTCATGGCTTAAAATGGAACCGCCGACAATCGGCAGATCTGCGTTTGACCCTACAAAATAATGTGGAAACTGTTCAACGAAATCCAATAGTTTGCCAAACGTGGCCCGTTCAATTTTCATTGGCGTATGATCTGAATTAAATACGATACAATGTTCATTATAATAGACATAAGGGGAATATTGGAAATACCAGCCGCTTTGGTTAATTGTAACCGGTATAATCCTGTGGTTCTGCCTTGCCGGATGGTTGACGCGTCCGGCATACCCTTCATTTTCCCTGCATAACAGACATTTCGGATAACCGCTTTGTTTTGCAAGCTTGGCGGCTGCAATCGCTTTCGGATCTTTTTCCGGTTTGGATAGATTGACTGTAATATCGAGTGTGCCGTATGCGGTTTCCGTCGTCCATTTTAAATCTTTCTTTATACGGTAGCGGCGGATATAATCGGTATCCCTGCTTAACGTATAGAAATAATCCGTCGCCTCTTTTGGGTCTTTTTCATATAACTTTTGAAATTTTGCTATGACTTCACTTGGCCTTGGCGTAAGAAGGCTCATTATTTTTGTATCCAACAAATCTCGGTAAACAATGCTGTTTTCTTTCGCAATGCCATTCTCATATGCGTAATCAAGCATATCTTTTAAAATATCTTCCAAAGACGCTTCTGCCGCCTCTCTTGTCAATCCGTCCTTTTTTTTATGCGCCGCAGCGATGTCGTCTTCTAATTCATCCAGACCAAATAATTCCAACAAACGGTTAGTTGTAAAACATTTGTCCGCTTCTTCAATTAAACCTGTTGCAAGTCCATAATCCACTAAATCTAAAACCCGCTCTTGTATCATATATTTCTCCTTTCTTCTTCTCAATCTTGCTATTACAAGTATACTTGTTTATAACAAAATCTTAGTCTACATTTTCTCTTTCCTGTTTTTGCTTCTACAATTAAGGCTATTTGGCTAAAATCTGAGCCTACGTTTTTCTCTTTCCTGTCATTTTAGTTTTACTTCAGCAGTTATGCCTGCTTGACAAATAAACTTACTCTGCGTTTTTAATTTTAAGCCTGATCTTCTAAAATCTTTTCTATGCTTACGGTTTTCACGCAGATGACGAAAATATTTGCCGCCATTTCCAAGTCTTCTAAGCTTGGATAAGTTGGCGCTATACGGATTATGGAATCTTTTGGATCTTTGCCATAGGGGAATGGCGCGCCTGCCGGAGTCATGACAACGCCGGCTTTTTTAGCCCTTGAAACAATTTCTTTGGCGCATCCTTCTAATGCCTGATAACAGATAAAATAACCGCCTTTTGGACAATACCAGTTTCCAGCGCCAATGTCTTCCAGCTCTTTTGCCAAAATGTCTAAAACCATTTCAAATTTCGGGCGTAAAATATTGGCATGTTTTTTCATATGCTCTGTGATGCCGTAAATGTCTTTAAAGAAACGGACATGGCGAAGCTGGTTGACTTTGTCGTAGCCAATCGTCTGGACAACCATTTGTTTTCTAATGTCTTCTAAGTTATTTGCTGAGGTTGCAATGGCGGCTACCCCGGAGCCCGGAAAACTGATCTTGGACGTAGAGCAGAATTTATATACCAAATCGGGATTGCCGGCGCGTTTACATTCTGCAAAAATTTCGACCAGATTGTCTTGATCTAAATCATACAAATGATGCACGCCGTAAGCGTTATCCCAATAAATCCTAAAATCTTTTGCCGCCGGTTTTAAACGGGCAAAACGGCGCACAGTTTCATCAGAATAGGTGATGCCTTGCGGATTGGAATATTTGGGCACGCACCAGATCCCTTTGATGGCTTCGTCATTTGCCACCAGTTCTTCGACCATGTCCATGTCAGGGCCTGTCGGCAGCATGGGTATATTTATCATTTCTATTCCAAAATGTTCTGTAATGGCAAAATGCCTGTCATAACCGGGCACAGGGCACAAAAATTTAACTTTGTCAAGTTTGCACCATGGAACGCTTCCCATTACGCCGTGAGTCATAGAACGTGAAATCGTGTCATACATAATATTTAAACTGGAATTTCCATAAATAATAATGTTGTCCGGATGACATTCAATCATATCGCCAATCAATGTTTTTGCTTCGTGTATCCCGTCTAGCACGCCATAATTCCGGCAATCTGTGCCATCTTCACAGGCAAGGTTTACGCCGCTGTGCAAAACGTCCATCATTTCCATGGATAAATCAAGCTGTTCTACGGAAGGTTTCCCTCTTGACATATCAAGCTGTAAACCGCGCATTTGGTATTTTTTATATTCTGCATCCAACTGCTGCTTTTCCTGTAATAATTCTTCTTTTGTCATTTCGAGATATGATTTCATGTTAGTCCTCCTGATTTTTTAATTTCTTTAAATGCTCTATGATTTGACGTTCATAGCCGTTTTGGGTTGGTTTATAAAACTGCATGCCGGTCATTCCATCGGGCAGATACTGCTGGCTGACATAGTGCATGGGATAGTCATGCGCATACTGATACCCAGCTCCGCGGCCTAATTTTTCGGCTCCCTGATAATGGGCGTCCTGTAAATAGCTTGGGACGGGTTCAGACGGGAAATGTTTGACTACGTCAAGCGCCTGATCAATCGCAAGAAACGATGCGTTGCTTTTGGGAGCGGCCGCTACATAAATGGCGGCCTGCGCCAATGGGATTCTTGCTTCCGGCATACCAAGCCTGTCTACTGCCATGGCAGTGGAAACTGCAATATTTAACGCGTTTGGATCTGCCATTCCAACGTCTTCTGAAGCGCAAATAATAATCCTTCTTGCAATATAACGGATATCTTCTCCGGCATACAGCATTTTGGCAAGATAATAAACTGCCGCATCCGGATTAGAGCCGCGCATGCTTTTGATAAACGCTGAGATTGTGTCATAATGATTATCTCCCGACTTATCGTATTTTAACACACGTTTTTGGATACACTCTGCGGCAATGTCAAGCGTAATATGGATTTTGCCATCTTCACTGCGCTCTGTCGTTAAAATGCCAAGCTCAACCGCATTTAATGCTGATCTGGCGTCTCCGTTACAAATGTCCGCAAAAAAATCTAAAGCGTCTGTTTCAATAATGGCATGATAAGCGCCCATGCCTTTCTCTACATCATTTGCCGCGCGTAACAGAAGCGTTTTAATGTCTTCCTGAGATAAATGTTTTAATTCAAAGACGATAGAACGTGAAAGTAAAGCCCCATTTACTTCAAAATAAGGGTTTTCCGTTGTCGCCCCAACTAAAATAACGGTGCCGTCTTCGACAAATGGAAGCAAATAATCCTGCTGGGCTTTATTGAATCTGTGAATCTCATCAATAAAGAGAATCGTTTTCTTCGCATACATTCCCTGATTGTCTTTCGCCTTTTGTATGACTTCTTCCATGTCTTTTTTACCGGACGCCGTAGCGTTGATCTGCGTAAAATCCGCGCTTGTCGTATTTGCGATGACTTTTGCAAGCGTCGTTTTGCCTGTGCCCGGAGGCCCGTAAAAAATAACGGACGATAGTTTGTCTGCTTTGATCGCCCGATAGAGCAGTTTATCTTTTCCGATAATATGCCGCTGCCCGACCACTTCTTCTAACGTGGAGGGACGGAGCCTTGCCGCTAACGGCGACTCTCTTTCTCTCGTTTGTTCCCGCATGTATTCAAATATGTCCATTGTTTTATTCTCCTGAATTTAAGATACATGACTTTACGTTTTTTTACAAGAAGTATTTCTTAATTTGAGAGAAAAAACAAGCAAAATACAAGCATTAACACGGTTCTTCCCGATGGGCGCGCCGGTATCTTGCATTTTGGAGCGCAGGTTTTAAATACTCCTGTAAACTAGAAGTTTTTACACAATCATTTTCCGAAATCTGCTGCATTTTTGAATTATCTATTATGAAGGAAATAACGGTTTCGCAAAGATTGTCCATCTGATCCCGCGCCGGAATCCCTTGTGACTTTAGCGCGCGTTCCACAAATTCTTTTGGAAGTTGGCTTAAGAATTGCTGCTCGATCTGAATGCAGATTAAGTATTCGTATATTTTATCAATTCCTTCAAATTCGGACAAGTCTTTTAAAACGGGATAATCCAAAGTAATAATTTCATTTTGAGGGTTGAATTTTAAGTCATACCATTTGAAAAATTCCGGCATTCCTGTTTGAATTACGTCTTTGATACATTGGTTTCCGTAGGATTCAAATTCCTGCGTAATCTCGTTGTAAAGACACAGCGCCTGCTTTACTTTTTGTCTGGCTAAGGCATACCCGGTTTCGTATGCCTGTTTTGCAGAACAGGAAGTTTTGGGCTGTAAAGACATTTCATTTTGAACTTCTGTTTCTCTGATACAATAAATCACAGCGCCCATAAGCTGATTTGCGGTTTCATATGTGACAGACCCGCTTTCGTTCGATGTGTATTGCCCTGCTAATTTCCCCACGATGGGAAGAAGTTCTTCCATTTCGTAATTCATTTGCATTACCTCCATAAAAGTTCCTTCAGCGTTTCATAATACAAATCGTAATCCCATCTTTTCACTTCATCAAAAGCAGCGTATTCGCCTCTGCCCTCTGATTCCTGATAGCCTCTGTATCCGGCGCGGACTGCTTGTGAAAAAACAGCTAAACATGCGCCTTCAAGGTACTCCAAATCTCCAAAACAGACAGTTTCAAATTGTTCCCGCATAAAATGAAGCAGCTCATCATCAGAAATTTCGTCCATCATTTCATTTTTGTAGAGATAAAAAATTTCCTGTAAGCGAATAATTGTCTCTACATAATTATTCTGGTCAATAAAATCAGAATCGCAAAATTCAAAGATGATTTTGGGCGTAATCCCTTCGCCAAATTCTACGCGTTTTTGAACTTTTAGCGTATTGACCCGTTCCGTTACGATTAGTTTTGCTTCTTCTTCGGTCAGGCTTAACCCATATTGTTTTGTGGTTTGATTCGTTTCAATGACCTTTGTTAATTGGGTTTGCCGCTGTAATTGCATAATCCAGTTTTTATCCAAGAGCATTCCTCCCGCTTTTATTTTTTAGATTATAGCATTGGCTGCGCAGAGGGTCTAGTCTTGTATTTTCAGGGGTTTTATGGTATAATATAGTTAGAAAGAAACAGGATTCTCCTGCGTCCTAAGATATTTGAAAGAGCATTTTCAGATGAAATAATAAAAATTTATGGAGCTTCCGGCTTATATAAAGATGCAGAAAATCTCAGGCTTTATAACCGTAAAATTCGAAAGCGCCATAAACGCCAACTCGATTGGAGAAATCCAAAAGGCAGATCCCTTTTTTGGATAGGAACTCTGGATTTTAACTTACATTTTAAAACAAACCCATATGGGCGTTAAACCGTCTGCATCTGTCTGCTTTAATTAAGCATTTAAGCTCCCCCAAAAACGATCCAGCCGGATTTTCGTCTGAAAAAATAGGGCTCGATACGCTCCCTGCTTTTATGAAATCAGCTAAAAACAGGGCAAAAAGCACAAAAACTATTCGAAAAAATCTTGTGAAGCTAACTCTCATTCTTTTCCTGCGTCCATGTCATACAGTATTCTTTTTCACCTGTATCCGCATCTATCAGCTCCGAGTGAATCTTAAAATTTTCCCTTTGGTAAAACTTTATGGCGCGGATATTCTTTTGATACACATGCAGAGAAAGCTGCGTATGCTGACGCTTTACATAATCTAAAAGCCGCTTCCCAATCCCATGGGACTGAGAACCGCCACACACAAAAATTCCGGCGATATATTCCGCATCCAATCCAATAAACCCTTGCATCTCTTGGCTTATGTCATCCAAATAAATATATGTCTGCGCTTGTAACAATAATTCTTTTACAAGTTTTAGATGGTCTTTCCAATAGTTTGGGGAAATAAATGAATGCGCCTGCAAATTCGTATCGAGCCATATCTTAGCCGCCTGCTCAATGTCATCTTTACACATAATCCGAATCATAAAATGTCCTTCCGCCTTTCCTGAAACAACGGTTTCTATGGGTTTGCCGCATTCATATGAATTTGAATCATTTGAATCAGCGCTGTCTTTCATATAATACCACACTTATTCCCCCGCTGAAATCATTTTTTGATCTTTTCCTCTGCTATGCGGTTTTACAGAAGAAAAAATTGATTGTATCCTCTGTTTAAATCCAATCGACTTTCAATTAAATAGGATCTCGTCTACCGTCACAAACTCATATCCGTCTTTTTTCAGTTTATCTATAATCTGAAATGCCGCATTTACAGAAGATTCAGATGCATCATGCAGCAAAATAATGTCATCTTCCTGAACATTTTTTAAAATACGCGAAGCAACCGCATCTGCATTATTGGTTTTCCAGTCCAGCGGATCGACATTCCATAACACTTCAATCATCTTTGTTTGATAATCAAGATTGCTTTTCCAACATCCAAAGGGCGGGCGGATATATTCCGGATATTCTCCGGTCACTTTGTAAATCGCCTCGTTTGTTTTATCAACCTGCAAAATAGCGGCCTCATCGCTTAAATTACTTAAATTGACATGTTCATAGGAATGGTTTCCAATCAAATGCCCGTCTTTATACATTTTTTTGACAATTTCAGGCGACTTTTCCACTTCTTTTCCCAACAAAAAGAACGTGGCATGTACACCACGCTCTTTTAGTCCGTCTAACAGCATTTCTGTATAGTTTATATTGGGGCCGTCATCAAAGGTTAACGCCACTTTTTTCTTGTCCAAATCCCTTGCGCTGGCATCGGAAACGGTTTTCGCTTTTCCGTCTACCATTTGCAGCATACTGTTTTCTGCAAATTTGCCTGCTAGGATACATACAAATAGGAGATCCATGCCCAATAAAAAATTCCGTAATTTTTTCATATACTCACTGCTTTTTCTTCTCTTAGGATACTATATGCAGATGACGCAGGAAACATGTGGCGTTTTCTTTCCAACGGCAGTTCTATTTATGCTTTTACGTCTGCATACAGCGTCTCGCCTTTGAGATCGATCCATATGGTATCCCCGCTTTTTACTTTGTCTGAAAGGATTAGTTTTGCAGATAAGGTTTCCACATGTTTTTGCAGGAAGCGCTTGAGGGGCCTTGCGCCAAATATTGGGTCGTAGCCGTGTTCGACAATGTAAGTTTCTGCGGCATGGCTAAGTTCCACTTTAATTTCCCTGTCTTTTAACCTGTGGTTTAATTCTTCCATAAGCAGACGGATAATGGAACCGATATTGTGTTTTGTCAACGGCTTAAACAGAATGATTTCGTCCAGCCGGTTTAAAAATTCAGGACGGAAATTTGCCCGCAATTCGTTCATAACGGCTTCTTCCACTTCTGGGCGGATCTCACCGTCTGCTTCGATATGCTCTAACAAATAAGAAGAACCCAAATTGGAAGTCATTATGATAATTGTGTTTTTAAAATCGACAGTCCTGCCTTGGGAATCTGTAATGCGACCATCGTCTAAAACCTGAAGCAAGACATTAAATACATCGGGATGGGCTTTTTCCACTTCGTCAAACAGCACAACAGAATAGGGTTTTCTGCGGACGGCTTCGGTTAGCTGGCCTCCTTCATCGTACCCGACATATCCGGGAGGCGCCCCGATTAAGCGGGATACGGAGTGTTTTTCCATATATTCCGACATATCCAAACGCGCCATATTGCTTTCATCATCAAACAGGCTTTCGGCAAGCGCTTTGGCAAGCTCTGTTTTGCCAACGCCTGTAGGCCCTAAAAACAGGAATGATCCAATGGGCTTTGTCGGATCTTTAATGCCTGCTTTGGAACGGATAATCGCTTCTGTCACTTTGGTGACGCCGTCATCTTGGCCAATGACGCGTCTATGGAGTTCATCGTCTAAATGAAGCGTCTTGTTCCGTTCGCTTTCAGTTAGTTTTGCAACGGGGATTCCTGTCCAGCGGGAAATGATTCTGGCGATTTCTTCTTCGCTGACATTTTCATGAACGAGGGAAAGTTCCTCTTTTTTTGTCTTTGCTTCTTCTATTTCCAGTTGTTTTTGGACTTGTGGAAGCTTACCGTATTGAAGCTCGGCGGCTTTTTCTAAGTCATAATTTTGCTGCGCCTGTTTTATTTCGGATTTTAAACGCTCTAATTCTTCCCGCAGTTTTTGTACATGCTCGACAGATGTTTTTTCATTGTCCCACTGCGCTTTTTTGACAGCAAATTCATCTTTTAATTCGGCAAGTTCTTTTTGCAGCGCGTTCAGGCGGTCCATGCTTAAACGGTCGGTTTCTTTTTTTAAGGCTGTTTCTTCAATTTCTAACTGCATAATGCGGCGGTTAAGCTCATCTAATTCAGCCGGCATGGAATCCAATTCCGTTTTGATTAATGCGCAGGCTTCGTCAACAAGGTCAATCGCTTTATCCGGCAAAAAACGGTCGGAAATATAACGGTTCGACAATACGGCGGCGGAGACAAGCGCGGCGTCTGCAATTTTTACGCCATGGAACACTTCATAGCGTTCTTTTAATCCCCGAAGTATGGAGATGGCGTCCTCTACAGTTGGCTCGTCTACCATTACAGGCTGGAACCTGCGTTCTAGGGCGGCGTCTTTTTCAATATACTGGCGGTATTCGTCAAGCGTGGTTGCGCCTATGCAGTGCAGCTCTCCTCTGGCAAGCATAGGTTTTAACATATTCCCTGCATCCATTGCGCCGTCGGTTTTGCCTGCGCCTACGATGGTATGAAGCTCGTCGATAAACAAGATAATCTGTCCGTCGGATTTTTTCACTTCGTCTAAAACAGCTTTTAGGCGTTCTTCAAATTCACCCCGATATTTGGCTCCGGCAACTAATGCGCCCATGTCCAGAGCAAAGAGTTTTTTGTCTTTTAACCCTTCGGGCACGTCGCCGCGGACAATCCTCTGCGCTAACCCTTCGACAACGGCTGTTTTGCCGACGCCGGGCTCCCCGATTAAGACAGGGTTGTTTTTAGTCTTTCGGGATAATATCCGGACTACGTTTCGGATTTCGGAATCCCGCCCGATAACTGGGTCTAATTTTTGATTCTTGGCGCGCTCTACTAAATCATAAGCATATTTTTCCAATGTATCATACGTCGCTTCCGGATTGTCTGAGGTTACGCGCTGATTGCCTCTTACGGTAGACAATGCCGAAAGAAAACGGTCTCTTGTAATTCCATATTCTTTGAACAGTTCTTTAATGGCAGAATTAGGGTGTTTGATTAAAGACAGGAATAAATGCTCTACGGATACATATTCGTCCCCCATTTGTTTCGCTTCGTCTTCGGCGCTTAGAAGGACTTTGTTTAATGCCTGCCCAATGTAAATCTGGCCGCCGGAAACTTTTGTGCGCTTTTCTAAATGACGGATCACGTTGTCGGTAAAATGGTCTTTATTAATCTCCATTTTTTCTATCATTTTTTGAATCAGGCCGTCCGGCTGACGCATTAGGGCTGTGAGTAAATGCTCTTGCTCAATTTCCTGATTGCCGTATTCGTATGCTAATTTTTCACAGTCGTTTATGGCTTCGATTGATTTTTGTGTAAATTTTTGTATGTTCATAAAGTCGCCTCCTAACATGAAACCTGTGAATATTCTGTACTCCATAGCAAAGAATATTCAGATTTGATTGCTTAATTGCAATATAGCGCCGATTGTTAGCGCTGTCAATAGATGAGTGCTAATATTTTCTGAAAATTTTATAAACTTTTTGCAAAATGCTTGTTCTAACTGCATTCTCGAATGCTTTTTCATTTTAGACATAAAAAAAACCTTGACATTTCAAGGTTTCAAGAAGCTGCCGACGGGAATCGAACCCGTGACCTCCGCACTACCAATGCGACGCTCTACCGACTGAGCCACGGCAGCAGTTCCTATCTTTTCTCAACGCATATTATGGTACTATAATTTTTCCATATTGTCAACATGGATTTTCATTTTCTTTCCCTTCATTCTCTGTATGGCATTGTCAATCGCTTTTGGGGATTTTCCCATTTTTTCGGCAATCTGCTGGTAGTTAAACCCCTCTAACATATAGCCAAGCACTTGTTTTTCCATTTTGCTTAGATGTTTTAACACTTCGTCAAGACGCTGTCTTACGCTTTCTTTATCTATCAGCAAATGTTCCGGATTTTCATCTGCGCCGCCCATCAGCACGTCAGCCAGCGCAACGCCGTCCGCCCCTGAATCGTCATACAATGAGATATAAGAATTTAAAGGCGCATGTTTTTTCCTTCTGGATGCCTCGACTGCGGTATACATCTGCCGCTCAATGCACATTTTTGCAAAATGGTAAAAAGAGGCGTCCTGATTGGCTTTATAGCCCTGAACTGCTTTAAACAGCCCAATCATGCCTTCCTGAATCAAATCGTCAGTGTCTCCGCCAATCAAATACAGCGCATTCGCGCGTTTCCGGACCAATGGCTTATATTTATCCAAAATATAATCCATAATGTCCTCTTTGCCGCCAAATGGCAGACAATCCCCAGAGGGGTGAGGACATTCTGTTTGGATTTCCCCGTTCCCTTCCCGAAGTTTTTCAATTAATTCTTCGTCCGAATAGCCTGTATACTCTGCCATTCATACCTCCTTCGATCCGTTATATCCCTCTCTGGCGTAAGATTTCATAGGATAACACGCCTGCCGCTACGGACACATTCAACGAATCAATATCGCCTTTCATCGGAATCGCGGCTGTGAAATCACAATTTTCTTTTACCAGCTTTGAAACCCCTTCGCCCTCATTTCCAATGACTAACCCAATCGGGCCTTTTAAATCTAACTCATACATATTCGTCCCATTCATATCCGCGCAGACAAACCAAAGCCCTTCTTTTTTTAATTTCTGAATCACTGCGGATAAATTCGTCACTTTCGCGACCGGAGTATAGTGTATGGCTCCTGCGGAAGCTTTTACTGCCGTTCCGGTAAGCCCTGCCGCCCTCCGCTTTGGAATAATGACCCCATGCGCGCCGGCTAAATTCGCAGTGCGGATTACCGCCCCCAGATTATGTGGATCTTCTACATTATCTAAAAGCACGATAAATGGGGGTTCCCCTTTTTCTTTCGCGTTCTGCAAAATATCCTCCACAGACGCATATTCAAATGCCGCCATGACCGCTATGGCCCCTTGGTGCTTTTTCGTCTCAGAAATCTGGTCTAACCGCTCTTTTGTGACAAAATTTACAACTGTCCCTTTCCGCTTCGCTTCCCTTAAAATCGTCTGTATCGGGCCGTCTTTGCTATGTTCTGACACATACAGCCTGTCCACTGTTTTTCCAGAACGGAATGCTTCTAATACGGCATTCCTGCCTTCAATTTGTAATCCTTCAAAATCCATTTTTTATATCCTTTCGTGTAGTTGTTCCATGCCTTTTTGAATTAGAAACAGGATTCGTTCCAACTGATCTTCTAAATACAGATAGCCTATCAGCGCTTCTAAGCCTGTCGCTTTCCTATAATCTGACATCGTGGCATTTTTCGCCATTGTCGGGGAATGGGCGTTCCTGCCGCGTCTGTAAATATCGGCTTCTTCCTCTGTCAGATATGGCAGAAGCTGCCCTATCATCTTTGCCTGCGTCTGCGCTTTTACCACATGACTGGTTTTCTTGTGCAAATTTCCTACGTTGGCATTGCCCCTGCCAACGACAACTGTACGGACAATTAAGTCAAATATGCCATCGCCGATATAAGCAAGGGTAAGAGGTGAATATGTGTGGATATCCACCTCTTTTAGTTCAAATTGTTTCCGTATATATGAGATTATACCCTTTTCCATTGCGCGCCTTCCCTAGTGTCTTTTATTTCAATTCCTTTTTCTAATAATATGGCGCGGATTTCATCTGCTCTGGCAAAATCTTTTGACTGTCTCGCTTTCTGGCGTTCTTCGATAAGTCCCTCTATTTCTTCCTCTAACGCTTCTTCCTTTTCTTCCAAAATAATCCCAAGAATGCCACACAGTGTATCCATCTGTCCATATAACGCTTCGAGACATTGTTTTGAGTTCGAAGAAGACACATTCGTATTGATGTATTTTACCAGTTCAAACACTGCTGAAATTGCATCCGCCGTATTGAAATCGTCGTCCATGGCAGCTTCAAATTTTAAAGTGTAGGCATTTGCCGCATCTAACATGCCGTTTTCCTGTTCTGTTTTCTCAGACATCGGAGCGGCTTTGATTAAATGCCGGATATGCCCCGCCGCGGTAACGATCCGCTCCAATCCGCTTTTTGCCGCTTCCATTAATTCTGCGCTGAAATTCAATGGGCTTCTATAATGCGCGCTCAACATAAAAAAGCGGAGCGCCTGTAAATCGTATTTCTGAGCTATCTCACGCACTGTAAAGAAATTGCCCACGGATTTTGACATTTTTTTATTGTCTACGTTTAAAAAGGCATTGTGCATCCAATATTTTGAAAATTCAACGCCGTTTGCCGCTTCACTCTGCGCAATTTCATTTTCATGGTGTGGGAAAATCAAATCTTCACCGCCTGCATGAATGTCAATCTTATCTCCTAAATATTTCTTCGACATCACGGAACACTCGATATGCCAGCCGGGGCGCCCATCGCACCATGGGGAGTTCCAATATGGCTCTCCGTCTTTTTTTGGCTTCCAAAGCACAAAATCAAGCGCATCTTCTTTTAATTCTCCGGCAACTTTTATCGTTCTGTGGCCTGCCTGCAAGTCGTCGATATTTTTATGGGACAGTTTTCCATAATCCTGAAATTTGCGTGTCCTGTAATACACGGTTCCGTCTGAAGCGGCATAGGCGTATCCTTTTTCAATTAAAGAGGAAATCATTTCTATCATTCCATCAATTTCCTGCGTCGCTAATGGATGCGCCGTCGCAGGCTTGATATTCATGCCGGACATATCTTCCTTACATTCCTCTATAAAACGTTTCGCCACTTCTTCTGACGGAATTTGTTCCTCTATGGATTTTCGGATAATTTTATCATCTACGTCTGTAAAATTGGATACAAAGTTGACTTCGTACCCTTTATATTCCATATACCGCCTTACCGTATCAAAAACGATCATCGGCCTTGCATTGCCTATATGGATAAAATTGTATACGGTAGGGCCGCATACATACATCTTGACTTTATTTTTTTCTAATGGGATAAATTCTTCTTTTTGTCTGCTCATTGTATTATAAAGTTTCATTTTTCTAATTCCTTTCCTTATGTATGCCCTGCAATTCTTTCAGTTTATTTTCCAAATCTATTATCTTATTGCATAGCGCAGTGTTTTCCCGCTGTAATGCCGTAAGGTCTTCTTTTACCGGATCGGGCAGATTGATCTGATCCATATCAATTCTTGGCACTTTCTGATTGTCCCTTTTTACAATTCTGCCGGGCACGCCCACTACAGTGCAGTTTGGGGGCACTTCTTCTAAAACAACGCTGCCCGCACCGATTTTTGAATTTTCACCTATTGTAAAAGAACCAAGGATTTTCGCGCCCGCGCTTACCATGACATTATCACATAGCGTCGGGTGACGTTTGCCCGTCTCTTTTCCTGTCCCGCCTAACGTCACTCCCTGATACAACGTCACATTATCGCCGATGATCGTCGTTTCCCCGATGATAACGCCGCTTCCATGGTCTATAAAGAACCCTTTCCCGATTTCCGCTCCCGGATGTATCTCAATCCCTGTTTTTCTGGCCGCTCTCTGGGAAATATACCTTGCCCGGAAAAAATGCCCTTTCTGGTAGAGCCTGTGCGCCCTACGGTAACTTAACATAACGCGGAACGTCGGATATAAAATCACTTCGATCGGAGATTTGATCGCCGGGTCACGCTCTTGTACCACTTGAATTTCCTCTTTGATAAATTTAATCAATCCCATGATACCATTCCTTTTTACAGCACATCTAAAACAGCATATCTAAAAAAACTCCGTCTCATATAAAAGACGAAGTTCCCGCCAGCTCCAACTGCGCGCCGCTCCTTTATGCCCGAAAACTTACGGAATGAATTTTTAATCTGCAAGGCAGAAAAAGCGGCATATAAACACCTATTGACGGCATCATGCCTTACAAACGTAACGAAGCAGTTAAATCATTCAGGCAGTTAATCCGCCCGACAATCAGGCAGTCAGCGCGCTGTTGCAGCAGCCCAAAATCCAGCGGATCACTCGTCCGGCTGTCAGGCATTCACTGCATTTGCTGCCAGATTCACCTTTCTTATCTCCTTAGTGTATGCAGAAAATGAAAATTTGTCAACTATTGATTCAATAAACAAGCTCTTGCCTGATGCTAAATGATCTTACTTTTCTTTTTTTATGCAGTTTTCACAACAGCCTGCTGTATGATCTGAAACAGCAAAACTATTTTCATAAAACTTGCCAAGCAGGCAGACTGCCTGCGCGCTAATCCCCTCTTCGGCTCCGGTAAAACCCAGCCCTTCTTCTGTCGTCGCTTTCACATTGACCTGATTCTTTTGAATATTCAGGGTTTGCGCTATATTTTGTTCCATTTGTGGAATATAAGGGCGGAGTTTCGGTTTCTGGGCAATCAGCGTCGCATCAATGTTTTCAATATAATAACCTTCTTTTTCTAACAGGCCGCCGACATGAGAGAGCAATTTTTGGCTTGAAATTCCCTTATATGCATCGTCTGTATCCGGAAAATGCTGCCCGATGTCTCCAAGCGCGGCGGCTCCAAGCAACGCATCCATAATGGCATGGAGCAACACATCTGCATCGGAATGCCCCAACAGCCCCAATGTGTGCGGGATTTTGACCCCGCCTAAGATCAATTCTCTGTCGTTTGTCAATTTGTGCACATCATATCCTAATCCTATTCGCATATAGTCTTCTCCTGTCTGTTTTTTCCTTATCATAGCTGTGTAAAAGGGGTTTGTCAATTATGCTGATTGCTATTAGTATAATCGGAATTTGAAAAAATAGACATTTCGCATATGTTTCCCCGCTTATCTGTTTTGCTATTTAAAAACTCCCTATCCACAAATAAGATAAAATCTAAAATAGAAAAGACCGTAGAATCTATCTACGGTCTTTTCTAAAAAGCAGGTAATGGGAATCGAACCCACCTCCTCAGCTTGGGAAGCTGATATTCTACCGATGAACTATACCTGCCCGACTTCTGTTAGTATAGCACAGAAAAAAAGATTATTCAATCCTTTTTTCTATAAATTTTTGGAAATTTGTGATATAATGGGATTTGTCTATATGGGCTTTTGCATTTCATGCCCGAATCTATCACAATTTAAGGAGGTCTATTATGGCACAAAATCCAATCGTAACTTTTGAAATGGAGGACGGCGGCGTTATGAAAGCGGAGCTGTTTCCTGAAATTGCCCCCAATACGGTTCATAATTTTATCAGTTTGGCGCAAAGCGGATTTTATAACGGCTTGATTTTCCATCGGGTTATCCGTGGCTTTATGATTCAGGGCGGCGATCCGGAGGGAACGGGAATGGGCGGCCCCGACTACAGTATTAAGGGGGAGTTTTCCCAGAACGGATTTCAAAATCCGCTCAAGCATTCTGCCGGAGTGTTGTCAATGGCCCGTTCTATGATGCCAGATTCTGCCGGAAGCCAGTTTTTTATTATGCACAAGGATTCCCCGCATTTAGACGGCGCTTATGCCGCGTTTGGCAAGATTACGGAGGGCATGGAGGTTGTAAACCGGATAGCGGAAACTGCAACGGACGAAAATGACCGCCCCTTAGATGATCAAAAGTTAAAATGCGTCACCATAGATTGTTTTGGCGTGGATTACCCCCAGCCGGAAAAAATCTGACTTTAAAAGGGCTGCCATAACATACGGGTTCTATTTTGTGGCAGCCCCTTTCTTTTACCCGTTTCGCTTCACCATCTCAAACAGTTCCCAATACCCTGACCGTTCCATTAACTGACGAAACCCATCTAACGCTTCTTCTTCTGAGTAGTTACACGACTGTAAAAAGTCCTCTCCTTTTTCACTGACATACTGGTAAAATAAAGCCGCCGCTATGACTTCGTCTTTGTTTGAATAGTCAATTCCATCTAATAGAATGTTTTCCGCTTCATTGACCTGCCCTAAGTCTGCCATATTCCTAAAATCATTTGGCTGATTGCCGGAAACTTCGTATCTAGTTTCGCTTGCAAGATCAAGCTGTATGTATTTTTTTCCGGTCAGCATGGTAAAAAGCACACTTGTGGCTTCTTTGATAATCCGTAACACATAGTCTTTTTCATCGTCGTACTGCATTTATATCCCTCCACTTTACGCTGGACGGTCTGTTTTCTTTGTCCCTTTTATAATGCCGCTATTTTTAAAATAGCAGGGCTGCTGCAAATATTGTTTCTATAAACTTTATAAATCAGTAAACGCATCGAAATGCGCGGTCCTTATTATAGAGACTCTTTTGCTTTAGCCCTGAAACTGCTATTTTTTATTCTGTATCCACGCCAAAATTCGCGCATAGCGCGGCAAGCCCTCCTTGATAACCGCTGCCGATTGCATTAAATTTCCATTCTGCGCCGCTTTTATAGAGTTCTCCAAATACTGCGGCTGTCTCTATTGAAAAATCTTCGCCTAAATCATACCTGAGCATTTCTTCCCCTGTGTTTTCATTGTAGATCCGGATAAACGCGTTGTTGACCTGCCCAAAATTCTGCCGTCTCTGCTCGGATTCATAAATGGTCACGGTAAATGCTATTTTTTCAATCTGTTCTGGAACTTTGCTTAGATCAATTTTGATCTGTTCATCGTCCCCGTCTCCGGCGCCAGTCAGGTTATCTCCCATGTGCATAACGCTTCCCGATGTGTGCTCTAAATTGCCATAGAATACAAAATCTTCTGACTTAGTTACTTTTCCATTGCTCCCAAGCAAAAATGCCGCCGCATCCAAGTCAAAGTCTCCGCCTGTGTCAAACTGGTTGATGTCCCAGCCCAGACCGACCACAACTTTTGACAATCCCGGATTTCCTTTCGTCAGGCTTACTTTCTGTCCTTTTTGTAAATTAATTGGCATATGTTTTCCTCCTATTTTATAATATTTATGGTTCCTATCCCTTACCGCAAATAAGGGACACACCATTTTTTCACATAGATTCACACCTTCACTTTTGTTTCACAAATCTATTTTATCGTATGGAACTGTAAAGGTCAATTCCGGAAAACAAAAATAAGCACAACGCCAAAAATAAACTCTTTTTTGATGTTATGCTTATTCCAATTATCATTCTACCCTTTTGTGTTCAAATCAAATTTAACCCTTTTATAATTTCTTTGAGCTTGCATTCAATTTAAGTTTAACCCTTTTATAATTTCTTTAAGCGTTTCTGAAGATTTATGCAGTTTTTGCAATTCTTCTTCATTCAACGGAATTGGCACTTTGGTCTCTACGCCGTGTTTTCCAACGACTGCCGGCATACTTAACACTACGTCGTCTATATCATACATGCCATGCATCATAGAAGACACTGGAAGGATTGATTTTTCGTCCCGTATAATGACTTCACAGATCCGTTTCACCGCCATTGCAATTCCATAATAGGTCGCTTTCTTTTTCTGTATAATGTCATACGCGCTGTTTTTGACTTTTTCCGCAATCTGCTGGGAATTTTCTTCATGCGCATAATGCCCGCGAAGCTCACAAAATTCACTGACGGCAATTCCGGAAACGTTTGCGCTGCTAAATGCCGCAATTTCGCTGTCTCCATGCTCTCCAATTATAAAAGCGTGCACACTGCGGCTGTCTACCGATAAATGCTGGCCCAGCTTATATTTCAAACGCGCCGTATCAAGCACCGTGCCGGAACCGATGACACGGTTTTCAGTAAACCCAGAAAGCTTTAACGCCGTATAAGTCAAAATATCCACCGGATTGGACACAATCAGTAAAATTCCCTGACAGTTCCTTTTTGCTATTTCCGGTATAATGCTTTTGAATATCCCGACATTTTTATGCACTAAATCCAGACGCGTCTCACCGGGCTTTTGGTTTGCTCCGGCTGTAATGATAATAACGGCCGCATCTATAATATCATCATAATCTCCGGCATATATTTTCATCTGCCGCGCAAATGGAATCCCATGCGCAATGTCTAACGCTTCCCCTTCCGCGCGTTCTTTATCTGCATCAATTAAAACCATCTCTGAAAACAAACCGCTCTGCATAAGCGCAAATGCAGAGGAAGAACCGACAAACCCGCAGCCAATCATCGCTGCTTTCCTGACGTTTACTGTGTTTTTTTCTTTGTTTTGCTCCATATTGAGTTACCCCCTGTTTTCTATTTTTATCGAAGCACGCGTCCTGAAGCATCCCCTTTGGCAAGTTTTAAAGTTTCTTCAACGGAAACCTGATTAAAGTCTCCCTCAATGGAATGTTTCAGGCAGCTTGCCGCAACAGCAAATTCAATCGCTTCTTTTGGTGGAAAGTCATTTAGGCAGGCGTATATCAAACCGCCTCCAAAGGAATCTCCTCCGCCGACACGGTCAACAATGTGCATAAGGTATTCCCTGCTGAAATAACCTACGCCGTTTTCATACAACATAGCCGCCCATTTGTTGTCGTTCGCAGAAAGCGACGTCCGAAGCGTAATCGCCACTTTCTGAAATCCAAAACGCGCTGTTAGTTTTTCCGCCACTTCCCGATAGCCTTCTTTATTCAGCTCGCCTGCCGTCACTTCCGTTCCCTCAGATTTAATGCCAAACACATCGTTTGCATCTTCTTCATTGGAAATGCAGACGTCTACATATTGGCACAAATTCCCCATCACCTGACCGGCTTTTTCTTTTGTCCATAATTTATTCCGGTAATTTAAATCACAGCTTACCGTTACGCCTTTTTCTTTTGCCTTTTGACACGCCGCAAGGCAGATATCCGCAAGACTTTCTGAAATTGCAGGAGTTATGCCAGTAAAATGGAACCAGTCCGCCCCATCGAAAATCGCATCCCAGTCAAATTCGTCCGCTTTCGCCTGCGCGATTGCAGAGCCTGCGCGGTCATAGATGACTTTAGAAGGACGCTGGCTTGCGCCTTTTTCAAGAAAGTAAATCCCAACGCGGGAGCCGCCGCGGACGATAGATGACGTATCTACGCCGAACTGACGGAGGGCGTTGACAGCCGCCTGACCTACTTCATGGGACGGAAGCTTTGTCACAAACCCCGCATCCATGCCGAAATTTGCGAGAGATACGGCAACATTCGCTTCTCCTCCTCCATAAGTTGCGCCGAATACATCTGCCTGCGAAATGCGGTAGTATCCTTTTGGAGCCAGCCTTAACATAATTTCTCCAAATGTTATGATTCTTTTTGCCATTGTCCTCAATCCTCCTGTTTATTTTGTACAAGATGAACGTCAAATCCGCCAATTTCATCTGCAAAACATACCGATTTTAAACTGCCGTCTGCATGGTATTCTTTGCCGGATTCTTCAAAACGGATTCCATGCCTGCCCAGATGGTATACGGCGCGTTCCATATAGTTGACGCCGACGGTAATGCTTCCATGCGTTCCACGTCCATGTTTTTTTAAAAATTCAATGCCCAGCTCCGCAAGAACGAAAAAACTGCCTGTACATTTTTGTCCAGAATTGATTTCAATGTGTTTCAGCGTGTATCCCAGCATAGAAGAAACTGCGGCTTTTGTCAAGGCTGTAATTCCTTTCCAGTCTTTTTCTTTTAACATTGTGGGATTTACCATAAAACTTCCTCCACAGGCAATGACTTTTTTAAAATCCAGATAGCTTTTTAAATTTTTTGCGGTGATTCCTCCAGTTGGCATAAATCTCAACTTAGGATACGGCGCAGCCATTGCCTGAATCGCCAAAAGCCCGCCGCTTGCTTCGGCGGGAAAAAATTTTACAGCGCTAAGGCCAAGCCGGATTGCGCTCTCTATGTCGCTTGGCGTCGCGCAGCCCGGAAGAACCGGAATATTCCGCTCTGCGCACCATGACACCACTTTTGGATTTAATCCGGGGCTTACGATAAATTTTGCGCCTGCATCGACGGCGCGTTTTGCCTGTATGGCATCTAGGACAGTTCCTGCCCCGACCAGCATTTCAGGAAACTTTTCCGTGATAATCCGAATGGCGTCTTCTGCCGCTTCCGTGCGGAATGTCACTTCCGCGCAGGGAAGGCCTCCACTGATTAGGGCTTTCGCTAATGGCTCTGCATCTGCGGCGTCTTCTAACGCGATCACGGGCACGATCCCGATTTTGGATAATTCTTCTATTACTCTGTCTGCTTTGTCCATTTTTCTAATCTCCTTTTGGTTTCTTATCTAGGATTTGCAGAAAAAGGAAAACTATTCAGGAGAAAGAAATTCGTATGCAGATGGCTTCCGTATTCTCTTGGTTAAACAGCAATGACAAGAGCAGCAAATTACCTACTGGGCGCTTTGCCGGTTTAAAAGTAAAGAAGAATCCCTAGACTATACTGCAATACAGTTTAGGGATTCGTTCTTACATCAACGTGGACGTTTCATTTCTTTTTGCCTATTGGCATTACCGCATATGCAAAAATATTTCAATATGCTTTTAAAAGAAACTTTTATCCTTATTACTTTTCTGTTATTCTTTTGTGATATGGTATTTTCCTAAAAATTCCCGCGTTCTTTGGTTCTTTGAGGCAAATAGTTTTTCCGGCGTGGTTTCTTCGACGATTTTGCCTTGATCCATAAAAATCATGCGGTCAGATACGTCTTTTGCAAAGTTCATTTCATGCGTGACGATTACCATTGTCATTTTTTCTTTTGCAAGTTCTGTAATTACTTTTAATATTTCTCCTGTCAGTTCCGGATCTAACGCAGATGTAGGCTCATCGAAGAATAGTATTTTGGGCTTCATTGCAAGCGCCCTTGCAATGGACACCCGCTGTTGCTGGCCGCCGGAAAGCTGACATGGGTAATAGTCTGCGCGGTCACTTAGTCCCATTTTTTCTAAAAGCCGGACTGCTTCTTTTTTTACTTCTTCTTTTTGTCTTTTCTGTACATGGATTGGCGCATCCATTATGTTTTTTAGTACGGAATAGTGCGGAAATAAGTTGAAGTTTTGAAATACTAAACCAAACTGGCGCCCAATTTCTTTGCGTTCCTCGCTGGAAGCATAGACTGTGCGGCCTGCTTCGCTTTTTGCGGCTGCTTTCCCTAGATAAGAAAGACTGCCGTCGTCCATTGTCTCTAACAGAGTGGCGCAGCGTAACAGGGTGGATTTGCCGGAACCTGACGGACCGATGATGGAAACTGCTTCGCCTTCTTTTACGGAAAGGCTGATATCTTTGAGCACGGCAGTTCCGTTAAAACTCTTTTTTACATGTTTCATTTCTAACAAATTCATTCCGGCAGCCTCCTATCGGTAATAACTTAATTTCTTTTCCCAAAATTCCATGACAGCGGCGACTGCAAAGTTGAAGACATAATAGAAAATTCCTGCCGCTATAAACGGAACCATGCTTTTTTGGGATGCGGCAATCGCTTTTGCTGTTGTAAACATTTCTACATATGCAATCGAAAATGCAAGCGATGTGTCTTTAACCAGCGTGATCACTTCATTTGTCACAGATGGCAGAATCCGCTTGATGACCTGCGGGAATATGATTTTTAAAAATGTCTGTGTTTTTGTGTAGCCTAACACTTTTGCCGCTTCATATTGGCCTATTGGCATAGATTCTATGCCGCCGCGGTAAATTTCCGCAAAGTATGCCGCATAGTTGATGGCAAATGCAATGATGACCGCATACGCGCGGTAGGAAGATGTAATGTTTATGCGGAATATATAATAGGGACCGAAATAAACAACTAGAAGCTGAAGCATTAACGGCGTTCCACGCATTATGGATATATAGATTTTTGAAATTCCCCGAAGCAGCGGATTCTTTGACATTCTCCCAAATGCTATGAAAAGGCCTAACGGCAGGGAAAACAACAATGTAAATACAAATATCTGTATTGTGACTAACATTCCGCCCGCTAACTGCTGCATCATAACCTGTGAACTCATCTTATCTCCTGTCTTTGTTTCCTGCGCTTATTTTTTTAAGGTGCAAACGTCATATCCAAAGTATTTTTCGGAAATCTCTGCAAAGGTTCCGTCTTCTGCCATTTCCATCAGCGTATTCTGAACTTCGTCGCGCAGCGTTTCGTTGCCCTTTAAAAATCCAACTGCATACTGCTCGGAAGAAATCACTTCTTCTAATATGACATAGTCGTCTTCCCTTCCTTCTAACTGGAAGTTTGCCACTCCTATATCAATGGCAATCGCATCAACTGCGCCAGATTCTAAATCCATAAATGCCGTATTGTATTCTGCCACTTGTAAGAACTGCCCGAAGGAGGCTAACAGGTCGGCATGGTCTTCATCTTCTAACGCAGACTGCGCTGAGGATTCTTTTTGCACTTCTACGATTTTGCCTGACAAATCCGCTAACTTCTCAATTCCGGAATCTTTTTTGGTAATGACCACTTGCGTGTTGTCCATATAAGAATCGCTCCATGTATACTGGTCTTCGCGTCCATTCATGGTAAAGCCGTTCCAAATGCAATCTATCGTGCCGGACTCTAATTCCATGTCTTTTGCATCCCAGTCAATAGGCTGAAGCTTGATTTCTTTGCCCATTCTCTTTGCGCATTCGGTTGCCATCTCAATGTCAAATCCTGTAAATTCCCCGTCGTCCCCTACAAAGCCAAATGGCGGGAAATCCTGATCAAATCCTACTGTAAACGCGCCTCCGTCACTGTCTGTTTTTGCATCTGCATTTTCTGTTCCGTTGTCATTGGCAGAAACATCTGTTTTTGCATCTTTCGTATCTTTCGTTCCACATGCCGCCATTGACAATGTCATTCCGGCTAACAATACCGCTGTAATCCATTTCTTCATAAAAGTTCCTCCTCTATTGTGATAACATAGTATCACTTTACCTTAATAAAATACTTTAATAGGCTAACATATGGAGATATGTTTGTCAAGGCAGTATGGAGAAACGGCAAAATACAGGCGCGCGTTCAAAAAAGTCAGAAAATTAGGGATAGTCTGCCACAAATAGCGGCTATATACAAGATATGGCATTTATTTCCCAAGCCATTTCTTGTATATAAGGCATAATGAGCGGCAGATCTATTCCAATATCTGATTTTACTTTTAACATACTTGTTCCCCCAGAAGTTCCTTCGATTATAATAATTATTTATAATACTTTTTAAGAAATAAAAAATACTGCAAATCCAAAACAGGATTTGCAGTATTTTCGGGTTGGGCTGTTTAATAATAAACAGAACAGTTCGTAGGGGAATCGAACCCCTGTTTCCGCCGTGAGAGGGCGGCGTCTTAACCGCTTGACCAACGAACCATGAACCGTTTATTACTATATCACATCTCATGTCCCTTTGCAAGCATTTTTTCAAAAAAATACGAATTATTTAATTTTTAAACTTATTCATCATACCCATTCGGATTATTCTTCTGCCAGTTCCATGAATCCGCGCACATTTCTTTAATGCCAAACTGCGCTTTCCAGCCAAGCTCTTTCTCCGCTTTTGCGGCGTCCGAATAACAGGTGGCAATATCCCCTGCCCTTCTTGGCTTAATGGCATAGGGAACTTTCATTCCTGTCGCCGCTTCAAAATTCTTTACTATATCAAGCACGCTGTACCCTGTGCCTGTGCCAAGATTATAAATTCCAAGCCCTACATTCTCTTTGAGTTTATTAATTGCTTTCACATGCCCTTTTGCCAAATCCACAACGTGAATATAATCTCTTACGCCCGTTCCATCTGGCGTATCGTAATCATCGCCGAATACGCCAAGCTCTTTCAGCTTCCCAACTGCCACTTGCGTAATATACGGCATCAGGTTATTCGGGATTCCATTCGGGTTTTCTCCAATTAGGCCGCTCTTATGCGCCCCTATCGGATTGAAATAACGCAGAAGAATGACGTTCCATTCCGGATCTGCTTTCTGCATATCGCTTAAAACCTGTTCCAGCATAGACTTCGACCAGCCATACGGATTCGTGCAAGTTCCTTTCGGGCATTCTTCCGTAATTGGAATCATCGCCGGATCGCCATAGACTGTTGCAGATGAAGAAAAAATAATGTTCTTACAGCCATGTTTGCGCATCTCGTCTGTCAATGTCAACGTGCCTGCAATATTATTATTGTAGTATTCCCATGGTTTTTCCACGGATTCGCCAACTGCCTTTAACCCTGCAAAATGAATGCAGCTTTCAATTTTCTCCGCCTTAAAAATTTCCTTTAAAATGTCACGGTCTAAAATATCCCCTTTATAAAACTTCACTTCTTTTCCCGTAATCTGCTTTACGCGTTCCAAAGATTTTTCGCTGGAATTGGAAAGGTTGTCCAGTACGACCACTTCATATCCTTCATTCAATAATTCCACGCATGTATGGCTGCCAATGTATCCGGCGCCGCCTGTTACTAAAATAGCCATCGCAAACTCCTCCTTTTTCTTTGCTTATGTTTCTATCATACCACTTTTGCCATGTAAATCAAAGATATATTTCTAATTATTTCCTTTTTCCCTTCCATTTATACGATTGAAAATAAAAAAGGCTCTCCGGAACCAAAACATCCAGTGAGCCTGTCCTTTTTTACTCTATGAAGCCTTTCTTTATGAGATCTTGCTTTTTGCCAATTCCGCCAACTCTGCAAAACCTGCCGCATCATTGACTGCCATTTCTGCCAGCATTTTACGGTTGATCTCCACTCCCGCGGTCTTTAATCCATACATAAAACGGCTGTAAGAAATCCCGTTTAATCTTGCCGCTGCATTAATACGCGCAATCCACAACTGACGGAACTGCCGTTTTCTTTCTTTTCTTCCTTTATATGAGCTTGCCAGCGCCCGCATAACGGCTTGTTTCGCCACTCTATACTGTTTCGATCTGGCGCCTCTGTACCCTTTAGCCAGTCTTAAAACCCGATTATGCTTTTTTCTGGCATTCATGCCGCCTTTCACTCTTGCCATAGTTTATTCCTCCTATTCTAATTCCTATAAGTATGGTAAAATCTTCTTCATATTCTTAACATTGGATTTATCCGTAATCGCAGGTTTTCTAAGATTCCTCTTTGTCTTAGCGGACTTCTTCGTTAAGATATGGCTTTTGTAAGCCTTATTCCTTTTTAATTTCCCTGACCCTGTCGCTTTAAAACGCTTTGCAGCTGCCCTGTTGGTTTTCATTTTTGGCATAGTAGTTCCTCCTTAAATGCTATTTTTTCTCTGCAAGCACCATGCTGATGTTTCTTCCTTCCACCTTTGGCGCTTTTTCTATCACTGCCACATCTGCAAGGCTTTCCGCAAAATCATCTAAAATATGCTTCCTGCTCTGCATATGCGCCATCTCACGGCCACGGAACCGCAGCGTGACTTTCACTTTGTTACCTTTTTCAAGGAATTTCTTTGCCGCACTCATTTTGGTATTCAAATCATTTGATTCGATATTCGGTGACATGCGAATTTCCTTGATTTCAACAACCTTCTGCTTTTTCTTAGCTTCTTTTTCTTTTCTTGCCAGCTCATACCTGTATTTTCCGTAATCGATAATTTTACATACAGGCGGTTTGGCAGTGGGAGCGATTTTGACTAAGTCAAGCTCCGCTTCCTCGGCTAACTTCATTGCCTCTCTGGATGACATAATGCCCAGTTGTTCTCCGTTTACCCCAATCAGGCGGACTTCCCGATCCCTGATCTTTTCGTTAATCATTAATTCGCTAATTGTCGCGCACCTCCAAAATAATTGATTCAATTCCTATTCCAACTTTTTCATAAAAAAAGCAGATAGCAGGGACTATCCACATTCAAAGAAAACGCTAAAAACAGCGTTACTATAAAATCGAATGAAAACCATAAGCCGCCCAATCGCGCTTCGGTGAGAGTGGATACTCTGCTTGCTTTTGATAACTTGTAAAGTATATCACATATTTTTTTTTCCGTCAACAAAAATTTCCAAATAAAACAGAAAGTTTCACTTAAAACTAAGTCCCCCCGACAACTTTTGCAAGAATATCCGCCAACGGCTCCATTGCATTCATTACTTCCTGTACCGTATTCGTCTGCGCCCCGACTTCAACCAAGAGCGTTTTCGGGCATAAGTGCATATTGTAACGGTAGCCTTTCAGATATATCATTCTCGAAAAATCAGGATAATACTCCTCCGCCGCAATCTGCATTTGCAAAGAAAACGCAAGATTATCCTGTATGTATGGATTGGGCAGATAACTGATGTCCCCATTTTTAGTCGTGCGGCTTAAGCCATTAAAAAACATTATGCTGGCCATCTGTTTTCCCTGAACATTTGTCACAAGCCTCGTCCCTTCCGCTACGCCGTCCCTGTGCAGGTCAATCACGATTTCTATGCTGGGGTTTTCTTTTAAAATCTGCTCAATGGCGGGGCCTGCTTTTGAATAAGCGTCGTCCCTTGTCTTAAGGTCGTATTCTCCGGTATGATGCAGCACATGAAAGCCATAGCCCGTTAAAAGCTGCGTCAAATATTCCCCTACGCCTACAATGGAAGTCGCAGGGTCTTGCGGATTCGAATCAGCAAAACGCTCCTGAGAATGGGTATGGTAAATTAAAATCTGCGGCGCCTCGGCCCCATGCGTCAGCTTCATGCTGCGGCTTAATAAATCCGCCGCGTTTAACTGGCTGCTGTTAATCGTCGTCGTCCGGTCTACCACATAAAAATTTTGAATCAGATAATCAAAATCATTTAATTTCTCAGGAGAATACGAGACAACTTTTGTCTGGTTCGGCGTAAAGACGCCTTCCGGAGCCGTTTCTACAACCGGAGCTTCCCCAATGGAGGCATCCAAAACGGGCGTTTCCGCAGGCATAGACACGTCTTCAGCAACAGGAACGTCTGTCTGCCCTGCCGTCTCTGCTTCACCGGAAGTAATGACTTCCCCTGTCGTCTCATCGACATAATTTTCGTCCGCCGCTTCTTTTGCAATAATTGCTTCATAAGAAATCTGGCTTTCCTCCTGAGTCGCATATTCTTCTGCATCGGTCACATATCTGTATACCGGTATGACATGGTAAACCTGCTGTAATATGTCATTTAAAAGATTTTTCTCCTTTTTTTCATAAAAAAGAGAGGGCGCGGCTGTAGAAAGCATCTGCGTATACAGTTCGCTTTTTGCCTGCCGGAACACGATTTCAAACAGGGAATCTTCCTGAATGAAATTCACAAACGCCACACAGATACTAAAAAGCGCCACAAACGCGCTGACAGCCGCCGGTTTATTTTGAATCCGTTTTTTTAATTTTTGTTTCACGCAATAATCACTCCTGCCACTTAATATATATATGAGTGGACAAGTGATTTATACCGGAAAAAACGCCATATTGATCCCTTCTGAAATTGTATAGCTTAACCGTTTCACGGATTCGTCAATATCTTTTGGCGTGACAAACATGGCATTGAGGTTTGGGGCAAGCAGCTCGCGTATCAATTCATGCTTTTCCGCTTCCTCTAACTGGCTGATGGATTTCCCAAGATCTTCTAAGCGCCTTGTTTCTTCCATTGCAGAAACAAGATTATTCATCGTATCGCTTACAATCGTTACGGCGTCCACCACTGTCGGAATCCCAATGGCAATCACGGGAATCCCCATGCTTTCCTGATTTAACGCGTGCCTGTGGTTCCCAACGCCAGATCCGGGGGAAATCCCAGTGTCGGTAATCTGTATTGTGCGGCTGAGCCTTTTTGCGCTGCGCGCCGCTAATGCATCGATGGCAATAATATAATCCGGCGATGTTTCGTCTAAAACGCCTTTAATGATTTCAAGCGTTTCCATGCCTGTCTGGGCCATTACGCCGGGAACAATGCTGCTGATTTGATGGTTCCGTTTTAAGCCAAACGCATATTTCCCAAATTTGCGGATAATATGCCTTGTAATCATCATATTGTCCGCCACGCGGGGCCCTAACGCATCCGGCGTCACCTCGCGGTTCCCAAGCCCGACGACAAGAACAGACAGCTCTTTCTTATCAATAGGCATAAGTTCTTTTAAAATTTTGGCAAGCTGATTTGAAATTTCCCTATGGTAATCTTCATCAGAATCCGCCATGTCCGGAGCTTCCAATGTAATGTAATTTCCCCGCGGCTTTCCCATAATCTTTGCGCCATTTTCCGTTTCAATTATCACTTTTGTGATTTTAATATTTTTATTTGGATGCTCCTCTTTGACCTGAACGCCCTTGACCTCTACATTGTCATTTTCAAATTTTTCCCTTGCTTCTAAAGCCAGATCCGTCCGAACCTGATACATTTTAACCACCTTCGTATTTTATTTCCTAGATTGATTGCCTTACCATTGCCCTTCTTTTGGGACAGCAGAATTGCCGGATCGGCATTCCTTATGATTTTTCTTTATTTTTTGCGAAAAATGAGAAAATATGTATTGACAGATAAAGAATCTTCACATAGAATAAGTATTGCTATGTACATCGGAACGTCCGTGTCCGGCTCCGGTGTCGATTTAGAATAACGATACAAATTCACATATTGGAGGTGTCCGGATTGGCTAACATTAAATCTGCAAAGAAAAGAATCCTTGTAACAGCGACTAGAACTGCAAGAAATAAATCTATAAAATCCGCAGTGAAAACTTCGATCAAAAAAGTAGAAGCTGCCGCTGCCGCAAAGAACAAAGAGGAAGCAACAGCCGCTCTTATCAACGCGTCTTCCACTATCGCAAAAGCTGCGAAAAAAGGCGTTTACCATAAGAACAATGCCGCTAGAAAAGTTTCCCGTTTGGCTAAACTTGTGAACGAAATTTAAAAAAACCTTTTCTATAAAACTTATGGAAAAAGAATGGATTTGAAACCCTCGTCAAATCCATTCTTTTTTTGTTTCGCGGCTGTATTGGATAATTAAAATCTCTACAGCGGTCTTTTCATTGAGCCACCCTGTTTTGACTGCCTCCTCGGTTTTGGCCGCCTCAAAAAGCGCAGACGTCAACTGTTTTGCCGTAAACCGTTTTGCCTGCGTCTGGTATTTACGGATTGCAAATTCCGGCGCCCCTACAAGTTTTGCAATCTCAAAACTGCTGTTTCCTTTTGCCGTAAGTTCCTTTACCTCTGACAGAATACGGAACTGGCGGACAATCAAAAACAAAATCCGCATGGGAGCTTCCCGCAGTTCTAACAAAGCATAATATAATTCAAGCGCCCGTTTCCTGTTATGGCCTGAAACCGCATCAATCATTTCGAATATTTTATTTTCCGGCTGTTCCGTCACAACAGCCAAAACGTCGTCTGCTTCGATGACTTCTTTTTTCAGCGTATAACAAAGCAATTTTTCCAATTCCCGGTCAATCGTTCCCATATCAAGGCCCGTCCTGCCAAGAAAAAGCTCAAGCGTCGCTTTTGTGATTTTTTTATTTTCCTTTTTCAGACGGCTTAAAATCCATTTCGTAATCACAGGTTCTTTCTGGGACGCAAATTCAACGGCGGCTCCCACTTTCTTCGCGGCCTTATAGGCTTTCGAACGTTTATCCACTTCGGATTCCACGAAAATAAAACAGGCCGTCGGGTTCATCTGCGGCAGATAATCTGCCATAGCTTCACAGCTATGCTTAAAAAAACCACTGTTTTCTACCAGAATTACCCTGCGTTCCGCAAAAAAAGGCAGCGTCTCCGCCAAATCCACAAGCGCTCCGCATGAAATGTCTTTTCCCTCATAGGCGGAATAATTCATCGTATCCCCCTCTACTCCCAAAGCCGAAAGCAGTTTATTCCGGTAGAGCCTTTTTAAATACGCTTCTTCTCCAAAAAGCAGATAACATGTCTGAAATGTGTTGTTTTTAATATCTTCATCAATCGTTTTCATAGCTTTATTTTACCACAGAAAACCCCTCCGGTTCAAGATGCGCGCCTTTAATTTTTATCTGTCCCATGCGGCTTGTTTCAAAAATCCTGCTGCCTGCCGCCCTAAGACGCTCTATCGTTTCTTTTGCCGGGTGGCCGTACCGGTTGTTCTTACTACAGGAAATGACCGTGATTTCCGGAGACAGCGCTTCTAATAATCCGCTTCCACTTGAAGATTTTGAACCATGATGCGAAGCCTTATATAGATCCGCCTTCTGAAGCTTCCCTCCCAAAACAAGCTCCCGTTCCTGCCCTTCGCCAATGTCTCCGGCAAAAAAACCGCTTAGAGATTCACTCTTAAAAAACAGCGCCAATGAATTTGCGTTTCTGTCAGAAAGCCGCCCATTTTCCTTTGGCCAAAGGCACTGCATCTGCCAATCCTTATTTTTCCCAATAAGCGTATCATTTCTATCCATCGTTAAAATGGCAATCCCCTTCTTATCCGCCAAATCCCGAATCGTTTGAAAAGCCGCATCCGCTTTCGTAAATTTCGATACGACTAGCGACCCAATCTGATAATCCGCTTCTATGATTTCCGCCAAGCCACTGATATGGTCTGCATCGCAGTGGCTGACAAACCAATAGTCTATTTGACGGATTCCCCTATATTTCAGAAATGGCAAAATCCGGTAAGCGCCTGCTTTCGCCACATTCGAACTGCCTCCGTCAATAAACAAATCCGTCCCGTCGCCTGTCGCAATATAAATCCCATCTCCCTGCCCCACATCTAAAATGTCAATCTCAAATTCAGGCTTTTTTTGCGCCGCCAATAAAACCACAAGCATACAGGCCAAAACTGGCAGCCCCTTGTTCCTTCCGGATTTTTTTAGCGCCAGTATTGCAAAAAGAATCCCATACCAAAGCAGAATCCCCCATACGGACAACGCGCCTGTAATCAGGTTTGCGTAAGGAAGCTTTAAAGACATTTTACAAACGCCGTCAAACAACCGTAAAATCATATGGCATACCCAAAACGCCACATTTCCCGCAAAAGGGAACACGCCGCAGAACAATCCTCCAGCCAATGCCATTCCAAGCATAATTCCCATACAGGGAATCACAATTATATTTACGATTGCCGCATAAGGGGAAATCCCATAAAAAAACTGGCATAAAACCGGAACCGTCATTACCTGAATACAGACGCTGACTACAACTGATTCTTTTATATTAGCAAATACCTTCCCCAAGATCCGACAATTCTTTGAATCTTCTTTTGTCTGCCCTCCCCTCTGTCTTTCTAACAAAAATTCTGCCAGCATTACGCCCGTCACTGCCCCAAACGACAGCAAAAATCCGGCATTTTGTAAAAATCCGGCATTCCCCCAGACCAAGACCGCCGCTAAAACGGCAAGCGCCGTCGGCCTGTCATAACTTCTTCCACGCAAATTTGCATAAATCAGCAGTAAAAACATACCGATCGCCCTGCTTTTTGAAACGCCAAAACCAAGCAATGACCCATACCCTAAAATCAATGCAGACGCAGACAGCCCTGATCCAAAATATCCAATGCCACATTTGCGCAAAACGGAATAAAGCGTCATGCCAAGCAATGAAATATGAAGCCCCGAAATACTGTAAAAATGACTAATTCCGGCATCCTGATACAATGTTTTACGCTCCTTTAAAACCATTCCCTTCTCACCAAGCGTCATTGCGGCAAGCACGCCCGCATCTTCCCCCTGCAAAAACTCCTCATAACGCATTTTTACGCGTTCCCGAACGCCATACAGCCATTCTTTTATAAAATTTTTCTTCCCATACACGCCAAACACGTCTTCGCCCTCAACCAAAAAACCGATGCCAAGACTTTGATAGTATGCCCTTTCATTAAAGTTCCCTTCATTCACAGGCAATGAAAATGTTTGCGCCGTTCCTTTTACACAGAGGATTTCGCCGATGGAATAATCTCCGGCATTTAGACTTAATAAGATTGAATTACAAGAATAGTTTTTTTGATTTAACTGTGTCACACAGTCTTTTAGATAATAGTAGTATTTTTCTTCTTTTGCTTCTTTTTGGTAAATTTTTCCCTGAATGAGACATTCCTTCCCGTCATACAGCTTTGTCTCAAATGCCTTATAAAATGCCTGCCGCCCAAAACTGCGGATGCTCCCTAAAGCTACGGCGGCAAAAAAAGCCGCAATCCACATAGATTTTTGTGCAAGACTGCCTTGCATCCGGACGGCAGAGCGCATCCAAGCAAGCCCAAAACAGGCTAGGGCAAGCCACAGCAGGAACAGTCCGTATTCCGCCGCGGCCGCCCCCAGCAAGAAGGACAGGGACAAAAAACAAAGTTTTCTTTCTCTCAATTACATTCCTTCCTGATTGACATAATCCAAATTTCGTTCATACAGCAGGTCAAACGGAAAAATATCCCGATAAACGCCGCTGGTGTCCCCATTGACAGAAATCTGCACTTTATTGATGGCTGATAATTCCGAAAGGGAATTTACGATGGAATAAATGACAACCGCTTCTTCTATATTATAATTCTGTTTCATAAAATTTTCATCAAGGCTTACATAACACACGCCCTCCAGAACAGACACATTCATCAGCTTCGCGCCTTCCGGAATTGCAGACTGCGCATCTTTGCTTTCAGGGCCTTCCAGCAAATGTTCCATCACAAGCTTTTCCATAGAAATATTACTGCTGTAATGCACCTCCCTTGTCTCCGTCACAAGCCCGTTTCCTTTTTTATTGGCAAAATACAGCGTTAATTCCGCTGTTTCTATGGAGTTAATCTGCTCTCCGGGATTTTCAATAAAACTGTCATTTGTCATTATGCCGACCGGATTTCCCTTGTGATCCGCTAAAGGCGCATCCCCTGCATAAAAAGACAGGCATTCCACCCCTTCCGCCTGAAGCATCGTGCGTACAATCGCCGCTCTGGATATCGCCTCGTCAATTTTATCCAAACTAAGATATTCCGCAGAAAAGTACAGCGTCAGAAGCGATTCTTCCAACTTATAATCCAAAAGTGAAACTTCTTTCGGAATCGGATTCATATAATCCACATCTTCCAATTCTGCCGTAAGCCGCAAAAGAAGTTCCTCAATCACAGCTAACGTATCTTCCTGTTTTGCCTTAAGTTCATATGGCTCAGGAATAATTTTCGTCTTTTCCTTATTTAAGTAATAAATATAATACTCCCCTTCGTCCCCTGAATTTCGGCCGCAGCCCGTTATGCCTGCCAAAACAACTGCCAGAAGACAAAGCAGGGCAAAGCGCATTGCTTTCATAATTTTCCTCCTGACGTCCAAAGCGCCCAAAACCGTTCGCGCCGGCTATATCCCCAAAACGGGCAGCGGCAGAACAAATCATTCAGGCAGACCCTAGGATGCAATAATATAATTCAAAGGGATACGGACGTTAAAGACAGTCCCTTCCCCTTCAATGCTAAACACTTTTATGGCCCCCCGATGCATTAAAATTGAGCTTCTCGTAATCGCAAGCCCTAAACCTGTGCCTCCGATTTCCCTTGAATGGGATTTATCGACGCGGTAAAACCGTTCATAAATATGCTCTAAAGCATCTTCGGGTATGCCTATGCCGCTGTCTTCTACTTTGACATAAAAATACTGATGGTCAGCATTTAAAGTGACATGCACCCAGCCTTCCTTCTTGTTATATTTTATGCCGTTTTCCACAAGATTTGTAAAAGCAAGCGTCAGCTTCACTTCGTCCACTTCTGCGCTAACCGGACGGAAGCTCTCTAATACAAGCTCTATATGCTGTCTTGCGGCAATCGGACGCAGACGTTTTAAAATTAATTCTAACAATTCATTGATATTTACGCTTGCAATATTCAAATCCACGGCGGATCTGTTCATTTTCACCAACGAAAGCAGATCATTGATAATCTTCGTCTCCCTGTCAATCTCATTGCCAATATCCGCCATAAATTCCTTATACAGCTCCACCGGAACGTTTTCCTGCCCATTTAGGGAATCCGCCAGCACTTTCATCGACGTAAGCGGGGTTTTTAGCTCATGGGAGACATTTGAGACAAATTCTTCTCTCGACTCATCAATCACTTTCATCCTGCCATACAACTGGTTAAAACTAGAAGAAACCGCCTCTGTCTCCGCATAATCCGTAACCCGCAGTTCGTCCCGGAAGCCATTTTGGATTTCCGCAATTTCATCTGCCATTTTCCGGAACGGTTTTGTCAAAAGCCTCGCTAAAAAAACAGATGCCAAAACGACCGCCATAATGCAGACAAGCTGTATCACCCATGCGCTCCGCTCCAGATAATCCTGATTGAGCAAAATGCTGTCTGTTGACACACTGACAAGCAAAACGCCGATAATATCTTTGCTCTCCGGCATCGTAAGCGGCAGGCTCATTTCTATATAGTTGTTTTCCGAATCATGTTTGGAAATTTCTTCCCCACGGAAGCTTCGCATGACCTCCTCAGACACAATCGTCTTGCCTTCATCTAAGCCATAGGTGTCCTTTATAATATGGAAGCTTCCGTCAATCACCATAATGCGTCCGTCATAAATATTGGAAAGCTGTTCTAACTGGGAATTGATGATTTCAGAACCCGCATCTAACAGATAATTATTAAAAACAATCTGGTTCGTCAGAATTTTCGCCTGACTTAAAACGTCAATGCTTCGGTTGGCAACTGCTTTTTTCGCATAAGAACGAAGCATGCCCACCCGAAGCGCCGTCGCCGGCAGGATTCCAATCAGCAGAAACAATAGAATAAATCGGATTTTCAGACTTTTAAAAAAATCCCAAAACTTTTTCTTTGACATGTTTACACCTTATCTGCGCCGGCTGTTACGCCCGCTAATTTTGATAATAATAGCCGACTCCCCATTTGGTATGCAGATATTTCGGCTCACTCGGATTGCTCTCAATTTTTTCACGCATCCTCCGCACATGCACGTCTACCGTCCGGACGTCTCCGGGATATTCATAACCCCAGACGAGATTTAACAGACGTTCCCTGCTGTATACTTTATTGGGATTTGTCACCAACAGTTCCAAAAGATCAAATTCTTTGGCAGTCAGGTTAATCTCCTTCTCCTTGACGAAAAGCCGCCTGCTCTCACAGTCCATTCTAATGTCGCCATTTTCTATGACGGAAGATTTTTCCGCCTTCGGCTTACTAGAAGACGTCCGCCGCATAATGGCTTTGATTCTGGCTTTTACCTCTAAAATGTTAAAGGGCTTTGTAATATAATCGTCTGCGCCATACTCCAGCCCTAAAATCTTATCCATGTCATCGCCTTTCGCCGTCAGCATGACAATCGGGACGCTTGAAAACTCCCGTATATGCTGGCAGACTTCAAAACCGTCTATTTTGGGCAGCATAATGTCTAAAAGAATTAAATCGTACTCTTTTTCACCCGCCATGCGCAAAGCTTCCTCGCCGTCATAGGCGCACTCCACTTCCATGCCGTCTTGTTCTAAACTAAAGCGGATTCCTTTTACGATTAACTTTTCATCATCTACTACAAGAACCTTTCTTGCCATTTCAACACCTCAATTAACAGTTATGTGATCTTTGATTTTGGAATAGACCCCTTCTTTAATCCCCGTAATATCCATAATCTCCTCAACGGAGGAAAACCTGCCCTTTTCTTCCCTGTAAGCTAAGATAGCCGATGCCTTTGACTCACCAATGCCGGGCAGCGTCAAAAGCTCTGTAAAATCCGCCGTGTTTAAATTGACCTTGCCGGCCGGACCGCTCGCTCCCAAAGAAGCCCCCGTTTCCGCCTCCGGCGTCTCCGCTTCCTCTATCGTCGGAACGAAAACCATCTGGCCGTCGGAAAGCTCTTCCGCTTGGTTTACGGCTGCCTCACACGCGTCTTCTTGCATTCCTCCCGCTAAAAGAACCGCTTCATAGATGCGGCTTCCCGCAGGAAGCTTATAAACGCCCGGCCGGTTTACCGCCCCACAGACATATATGCAGTATTCCTCTTTGAGTTCTGTTTCTTTTTCTATTAATGCGGCTGTTTCTTCTGTTGCCTGCTCCGCTTCTTCTTTAAGAAGATAGGGAGCGGAAGCATCCCTACAGCCGGACAAACACAGTATGGCTAAAACAATGCCAAGCCAAACTCTTTTTTTCATGCGCATAACTCCTTTTCGTAAAACGATTCAGGAGTCCCTCAATGCCATTACTTTATTGTATCGAATTTTGGGCGGGATTACAAGTAGGAAGTTTCATTTAGCAAAAAAAGACTATATCCATTCAGGAAAAGCCACAAAAAATATACCAATATTATTTGAAATTACCCCAAAATAGTATGGCTATTTTGACATATTTGTGTTAGAATTTCTACATAGATTTGTCAGTATTAATAAAAAGGAGGAAATTAGCATGAAACATCGTTTCAAAAAACTATTGGCAATCGTACTCGCTACTTCTCTGTGTATTCCAACATTGCCCACAGAGACTGCGCGGGCGGAAACGGATTCTCCCTCCGATGGAATTTTTTTAACGGATCCAGAAACCATTTCCGCGAATGACAGTTTCAATGAAGGCTGGAAATTCTATCTTGGAGACTCAAACACTGCCCATGAAGTCAATTTCAATGACTACACATGGCAGAATATCCAACTGCCGCACGACTTTAGCATTACACAGGACTTTACCTCAGAAGGCGAAGCGGAAAGCGGTTTCTTACCGGGAGGCACTGGATGGTACCGGAAAAACTTTGCCCTTCCAGAATCCTATGAAGGAAAATCCATTGTATTAAACTTTGACGGCGTTTATAAAGACGCCACAGTATATATAAACGGAGAAAAACTGGGAGAGCATCATTATGGATACACTAATTTTGCTTTTGATCTCTCGGATAAGCTTATCTGTGACAATACCACAGAAAATGTCCTGGCTGTAAAAGTGGTAAACAATCTTCCATCAAGCCGCTGGTACTCAGGAAGCGGCATCTACCGTGATGTAGAATTAATTATCACTGATCCTGTGCATGTTCCAAAAAACGGCACATATGTCACTACGCCGAATCTGGCGACGAGCGCCGGCTCTAACGGCGCAGTGAACATTGACGTAGATGTACAAAACGACAGCGATGCATCTGCCAACGTCACAATTAAAAACACCATTTATGAAAAAGGTTCTGACACATCTGTTGCCACTATCTCAAAAGATGAAACCATTCCTTCAGGTGAGACAAAAAAGGTGACAACAGAAACCTCTGTTGAGAGCCCAAAACTCTGGTCTACTAAGACCCCGAATTTGTATATTGTCCGCACTGAGATTTTGCAAGGAACCAACGTTTTAGATTCCTATGACACAGAATTTGGATTCAAATGGTTTGAATTTAAAAATAATGAAGGTTTCATATTAAATGGGGAACATGTAAAAATCAATGGCGTATGTATGCATCACGATCAGGGAGCCCTTGGGGCGTCCGCATATTACGATGCCATTTACCGCCAAATGACGATTATGAAAGATATGGGCGTAAACACCATACGCGTGACCCACAATCCGGCGGCAGAAATACTTGTAGATATTTGCAACGAACTTGGACTTTTAGTAATTGAAGAAGCCTTTGACGGCTGGGGGATTCCAAAAAATGGAAACTCAAACGACTTCTCCGTTTACTTTGACCGGAATTTAACCTCTGACAATCATGTGATCGACGGAGATCCTTCCATGACATGGGCGGAATTTGCATTAAAATCCATGGTGAAACGGGACAGAAATGATGCTTCTATTATCCTTTGGTCCTTCGGAAATGAAATACAGGAAGGAACTGGCGGCAATTACGACTGGGCTTCCGCAGTCACTAAAATGCTTCGATGGGTAAAAGAAGTCGACACTGCGCACTTACCTACTTCAGGATCAAATAACAAATCCATTGGCACGACCGGCGTCCCTGCCGTAAACGATTCTATCTTTAAAGATGGGGGAGTGGTTGGATATAACTACGGTGACATAAATTTTATGAATCAGGCAAAAAACACCTATCCCGTAATGCTATGGAGCGAGACTGCATCCGCGGTAAACAGCCGTGGCATTTACACATCACAGGCGAGCCAGGCAAATGCAGACGGCAAATATCACCTGACTTCGTATGATACATCTTCTGTAGGCTGGGGCAAAACAGCCCACGCATCCATGTATCCAACTTTAAGCAATGATTTCATTGCAGGCGAATGTGTCTGGACAGGGTTTGACTATATTGGAGAGCCAACCCCATGGAACGGAACAGGAACAGGCGACGGAGGCCGTGGAGCGATACCAAATAGCAGTTATTTTGGAATCGTAGATACCGCCGGGTTCCCAAAAGATAATTATTATCTTTACCGCAGCCAATGGAACCATGATGCAAACACACTGCATCTCGTAACCGCATGGGATCCAGACAATCAAATGAAAACGAATGGAAAAACACCTGTATGGGTTTATTCCAATGCAGCAAAAGTAGAATTATATCTTGATGATGAATTAATCGGCACAGCTACACGCAAAGATGTTTCCTCAACAACAACTGCCATGGGCCATGTCCGCTACGAATATACAACAACAAGCAATAAGACCGCTGTTTGTGAAACAACTTCCGGCACAGGCGATCAGTCCTTATATTCTGTATTTAACGTTACATATGCAGCAGGAACGATTTCAGCGAAAGCATTTGACGAAAATGGAGCTGACATTACAAGTCAATGCGCAGGAAAAACTTCTGTCACTACGCCAACAAAATCAGGTGGAAAACTTGTAGCTTCTACAGACAAAACCAGCATTGATGCAGATGGAAAAAGCCTTTCCTACATTACAATTGACGTAACAGATGCAGACGGAAATCCAAAAACAACCGCTACAAATGATATCCGTTTTACACTGACAGGAGAAGGTGAAATTTTAGGCGTAGACAATGGCGATCAGGCAACTGTAGATAAATATCAGCAAGCATCCGTTTTAACAAGCGGCTCATCTGCGCATATTAAAGCTTATGCAGGCAAAGCATTAGTTATTGTCCGTTCTACAAAAACAGCGGGAAGCTTTGAAATCAAAGCGGAAGCCGAAGGTCTGACGCCTGCGACTGCTTCTGTAAGCACAAAAGCAGTCGTCAGTGATTCAGAACCTAACCAGATCAAAAACTATACGTTATCGAAACATTGTTATGTTCCGGTAAACTCTGAAGATATTAAAAATAATCTGCCACAAAACATAACTGCTTCTTATACAAAAACAACAGGAACGAAAACTTTAAATATTACTTGGGCAGATTATGATTTAGAGAAACTAAACGAAAAAGGCACGTTTAAAATTTATGGTTATGCCGTAGATTCTGAACTAAACCAAACCATAAGCCTCTCCGTTACAGTCCATGTTTACAAATCCATCATTAATGTACAGAAACATTCTCTCTATACGGAGCCAAATACTGTTCCGACGCTCCCTGCCGTATCCATGACATACGATACAGACGGCGACGAATTTGAGGAATTCCCAATCGAATGGGACACTTCAAATATAACAAACGATTCTTTCGACACAAACGAAGAAATAATTACAATTTCCGGAAAAGTAAATGCGCTTGGAGTTGATTATCCAACACAAGCAGCCGTACGCGTTGCAACGCCTGTTGAAACGCGAATCAATGTGGCGCCAGACCGGGATCACTTAGCAGACAATGGCCCATACAATGATTCACTACCTGCAATTACTGATAAAAACCGCTCTGATACTGGCGGAAGCGCCGGCCGCTGGAGTACATGGGACAAAAAAGACAGTACAGAACGCAATACAAACATTCAAATTACAATGGACTGGGCAACTGCTACGACTACAGACGAAATAGATTTATTCTTCTTTAAACAAACAGATCGGACTGACAGCGTACTCCCAGATGTTGTAAAATTTGAATATGCCTTAAGTTCCAACTATGAAAATGGCAATATCACAGCAAATGAATGGATAGAAATCGAATATGACGATCCTACAAATATTGATGTAAATTCCTATAACGAAACATTAACCACCGTAGGCAAAGCGTATCATTTAAAAGAAATGATTAATCCGCAGGCAATACGCATTACCTTTGAACATCCTGCGAAAACATTTATCGGCTTAAACGAAGTTGAAGTACAGAAGCCAACATACGCCTATAATCCTAAAACCTCCGCTGCTCTCCCGGGAGTAACAATTGGAGAACAGACAGTTACCTTTAATAATACAACAGAATCTTATAATGTAACGATTGAGGCTGACGATTCAGATGAAATCCCGGAAATTACATTTGAAAATCCAGAGAATACCGCTGTTACAATTCTTCCTCTGAGTGATTCTCTGATAAAGATTCTGTCCGTCTCTGAAGACAAACAAAGCGCAAAAACATATACTTTAAATATCACGCGCGTTCATGAACCAGATTGCACATGCGAAATTACCGGAATCACAGTTCATCCGGCGAATCCGCAAATCAATATCAATGCAGATGGAACGAATAACACAGTCACGTTACAGCCATCAGCCACAATCAGCGAGTGCGAAGTAGAAGGACATCCGGATTCTGGCAGTGTAGAATACACTTACGCTGTAGAAAACGCAGGAACTACAAAAGCGACAGTCGACAGCAAGACAGGCGTAGTCACAGCGACAGAAGAAGGCGAAGCCGTAATTAGCGTGACAGCATCCCTTAACGGGAAAACGAAGACTCAAACGGTGACGGTAAACGTTACAAAATTGAATGCAAATTGTACCTGTGAAATTACCGGCCTTACCATTACGCCAGAAGAACCGAAAATTACAATGGATGTCGATGACGAAAGCGGCTCAGTCGATTTAAAGGCAACCGCTTCCAGAAATGACGCATGTCCGGTAGAAGGCCATCTGACAAACGAACCTGTAATTACCTATGAAGTATTAAACGCAGGGACAACAGAAGCCAGTGTAGACAATAAGGGAAAAGTAACGGCGAAGAAAGCAGGCATTGCGACAATCCGCGTAACGGCTTCCTTAAATGGCAAATCGCGTTACGAAGACATTTCTGTAACCGTCAGCAAGAGCGATCCAGACTGTTCCTGCAAAATTGATGGTCTTACTATCGATCCAGCAGAAACAAAAATTGCAATTCCGGCAAATGAAGAAGAAGGAAGCGTAACATTAAATCCGGTGCTTTCCCGCAATGACGATTGTTCTGTAAAGGGACATCCGAATTCCAACAAAGTCACCTATTCTTATCGAGTGGCAGATCCGGGAAGCACAAATGCAACAGTCAATAGCAAAACAGGCGCAGTTACGGCAACAGCGGCGGGATTCGCAAAAATCGAAGTGACTGCTTTATTAGAAAGCGGCGAACCTTATGTTACAATCGTAACGATTACTGTAACGAAACATGATCCGAACTGTACTTGCGAAATTGACGACATTACATTTGACCCTGCTGAACCAAAAATTTCAATTGAAAAAGATGCTACAGAAGGCTCTGTCCAATTAAAACCGACAGCCTCCCTCAAAAATGACGATTGCTCTGTAGAGGGACATCCGGATTCCAACCACATCACTTATACTTTTAAAGTGGAAGAATCAGGCGATACAGGCGCAGAAGTAGATGAAAACGGCAATGTAACGGCAACGGCGGAAGGAACGGCAACGATTAAAGTAACTGCCCTGCTATCCTCGGGCGAACCATACTCGAAAACGATTCAGGTAAAAGTTACAAAAGACACGACTTCCGGAGAAGATACAAAAAAGGGCCCATGGACAATTACTTTAAATGGAAATGGCGCAACGCTTACAAAGAAAAGCATTGCAAACATTAAAGACGGCGCAGCAGCGGCAAAACCGGCAAACCCGACCAGAGCGCACTATACATTTTTAGGCTGGAGCAAATCAGTAAACGGCGCTATCTATAACTGGCAAACTCCGGTTACTGGCAATTTTACGCTATATGCGAAATGGCAGCTTAAGAAATACTATGTAACATTTGATGCAAATGGCGGCACAGGCGCGCCTGCCCGCATTCAAGTCAATGCGCTTTCAAAAGTCAACCCGCCGAAAACAACGCCAACCAAAAAGGGATATAAATTCGTATGCTGGACGTCATCCAAAAACGGAGCCGCTTATAACTGGTCTTCACCCGTAACAAAAGATCTCACGTTATATGCAAAATGGACAGAAGACGCTCCGAAATTTGATGAAACCTCACAAACGACAGACCCGAAAACAAAAATCACGTACAAAGTATCCAATGCCGACAAAAAAACAGCAGTCGTTATGTCGTCAGGAAATAAGAACTTGAAAAAAGTTGAAATCAAAGAAAAAGTTGAAATTAACGGCGTAACCTGTACCATTGTGGAAATTGGTAAAAATGCGTTTAAAGGATGCTCCAGATTAACCGAAGTAAAAATCGGCAAAGGCGTGAAAAAAATCAATAAAAACGCGTTTAACGGCTGTAAAAAGCTAAAGAAAATTACTTTCCAAGGCACAAAAGCCCCATCTGTCAAATCAGGGGCATTCAAAAAGACATCCTCTAAAATGACTGTCAAAGTTCCTAAGAAAATGAAAAGCAGTCAGAAAAAGAAACTTTTAAATGCTCTGAAAAAAGCAGGAATCAACAAAAAAACAAAGATTAAATAATCTAAAAAAAAGGAGCTGGCTAAAAGCGCCAGCTCCTTTTCATTCAGATATAGACACAAGATCTATAACCGAAAACACATCTTCAATCTATTTCTTTTCTATTCTACTAACCTTCTAACACACGATCCAATACCGAAATCATTTCATCGACATGTTTCTCCTCTATTACAAGCGGTGGCAAAAACCGTAGAACATCTGAACCCGCCGTAATCAAAAGAACGCCTTCTTTTAACGCCCGTTTTGAAATTTCCCCAGCCGGAACTGTCATTTGCAATCCCTGAATAAGCCCCATTCCGCGATGATCTGTAATACAGTCATATTTCTCCTTCAGCTTCTCTAAAGCCGCCCAAAGATATTTCGAAATTTCCTGAACGTGATCTATGACACAATCCCGCTCCATAAGCTCAAGCGTTTTTAATACCGCCGCTCCGGCAAGCGGATTGCCGCCGTAAGTCGTCCCATGATCCCCCGGAGCCAAAGATCGTTTTGCCACACGTTCCGTCATTAGAAATGCCCCAACCGGAACGCCGCCCCCTAGCGCTTTTGCCGTCGTCATAATATCTGGCTTTATGCCATATTGCTGCCATGCAAACATTCTTCCGCTTCTGCCCATGCCGCATTGGATTTCGTCCAAAATCAAAAGAATGTCCTGTTCTTTGCAAAGTTTTGCAACGCCCTCCATAAATTCCTTTTCAGCCGGATAAATGCCGCCTTCCCCCTGAATAGTTTCAAAAAGAACCGCGCATGTCTTATCATTTACTAACGTCTCTACACTGTCTAACTGATTAAACTCGGCAAAACGGATTCCCTCCAGCAACGGAGCAAACGCTTCCTGATAATGCCGGTTTCCCGTGACAGACAGCGCGCCAAGGCTTCTGCCATGAAACGAATGATTCATAGCGATAATCTCATGCCCTGCATGTCCATCGCGCGTATAAGCATATTTTTTCGCCGCCTTTATCGCTCCTTCAACCGCTTCTGCCCCGCTGTTCGTAAAAAACACTCTGTCCATGCCGCTTACTTTTTTCAAACGTTCCGCCGCTTTTATGACCGGAAGATTATAATATAAATTTGACGTATGAATCAAAGCGTCTATCTGATTTTTCAATGCCTGATTATATTCCTCATTTCCATATCCAAGCGCGCATACCCCGATTCCTGCCGCAAAATCGAGATATTTGTTTCCATCTGTATCATACAAATAAACGCCATCGCCATCTTTTAATATAATTTCATACCGGTTGTATGTATGCAGTAAATCCCGCTCGGCCTGCTCCATATAAGCTATACTATTCATGGTAAAATTTCGTCTCCCTTTCTCCTAAGATCGCTGTTCCTATCCCTTTATTTGTAAAAATTTCCAATAACAGGCAATGCGCAATCCTGCCATCTAAAATATGCACTCTTGAAACCCCATTTTCTATTGCCTCAATACAGCTATGCAGTTTCGGAAGCATACCGCCCCCAATATTGCCACTGGCGAGAAGTTCTTCCGCTTCCGCAATCGTCAGCTCGGAAATTAACGTAGATTTGTCAGACGGATCTTTATATACCCCTTCAATGTCTGTCAAAAATGCCAGTTTCTCCGCTTCCACTGCCCGAGCAATCGCGCACGCCGCATCGTCCGCATTGATGTTATACGTCTGAAAGGAATCGTCCATTCCAATCGGGCAGACAATCGGAAGAAAATCTTTTTCCAATAAATCATAGAGGATTTTCGGGTTGACTTCTTTTATCTCTCCTACAAACCCGATGTCTTTGCCTTGTGAATACTTCTTGTCCACACGCAAAAGCCCGCCGTCTTTGCCGCTTATGCCAACTGCAAGCACGCCTAACTCCTCCACATACTGCACCAGAGATTTGTTTATCTTTCCAAGCGCCATCTCCGCAATTTCCATCATTGCAGCATCTGTTTTCCGCAGGCCGCCTATAAATTCCGGCTCAATCCCCATTTTTCCCGCCCATCTGCTGATTTCCTTCCCGCCGCCATGGACGATAATCGGTTTAAACCCAACAAGCTTTAAAAGCGTCACGTCCTGTATGACCTGATGTTTTAACGCTTCATCCACCATCGCGCTCCCGCCGTATTTTACAACAATAATCTTACGGTTAAACCGCTGGATATAAGGCAGCGCCTCAATCAAAACTTCCGCTTTGCCCATACTCTGTCTAATTTCTTTTTCTTCCATCTTATGCTCCCTCCTGCCGCCCTCTCCTTAGGAACGGTAATCTGCATTAATTTTCACATAGTCGTATGTCAGGTCACATCCCCATGCAGCCGCGCTTCCTTCTCCCTCTTTTAAATCCGCAACCGCCGTCACTTCCGGCATAGAAAGAATCTTCGTCGCTTCTTCTTCACTATACGCAAGCGCAACGCCGTCTTTGACGACCTGAATTTTTCCCGCTTCACTCTCAAAAAACAAATCCACTTTTTCCGGATTAAACTGTGCGCCAGAATAGCCCAATGCGCACAAAATCCGTCCCCAGTTCGCATCATGCCCATAAATTGCCGCCTTTGTCAAATTTGAAGTGACAACTGCCTTACTCAAAAGTTTTGCATCCTCTTTACACCTTGCCCCAAAAACTTTCACCTCAAAAAGAGCCGTCGCTCCCTCTCCGTCACCCGCCATTTGCTTTGCCAATGCCGTATTGACCGTATGCAGCGCCTCGCAAAACATTCTATAATCCGCATTTTTTTCCGTTATCATTGGATTATCTGCCGCGCCGTTTGCTAAAAGAAGCGCCGTATCATTTGTCGACGTATCCCCGTCTACGGAAACCATATTATAAGTATCCTTTACATCTTCCCGCAAAGCTTCTGAAAGAAGCTCATGGGAAATCGCAAGATCCGTAGTTAAAAAACTAAGCATTGTACACATATTTGGATGAATCATGCCCGAACCTTTGCACATACCGCCCAACGTTACCGTTACGCCGCTAATTTCAAACGTCACAGCAGCTTCTTTTTCATGGGTATCCGTCGTTAAAATTGCGCGGGCCGCCTCATTGCCCGCTTCATTTGTTTCCTTTAGCTTTGGCGCCATTTTTTCTATCCCGCCGCAGATCCGTTCCATTGGAAGCTGCATGCCAATGACGCCTGTAGAAGCAACCAATACTTCCTGTTTGGAAACGGAAAGCAGTCCCGCCGCCTTTTCCGCTGTCTGCCTGCAATAAGAATAACCTTCTTCTCCCGTACAGGCATTTGCAATTCCCGCATTTACCACAACTGCCCTGGCGCTTCCATTTCCCGACACAATCTCCCTATCCCAAATTACCGGAGCCGCCTTTACTACATTTGACGTAAACACGCCTGCCGCCACACAGGGCTTTTGGCTGTAAATTAACGCCATATCCAATCTGTCTTTATACTTTATTCCTGCGGCTGCCGACGCCGCCAAAAACCCTTTTGCCGCCGTCACGCCGCCTTTTATCATTTCCATAAAAACCCTTCCTCCCTATCGGTTAAACTGTGTAATGTTTTCTTCATTCAACGTAAAGTCATAATAATTCAAATCATTGCGAAACGTCCAGCCGACGCTTTTCCAAAACTGATTCCCGACCTGATTGTCTAAAAAAGCAATCAAACAGACTTTATTTATCTGTTGCGCCTGAAGCGCCTTCATCGCCGCGACCGCCATTGCCTTCCCAATTCCCTGTTTCCGAAATCCCTGTTTCACGCAGACATGATAAAAACAGCCCCGCCGTCCATCGTGCCCGCACAATATCGTGCCAATAATTTCTCCTTCTGCTTCCGCAACTATGCTCGTCTCCGGATTCCGTTTCAAAAACCGTTCCACGCCTTCTTTCGAATCGTCAATGCTTCTTATTCCAAAGCCCTCAATCCCCGTCCATAATGTATAAATGCGCGGATAATCTTCCATCTGCATAGCGCGGACCGTATAACAAACCGCGTCCATCTTTCTCTCCAATCCCTACGGAAATGCCGGAGCAAACAAAAGCCCTTCCGCTTCCGGCTCCCCAAACATCAGATTCATATTCTGCGCCGCCTGTCCGGCTGCTCCTTTTACAAGATTATCCAGCGCGCCCACCAAGATAATGCGTCCAGTCCTCTCATCTATCTTAAAATTAATGTCGACAAAATTACTTCCCTCTACCCATTTCGTCTCTGGGAAAACGTCTTTTTCTAAAACACGGATAAACTTTTCCGCTGCATAATACGAATCATACACAGCCTTAACTTCCTCATAGGAAACTTTTTTCGTCAAATGCGCATATTCCGTCACCAAAATGCCACGGTTCATCGGAACCAAATGCGGCGTAAAATTCACTTTTATCTCTTTCCCTGCCGCATAGCCAAGCTGTTCTTCAATTTCCGGCGTATGCCGATGCGCCGCCACCCCATATGCTTTTATATTCTCATTCACTTCACAAAACAAATTTGACAGTTTCGCCCCTCTGCCTGCGCCCGATGCGCCAGACTTTGCATCGATAATCAAAGAATCTGCGTCAATCAACCCTTCCTTTACCAGAGGATACGCCGTTAATATCGAACATGTCGTATAACAGCCGGGGTTTGCCACCAGTCTGGCCTGCGATATTTGCTCCCTGTTGATTTCGCATAAACCATATACCGCTTCTTTGATAAACTGCGGGGATTTATGTGGAATCTGATACCATTTTTCATAAATGGAAACGTCTTTGATACGGTAATCCGCGCTTAAGTCTATAATTTTCACCTGACTTAAAATTTCTTCTTTTAAAATGGAAGCCAGATAGCCTTGCGGAGTGGCCGTAAAGATAACGTCTGCCTGCTTTGCAAGATCTTCCATATTATCGTCCACACACTTTTCGTCTATCAGTTCAAACATATTTTGGTAAACGGATGCATACGCCTGCCCCGTATAACTTTTCGAACTCAGCCATTTAATTTCCACATTCTTATGTCCAAGCAAAATCCGCGTCAATTCCGCTCCGGCATATCCGGTCGATCCTATAATTCCTGCTTTTATCATTTTTTCACTCTGCTTTCTTTTTTGATTGATTCTTATAGTTTAGTACAAAATCTGCTCTGCGTAAAGAGGGACTTCGGTTTTGGGCAATCAGGGGTAGGGGGTGGTGGGAGGGGGACGGCAGGAAACGGAGGGGGTAGGCAGCGGCGGCGGTGTTCAGGGATTAAGAGTTTCTAAAGCATCCCTTTTTGTTTTTGGCTACGGACGCAACCGCCACAAACGCGCCATCCATGGCGCTTTGTGGCTTGCCTTGCCATCCATGGCAAGGCATTTCTGGTTTTCGGGTGGGATGCTTAAGAAGCTCTAAATCCCATCACAATGCCGCCGCTGCCTACCCCCTCCGTTTCCTGCCTGTTCTTTGGCAACACTGTTTCCTTTTGATTTTATTTCCTGATTGAAACCTTCGTTTGTTAGATGGCTGTGAAACTTTTTAGGCTGGATTTTGGCTTTAGTTGATTTATTTTTCGTTTTAGCTTTGTTTATGGCTGCCTTTTTGTTTTTGATAGGGTTTTTCTTTGTTTGATGCTTTTATGATTTGATTTTTCGTTTTTACTATTTATGAATTTTACTCTGTATGATTTATTATTGTTCTTTTCTTTATGATTTTTTATTGTCTTTTATTCTATATGATTCTTTATTGTTTTTTTATATAAAATGTTTTGTAGATCTTTTTTATGTTTTATTTTTCAACTGCTGCAATTCTTTGTTTTCTTTATCTCTGCGTGTTTTTTACATATCATTTTCATCAATTTTCTTTTATATTTCGTAGATGCTCTATGTAAATAAGAGTTTTTACAATGTTGTGTCTGACAAACTTTTTCTATTTACGCGTTTCTTCGTTTTTTCTCTATTTTCAATAAATTTATTTTTTTGACTTCTATCGCTATTTATTTTTATTTGTTTTTATGTTACGTTTAACGAACTTTATTATATTACACATTTCTTTGCTTTTTTTATCTTTTTATAAACATATTTTTTTCTGTCTTATTTCGCTGTCGCTTTTTAATTATTTTTTCTATGTTATCTAACATACTTTATTTCTTTTACGCGTTTCTTTGCTTTTGTCTATCTTTTCAATAAACATTTTTCTGTCTTATCTCGCTGTCGCAACTTTATAGTATTTTCTTTATGTGGCACTCAATCAAATATTTATATCTATCCCGTTCAATTTTATCATAAAAATCTCATTCTCTACGTTTCGGACAGCCAAGAATGTAGTCTGGATATGGCAGAGACAGAGGGTATTTGGTTTTGCGGTTTTGTAAAAAGGTTTAGAGAATCTTAACAGTCCCATCTGTCATCTGCCAAATAATCGGGTCTGTTTAGAATCTCTTAACCTTTTCACATTCCGCAAAAGAAATACCCTCTGTCTCTGCCATATCCAGACGGCTTCTTCCCACCTCTCATTTGCATAATTATACATTTATTTTTCCATTTATACAAGTATTTTTCAATTTTTATTCAATATTTTTCAATCTTTTCTATTTAATATAGAAAGATTTGCATAATCATAAATAAATTATGTATATTTTTTCACTTGCCTTTTTGGATAGGTTGTTGTATATTATTCTTATCAATTTTACAAATATGAGAAAGGAAGTATATGTTTTATGAAAGAAAAAGTAATTTTGGCTTACTCTGGCGGTTTGGACACGACTGCGATTATTCCGTGGCTGAAGGAGAATTATGATTATGACGTCGTTTGCTGTTGCATTGACTGCGGACAGGAAGATGAGCTGGACGGATTGGAAGAACGCGCAAAGCTGTCTGGGGCAAGTAAATTATATATTGAAGATATTGTAGATGAATTTTGTGAGGACTATGTAATTCCTTGTGTACAGGCAGGAGCTGTATATGAAAATAAATATCTGCTTGGGACTTCTATGGCTCGTCCGGGCATTGCTAAAAGGCTGGTGGAGATTGCCCGTAAGGAAGGGGCTGTCGCTATCTGCCATGGGGCTACCGGAAAAGGAAATGACCAGATTCGGTTTGAATTAGGCATTAAGGCGCTTGCGCCGGATTTGAAGATTATTGCAGCTTGGCGGGACGATAAGTGGAATATGGATTCCCGTGAATCGGAAATTGCTTATTGTAAGGCGCATGGAATTGATTTGCCGTTTTCGGCTGACAGCAGTTACAGCAGGGACAGAAATTTGTGGCATATCAGCCATGAGGGACTGGAATTGGAAGACCCTGCTATGGAACCAAATTATGAACATCTTCTTGTCCTTGGCGTTTCTCCTGAAAAAGCTCCAGACGAAGGGGAATATGTGACGATGACGTTTGAATCAGGCGTTCCAAAAACGATAAATGGAAAAGAAATGAAGGTTTCGGATATTATCCGTGAATTAAACCGTTTGGGCGGAAAACATGGAATTGGCATTGTAGATATTGTGGAAAACCGCGTGGTGGGAATGAAGTCCCGCGGAGTTTATGAAACGCCGGGCGGAACGATCTTAATGGAAGCGCAGCAACAGTTGGAAGAACTGGTGTTAGACCGCGCGACAATGGAAGCTAAAAAGGATATGGGAAATAAACTGGCTCAGATTGTCTATGAAGGAAAATGGTTTACGCCTCTGCGGGAAGCTGTTTCTGCTTTTGTGACATCGACGCAAAAATATGTGACGGGCGAAGTAAAGTTTAAACTTTATAAAGGAAATATTATTAAGGCGGGGACTGTTTCTCCATATTCGCTTTACAGTGAATCACTCGCAAGCTTTACGACAGGCGAGTTGTATGACCACCATGATGCAGAGGGTTTCATTACTCTCTTTGGACTTCCTCTGAAAGTCCGCGCTATGAAAATGGCAGAAACGAAAGAAAATTAATTTTATGTTACTGGAAAAGGAGAGACTGTTTCAGGTTTACACAAATGACTAAAATCTGATATAGGATATTTCATGAATGTTTATAGGGCAAAGCTATGATTCTGGCTTTGTCCTTTGCCTTATTTTAATACTGTTTTGATTGTATTGATGGCAAAGGTGACTTATGTAGGAACACCTCAATGGAAATAAGAGTAGATACTTATATGGAAGACTTCAGGGGACAAGAAAACCAATCAATCGGGCATATTTGACCTTGGTGGCGGCAGATTCCAATAATGTTCCCAGGAAGGCGCCAGCCTTTTTGCTTGTGATATAGGAAATTCCTCCGGATTTCTATATCACAAAAAGCCCTCCGGGCAGGATGCGCAGAGCGCATTCTTTTTTTAACTGATGTTGAAAAAGCAGAATGGGAGACAGCAAAGAGGAGGAAGAAACTGAGGATTCAGCGCCAGAAAGCAGGATTTTGATCAATGGAAATCCGTTTTGTGTGGTGGATTTGTATTATCAGTAAGAGAAATGCAAATCCTAGATTGCCAGGATTGTGAGAAATTGTAGGAGGTAAAAGAGGATTATGAGTTTTTGGGAGCTTTTCTGCAGTAATACCTTTGGTTTGACAATAAGCGCGCTATTTATGCTCTGGATCTCTATGTTACTTTTGGGGCGAAAACCATATCAAATTAGAGAGCGCAAAGTGAAAATAATTGCTTGCACTATATTATTTATCTGTGTTTGGGCATTGACAGGGACAGTTTTTTATGAAGCAGGTATCTTTAGATGGAGGTATAATTCAGGACAAATCTTGTTTACCTATATGGGAATGACAGGAGCAATGTCTTATTTATATTTTCTCTATCGGGAAAATCTGCTGACTTGTTGGATTTCGGCTGTT
>OFGA01000227.1_pt1 | contig 53688 bp, 53 predicted proteins | sample 1521471 | NCBI WGS metagenome assembly OFGA01 (sample SAMEA3504086, study PRJEB24116) | mouse gut metagenome | biome: mouse gut; feature: mouse-associated habitat; material: faeces | place: Denmark | collected 2011 | reverse complement strand
CCCGGCTTATCGGTCAGTTTCACCTGATTTACGTAAAAACCCGCTTCGGCGGGTTTTTGCTTTTGGTGCCCAGGGTAAGATGAATATCTACGGTATTAATAACAGACTTTGTAAGAAGTTATTAAGTCTATATTGCATTTAAAAGGTCGTAATTATACATATATTTCTCTCATTAATTGTAAGTTCGCAGGTATTGTCCGATCGTTGAATCATTTGGGCGTTATAACCTAAATTTTTACCGTCCAATAATCAATATTTCTATTGTGATTGTTAACCACTGCGTGCATTGAAGGGTGAAAAATATGTGCAATTGAGAAGCCTTTCATTGATGCCAGCCTTGTCATCATGACAAACAATAATAGATGCTTATTTTCCTCGCAGGGTTCTTTCGCACTATCAAAAAATGCTCATTTACCCGGCATTACAGTCAACGAAGCAACATTCTATGGCCTACGCTGATGTAAAGCACAGCGAAAATCCTCCTTGTTGACTTCGTCTGACCTTATCGCGGCGACCAGCAATTATTCGTTTTGTGATCCTCAACACAAAATGCTATTCGTTGCCTATGAGGGGAGAAGAATTTATGGAAAACGATTGCATTCACAAAATGACGTCCTGTCAGAAGAGAAAAAGTTGACGTTAATCAATTGTTCGAGATGATCAATACCTGTATTCGAAATTTTAAAATATTGATAAAATAAATGTTTGTCCTCCAACAAATAGCGTGAAAAAATGTGACGTGCCGCATTATTTATCGCTGAAAATGGTTTGTTTATAATAAAATTTGAGAACTTACTCATTAAATTTAACTCAAATTACATATTAATAACTGGAAATTACCTTCTCATTGTTACTAAAATTATAATTTTAAAATAAAATTCTACAGCGTTGCTGTAAAAAAGGAGATTTTAATAATGAAAAATAAGAAATTAATTGGAATTGGTTTAACTTGTGCACTTGCACTTTGCATGGTAGGTTGTGGAGACAAGGATAAAAAAGAAGAAAGTTCTTCTGTTATATCTAGTGTCGAATCTACTACAGAATCAGTAGAAAAAGAAACTGATGATGATTCTATGACTATTCCTGAAGATAGTACTTTAACTACCGAAACTGAAAGTGAGACTTCTGTTGAAGATGATGATAGTGTTGAATCTATGGAAACACATATCGAGTCTATTGAGGAACCAGAGGTTGAAGTCCCTGAACCAGAAATAGAGGATGAACCAGAAGAAGTTCCTGAGCCAGTAGCAGTTGAACCTATTGAAGAATAATATTTAAAGCGCCCTTAGGGGCGCTTTTTATGTTATTTTATTTATCATATTTTCTAGTTCTTTATCATAAATCTCAGGATTAGTCTTTATTCGAAAAAGAGGGAGGTTTATTTTTTTAAATATATTATCTTTAAACTCATCAGTTTCTTTTGCTTTTTGTGTGTTATGTGTTCCATCATCAAGTTCTAATCCAGCTAAAAGATATAAATCTTTATTACAAATTATAAAATCAATATGTCTAGATTTAATCTTGCCTCTATATTTTTGAGTGTTTTGTTTATCTGTTACGGTTAAAAAGTCTTCCATTCTAACTTTAGGACAGATTAAAAGGTTATTTTCATCACATTTTTTCTTTAATGTTTTATAAAATTTATATTCAGTTGGAGTTAATAAGTTCTTTTTTATATAAGGATATTCTTTTATATTAATATTTTCTTCTATTATTTCTTCTTTTAAATTTTCTTTTTTAGTATTAACTCTTAAACTATACCAAACAAATGCTACAATAAGAGCAATAATAATTATTATATATGGAATTTGTGTCATTTCTTTCACCTTCTTTTAGTTTTTATGAAATGTTTAAAGCATTACACCATAGGTGTGCAGTTGTGCTATTTAACTTATATATACATTATAGTAAAAAGCAGCACAACAAATTTTATTATGCTGCTTTTTTGTTAAACTGTCTCGTTCATACATTTAATAAGAATTTCAGAAAAATGTGTTTTTTGTTCTATATCATTTATTATGGCTTCTTTCATTTTTTCCATCAAAACATCTTTTTGCTTATATATTTGAACTGTTACAAATTCACAACAGGAAATATATCCAGTTTTTTGACTCTTTTTAAATTTATCATCACCATCAACAAAATCTGGATTAAAAGAGTAATACACATGAAAATCTTTATCATCTCCAAGCTCTCCTAAAAGTAAATAGTCCTCTTCACTCCAAGGAGAAAATACTAATGTGAAATTTTCTAAGTTTCCCATTCCGCTATAAATAGATGTTTTTATTTTAAAATTATATCCATATCCTTTTAATTCTTTTGCAAGTTCTTTATATGAATTAAATATTTCTTCTTGCATTTCTCTTATTCTATCTCTTTTTATATATCTTGTTGCATCTTCTCTTTCTTTTGTTTCTTTATACACATTTAATGTGTTACTTATTTTGGACATCTAAATTCTCCTTTCTTAGTTTATCTAATTCTAGTTGCATTTTATCCTTAATGTAATTAGATATTTGAATAGCTTTCATATCTTTATACTCATTATATCTTATTGGTGGTAAAAAATAAATAAAGATTTTATTAAAATTACTATTTTTATCAAGTACAATTTCAGTATTATATAAAACTACTGGATATATATCACAATGACTTTTTTCTGGAATTTTAAAACTTCCTCCTTTAAAGTCTAAAAGAGTTTCTTTAGTATTTCTTGTTCCTTCTGGAAATATTAAATAGTTTACCCCTTCCTTTGACTCCTCACACATTGAAAGTATTGTTTTTAAGTCGTCTTTTGGATTTCTAAAGAAAAATCTACTATTTGTTAATTCTGCTATATCTTTTATAACTATTCTTTCTTTTAAATCACTTTTCATTACAAATGATATTTTTGTATTTAAAGGACTAAATATAACAACAGGATCATAAAAACCTCGATGATTTGAATAAATTATAAAGTTATCTTTTGGTATATTTTCTTTACCTAATATGACAATATCTAAATTAAGTGCTTTATTTAATTTGTAGGCTATTTTTTTTAATAACTTATAAGGATCTTTTTTAAATATTTTATATATTTTTATTTTTAATAAATAATATGGAATTTGGAAATTAAGCTTTAATACTGCTTTTTTAACTCTTTTTGTTATCATTATTTATCCTTTCTTTAATATTCTGTTTTTTGCATAGCTTCTGTAGTTAAACCTGTTCCTACATATTCGTAGGGAATACTATATCTTTCATCGGTATCATATCCTCCGATAAATGTATCAATAGGATAGTCATTTATAGGCATCATGTTATCGAAAACTGGAACCAATTTTCCTATATCTATTGATTCCAAAGAAAATGTAGGACGCATAATTTCTGCAACTCCTTTTTCTTCTGATACAACTCTATCGAAACATTTATCCATATATTTATCTAACTCATAATTATCAGATGTTGATACTTTGTCTTTTTCTTCTTTTAATGAATCATAAATAGAAGAGTCTCTGACTCTAAATACAATAGCGCTTCCTTCTTCTTTTTCTAGAATTTCATGAATTTGGTTAAAATATGCTGGGGAGTATGGTAGTAATTTAATATCTCCTCCATCAATATTATGTAATTCTTTTCCATCTAATAATTGCATCATTTCTGCTGATGATAATACTCCACAAACACATCTTGATAAATCTTCTCCATAAAATGAGTGCTCTTCATATATAAACTTATCATTTTCATCATATTTTTCTATATCAAATTTTGACTCAAGATCTCGTTGTATATCGGAATTAACATCTCTTTCATCAGGATTTATTAATCTACTTATTTGTTCTGGTGTGCTACTTCTTATTAAGTTTGCTCTTTCTAGTCTATCTTCCATCACATATAAATCTCTATTTTTCTCTATAAGATTTCTAATATTCTCATCATTAGAACGTACAAGTTTATCACATCTTTCATTAAATAGCCTTTTATCTAATGCTCTTTCATGTTCTTCTTTTTGTCTTTCTATGATATCTTGTTTTGCATCTTCAATTAATCTTTTTTCATAATCTTTTATTAAAAGTTGATTTTTTTCTAGAGTTTCTACAACATTACCTGTACCTATTTTTTGTGGGTCTACTTCATATATTGAATGAATATTTTCTTTTTCTAACATTTCTATTATTTCTTTTGTTGTTTTATCTCTTACATCTATTCCATCTATTTCTACAGGAATTAAGTTTCCTAGATGACAATCATTAAAAGGGACTTGATATTCCGATGTTCTTACATCAGAGCCTTTTAGGGTTTCGTCAAATATGGGGTCTGGTCTCATACTATAATCACTAACTCCATATTCAGCTTGTGTTAATTGTGAATAAACTGAAGGATTTGCAATTTCAAATACTACATGTATATTTTCTTTTAATCCATAATCAAAAAAATTATCCTGACTAAATAATCCTTTTGAACGATCTTCAAGAACTGGTGTGTTAGGAAAGAAATATGTAACTTGGTCTGTTCCATTTACATTATTAGTTGTTTTACAGTCTAGCATTTGATAAAACTGAGATGCAGACATTGTTCTACAACATGTTTCTATTGGATTTAACCCTCTATTTATTTTTTCTTGTATTCTATCTTGATCTTCTTTTGAGTATTTTGAAATATCAAATTTCGATATTAATTCATCTTTTTCTTTGCAATTAATCTCTCTTTTATCTGGATTTATTCTTTGGCTTATTTCTCTTAATGTACTATTTAAAACAAAGTTTTGTCTATCTGTTTTATCTTTAATATCTAATAAATCTTTAGAATCTTTGGATAATTTTTCTATTTTTTCAGCAACATCTTTCTTATCTTCTTCGCTTCTTATTTCGACTTGCCCTCTTATTTTTGCATAGTCTTCTTTAGAAAGAATGTCTTCATCTCTTACAATATAATCTTTTAATGCAATATCCTCTAAAACTTTACCAGTCCCAAGAACTCCTTTATCTATATCTATGCTTGTAATTTCTTTTACATAATCAGCTATCTGGGATATTGTCATACCTGAAACATCTTTTCCATTAATTTCAACAGGAACAAGATCTCCTATATTATATGAATCAAGTTGATATTCTGGGGATAAAACTTTTATATCTTCATCTTTCCCTTCTATAACAATATCTAAGCATGGTTCACTAACAAGACTTGATTTAAAATACTCATCTCCTGAGTCATATGCATCTACTGTATATCTACTAACTGATAAGTGGTCATATATATCAGGAGATTTTATTGCAAATTTGACATCTAATGCACTATCGGTATTTGTAAAGATTTCTTTAGCTCTTGTTTCATATATTGGAGATGCGGGGAACATGCAAATTTTGTCATATGAACCTAAACAAAAAACATCTTTACCATCAAGAAGTTGTTGCAGTTCACTTGCCTCCATAGTCCTAATAGCATATTCAGTTACTTCTCTTGCATCTGCTCTATCGCCATATTCACTATTATATTTTGACTCATCTATTAATGATTTTAATTCTTCTTTTATAGGATGATAAACATCTCTAGATTCTCTTAGCAGCTCATTTAGCTGGAGAGGCGTGGAATTTAATACTAATTGTCTTCTCTCATCCTCATTTTTTAAATCTATTTTCTTTTCAATTAAATCTCTTGAGTTGTTTAAGGCATCTTTTATTTTTTCTTCATATGTTCTTTGTGTACCTGATAATCTTAGTTCGTATTTGTCTTCTGGATCTATTTCCTTTAAGCTAATTTCTTTTCCCGTATTTAATTTTACATTATATTCTATAGTTTCTGTAAGCGTTTTTTCATTTCTTGATACTTCAATGGTTTCTCTATTCATAATGTTTTCTATTTTATCGGCACATTTGCGAATACAATTAAGTATACTATCAGCAATGCTATCCTTTGGAGTATCTTTTTCTATGTTGAAGACTAAATTTTCGCTTGTTTTTCTTGATAGCTCCACTTCTTCACCTCTTTCTTTTAATAAAATTCAGGTTCAATACTTTGTTCATTACACCAATTTATATATGCTTCCCCCATACTTGGCATTTTTTCTAAGTTATCAATAGTTAAACCAGTTCCTACATATTTATCTTCTACATCTATCGGGGAATATGTATTTCCCTTTAAATCATTTAAAATATCTTGTATTTTCATATCCGTTATATCTTTACCATCAATACTTATAGGCATAAGTTGTCCTATATTATAAGACATCACTTGATATTCTGGAGTAATAACATCTACTGAGCCATACATGTCTTGTAATTTTATATCAAAATGTGGATCCATTTTAACAGAATCGAAAGATGATTCGTCACTTACTGTATAATAGGCTCCTGAAATATTATTATAAAAGTCATCATCTCTTACTTCAAAAACTACTCCTATCTTATCTTTTACATCCCAGTCATATTCATCACTTCTTATACCAAATAAGCTATTTGCTCTAGACTCGTAATCTAGTGTATCGGGAAAGAAATGTAGTTTTTCATATCCAGCAACATTTACAACATCTCTTCCATCAAAAAGTTGTTTTAATTCAGCAGCGTTCATTGTTCTATAAACGTGTTTTACAGGGTCTCTTTCTATTTTAGAATCCTCTTTTTTAGATAATTCGTATTTATTTTTCAGATCTTCTTTTATTTCATTTGTATTTTCTGTTTTTGATATTGGGTTTATTCTTTGACTAAGTTCTCTTACTGTAGCGTTTAGTACTGTTTTTTGTCTCTCATCTCTATCTTTTATATCTAATAAATCTTTAGATTCTGTTTTTGCTTTTTCCAGTCTTTCAGAAAAATCTGTTTTTTCTTTTTCTCTATTAATTTGTGAATATTCTTTTGTTTCTATTTGTTTTTCTATATCTATTTCTCTACCAATATTGGCACTCATATTTTTTTCAATAGTTTGTATTAATATTGATTTTTCATTTTTTAAATCTGCATCTTTTTTGCTTTCTTTTAAATTGATTTCTTTTCCAGTATCAAGCTTTATATTATAGGATAAAGTATCTGATAGCGATGTTTTTATAGTTTCTCTTTCGTCGTTTTGAGGATTTTTAGCTTTATCAATATAAGACAAGATACTGCTTACAATATTATCTTTTGGTGTGTTTTTTTCTATCTCAAATCTTGCGTCTTCACAGGTTTTTATCGATAGTTCCATAAGTTCACATCCTTTCTGATAGCGATACTATATTATTTTTATCTAAAAAGTTTAATGATGTCTTTTTATTCCAATTTATAATATATTCTTTAATACCATATTTAGTTAATTCTTTTTTTATTTCCCAGGTATTTGGTTCTAAAATATTTAATATTTCTAAATATTTAGGCAAATTATTAGAATAAAAATATGTGTATTCTCCACATAATCCAATAACTAGATCATATTTATCTATTTTTTCTAAAATATCTTTTTTATTAAACATAATTAAAATATTTTCATATTCTTTTTCAAAATAAAAAAATTGTTTTATATAATTTTGTTTTTTTATTATTATATTTTTCATATCTTCTGGCATGTTTTCTAGGGGTATTTTATCTATTAATGGATTATAGTCTATATTATAGAAATACCTAATTAATTTATTTATTGTTTGTTTTGAATAAATTAATTTTAAAATGATTCCTAAGTCTTGTTCTTTTAAAAATCTTTCTTTATCTTTATATAGATTATCAGCAAAATCCAACCATATTTTTTCTTTTTTGTCTTTTTCAGTTCTTATACATCTTAGAATTTCAATTGGATTTGCATTTTTAGGAACTTCTAATTCAAATTTCTTTTTATTATAATAATGTTTTCTTTTTTTCATAACTGTTAGTTGGCTCCTTTTTTATTTTATTTTAACATTTTAGACAAAAATAAAAAAGAGCCTCTATAAGAAACTCTTTATTAAAATAAAAAATAGCCCAAGTACTCTGCAGGGGACAGAGTATTGGACTATTTTTTCGATATGACAGGCATATCTAACAGTTACTGTCGATAAATCATAAGGATTTCTCCCAAGATTTAGCAGTAACTATTACCCATTTCTGGGATTTTTAGACTGTTTCTGTTGCCAAGCACAGTCTATGAAGCTCCGAGTCTTACTCAGATTTCCGCAGCCTGGTAGGTATTGGCAAACACGTTGCCATTTACCACCCATGCACCCCAGGAGGGTTCAGGCTTGCCGCCGTTATCAGCCATGAAGATATAATCTCCCTGGCCATGGCGGACACCTTCACGGTTGCCCTTCAAGACATCGCCCTGTTCGGTCGTTGTCTCGAAAGGCCCCTCGTAAATGGGAACCTGAACACACCAGCTGATGTCTTTCGACACCTTGGTGCGGATGGTGTGGAATACACCAGGCTCGACCGCAGAAGGGTCAATCGGAGTCCCGTCAAGATTCTCATACTTCTTGACGAGTTTCTCCTTCGGAACCCTCCACAGTTCGCCCATAGTGCCATTAAGGATAATGTCACCAGGATTTACCTCGTAGGAGCAATCCTTGAGATAATTCCAGACAGTCTCCTTAACTGCTGCTACCTTGAACCGAAGTTCATATACGGTTGCAACTACGGGTGTCATTGCGGATGTGTTAATCTTTGTCATGGTTTTCTCCATCAAATTTTAAACAAATTTGTTTTGTGTTAGTTTGTCACAAATGGGTGTAGATATTTTTCTTTGGTAAACTAATAAACTAAATAACACATTATATAGATAAAGAAAACCTATATGATGTGTTTCTTAGTCTATTAGGATATTTTTTACAAAAAACAAAAGTTTTTATTAAAAAAAATTGTTATATTTTTTGCCTAAAATTTAAGGTATTTTACTATTTTTTTATAAAAAATTCATTCCTACCAAAGTTTTTTATCTACACCCGTCACAAATATAGTTATTGCATATTAATTATGTACGTGTTATAATTCTATTATAAAAATAAAAAGTGAGGTAAAATAAATGGCTAGAGAAATTCCTAATGAAATAAATGAAACAAATAGACAACTTGAGGCAATAGAAAGACTTAAGGATTTAGGCTTAGGTGATGAAGTTATTGAAAATTATAAAAAAGGCATTTTAATGATTTCTGATACTGATGGAATTTTTACATTTGATTCGTGGGTTGGTAAAGGAATGCCTGAGCTTGCAGTTTCTGATGCTAAAAGATTACATATTCATCCTTATCATGTTATTTATACTTGGTCTGACCTTGGTGAATTTTATGATGTTTTGTATGTATCTAACTACCCAGGGGATTGGGAGTATGAAAGAGTTGATACTGATGGCTATATGATGAGTTATTGTTATAATGCAAATGAGCCTGATTTTAGTGAAGTTGGAACAATTAGACTTAACTTAAAAGATATGCCTTTAACAAGAATTGAGTAATTTGGAGAGATGAGATTATGATTAAAGAAGAACTTAAAAGAATTATTTCTAAAAATATTTATGGTTTAGGAGCAGAAGTCTCGCTTGAGAGGCTGGTAAAAATTCGAGAATTAACTAATGATATTGTAAAAGAGATGTCAGAAGATATTCTTAAAGATCAAATATATTGTAAATACTGCAAAAAATATTATCCTGCTGATGATTGTTATGATAAAACTGAAAAAATAAGCACAGTTGAAACAACTTATACTGATTGTGGTTATGGAGATGATGACATGATTGGTGAGGTTTTATATTTGGTTGAATATAAAGTTTGTCCTAAGTGTCATAAAAATGAAGTTAAAAGACATTACATTAAAACTTTGTGGGAAAAAAGAAGAGGGGAATAAACAAAAAGCATGGTATCAAATACCATGCTTTTTTGTTATACACTTATAATTATTGGCAAAATCATAGGGGATCTTTTTGTCTTTGCCATAATATATTTTGAAAGAGACTCTCTTATTGTGTTTTTAATTGATGCCCAATCGTAGTTTTCTTCATTTAAGCATTTTTGAGCTTCTCTTCTAGATATCTGTTTTATTTCATTGATAAGTTCTTCTGATTCTTTTACATAAACAAATCCACGAGATACAATGTCTGGACCAGCTACTATTTTTTTAGTCTTATTATTTATAGTGATAATTGAAAGTACCAGCCCATTCTCGGATAATGTATTTCTGTCTCTTAAAACAATACTTCCAACATCTCCTACTCCATAACCATCAACAAATACTTCTCCTGATGGAACTTCACCCATAAATTTACAACTATTTTCTGTAAGGACTAACACTTTTCCAAGATCACTAACGAAAATATTTTCTTTATCCATTCCTATATTTTCAGCAAGTTTTTTATTTGCTAAGAGTTGTCTTGTTTCTCCGTGCATTGGCATAAAGTATTTTGGTTTAGTCATTGTTAGTATAAGTGATAATTCATCTTGGCAACCATGTCCTGATACATGGACATCTGCTTCTTTATCATGAACTACTGTTACACCAAGATCAAGTAATGAGTTTATAACACTACTAACTGCTTTTTCATTTCCTGGGATAGCATGTGCAGACATTACTACTACATCATCTTCTGTTAATGTTATCTTTTTGTGATCTGAAAGAGCCATTCTGCTAAGAGCTGATAAAGATTCTCCTTGCGAACCAGTTGTTATGATAACTACTTCTTCATCAAGATAATTATTGACATCATCAATATCAATAAAAAGATTTTCAGGAGTTGTAATGTATCCTTTTTTCATTGCAATATCTACAATATTTAACATGCTTCTTCCTGTGAGTGCTACTTTTCTGTTATATTTATCAGCCAAATCAAAAATAGTTTGTATTCTGTTTGTGTTAGTTGAAAATGTAGCAAATGTTATTCTGTTCTTATCATATTTCTTAAACATTTCATCAAATGAACGATAAATTGTTCTTTCAGATTGGGTTTTTCCTGGTTTTTCTGCATTTGTTGAGTCCATAAGAAGAAGACTTACTCCTTCTTTTCCAAGTTCCCCTAGTCTTGTAAGATCTGTAATATCATCATATAGAGGAGAATAATCTACTTTAAAGTCTCCTGTATGCACAATTCTTCCAACTGGTGTGTTTATTATGATTGCAAGTGAATCTGCAATAGAGTGATTTACATGAATAAACTCTAAATTAAAATCACCAAGTCGAAGTGTTCCTCCTGCTTCTATTTTTTGAAGTCTTGCCTTTTTTAACATCTTCTTTTCTTCCAACTTGTACTCCAATATACCAAGAGTAAGACCTGTTCCATATACGGGAACATTTATTTTATTAAGAAAATAAGTAACTCCTCCTATATGGTCTTCATGACCATGAGTTATAACAAGACCTCTAATTTTATCCTTCCTCTTTTCAAGATAAGTAATGTCTGGAATAACAATATCTACTCCTAGCATCTCTTCTGTTGGAAATGATAATCCGCAATCTATAATAATAATATCATTTATTGTCTCATAGACATACATGTTTTTACCTATTTCTCCAAGTCCTCCTAAGGGAATAACTTTTACATAGCCCTTGGAGGACATTGATTCGCTTTTTGTAATCGTTTCACTCATATAAAGTATGTATAGCAAAATACATTATTTTGCTATACTCCTCCTTTCTTTTTGTTTTCAAGTCTGTTCTATTTTAAAATCGAAAAATCGAATAATTAGTATTATTTTTATATTTATAAATATGCATAAAACTTGTATATTTATAAAAGTTATTAATCTGTCGAGCACGATTCCTCGACTTTAAATAAAAACACGCTTTTTGTTATTTATAGTATAACACCCTATAACTTTTTTATCAAGGTTATTTTGGTTTTTTATTAATAAAAAAGCAGCTGCAAAAGCAACTGCTAGTTTAGGTAGTGTAATTTAAAAGAGTATTACACTCATTCGCTTGTTTTTACCACCTCAATATTGGAGTGTTTTGTTTCGTCTTTCGCTTTATCTATATTGTCAACATGCATAAGATATACATCAGATGTTGTACTGATATTTCTTAGCTGTTTCTTTACATCATCCCACAAAAGATGAACTTTTCCGTAGTCAAAGGACATATCTACATAGAATTCACACCCTGGTTTTACGAAAGGCATAAAATCATCAAGGGTATTGGTATCTCCTGTGTATACAACTTTTACTCCATTAACTAAAAATTCATATCCAAAGCACTTTCCATCAAGTTCTGGTGCATGGGTTGTTGGAATTACTTTTTTCATCCATGGGAATGAATACTCAGATAAAGAGCAAATTGCAGCAACACCCTCTCCCATTCCCTTAATTTTAAACTCTGTAAGGATATCTTCCATAAGTTCTTCTGGAACTACTATATGAGGAGATATTCCATTTACATAGAAGCAAAACTGTGAAAAAAGTGTTACTCCTGAGAAATGGTCATCATGCATATGTGTTATTACGATATATATGTTTTTACTTACTGTGGAAATTAGTTTTTTTGCTTTTTCGATATTAGACATACTTAAATCGATAAATACCAAATTCCCATCATCATAAAAATATGCATTTGTATGATGCACTCCAAATCCTGATTCGTTTCCTAAAAATGTTAGTTTCATAATTTTTCCTCCTTTTTTATATTGTTATAAATTCATATCTAAAAGAATAGTCTGGTTGTCTAATGTATGATATCTGTACTCTATAATTGGTTGCTTGGATTTTATCCTTGTTGCATTAATAGCAAAAATTGTATTTTCTATGTAATAACTAAATTAATAATTGGTATTAGCATTTTTCTCTCCTTTCCTCTTTTTATACAGCATAATCGCTTTTATACTACTTGTTATATTTTAGCATATAATTGCATCTTTTAAAAGAAAAAAATTAAGTTATTATTTTTTATGCAATAAAAAAAGACCACCCTAGGTCTTTTTGGTGAAGTTGATTCTGTTGCCAAGCTCAACTTCAAAAGCTCCGAGGTTAAACTCAGTCAGCGAAACACGCTTTCGCATCAAGGATGAAGCTAAAAAAGCCTTCACCATCACACGAAAGAGCACATCCGCCCGCACTAGCCAGAAGCTGGTACGCTGGATGCTCTTTTCCTATGATGTCCATGATTGCGCCGCATGTATCCCAACAAGATCCCCGACAAGAGTCGGACTCGTTGACATAGCATCCGTAAAAGCATGCATCGCTGAAAAGAGATTTCAGCTGTTCTGTCACGTCTTCCCTCCTTTCTCTACTTTTTAGGACCTGTTAACTTGTAACTTTATTATAAGTTAATTATTTTTATTTTGCAAATTATTTAAAAGTTCTTTATATTTTTAGATTTTTGTGGTATTATATTTAAAAAATAAAAGGTAGGAGGAACTAAAATTGGACGAATTGATGAGTTACATACTTGAAAATGATTTAATTGATAAATTAAATTTTATCATTATGAACAATAACTATGGATTTAATTATATGCCTGCAAAAGGTTATCTATTTGCGGAAGGAGAAGATATATATTATCACCTAACTAATCTTACTGTAAATGATAAGGATGCTGACATACTAGTTACTAACCTGGTGAATAATAATAAGTATAAAAATAAGATGATTGCTCACCCTGAACATATTCTTGCTGATATATTTTCTTTTAAGGGAAATTATGGAATTATATTGATTTATGATAAATCATCTAAAGCAGAATATAATTTAAATCTTGCTTTAATTGAAGCTTTTATTACAAATGCCAATATTAAAACAGTAGAAGAAATAGATGGATTATATATTGAGGCTGAGAAAATTTTTAGAGAAAAATCAAGAAATCTTAACAAAGAAAGCTCTTTACCTGTTTTTTAAAAGCAAATGGCCCGATAACTCATAAGTTATCGGGCTTTATATTATTAAGAGAAAAGGTTTGATGGCCTATATCCATCTGTATTCTCATATTATCTATATATTGTGGAGATTTTACAACTACGTTGTTCTCCTTACAATATATATAATAGCACATATATGCTAATTTGTCAATAGTATTTTAAAAAATTTTTAGATAGTGTAGTCTATAAGCTTTCGCTTTTTATATCAGACATCTTGCTTCTAAATATTTACATATTACATCGGCACAATTTTCGATGCCATATTTACTGGAATCAAGAATAATATCATAACCATCCATATCTCCCCAGAACTTGCCTGTGTTTTTTTCATAATACTCAATTCTTTCAGTATCTACTTCTTTTACTCTTTTGATAGCTTCTTCTTTGGAGATATTTTCTTTTTTCATTGCTCTTTTAATTCTATCTTCTTTATCTGCATATACATAAATATTTATTACATTTCTTTGTTCTTTTAGGGCTTCACTAGCGCCTCTTCCTATAATAATACATGATTCTTGTGCTAAATTTCTTATTGTTTCATTTTGCTTTTCGATGTCTTCTTTGTTATGTATGTCTTTACAAATATAATCTTTCCCATATACAGGAATATTTAATCTCTTGCTAATTGTATCTGCTATTACACTTACTCCTGTACAATATCTTCTGCTAAATGTTAATACCAAACTCATATAGATTCCTCCTTTTCTAATTATATTTTAATCATAACATATGTAATAATATCTGGCAAGGTATTTTTAAATTAAAAAGAAGATACACAAAGTATCTTCTTTTTAGTTAAGATTATTATCTTCTAAACATCCCAAAAAGTCCACCGCCAGAAGCTCCGCCATTTACAATCATTTCTCTAACTTTAGAATTTTCAAGCCAGCCTGGATATTCATCTAATAGCTTTTGATAAAGAGTTTCATCAGGCATTTCGTTAATGTCTTTAATGGCAAAGAAATCAGCATTATCAACATATCTTCCACCCATATCATCAAGCTTTTCAAGGTAATTAAAGCATTCTCTTCCAATTCCAACAAATTGCCAGAAAATTGGATACTTGCTATATTCTTTCATAATTTCGGTAGTTTCTTTCTTGTCGCTGTTGTCTCCATCAGTGATAAAGATAATATAATTAGCAATTTGAGCAGGTTCTTGCTTAATATACTTATTATAGATATCTTTCATTACAGGAGCGTAATTTGTCCCTCCCATGCGATACCTATTCATAATCTCAGTTGCCAGTCCATAGAAATTATTTCTATTCACGGAGCCAATATACGTATATTTTGACTCGAAAATCCATAGATCAAGTTCTCCGTTATCATCAAACTGCATTGCGATTGGCATGATTCTTTCAATTACTGATTGTACTGTTCCATTTTTATATAGATTTCTCATTGAACCTGAAAAATCAAGTACAAGTGCTACTCTTGACGTAAGATTACTTAGTGATGGAATGTTTTTTACTACATCAAGTACAATACCCTTTCTGGTATCTAGGTTAATAAGTGACTGTTCTTTTGTTGTGTTTAATTGAATCATAAAAATTGTCTCCTTTCCTTTTTAAACGTAAATAATTACTTGGTCTTTCTTTTCATATTTGTAATACTCAGTTACTTTTAAGTCATGTAAATGAATATTATCGGCTCTTCCAGCATCAAAATATGCCTCTAAATTATCATTGTAATCAATAACTCCATTTCTAAATATCTTTAATGTGTAATAGTCACACCCCTCATCAAGATATTGTTTTACCATTTCTTTTACTGTAATTTCTTTTCCTGGCTTCACATAAATCGCCCCTTCCTTTACTTAGTTTGTTACACAAAAATGATTACTGGTTGCTTCTTCTACATCATCTACAATATGTGCTAATACATATCCATAAATTGCCTTATATTGTTTATAAGCTTGTTCTTTGGCTTCTTCCATTGTTTTAAATACTCTTATAAATGTATCATGACCAAAAACATATTCGTCAAATGATGATTCTTTATAAAACATGTTTTCTTTATCTTTATCTGTTGCTTTATTTCCTGAAGATTCAAAAAGAATAAAATATTCAGGCTCATCTTCATCAGGACAAATATAACTATTCTCTTGTAAGGGAGAGCATTGCTCTGTGGCATCCGCCATTTGTTCTTGTATACTATATTTTCTAGCATGAGCACCTGTATCGATTATACAGTAGTATTCATCAATAGGATTGTCAGGAATATTGTTAGAATGATGTTCTTTCCATTTGAAATCTTCTTGTTTTAACATTATGGATCCTTTCTTGATAGTCATACTATACAGCGTATGCTGTGTCTATTTATATTTATATAGTTATTATACATTATTTCGGGAAAATTATCAATATTTTTTATTATATAAATTAACTTTTTGATAAATTAAAAAACAATAAAAATTATAAGCCTAATGTTAAATTGGTTGGGGAGGTTCATATTGTTTATATTTATTATTTGTGGTATAATTATTTGCGTTATTTTAAATTATTTTATTTTGAAAGGAGAGTTTTGTTTTTGTTAAAAATTTTAAAATCAACAGTAAAAATCGCAGGGATTTGTTGTTTGTCTTTATTTGTTCTTTCTCTTATATCTGATACTCCTACATATAAACCTGCAGATTATATTAATAAACATAATAAAGAAAATTAGAATATTTTTATTACTTATAGTATAATTATAACAAAGTTAAAAAAAGAGAAAAGGAGAGAATATTATGGAACATATTAAAAGTTTACAGATTAAAAATTTTAAGGGGATAAAAGAACTTGAACTCAAACAATTAAATCTCATTAACTTTTTGGTGGGAGAAAGCGGAAGCTGTAAAACAACTATTCTAGATGCTATTCGTATTTTAGAAAATCCTACTAATATTGGAAGATTTGCTGATACTATTCGTATTGTTGAGAGGAATAAATATATACTTAGTTCTTTTAAGGAATTAATTCATGGTAAATATAGTCCTACTCTTAACAATAAGTTTGAGATATTCTTTAATGGCAACCATTTGGAATTTGAGGTAGAATTTGAAAAGAAAAACAGAGTTTCTATAAAACTTAGTGATGAGGATGGAAATGTAACCAGCTCAAGTGAAACTTCTTCTTTTCCTATTTTCAGATTACCGACAGATAAGGCATTTGAAAGAAGAAAAAATTTAAAACATGAGGGAATAATTGTTAATACTTTTTCAAATAAAAAAGATATTGATTATGAAAAGGTAATTAATGTTCCTGATGTATATAAAGTTATTCTTACTATATTACAACAAACAAATTCTAACATAACTCAGATCAGCATATCTAAGAAGGATAAAAAAGTTGTTGTTTTTGATAAGGCCTTAAATAAGAATATACCTATCGAATTGATGGGGAAGGGGATTCTTGGCGTTGTCGAGTTACTTTCATTTATTGTTTATTCTAAAGGGGCAGTTCTATTGCTTGAAGACTGGGATAATTATTTTTCAAAGAATACTAAAAAAGTATTATATCCTGTAGTTAAAAAATTAATTGTAGATTTAAATGTTCAAGTATTTTTTACTACATATAGTGAAGAAACTCTTCTTTATATGTTAGATGAAAAAGATCCATTAATAGATAAGATCATGATTTATACTCTTTATAAAGAGGGAATAGATAACTATGTAAGAAGGCTTAGTGGAATAGATGCACTAAAGGCCTCTACAGAATATGGGTTATCTTTAATTTAAAAAAGACTGTGTACGATAACATCAGGTGTTATTGTACACAGTTTTTGTATTTTTGTTGCTTTGTGTTTTTAAGCCAACAAAGATTTTACATGCATATAAAGCCCATTTGATTTAGCAGATGGGTTTTACTAATTAATTTTCTTTCAGAAATTTATTAGATTTTATTGGATTTTTTATTATTCTATGATATAATTATATTATATAAAAAATGTACGATTAAATTATTTATAGGAGGTAAAGATGTATACAATTAAAATTTTATTAGAAAATAAAAATAATTCATATGCTTATTTTAACAAGATGTTCTTTATTAAATTTAAAATTCAAAACATCTTTATTTCCTATATAAAAAGACAGTTAGATAAATTAAACTTAGATAAAGAATATATAGAAGCAAAAAAATTATATGCCTTAGAGAAAAATGGTAAAAATAAGTCTAAATCTTTAAAGAAATATACTTCTATTATGAACGATAGAATTAAATATCTAGGCCTTACTAAAGATAGTTTAGAAAAATATTCTAAGAAAATACAAAAACGCTATAAAAAATATATAAGTAGCCAAGTAGCACAGGTAATAGCTAATAACACTTATCAAAGTCTATTTGATTTATTTTGATAGCCACATACCTCGTAGTTTACTGCGAGGTAAGGCGTAGATATATGGAATATTTTATCTACAGGTGTAGATATTTTTATTGCTTGAAACCATGTTACGTGATATAATTAAATAAGCAAAATTATAAAGAAAGGAGTTTATATGTATACTATAACAACTTATTCTAATAGATTATATACTAATGAAGATAAGGAACATCAACAAATTATAAATGATGATTTTATTAAAGCTTGTGATGATACTTTAATTAAATATAATAAAATGCTTTTTAGTATATATAATCTTTTATTTATGGAAAAGTTTAATAATTCTAGATATTTAGAAATAACAAAAGGATTATCTTTATTTAAGTATCTTAAAAATAAATATAATATAAAAACTCCTTATATAAATTCTCTTATAAATGAAGCTAAAGGAAAGTTAGAATCTCAAATATCTAATAATAAAAATTATATAAATTATTATGAAGAGGTTATTAAAACAATAGAGGAAGATTTACTAAAATTAGAAAAAACACTTAAAAATTATCTTAAATTAAGAGATGATTTTATTAATTATAGAAATGATATAAAAAATAATAGAAATTATATTTTAAAAGTAAAATCCGAAAAAGGTTGTGGTAAATACGCTATTAAAAATATAACTTTTACTGAAGATAAGGTATACGTAAGATTTTTAAACAAAAAGAAACAGCGTAACTGTAAAGTATCTGCTTTACAAATAAAAGAATATGGATTTATTGATTTTGAATATAATTATCTAAACAAAAAAATTAAAAAACTAAAAGAACTTATAAGTAAAAAGAAATTTAAACTTAATAATAAAAAAGGAAAATTAAATAAATTACAAAAAATAAAACCTATTACATTTAGAACAAATCTTTTAAATAAATCTAATTCAATATTTAAAACAAGAAAAGAAAGAATTAAAGCAAAAACTGCTTTTAGAGATTCCAAATATGATAAATTCTTAATATCAGGTAGATGTGATGCTAAATGTGGTAATTATATTTTAAAATTAACTCATATACCAAAAACAAATGATTTTGATATAACTATTTCTTTTCTTAGTAAAGAGATATCTCTTTCACATATAGATTTTCCTTATCAAAAAGAAGCTATAAAAAACATTTTACTTAAAAATACAAATGATTTTAAAATGCATCCTATTTGCTTAGGTATTATTCGTAAATACGATAAGTTAAGAAATAAATATTATTATCAAATTAAAGTATCTATAGATTTAGAAGCAACAAAATCTTATATAAATGAAGACATATCTACAGGGATTATAGGAATGGACTTTAATTATAAACATTTAGACATAACAGAAATAGATAAATATGGAAATATAATAAATTATTTTACTATAAATTATGATGTAAATGGTACTTCACATCAAAATGCTCTTAGTTTAAGAGAAGCACTAAATGAAGTTTTTACATATGCAAATTCTAAGCATAAATGTGTAGTAATAGAAGATTTAGATTTAATTAAAACAAAAAATAAAAATAATAAAGAAACAAAGAAAAAAGCATTAAATAAAATAACACATTCTTTAAGTTATGACTTATATAAAAGAATATGTGAATATGAATCACTTAAAATTAGTTCTAAACTTTTTTATGTTAACCCTGCTTTTACGAGTGTTATAGGAAAATTAAAATATACTCCTATTAAAAAGTTAGGCTCACATATAGCCGCTTCTTATGTAATAGCAAGAAGGGCTTTAAAATTTAAAGAAACACCAATAAAAGAGCAATATAAACTTATTCCCATAGAAAAAACATTTAATGAATTTTCTATGTGGAGTTATTTAAATAAAAACTTAAATAAATAAAAAAATAAAAGCTACTTTACAGAGAAATAATATATAAGGGATTTATATTATTTCAAAATAAGGTTAAAAGCAAAAAAACTTATTAACTTATTTATATTAAAAAAACTTTAATGAAAGCTTTTATTTAATAAGTATATTAAATAAAAGAAACATATAGCATGGAATTAAAGTAATAAAATATAAATACACCCAAATCCGTAGATTGATAACGGTTAAGAAGCCAAGGACAAGTAGACGAGGATTAAAGAATCCTCGCTACAAGTAGCGAGGTTGTTCAATATTTATATGGAGATGGTAAACATATTTATCATAAAAAATTAGATTCTATCCATTCTATCTCTGCAAAGAGCCTTACTAATGGAATTAAATTAGATCTTGATAAAAATTTATGTACATTTAATAAATTTGAATGCAAATTTATCCTAAAAAAGTATAATACTTATCTTAAAGAATGTTTAGAAAAAGATAAGTCTAATATAAAATATTGTAGATTAATAAGAGAACCTTTCAATAATGGATATAGATATTATGTTCAATTAGTTATAGATAGTACTCCTATATTAAAATTTTCCAAAGGGAAAGGAATAACTGGAATAGATCCTGGAGTTAGTTCTATTGCTGTAACAACAGATTCTAGTTGTATGTTAGAAGACTTAGCTCCTAATATAGAAGAACATAATAAAAGAATAGTAGAAATCCAGAAAAAGATGGAAAGAAGTCGTAAAGAAACTAATCCTAATAACTATAATTCAGATGGGACTATTAAGAAAGGTTCTAAATTTAAGAAAACAAAAAATTATAAACATTTAAACAAAATCTTTAAAACTCTTCATAGAAAAAGAAAATGCTATATTAAACAAAATCAGGAAAGATTAGCAAATAAAATTATTAAAGAAAGCAATACTATTTTTTATGAAGAAATGGACTTTAAAGCATTAGGAAAAAGATCTAAAAAAACAGAAAAAAGAGATACAGTATCTACAGTTACTACTAAATCTGGAGAAACTAAAAAGATAAAAAAATTTAAAAGAAAAAAGAGATTTGGAAAAACACTTTTAAATAAAGCTCCAAGTCAATTTTTAACTATTTTAATTTTAAAGTGTGCTTTTTATGAGGTAGACATATTTCCTATAGATACTAAAAATTTTAAAGCAAGTCAATATAATCATATATTTGATGAATATAGAAAAAAAGAATTAAACGAAAGATGGAATATTTTATATAATAGTGATTTTGAACCAATATTAATTCAAAGAGACCTTTATAGCTCTTTTCTTATAAAAAATACTAATGAAGAATTAAATCATCCTGATAGAGAGAAATGTTTAAAGAGTTTTAATAATTTTATAGATTTACATAATAAATGTATAGAAGAAGTATTAAAAACAAACCATAATAGATTAAGTTGTTTTGGGTTTTAAGGAAAAACAAAAAATAAATATATAAAATGAACGAATAAACAAAACATAAATCAAAAGAATTAAAAAAATAGGAGATTATAAAATAATCTCCTAAAGGTTTTCGGCTAGACCTTGTACTTAGCAAGTAAGCTATGTCTAGTAATAGATATTAACTGAACGCATGTCAAAATCTGACCAATACCATTATTAATAGTTCAGTATACTGAATGCAATAATGGCAAATCAGACAGGTTGTTTAATGCGAACTAAATCCAGTTGGCTTTAGACAACTGGTAGTTCAATATCTCTTTATATTCTTTATATTTTTCCATATCATTTGAAGTAGATACTACTTTATAACCTAAAAGTTCAAGATAAACTCCCAGCACACTTCTGTGACATAAAAATTCATTTTGACAAAAGCATCCTAAAAATATGTTTTTGTTTTTGTCAAAAGAAATTGGAGTGTCTTTTATGTCTTTCATATACCAGGGAATATATACACTTTTAAATTTATCGCTGGTCCATCTAAAAGCATTCTTTTCTTTTAGGTAATAATTGTAAAGCTCATTTGATGGGGAGAGGTCTGGAATGTTTTTAAGCCATGTTTTATTCTTTACATTTCTTACTATTCCGTAAACCTCATCAACTTTAATAATTTCTTCATTATAAAGAGAAATTTTTGTGTCTATTTCTCCTATATTTCCAATAATAATCATATATTCCTTTTCTCCTTTCTTTGTAACTATATTAATATTATTTTATCACTTTTAAAGTCGCTTTTGTATGTTCTCTCTCAAAATATTTTTTAACTTCTTCCTCATTTAATTCTTTTATATTTTCATCTTTTTTAACTTTTTTTTGCTGCATTGTTATATCATCAATAGTTACATAGATAATGTAGTTATTATAATTTAACATTATTTTTTCTATTTCTTCGCCATTTGTTACCAGCCCTACAGTCGTTTTAATATCATATAAATTATTTATTTGAACTGGTATTTTTATATAATTAAAATTTTTAGTTATAAATCTTTTTTCTTTTTTTAAGCCGTAGCTTTCTGGAATAGTATATTCATATTTTAAGTTTTCTTGTAATGATTTTAAATATGTATAAAAGTCCCCTGTTTTGTCTTCTTTTTCGATAAATTTTTCAAATTCATCTCTTTTTGCTGTTTCTTTTTTCATATTATTAATCATTATTTCTTTAGGGATTATTCTTGATTTTATAAATATATATCCCATAATTAAAAATATTATTGCTAAAAGGAGTATTCTTTCTTTAGGGCTTCCTATAATAAATAAAAAAATAGCTCCAGATATTGCAATTATACCAGCTAATATATCTAAGATAATATTAAATGCTGGTTTGGATAGCTTTACTATGGAGCATACGCTCTTTTGTATTTTTTCTTTCACGATTAACATTCCTTTCTTTTTTATTATAAAAAGTATAACATTAGTTTTTGTTTTTAACAACTAACTTTTATATTTTCTTTTTATGTTATTTATATGTTTTTGCTTAGTGGTATTTGATACATTTGATAATTTTTTCTTTGCTGCTAGCAGCGAGGTATTCTTTCTTACCAAATTTAACAATAAAAAAAGCATCCACCAAGGACGCTTTAGTTGCCTACTTCGTGATTTCTCACACTCATTCTTCGGACTTCGGGGTTAACCGCAGGTCTTCCTTAACCTCCTTGGAAAAGGACAACAGCCCAACGCTTACAGCGCAAGGATGTGTTCCAACGTCTTTTCACAGACGGTGGCCCAATCCTCATGCTTGTCGCACATGTCCTCGAAAAAATCGTCATGAGAACAAACTGTTCCCACGCGACCAGCAGCAACTGCTTTTTCAAGCAGAGCTCTGTTAATCTCGAGTTCACGAGCGGCATAAGCATCAGCATCCCATTCCTCGAGCCGCTTTTCAGCAGTCTCGATGAAAAAGACACCAGGGCTATTGATGAAATACCAAAACTTCATCATGCCTTCTCCTCCTTTCTTTTTATTTTATATGATTTATGTAAACAGCCTGGGTGGCTGGATTTTTATACCCTTATTACTTCTTTATTACGTTATTACATACTTAAATTATATCACAAATATTTTATAAAACAATAGTTCTAAAAACACATACTGCTGTAAGGTGGTTTTGTGTTTAAGACTACTATATTTATTCTATTTTTTATTGAAATTTTAATGGTTTAATGGTATAATTATGCTATATATAAAATAAAAGGAGGTATTGTATGAAAATATCCGAGATTAGTGATTTACTTAGAAATTCAAATTATATTCCAACAAAAGCTATTACATATGCTGTATCTGGTTGTATAAATGATAATTTTCCACTTCTTATTGAAGGAGACCCAGGTGTTGGGAAAACTAGCCTTGCCAAGGCTGTAGCTAGTATGTTAAATCTTCCTATTTATAGGGTTCAGTTTTATGAGGGGCTTAGTGCTGATAAAATTCTTTTTGATTATGATTACCAAAAACAACTTCTTACTATAGAATCCATTAAAAGTGCTCTTGAAGGAGAACTTAAGGGGAAAAGTATTGATGAGGCTATTAATATTGCTAAAGATATTAATTTTTATGGGAAAGACTTTCTTATTAAACGTCCTATATTAAAATCTATTGACGGGACTGAAAGATGTGTTCTTCTTCTTGATGAGGTAGATAAGTCATCAGAAGAAATTGAATATACTTTACTTGAAATGCTTGATGAGTTTAGTATTACTATTCCTCAATTTGGAACTATTAAATGCCCACCTGAGCTTAAACCTATTGTATTTTTAACGTCAAATAATTATAGAGAGCTTTCTGATGCTTTAAAAAGAAGGTGTAATTATCTTTTTATTAAAAGAAAAACTAAAGAAGAAATTATGGAAATTCTTAGACTTAAGGCTAATGTTTCTGAAAGTATTGCTAGAGGCGTGTCTAATTGTATGGAGAAAATCCAAAAACTTGGATTAAAACAAGAACCATCTATTGCTGAGGCAATTGATTGGGCAATGTATTTACAAAATAATTTTGATGAGACAAACAAAGATGATATTGATTACTCTATATGCGTTCTTGCTAAAAATAAAGAAGATACAGAAATTATTAAAAAGTCTGGAATTCTTAAAGACATAATTTCATTATAATGGTTATGCAATTTTTAGAAGCGAGGTGATTTTTTTGGTAATTGATTATATTGTTGATTTTTCTCAGTATTTAAATGATAGAGATTTTAATATTTCTAATGATAAAATTTCTTGGTTTTTTGAAATGATGGCTGAGGAAGAAATTGATTTTACAAATGAAGATGATATTCTTGAACTTATGAAAATTGTTTTTTGCTCTAAAAGATCACATGTTGAACTTTTACCATCTTATTTTAAGGATTATTTTAATAAAAGAGAACAATTTTTAAATGTATCTAAGATGGAAGCTAAACAAAAAGAGTCAAAAAATAAGCTTATCGAAATAACAAATTCTAAAAGATCAAGAATTGATGATATAAAAAAAGAAATAGAACAAGTTTCCTTACATGTGCAACAGGAAAATAATGATTTAGAAAGATTACTTACTAAAGAAGAAGAAAAGTTTGTAAATGAAAACATAGGTGCTATTAAAAAAATAAAGCTAAAAAATAAAAAAGGAATGAATTTTATTAATGATTGTATTATTAATAATATGGGAGAAGCTTTTAGTGAATATTCTAGTAACTTTTTAAGTGATTTGGCAAACGAATTTGTTAAACTTAGTGAAAAAGCACTTTCTAAATCTGATATAGCTACATTTAGTATATATCAAAAGGTTTTTAATATAATTAAAAGACTTTCTAAAGTTTTAGCAAAACAAAATAAGATAACTCAGGGAAAAATAAAGGTAGCTACTAAACATCTTGAAAAAGAAATATCTGATATTGAAGATGAAATTGCTAAAGAAGAAAAGAAACATAGAGAAATTCAAAGAGAACTTGATTCTTTGATGTCAAAAATAAATGATGATATGAAGATTGTAGAAAAAGAAACTCCTCTTAATCATAGAGATGTTTTTATTGGTAAAAATGCAGTTCAAATTATAGGGGATAATATCCCTGATTGTATTCAAACTGATTTCAAAAAGCTTGGGGCTAGTGACCTTCATACTATTTATTATTATATAAAAAGAAATCTTTTAAAGTTTAAAACTAGGATGACTAGAAATATTAATACTAAAGAAAAAAGAAAAATTGATATTAAAGAAACAATACAAAATGCTTGTAAGACAGGTGGGCTTCCTATTAATATTTGTTATGAAAAGCCTAAAATTAATAAGACTAAACTAGTTTTAGTATTGGATGTTTCTGGCTCTTGTAAAGAAGCTTCTGAAATGATGCTTACTTTTATGTATTCATTACAATCAGTTTTCCCTGGTGGATGTAAGACTTTTGCTTTTGTAGATTCTTTATATAATATATCTGAAATTATGAAAGCGTCTGATATTAATGAATCTATTAAAGATGTTTTGGATACTATCCCAAGAAAAGGTGTTTATTCTAATTATTTTAAACCACTTCGTTCTTTATGGGTTAATAATAAACAAGAAATTACATCTGATAGTATTGTTATTTTTATGGGTGATGCTAGAAATAATGCTAATGATCCTGGGCTGGAATATGTTAAAAATATCGCTAGAAGAGCGAAAAAGGCTTATTGGCTTAATACAGAACCTTTTGATAAATGGGGTTATAAGGATTCTTTGGCTTTTGAATATGCTAAGTTCTTTAAAATGTATGAAGTTCTTAATGCATCTGACCTTATTGGTTTTATTAATTTAATATAAGGGGGTGGCTTTTTTGGATGGCGTTATCGTTAAAATAGATAAGAAGGATAAGTCTTATTCTTTGCTTCTTGATTATATTAGGGAAGAACTTAATTTTCCAAAGCTTAAATCTTTTGAGCTTTTTGATGCTCCTGATATCTTTTATGTTATTGCTAAAAAAGAAGGATGTACTGAAAGACATAGATTTGAATTAGAGAATTTTACTACTAAACTTAAAAATCAATTTCTTAGTCTTTATGAAAAGTATTTATCAGATCCTAGATATAAAAGTAATTTTTGGAATGCTTTTGTTAATGATAAATTTGATTTTATAAGAGAAGAAATATATTTGTATTTCAAAAATATTTTTCCAGAGGCCAATTTTAATCTTTTAGATAAAAATATACTTAATGTTACTTTTAATGAGGATTTAAATATAGAAGATATTTCAGTTCAAGTAAATCCAAAACAAGTAAATTTACATTCTGAAAATCTTCTCCAAAAGATTATTGATAATTATATCGAAAATATTACAGATATTGTTACTAAAAAAGTAAAAAGCTTAAATGATACTTCTAAGCAAAGAGCTAAGACTTGTGCTATTAATAATTGTATTAATGATGTTTTAGAAATTGTAAATAAAAAGAAAATCTTTAGAGATTGGACTCTTTTTTCTAATTTTATTGTTTCTAAAGATAATCAGTTTAAAGAAAATTTTAACTTAACAAAAATTATTGATAGTTCTGCTTTTAAGAAACAAGAATATTTTTTATATAAAAAACTTGGAATTAAAGAATTTAGATTTTCTTATACTGGGGATTATATTGATTTTTTAGTTAAAAAAGTAATCGAGCATTTTAAAGATAAAAGTATTTACAGAATACATGACTTGTCTCATATAAATGCAGTAAATGATATTTATGAAAAATATAATAATTCTGTGAATTTACTCCTTTTTGGATGTGATAAGTCTGATGTAGCTAAAGTAAAATATTTTGTAACTTTTCCTGATGTAGATACTGTATTTGTTAATGGTGAGCTTTTGGAGGGATATTTAAATAATAATTATGGTAAATACGCACTTCATGTAAACTTTAGTGATAATTATGAAAAGGTATCTCAGTCTTTTAAATATAAAAAAGCATCTTCATGTATGGAGTATTTCTATGAGTTACTTAATAAATATAACCTAAAAATTGATTTTAAATATGGAGATGGACTTCTTTTTGGAGATACTTTTATATTGGCAACATATGCTGGGATTTGTAAGGGGTTTTTACTTAATATGCCTTATTATAAAGACTCTGTTTTAGATTGGAAGAAAAAAATAAAAGAGTATTTTTCTATGATAGAAGAAAATCTAAAAAATGAGTATAATAATAAGCTTGAAAAAGCGTTATTCAATTACCCTTTATTTTTTGGAATGTATTTACCAAGAGCTATTGCAGAAGTTATACAAAAAAATCCTAAATACATAACCGAAAATGTAATTGCGTCAATTCTTCGCAATTCATCAGATAGGTTTAGTTTTAATATTTCTTATACTAAAGATTGTGGCAAGTTTAAACTATTTAAGGCTTTAGAAATAAAAGATGTTTTAGAAAAAATGGTTGATAGCGAGCTTATTACAAAACAACAAAAAATAGGTGATTTTGGAGCTTATTATATATATCACACTGGGAAAGATATTGATATTTTAAGTTATAAATATAATCTTAGCCTTAAGGAAATATTTTCTAAACTTAAAAAGAATTTTAGCGAATTTCTTACTGATGATGAATGTTTTACTATTTTTGAATACTTTAAATCTAAACATACACATACTCTAAATGATTATCTTTATTTAGTAAAATTAATAGAAAATAAAGGTTTTTTATGTTTTTATAGAGATGAAGTTATTTTATCTTTTAAGGATTGTCCACTAGAGATTGTTGAACTTATTAAGATGAAATATAAAACTGAAACTGATACTGAGATTAAAAAAACTTATAGATTAATTTCTAAAATGGTGTAACTGCATACAATAAACAGAAAGGCGGTGATTATTTGGATGATTTTATTATTGTTTCGATTAGCAAAGACTTAAAGAAAAGCTATCCTGATTTAATTAAATATATTTTTAAACAGGCTGAACATGAACGTGTTGAGGCTTTTGGCTTTTTAGATAATCCTAAAGTGTTTTTTCTTAAATATAACTATTTAGGACAAAGAAAATGGAAGCCTGTTAATCTTGATGATATTCCTATAATATTTCAGGAAGATATTGAGTGTTTGTTTGAAGATTGTCTTAGAAATGAAGCTTATGCTAACAGATTTTTAATGCAATTTGTTGAGGACAATTTTGCTGTTTTAAATGATGAAATTTATTCTTATTATAAAGAAGTTTTTCCTCAAGCAGAAATTAAACTTATTGATAAGAAAAATATTTCTATTGAATTTAAGAATGATTTAGATTTTTTAAATTCAACAGAACAAATAAAACCAAAACTTAATGATAATTTAAATATTAAGTCTGTATTACATGATTATATCAGTGCTATTGATTCTAAAATTTTAAATAAAGTGGAATATTGGAATAATTCTATTTTTTCTAAAAGAGCACAGAAAAGTAAAGATCAGTTTGTAGATATGGTTATAGAAAAACTAAATAGAAGTCCAGACAGTGTTGGGTGGATTTTTAATATTAATGGCTTATATACATTAGATAGAAACTTCTTTTTAAGTATTAGTTATTATAATTATTTTGATTTTTCTAAATTTGTAAAAGAAAAGTTTATCATTAATGATTCTTTTGGTTTAACTGATTATAAGTTTTTGTATGTTGATGAGTATGTGAATGTTGCTTGTTTTGATATTTTTGAATTTGTAAAAACTCAAAAAATATTTTCAAAAAATATTAATGTTTTTAAAGATATACAAACTATTTATGATATTTATAATACAAATTTAATAAGATGTCTTCATGGAGCAAAAAATCATGATTTTGATTTAGAAGAATATGTTTTATTTCCAGACAATTCTTCTATATATATCAAAAGTTCTCTTTGTAATGGTAGTACTTATTCAGATGAGCTTTCGCCTAATTGTATTGTTTATACTGATGAATGTAACCGTGTTTTAGAAACTATTAATAATAATTGTTTTAAAGAAGTTAAAGAATTTTTATTTCACATCCTTGATAAATTTAATATGAATTTAGATTTTGTTCTTGGAAAGGGACTTTTATATGGAGAAACTGTTGTTTGTGTGACTGATAATAGTATTAAGAGACAACAAGATGTTTTGTTTTCAATGCCTCTTTTTAGTAAATCTCCATCTTTATGGAAAGATTGTCTAAGAAAAAACTTAATTAGGGTTAGAAAAGAGATGCAAGATCATTTTTTTGTTAATAGAGCGGCTTTTTTTAATGAGTTTGATGGGTTTGCAGGGATGTTTTTATCAGAAGAAATAATTTCGCTTCTTAGGCTTAATCCTCATCTTACTGAAAATACTATTTGTTTAGTTATTAAAACAAAAGAAAAAAGAGCAGAATACTGTTTAAATTATCCTGATAATTGTGGTAATTTTAATTTATTTTCTTCAAATGAAATAAAAGATGAAATTAAAAGATTAGTAGATGCTGGTGTTTTATATGCCACTCAAAAACTTGATGGTAGTTTTTTATATAATGTTTATGATGTGGATAGAGAAATTGCACTTCGTTTTCAAAAGCCCTATCCTGTATTTTTTAAAGAATCTTTTAAAAAATTACAAAAAGGAAAAGAGCTTACTGATAGGGAGTGTGAGGTTATTTTTAATGAAATTGTTAGAAAAGATAAGAAAGAAATAATTGATTTTATTCATTTATTGAATTTGAGTAAAAATAAAGGATTTTTATCTATTTATAAAGATGAATTTATTGAGGCTTTTTCTACTGTTCCTAGTGAGGTTACTAGTTTATTAGAAATGAAATTACAATCTGAAAATGATGTTTACATAAGAAATATTTATGGGCTTATTTTGAGGCTAGAGAAGATGTGTATTTTAGCAAATGATGATGAGATTATTTAAATAATTTTATTATTTTGTTTGAAGGAGGGATTTTTTTGTACGAAAAAAACATAGATGATATATTAGGTTTTTTAAATGAATATGAACATTTAAGAGGATATTTGGGTTCAAATAAAGTTCTTAGAAAGGATATAAAAAGTATTATTATTAGAAAAAATAATATTAAAATTACACTTATTGACGGAAAGCTTTGTTCTTTTAGTAATAAAAAATTTAAAAGAAATGTTAAAAAAGATTTTGATAAAATTTTAAAAAAATATAGTATAACAGAAGAAATGCCTATAAATGGAGCACTCGAGTTCTTTAATAAATATAGAAATGATATTTGTGATGGAGTAAAATCATATTTTAAAGATAATTTCGAGGATGAGTTTGTTTTGAATTTTAGAGAAACTGAAAAGGCTGTTGTTATAGGTATTAAATATAAGGAAAATATTCTTAATTATGACATTTCTTATGCCAATTTAAATGATCCTAAATGTAAAGATGGAGAAAATTTTTCAAGACCTAGGATAAAAACATTTATTATTTCTAAACTTTGTATTTTTATTAATAATATTATTGAAAAAAACTGGAATAAAGATGAAGAATTAAAAAAGCTTGAGAACAAAATATTTAAAAATATTATAAGTCTTTTAAATATTTCTTATAATGATAAATATGCTTTTCTTATAGAGGGTGATTTTGTAATTATTAAATATAATGACATAAAATATAATACTAATATAAGAATTCTTGATTTTATTAATATTGATAATTTATGTAAAGTTAATAAGTATCCTGATGAAACTGGTATCATTTATTATATTTATGAATTAACACTTAAAAATAATGAGTATTTTGATTTTATTTTTAATATTACCAATCAAGTTAAGAAACAATTAGATAAAGTAAAATTGTTAATTACATATAAGGATTATGATGAAATCAATGAAGTTATTGGGGAAAGTTTTAAACTTTATAGGGATAATGCGCTTATTATATTTAATGGAATTCAAAAAGCAAAGATAAAAAATAAAAAGGTTTATGCTTATTTTAATGATTTAGATACTATTTATATTGAAAATGAATTACAAACTATAAAATATAATTTAAAAACAAAAGATAAGATGTGTATTTATAGTGAACAGTATGAATCTTTATTAAAACTAATAAATAGCCAAGAGCATAGGGAGTGTTTTGATTTTTTTAAAGAAATGATTAATAGTAATTCTTATTCTTTTTCTTATCGAAAAGGAAAGGGTATTTTATTTGGTGATCTTGAGGTTAATATTACTGATAAGATTAGCGGTTATAATATTATAAAACAAATAAAAATTGCTCCTTATACTAATTCTGTTATTTTATGGAAAAGAGAAATTGTAAAATTATTTAAAGATTTAGATATTAGGTTTAAAAAGTATGATGAGGTATTAAGATTAGACTTTTTAGATAAAAACTCTAATATAAAAGATAATTTTTTAGTATTAGATATATTAGGACTTTTAAAACAAAATTCTTTGGCAAAAGATGATATTATAAATATATTTAAAGGAAGATGCAAAGTAGGAAATCTTAATTATGACAATTACTTTGGAAAGTATACATTATTAAGTGATGATGAAATTTTAAAAACTTTAGATATTTTAGAAAAGAAAAAAATAATTGAAAATTTTGATGGTAAGTTTATAATAAAAGACATTCATTATTATGACTATCTTAATATTAATATTTCTTCTTTAACACTTAAGTTAAATGATAAAATACAAAATGAAGAAATACTAACAGATACTGAGTCTCTCTATATGTTAAACAATATTCTTAAAAAACAAAGTTTAACTTTAAAAGATTATATAAATATATTTTCATTATTTAATAATATAAGATTTACATCAAGATATTTGACTGATATTTTATCTATTTTTAAACTTGCTCCTACGAGACTTAAAAATAAAGATGAGGCTGAGTCTTTAACTTCGTTTTTGAAGATGAATTTGTGTGCTGACATTGATATTAATAAAAAGAAAGTTATACAAAAAATTTTATATTCTGATAAAGAAAATTAGAGGCCCAAAGCCTCTAATTTTTTTCAAAATAATAGAATCCTTTATAAGTACTACCTAAAGCAGCAATCTCAAAATAGTAATATCCATCAAAAGAATCATCATCTAGAATTTTTTCATTTTCTTTTACCACTTTAAGTGGATGTTCTAAGGTTTTTAATCCTTTATACCAATACCAGCCTTCTCTTTTTACAAGATTTTTTAGAAGCTCATCTATGTTTTTAGCTTCATCTATTTCTTTTTGAAGCTTTTTAGTAATTTTTGCGAAAATAAAATTTCCAATATGAAGTTCACAATTTTTATACCATTTCTTAAATTCCTCATATTCTTTGCTTTTTAAATATTTTTCTTTTGTATCTAATTCCATATTTTCATGCTGTTTTTCACAAAAATGACCTAGATATAAAAATTCGTTTCCTTTCGCATCCAAGTATGAATATCCTGGTTTTAGGTCTTTTTCTTTAAGGTATTTATTTCGAGTTGTTATTTGTTTTATGGGATTATTGTCTTCATCAAAAATAGGATTTTCTTTATTTTGATGAGGATACCAATTAAGTTCTAAAAAGCCCACATTGCCATCTCCTGTAATTGTACCAAAGATATCTCCTGTCTTATCAATTGCGATAAATGGATTGATTTTTTCAGCATAAGATACTGGAGTTATTCTTAGGTCTAATACTTCCATTTTAAAATAATCTCCATTAAAAACATCTTTAATGCCTGATGTTGCAAGAAATATAGATTTGGTTTTGTGGAACTTGCCAGCTTTTGTAAGCGGAAGATAAGAAAAAATATCAATTCCTAATTTCTCATCTATAATATCTGTTGCTAGCTTGCAAAGTCTTTCAACTTTGTTTTTGTATTCATCTTTGTCAATTGGTTTATTCTTCTCATCTGTAAATTCTTCAAATGATTCTGATTCTGTTAACTCTAACATTTCCTTTTTCTTATAATTTAAGAAATCGATATCTAGAATTAATGTAAGATCTCCTTTTTTAAGTGTTTTAAGTGTCATGAAGTTTTTTCTCCTCTCTCTAAAAAATATATACTTGTGTATATAATTATATAGTTTTTTTCAGACATATATCAATACGTAGTTTCATTTTACTTCTGCAATTGCAATATAAGATACGATTTTTTTCCTATTAAAATCGAAAGAACTTGCCATATTACCAATTTTAGAACCTAATGGTACAAGTTTGGGAATATTGAAAAACATTTCTTTTTCAAGCCTATTTGCAGTTAGTCCTAAATACCATTCACTATCGATTTCTCCTTTTATAAATTTATTAAAGTTAGCATATTCATCATATTTATAAATTTCTCCTGTTGGAAATGTGATACTATCTGAACTAAACTCATATATTGCTAATGGTTTATAGGATTTGACTCTAATTCCCATACGTGTAGCATTACCATATTGTACTAAATCATTATAATACATAAAATCCCATAGTCTTACAGTGCATCTTATATTTTCATCAATAGTTTTTAAATATAGGTATGATTTATCTTGTGGTTCATGTATACCTTGCATATTATTTCCTTTCTATCGTTTATGTTATATACTATTATACCACATATAGGATATATTAGCAAGTTCAACTTGCTAATAGTGTTTTGTAATCAAACAAAAAACACCTAATTAAAGGTGTTTTTAAGGCGTATAGTGTGCTGTTAAACTGTTGTTCTGAGGCTATCTATTCTTTTTTGATTTGCCTCAAGCAGTTTAGCTTGCAGAGCATCTAGCTCTTCAAAAGTTTTAGAAATAGACAATTGAAGTTCATTAGTATCTGCAGTTTCTTTTTTGTTACAGAATTTTGTTAACATTTTTGCAATCATATCCTTTTCTCCTTTTGATACACTTACTTTTTACGAGTTCTTTTATTTAATTATACTATATTTAAATTTAAAATTAAATATTTAAGACAACAAAGTTTAAAAATATACACTTTTTTATACAAATATTTCGTATTATGTGTTAATATAATTAAGATAAATGATGTATCGCTTTAATACTTTTTATTAAAAATAAAAAAATAAAATAAAGTTATTGTATTTTTATAAAACAATTTTGTATTTTAAAAATAATATTTTTCGTTTAATATATAGGTGAAGGAGGATTTGATATGAAATTTTACGAATTACTTAAACAAAAAAGAAGAGAGAAAAACATAAGTCAAGAAAGGTTGGCTGAGATGATAGGTGTTTCTAAATCAACTATTTATAATTGGGAGAATCATATGCTTTGGATAATAATCTTGCTATTGGTGGGAAGTATTGGGTTTGTTTTCAAGGAGAAGGAAATCTTGATGATAATAGTATGAATGTTTATTATGATCATTTTCTAGAAGTTAAAAATAATATGCATCGAGATATTGGAACTGAAAAGGGTCTGATTGTTTATACATCAGGAGAAATTGGAGATCGTAATTCATATAAAAATATTGTAAAAATGCATGATATTCAAACTAGACTAGCAGAAGAGTCTGATATTATTATTGGTTCTAGTTTTGATTGGGATAGATTTATATCTGCAGAAGAAATTTATTATTCTGATGATTTTTCTACTTCTGTTTATGTAGATGATACAGGGAATAAACTTCCTTATGAAATAGCCCTTAGTAAAGCTTTAAAGATAACTAGTTATGAATATGATTTTTATAATGCTGGACAAAATAATCGAATTCATATGCTTTCTTGTACTCTTTCTCAAATAGGTAGAGACTGTGCAAAAAGTCTTGCTGGAAGTCTTGGTTTTTAGAAAATAAAAAACAGCTAATATTAGCTGTTTTTTTATTATGCGTAATATTTGGGAACCTTGTTAAAGGCAGCTACGATTTCTTCAAAACCAAGTTCTGTTAAAATCTTGCAAAGAATGTCATCTGCTTCAGCATGGGCATCTTCTGGATCGTCCTCCTCCTTTCAGATTTAAACTATATATTAATTATAGAATATATGAGGAATATAAGCAATTACGTCGCAGGTTTTTATATTATTCTATTTTATTAATATCAATATGATAATCTATTTTCCCTTCATCTTTTTTATAAGTTTTAACTGTTCCATATAAATTATAATATTTTCCAGTTTCTATATTTGATATATCTAATGCATTATCTTTGTTTAAGAATTGATGCATGTGATCACAAATATATTCATTTTCTTTATATATATCTTTAAATAATAATGATTTATCTGTAATATCAGCTAAAAATGCTCTTACTTTAATATCTTGTCCTAAATATTTTTCTAAAGATAATCGAGAAGGAATATATGCTTCTTCTTTTTTGATTGGTGGATTAAGTTCTTCATCATTATCCATCAAAAACTGATACAACTCTTCTCCTTTTTGAGTTAAGGCTAGTTTTCTATAAGCTTTGGGTTTTTGTGGTGGAGTTGGTGGTTTTGGCTCAGTTAAAGCTTTTTTATCATCGGAAAATTCGTAGATTTTCTTTAATTCTTCAAATCTTGTCATTGATTCTTGCCATGATTTTAGCTTCTCTTCATATTGTAATTTTTCTTTTTGGTATTCTTCATAATTTTCAAACTGATAGTATTCCATAAAGAATTTTTTGTTATAATTAAATAACTTTAAATTTGATTTTTTATTACAGTCTCCCCAAGAATTTGCTAAATATAAATAATTGTCTTTGATTTCATATTGTGGATAAGTATATTTTTCTGTACAAGATAGTATTTCTTTCCATGATACATTATTTTCTTTACTATAATCTTTATACGAAAAACATTTTTCATTAGATAAAACAAATACTTCATCATTATATGCTTCTATTATTTTTTGAATAGTAATAGGGTACGATGCTTTTATGATTTTTGCGATGTCTTTATTATTTAATGTTCTGATAGATAAACTATTCAGACTATTTTTAAATAATATATCAGCTAAAATATTTGCAGGAATAATATTAATTTTTAATTTTAATGATTTTATTGTTTCTATTACTGTTTGTTCGTTTCCAAAAATATCTACTAATTCTTTTATGGATATGTTGGGATTAAAATCCTTTGAGAAATTTCCCGTTACTTTAATATTGCCTTCGCTGTAGTATTCTTCCAATCTTCCACTAAGAGTTATATCTGAGCTGTTATAACCTTTTTTTAGTTCTTCCTGAATTGCTTGCATCTTTATTAATTTGACCTCTTCTTTTGTAATATAAAAATTACTTATTGCCTCAGGTAGAAAATCTAGATTTTTTTCTTTTGATATCGATGGTGTTTCATTTGACAATGAATCCACAATAAAAGTTCTTATATTTTTTATAGTTTCATCAAATTCTTTAGATAACAGCTCTAGCACTTCATCTTTTATATCTGGAAGGTTTCTATTATTTTCCCAGTTGTATATAGTTGATTTAGAAACATTTATTATTTCTGATAACTTTTCTTGACTTATTCCTTTTTTTTCTCTTTCTTTTTTTATAAACTCTGAAAACTTCATTATGTAATTCTCCTTTCGTTTTTTCTTTTAGAATACATGAAAATATATGTTGTGTAAATAAGAATTTGTTTAAGTTTATTGTAATATTTTAATTAATATTGATATTAATATAATTGATATTTATGTTCTCATTTTTAAAAACATATTAATTCTTTTTATTCATTGATTTATGTGATTAATATATTAGATTTATTTTATTTAAACTATATTATACTAATATAAAAAATATTAATATTTACATTAATTTATTTGATATAATTATTTTTATTGTATTATTTTAAATTTTCTGTTATAATTATTGTAGTAAATTTTAGCGTATTTATATATTTTATATTATGATTTTAGAGAATAGGTTTTAACATTACTCTTAAAACAAATTTATAAGTAACTAAATATAGTATTTAAATATATTTAAAAGAAAATGTGGCAACATATATAAGGAATTAATATAGTATTTAAATAGAATAAAAGAAATTTGTAACAAATATTATTTATTTAAGGGTAATGTTTTACACAAAGCATAGATAAGATTCTATGCTTTGTTTTTTATACACATATATTACGTCTGATAGAGTTATTATTAATGTTTTATTTATATATTATATATGTATAATTCGGCATAATTAATTTTAAAAAGCTTTAACTAATATATATACTTGAGATGATTTTAAAACAGCTTAGGCCGTAAATTAACAATATTTTTAATTTTTCTAAAGTATGCCAAAATATAAGTATAAGTAAAATAACATAAATAAGAGAAAAGGAGGTGTGCAGCTAGGCTGCAAATATATGCAATTATTAAAGTCATTATTTTCTAAAAAAGAAGAGGTACATATTGAGGTTGATCCTGTACAAATAGGAGATGAAAGGATATCTTTAATACCTCTTAAAACTGTAATAGTTAGTTGTCTTGATCATAAATATAAGATTGAGAAAGAAATTATGATTCCTGCGTTTTCTAGCATTCGTGTTTGTTGTTTGTGTGGAGAATCTCTTTCAGGTTTTAGGGAAGCTTATTTATTAGCAGAACCTTCTGAAAAAATACTTATTTCTACTGATTTTCTGGACAAATGTTGTGTTGATAAATATTCGAAAATAAAATTTCAAAATAAATATTGGTGCTATATTGGATTTTATAATTTCAATAGCATGAATAATTATTGCGATAATTTATTTACACAAATAAAATCTATTTTTTCTGCTATATTTTTAACCTTTGAAGAAGAGGCTGTTAATGCTTTTAAAGTTGGGATTATTGATGTTTTTCTTAATATGATTAATCAGTTGAATGCTTGTAATGATATAACTGAAAAAGAGCATATTCTTAATGAGGTTTACGATTATTTAACTAAGCTATTTAATACGCTTGTGGAAATGGATGCTCAAAAACAAATTTTTGTAAAAGATGTTTTTGCTGCTTTAAGGTTAAAAGAAGAAACCGAAAATGCAAAAGAAGTAGCGAGAGTCCATTCTCAAAATTCGTTTTTACAAGAATTATCGGCTAGAAAAGAACTTCTTGAGTATTTTAATACTCCTTTACAAATATAAAAATAAGCTCCGCCTATCCTTTCGGATAAGTGGAGCTAAAATTTTAGCCTAACTGAATGCCATAGATATCTTTTATCCAGGTCTTTATTGTACTATCATAGCCTAAAAGACCATTCCAGTTGCAAACCATTGAAAAAATAACATCTTTTGGCATTTCGTTAATTTGATCATCTTTAGCGGTGTCGTACTTTTCTAAGCCCAGCCTCATTCGAATATCCTCCATAATAGATTCTGGATATTTGTTCGTAGGATTTTCCAGTCTATCTGAATGCTCTCTGATTATGGTGATTTTTTTAAGGATAGCATCTTCCTCAAAAAGCTCTTTGTCAGACAGCTTATCTAAGATATCCCAGTTCCAGCCGCTGTTTCCCTCGTCATACTCATCCAGGATCTCCATATACCTTTTTACTCTTTCTTGCCTCGTCATCTTTATTTTCCTCCTTTTTTAAAATTCCAACTCATAGTCATCGTCATCTTTTTCCAGCGCATCCATTCTTGCAAGCTGCTCTGAAAGCGATGCATAAAAAGATCTGGGAAGACTCCTCTGAACAGGCTGTGCTTCCTTCATAAGACCCATAGAATTAAGATCTGCTCTCGTAAATCCTATGGAAAGCAGCTCGTTTATGAAGCTCTGGGTAAGGCCACTTCTTTTTCTTGCAATGGCTAAAATAAGCTTTTTCAACTCACTCCAGGTGCAAATATGCCCCCAGAAGCCCATCGCTCTTAACTGGGAATCTGAAAGTCCAAACCGCCTCTTTAACTTTAATGCTAATGTTTCTACTGTCATAATTTTTTCCTCCTTTTTCTACTTTGGAACACTTACTGTTATTGTTATGTATATTCATTTTGTAATAATTATATCATTTTTTAAAATGTGATTCAAATATTGTTTTATTTGTTTTTAAACGACTTAAATATTTTATACATATATACAATATAAAAATAAAGTAATTTTAATGTCTATTATGTTCATTATATATGTATAATTCTCTATAATTGTTTTTAAATTCTCTTGATTGGTGTATATACTTGGGCTAAATTAAAAATGATTTAAAAATAAATTATATAAAAATAAGCTTTGCTTATTCTACATTTTTAAAATATATGTTCTAATTTTTTTAATATTTGTTTTATTAATAAGATTATTTCTAAATTTGGAAAACTTCTTAAGAAACAATTAAATAACATTTGTTTTTGTAGATATTGTTTTGGTTTATGCGATAATAAAAATAAAAAGGAGGAGCGTAGCTCTATAACTACGTTATTTTATGAAAATAAAAAAGATGTTTTTTGCATTAAATCTTATAGGCTTAGTTCTTTTTTCTTTACTTTCTAGCTCTTTAAATTCCATTATAAGAATCATAATAATTGGAGTTTTGGCTATAATTGCTTTCATTTTATTTTTTCAAATAACTCATCAAGAAAGAAAGCGAGTTTATGCTAAAATTAAAGATATTACACCAATAAGCCAAATCAATCCAGCCCAGTATATCTCAAAAGCTGGACCAGTTTGCGCTGGAAGTGACACCAGATATGAAGCCACATTTATCTTAAATGATGATACAACTATATCTTTATCAGTTTCTGGAAAGCAGGTATCAAAATTAGCTAAAGGAATGAGTGGAATTCTTACATATTATGATAATGTCTTTGTTAATTTTGAAACAAAAAATTAATAACAAAAAAAGCATCTTTTAAAAAGATGCTTTTTATTTTCTAAAATATTTGTAATAGTTCTTCATCATAAATAATTAGCGCCATATAATCTGGAAAATCTGCGTTTTTAGTTACTAATATATCTGCATCATACTTTTCTCTTAGATCATCTAATCCAGAAATTGAGTCATCTATATTTATAAAATACCTGCTACACAAATTACCTTCTGTATCTACAATATTTTTTAGATACGCCTCCGCACAGGGACGTTCATTTTCATCAAAAATTAAATGGTATTCTCCATCTGTGTTACAATTATTTATTATTGACGATCTCGTAATTATAAATTCCATTTTTATCTCCTCTCTAATATTTCAAAATCATAAAGTTAATAGTAAGCCCAGCAGCGGTTCCCATAAGTACTATGGTATCTCTTCTTTTAATAACTCCATCCTCTATGGCTTCGCAGAAAGCAAATGGCACTGAACTCGATACCATATTGCCATATTTATGTACATTATCTATATATGTTCCTTCTTTAAATCCAAGCTTTTTCATAATAACTTTTAATGCAGCACTTGCTTGGTGAGGTACTATCATATCTATATCTTCTTTATTTAACCCAGCCTCACTAAAACATGTATTAATTAAGTCTGGAAGCTTCTTGGCACAAAGTCGTAAGATCTTAATTCCCTTCATATCAAAATAGTAATCTTCTTTATTTTTTTCAGTCATATCAAATGAAGGCATGAGCCCACAACCACCTCTAATTTCAGTATCATGCGCCCCTTCTGAATATGTAACTTGTTTACTATAAAGAATTCTTGAGTCATCAATTGATTTTGTTAACACACAAGCAGTTGCTGCATCTGAAAATAATTCGAAACTCTCTTTTTGATTTGGATTAAGTGCTGCTGAGGCAGTGTCTCCTGATAGTAATAATACATTTTTATATCTATCTGCTTCTATCATATATGACACCACATCTATTGCTGATATAAAACTTGTACAAGTTGTATTAATATCCATAGCTGGAATATCTAATCCTTTTGCAAGTCTTTCGTGAATAAGAGTTGCATTGCAGGGAATTGCCTGCAAAGGTGTTGCCATTCCACAAACAATTAAATCAATATCATTAATTGTAAGGTTTGATTTATTAAGAGCTTTTCTTGCCGCAGTTTCTGCTAAATCTAGCAGCGTTTCACCTTCTTTTAATCGATATCGAAACTGTCCACTAAATTCTAACTCTTTATGTCCTTTTTCGCTTCCCATTCCTAATATCTTAATATTTCTTATTTGCTTACCCATATTTAACCTACCTTTCTTTCTATTCTTTTTAATTTTTTGTTTTTATCTGTTTCATATTCCTTAAATTTTAATTTTGGTAATAATACATTGTTATCATTTGCTAATTTTTGAAATTCTTTTATAACTAGAGTCTTTTCTTCTTCTGTAAGATTCGCAAAAACTGTTACTAAATTATCTTTATCTTGAACAACTCTATATTCTAAATTATCATTTTTAGTATCTATAAATAAGATACATCTTCTTATAAAATCAGGAAAGATATATTTTTTATTATTATTTTCGTCTAAAAATATAAATGTATCATCTTGTCTTCCTTCTATTTTTTCAATACATATAAGAACACTTCCACATTCACATTTTTGTTTTCTTTTTATTAATATGTCATTTAACTCATATTTTATAATGGGTTGTGTTTTCCTTTCAAAATCCGTAATTATTGGAATAAATCTAGACTTATCTAGATACTTTTTCCTTATATGAACAATATCTTCATTTAAGTGAAGTCTACCGCACTTACACGTTGTAGCAAGACAACCTTCTGTACATTGATAAACCTCATCTATTTTTTCTAAATTAAAGCTTTTCTTAATTTTTTCTTTATCTTTTTCTTCTAAAACTTCTGCTATTGATATTATCTTTCTTACATCTATGTTAAGATTTCCTTCATCTTTTTCTTTTGCTAACATCAAAAGTAAAGAAGGCTGGCCTACTAAAATATCTGGATTTAATTTTTCTAAACTTTTTATATTATCGTTTATATCTTTATAAATATCAAAGAAGTGAAATTTAATATTTCTACTACTAACCGATTCGTAAAGATTGCTATTAGCTCTCATAAAAAATGCTATTTTATAACTAGATAAAATTCCTCTATCTAAAAATTTTGACAAAATATATCCTGCCCATTTTGTCTTTTCTTTGTCTGATACTAAGAATATTCCTCTTTTTCCAGATGTCCCTGAGCTTAAACCTACGGTTATCCCTTTTAACTTTGGAGAGAATATCCTTGTTTTTTCTGCCATAATTGCAAAATCTTCGGCCTCTTTTTTCGTTATTCCTGCTGTATTTATTAAGTTAAAATTATCCATCATAATCTTTTTGTTAATTTTGGGGTAATCTTTATATTTTTTAAAATTTTTATAAAATGATGAATTATTTTTTACAAAATTTAAGTGTTTCCTTAGTTTTCTTTTTTGGAATGAAACAAGTTCTTTCCTGGTTTTAAACTTTAATATATATTTATAATATAAATAATAATAAAGTATTTTAATCTTTGTTAACATATTCTCTCTCACTTCCTATGTCATGACTGAAAATTACTTTTATTTTTGGGTTATCTTTTTTTAATTTAACAATTGCTTTTAATGTGTTTTTATATTCTTTATAATTATTTTGTATAATTTTTGAAATAAAAGTCGTTTGTTTTGTGTGTTTTACTAAATCTTTTCCCCAACAAGTATCTCCTGCTAATAAAAGATTTAAATCTGGTATATATAGCATTAAACTTCCTTTACTATGGCCATCTGCTGTAATTCCTAAAATAGAACCATCACCAAATATATCATAAATATTATCAAAATAATTACATAAAAAACTGTTATCTATTTTATTACTTATCTCCTCTGTTATAATTTTCTTAGGAAGAAGCGATTTAAATACAAGATTTCTTAGTTTTGGTTTTTTAATCTGATTTAATACTTCTTTTGTTGAAAGAATTTTACAGTTTAGAAAACTCTTTAAATCCCCAATATGATCTGGATGCGGATGAGATATAATTATTTTATTAATATTAAATGGGTTTATTCCTTCTTTTTCAAGTTTCTTGCTTATTATGTCATTTTTAGAAACAAGTACTGGGTTTAAATATCTATATATTTTTAATACTGGAGTGTTTCTTAAAATGTCTTTTCCATATCCTGTATCAAATAAAATATATCCATTTTCTTTGTGTTTAATAAGAAATGCTTTGGCTGGAAAAGTTCTTTCTCCTCTAATATTTTTATAAACTAAACCTAAATTATTTTTACAATAACCACAGTTATAAACAGATACCTGTTCTATAAGTCCTGGTTTTTTATGTGTTTTATAACTGCGCAGAGCATTTGCGCTTCTTATAAATCTTCCATATTCTTCACAAGATTCTTTTAATGTTTTTTCTGGTTTATATCCTAATATATCTTTTGCTTTACTAATATCCATGGTTTGTGCAAAAGCTAGAGTACAAATTGTATATTTTGTTATTGGTGGCTCACCTTTTAAATTTAATCTATTATAGATAATCTCTAATAAGCAGGCTATTCTAAACATTATTCCAAATGGAAGCTTTAAATATTTTGGAGGAATTCCCACTTCTTTTAAAAACATCTCTAGAATTTGTTTAAATTCCATTGGTTCATCATTTGTAATATTAAAAACCTCTCCAGCAGCACCAGGTGCTGTTAATGCAAGCTCGCATGCAAGTGCTACATTTTCTACACTTGTTATATCTACTAAGTTCTTTCCATTATTAAATAGAGGAATTCCTGTTTTGTTATTAGCCTCTAAAAGCCTTGGAATAAGACTAGTATCTCCTACCCCTATAAGGCCTCTTGGACGAAGTGTTACTATTTCTAGATCTTTTTCTTTTTTTATAATGTCTTCTGCTTTAATTTTTGATCTTATATAATTGTTTAAAGTATTTTCTTTGGGAGCTTCGCATTCTTTTATGTTAAATCTATCTTTTTTTCCTGAATAAATGCTTGGAGATGATATATAGACCATTCTATTTATTCCATATTCTTTACAAAGATCTATTATATTCTGGGTTCCCAGTACATTTATTTTGTAAAATTCTTGCCATTTACCCCAAATAGTAGATAAAGCACCTGCATGAATAACATAATCGATAGTATAAAAATAAAAATATTTATCAATTGACTCTTTATCAGTAAAGTCTCCTTCACAAAATTTTACTTTATATTTTTCCTCAAGCTCTTTTCCTTTTGTTTTATTTCTTCCTAATGCAAGTACCATATATTTAGGGGCTAATCTTTTTATTATGTATTCCCCTAAAAAACCAGTCGCTCCTGTAACTAGCACTGTTTTTTTATTACAACTACGTGCTTTTTCCATCTAGAATCGTCCTTTCTATTAATTTTATTGCATAACCTACATATGTTTTTGTAAGCTTTGTTCTTGTATCTTCATTTATCTCTAGATTTAATAATTCATCTATTTCACTTGCTATTTGTTTTTTCCTTAATCCTTTAGTATGAATTTTACCTACTCCTAATAAATCAAATCTTTTTGCATTTATTAACTGTTCTCCCTGCTGAGGGAAAATTAGTGATGGTACACCAAAAAACAAAGCTTCATGTAGGCTATTTAGTCCACCTGCAGAAACAAAAAGGCTTGAATGCTTCATTACTTCTTTTTGATTAACGAATGAGCGTACTACAAAATTATTTGGAATATTTTTTATCTTTTTATCATTTGGAGTCACTAAGACAACCATATGCTCTTCCTTATTTTTAAGTATCTTTATAAGCTTTTTTATTAATTTCTTATTTTTATTAAAAATTGTTCCTAATGACACGTATATCACTTTTTTATCTATTTTAAAATCATTTTTTTCTTCTATTTTTCTATGAACTGCAAGGGGACCAATGAATTTATAGCTTTTACTGAATAAATATCCTTGAGGTTGAAAAGTTCTTGAATAATTACAAAAATTAATTAGACCTTTATTCATAAGTGTATCTAATAATTTTAATCTTTTTATACCATATGTATTACTTATTTTATTCTTAAGGTTTTTAATTTCGTTATATTCTTTAATATCTTTTAAAAACTTTAAAGAAAATCCAGGAACATAAGAAAAAAGTCCAGCCTTTGTTTTTAAGTCACAAGCTACGATACTATAAAAGCTAAAATGAGGAATATTTGTTTTTTCTCCAATGATTCTTCCCCATAGACATAATGAATCAAGGATGATTGCTTTAGGATTATCTTGTTTTATGTCTTGTAATAGTGGAGGAAGCAACTTGTCTGTATATTCTAGTATTAATCTATATAATTTTAAAATTTTGCTGGCATCTGTTAGATTGATTTTTGAGTCATCTATATTATAATCTCTAAATTCACAATTATTTGATTCTATCATAGATTTATATGTAGGGGTTGTATAATAAATTACCTTATATCCTTTTTGCGATAATTTATTTGCTAAATATATGTTAGCGCATATGTGTCCATATGCTGGAATTCCGTAAAATATTATTGTTTTTTTCATTGTTTATTCACCTATTATTTTTTATAATGTAACTTATGTAAATTATACTACATTTGATATTCTAATAATAACACAAATTCAGGTTTTTATCCACTATTTTTTGTTTCTATTGAAAAAACATAACACATATGATATAATTATAGTATACTTATATCGGAGGGAGGAAATTGCAGATATGTTTTTTAAACTGTTTAGAAAGAGACAATTATTAGAAATTAAGGAACATTGTTCTAGAATTAATGATAATTATTTTTCATTAATTGCTGTTAAAGCAAGAAAAGTGAACTTTGAACTTGTTACAGTTCCTCTTGAAGATTTAGGAGAATGTAATATCCCTGCATTTTCTTTATTTGTTGTTAATATGATTTTTGGAAATGAATTAAAAGGTTTTAGTATTATACAGTTAACTGAGACTGATGAAAAATTCCTTGTCGATACTAATTTTATAGAAAATTATTGTATTAATACTAATGCATCTCTTTATTTTTATAATGGTAGTTCTTGTAAATTGGGTTGGGGTTATCGTTATATGCCTACTGAATATGTTTTTCTTTTACCTAAAATAAAAGCTATGTTAGTCTCGATTTTTACACAATTTGAAAAGGAAGCAGTTGATGCTTTTAAATTTGGAGTTATTGATGTTTTTCTAAATATGTTGACACAGTTAGAAAAATCTAAAAAAGCAGAGGAAAATGATGAGATTTTGTTTGAAGTTTATGATTATATGAATAAGGTATTTAATACTTTACTTGATATGAAAGCTTTAAAAGGAATTAGGTTGGTTGACTCATCAGTAGCTTTTAAAATTTTAGATGATTATGAAGAAAATAAAACCAAACTAGAATTATTAGAAGAAAAACAAAGAAAAGAAGAAAGAAGTTTATTTTTATCTCAAATTTCAGCTAGAAAAGAACTTCTTGATGACTTTAATAAACCATTAGAAACTTTATAAGTCAAAGGAGGGGATTATGGGAATTTTAGATAAAATTAAGAAAAAGAAATTTATCAAAAAATAGATAAGAATACTCCCACCTCTAAGCAAAGCGTAGGTGGGAGATGAATTACCACTATTATTATAGTAATAGTATTTTATCTGATTCTATGAATTAGATAAAAGTGAATTACTTAGGGCGATTGCAAAGTCTCAGAAACCTTGAAAATACTGGGTTTCTAAATTTTTAACAAAAATTTGTATTGTATAAATTACAATACAAAAAATACATTTTTAAGCCTAAATTATATAAACAATTTATAATGTAAAACCATTATATACAATCTTTATTTTTAATTGTGTTAATTTATGAAAAATATTTATAAATTGTTTCTAATTTTAATAAAATAACTTTGCGATTGCCCTATGAATTACTTTATCCTTAATATTTTTTATTGACGCTTTTTAGCGTATCTATTATAATAATTATATATAAAAATACTAAAAGAAAGGAGGTCTATATTAAGTGGAACGAACCATGCGATTCGAGATTAATAATAAAAATGAAATCTATGATTATTGTAAGGATGTATGTAATAAAGCTAAAAATATGTATAATGTAGCTAATTACTATATAAGAAATACAGCTACAGCTTTAACAAAAGAAGCTAATAATATTTCTTTAACCTCTAATGAGTTAGAAGTTATAACTACTGTAAGAGAAATGATTAAGGAAAATAATAATAAATCAAGTAAAAGAAAAGATAAAGAAAAAACACAACTAAAAATACCTGATGCTAAAAATAAATATTTAAATTATTATCAATTAAATGCTATTTTTTTATGTTCAAATAACTATGATTATAGAGTATTGCCTGTTCATAGTTCTCAAAAAGCTATAAAAACATGTTGTGAAATGTGGAAATCTTATTTTAAAGCTAAAAAAGATTATATTAAACATCCCCATAAATATAGTGGAGAACCTAAAATCCCTAAATATAGAAAAAATAATTTAGCTACTGTTTCCTTTTCTAATCAAAGTGCTATTATAGTAAATGATGAAAATAATAATTATTTACAATTACCATCTATAAAAACATATGACGAAAAAGGAAATTTAGTTCAACAAGATAAAGTTAAATATAATTTAGGAAAATTAGAAATAAATAATCTAATAAAAGTAGAAATAAAACCTTTTCATAATATATTTTATCTTTTAATTACAATTAAAGATAATGATATTAAAGATATTTATAATGATGAGAATTTCAAAACAAAAAATATAATGAGTATTGATTTAGGTATACAAAACTTTGCAACTATAACAGATAATGTAGGAAATAACCCTATCATTATCAAGGGCGGATTTTTAAAAAGCCGTAATCAATATTTTAATAAATATAAAGCAATAGAAACTTCTCGCATTAAAAATATATATAATTCCTCTATAAAATTAGATTTACTAAGCTTAAAAAGAAATAGATTTTTAAGAGACTGTTTCTTTAAAATAGCACATAAAATATGTAAGACAGCTAAAGAAAGAAATGTGAATCAAATTGTGATAGGACATAATACTAAATGGAAAGAAAGCTCTAATATAGGAGATAAAAACAATCAAAACTTTGTATGTATACCATTTTCACAATTTATTTCCACATTACATACTGTAGCCTTAAAATATGAGATTAAAGTAATAGAAACAGAAGAATCCTATTCTAGTAAGGCTTCTTTTGTAGATAGAGATTATATTCCTACTTACAAAAAAGGAGATAATACTAAATATAAATTTAGTGGAAAAAGAACAAAAAGAGGACTTTATATATCTAAGGAAGGCATAGTACTTAATGCTGATGTTAATGGTAGTCTTAATATTCTTAGAAAATATTGTGGTGATGAAATATGTAAAGATATAACAGATTATAATAAATTAAACCATATAATAGTATTAAATTATAAAGATTTTTATCCACAATATAAATCTAAGATAAAAACAAATATATAGCGAAGCACGTAGTGCTAGACACCGTAGGTGCAAAGCTATGCTTATTGCTCTACAATACTTCGTATAAAGGTATTCTTGGTAAGGATAGCATAGTGGTAGTGAGCCACTTAAAAAAGCTTTTAACAACATAGCTCAGCGTTACTGAACAACGTAGCTGTAGAGTATTACTCTTATTAAAGTTAGAAGCTCCCACCTCTAAGCAAAGCGTAGGTGGGAGGAATTCACTAACAACTATTGTTTTATAATGATTTTATATTTACGAATATTAAAAGCACTCTTTTTGAAAGAGTGCTTTTAGTTTATGTCTTATATATTTTTCAATTGAATAATATTCTAACCATTACTCTCGGTAATTTAAAGGTATTTATTGTTTTTCTCTAGGCTCAAACTTTGAATAGTTCTTACAACTTCTTCCAGCTTTATCACATCTATAACCTTCTCCTTCATGATAATGCATATGGGAACATTCCGTACAGCTAGGTTTTTCTTTTTTAATATTTTCTTTCATTTTTATCCTCCTTTCAAATCTTACAATCAAATATAATACCTAAAGGATTCATGATTGTTTGGTTTTTTTGCATCTGAATTTTTATGTCTTGCATTAATCTTTGTTGCTTAATATCCATTATAGCTCTTTCCATATCTAAATCAGATATTCTACTATTTGCATCCTGTAAATTTATTGATGCTTGATGGTTATAGTTAATAGCATGAGTAATAGCATTTGTATCAGATCCTAAACTTCCTCTAATACTAGAAACCTTATCTATAGCATCATCAATAGTTTGTAAAGAAAAATCTTTCGTAACATCAAAGTCAAAAATTCCTAAGTCTTCTAAATATGTTCTATTTATAGTTAAACTATTAATATCGTCGCTTTGGATATTTATCCCTTTATTATTTAAGAGATTGATTTCATTATAATTACTATTTGATAAATTATTAGAAATTTCATTTTTTAGTTGTTCTATCTCTGCTTGTATGGATTCTCGGTTCCCAGAATTTAGTACTCCATTACTTGCTTGTAGTGCTAGGCTTCGCATTCTTTGTAAAGACTCCATTACATTTCCTATAACACCATCACTAACATTTAACATGTTTTTACCATCATGCAGATTTCGGGTTCCCTGATTAATACTGGTAATTTTTGACTCTAATTTTTTAGAAATGGCAAGTCCTGCTGCATCATCGGATGCTTTTTGTATTCTTTTGGCTGAAATTAATTGTTGATAATTGTAATTGTTTGGAATTTTATTAATCATCATAGTCTCACCATACTTTTCCTTTCATTTTTTCGATTATTTATTAATTATATTATACATTATTTTAATGTTTTTTTCAATAAAAAAAGCAACCTTTTTAAGGTTGCTTTTAAGCTATTCATCATCCATATTAGATGTTAAAAGATTGTCTAGTTTCTTAAAGAAAAGCATTAACTTTATGTACTTTACTCCACTTCGTCTTAGCTTTTCTTCTTCCATTTTCCATCTCATCTTATTAGCGTATTGTTTTAATGGTTTATAAGCGATTTTAATTGGACAAAGCATACTGATTTCTATCGCTGTGGTTTTTTCTACTGCAATGTTGTTTACTTTTGCAATAGCTGGAAGATTCAGATCTCGAATATTATTTTTAATCTGAACTTCTATTTCTTCTTTTTCATAATAATCACTTGATGTGTAAAATCTTGCATCAGATATCAATTATAATTAAAAGAGTATATATTTTAGATAACAAAAAAGCAACTTAATAAGGTTGTTTTTCATATGAATCTTTATTTTTGATATATTCTGGAATAACGATATTTTTATTATTTGAAATTTCCAATATTTCTAATTCTTTTTGTCCAACATAAATTTCTTTAGTTTTCAGACATCCTTCCTTTCTGTTTATCGCCACACTGCGCTTTTGTTAAATTTTTCTTTCATAAACTCATTAAACTTAGACTTGTTTCTATATTCATCACCTTGATATTTTATTACTTTTAATGATTGGCAATTATTTATAGCACAGTTTTCTATTTTTGTAATTTTATTAGGAAGTATAATCTCTTCTAGTCTATCACAATTGTGTATAGCATCATCATATATTGTTCCAACTTCTTCTGGCAGAATTACACTTTCTAAATATTCACAATTTGATATAAATTCAACATCTAAATTATTAGTTATTTTTGGCATTTTAATGTTTTTCAAGTTTGGGCACCAGGAAAACACACTATAACCTATACATGGACAATTTTCTGGAAGAACTACTGTTTCTAAAGAATAACAATTAACAAATATCCTGTTGCCTATTTTTTCCATATCTTGAGGGAATATTATTTTTTTTAAACTTAAGCAACGTTCAAAAGCTGCTTCGCCAATTCTTTCTAATTTTTTAGGTATATTGATTGTTTTTAAATTTTTACAATCACAAAATGCTTTTGCACCTATCGTTTTAATAGAGCTAGGAAGAACAATACTTTCTAAAGTTTTGTCTTCTTCAAATGCATTATCATCTATTCCTATAATATGCCATAATATATTCCATTTTTTATCATTTATATATTCAGGAACAATTATGTTTTTATTTGTACTAATTCCTAAATCTACAAGATTTGATTTATTTATTGATATCTCTTCAAGTTTCATTCCTTTCCTCTTATTCTCTCTTTTTTGGTGCAAACAGTAGTCCAACAATGTGCTACTAATGCTATTACACGTTTTATTCTTTATATTTATTATAACACATGTGTGCTAATTTGTAAATAATAAAAGAGACTAATAATTTTAGTCTCTTTTATTTTACCAAGTTGTTGCTATATCTAATTGATTTGGGTTCCCAGCTGCAAATCCACCTGTATCACAAACAATGCCTGTTCCTAGAGATGTTTCTACTAAACTTCCTCTTGGGTGAACAGAAAGATTAGCTGCAACCATTATGTAATTACCTAACATTTTACAGCCATCGTTTCTAACCCAATATTCTCCTGTATATCCCATACCTCTCATAATCGATATAACTCCACTCATATTAAGATTATAATATGTTTCTTTTCCGCTAGGTCCATAGTTAACACCTGCAGATGGGGTTAATATGCTTCCACTCCAGGTATAACTTCTTGATTGAGACTTTCTAGCTTCTTCTTCGGCTTTTCTTTTTTCTTCCGCAATTCTTGCTTCCTCTACCTTTCTTTCTTCTTCTTGCATTTGTTCTATTACAGATTTATCTGTTGTTATGTTTTCTTGTTCTATATAGTATGTATTTTTATCGATTTTTATTTCCCAATATTTTAAATCGTTTTTTCCAGTTAGAATTATTCCATCATATTTATTTAATGTTTCTATTGTATTTCCATTATCATAAGGAATATCTTTTATAACAGATTCTTTTATTAAATAGGCTGGAATATTGATTTCTTCAAAAACGTATTCTGGATACATGGCTATTTTTTCTGAAATCACTTCATAATCGTTTATTTCTGTTTCTTCTTTTGTTTCAAATACTTCTTCTGCATTTTCTATTCCAATATTATCTACTGTTACATCATATATTTCCATTGTTCGCCTTTGTTCTTGGCTTATCGCTGTAATTGATAATGCTCCTAGTAGTGTTATAGGGAACACTATTTTTAATACTTTCATTTTAAAACTCCTTTCATTATAAGGCCAAAGCCTTACTCTCATTTGTGTTTTTTGGTTATTTGAATTTTGATTGAAATGTTCTTGAATTTTAGAATAAACGATTTTTAGTATATAAGAAAACACTTATTCAATATAACACATTTTATTACAATATGCAACATTTTTGTAATAATTAATTAATATACAATAAAAAAACTAGGTTCCCAAGGGTTCCCAGTTGTTTTAGTTTATCATATATTATAATCTTTGTCTAATCTGTTATATATTTGTTTGCAAATATAAAAAGAGCAGAGAAATCTGCTCTAGTTATTATTTGTTTTTTACTCCATAAAACAATTCGTGGAGGTTCCCAGCAATATCGAAGTCTTCTGGATAATAGTTTTCATCTTTAGATATGAAGTATTCTTTATCTCCATCTGCCATTATAGGAGCTAACTTATATCCAGGAAGAGCCAAAGCGTTTCCATCAATAGCTGTCAAAATAGAAAACGCCAGTCCTTCTAGTTTTCCTTCAACGGTGGGAGTTCTTTCTTCGTTTTTCCAATATTCAATTAACTCATGAATATATAAAAGAAATTCCTCCTGCATTTCTTGCTTTGTCTTTTCTCTACTCATCTTAATCCTCCTTATAAACTTCATCTGCCCATTTTTTAATGGTTTCTAAATCAAAATAGTTTTCATGGCCTGGTCTGAATGTGAATTTTCTTTCTCTGTCAAATTGAAGTTCATCAATAGGAATAGTATCAATTACATTAACCTCTCCGTTCTTAACTTCAAAAGAAACCAAACTTTCGGTTGCATCAAATTCTTCATCATTCATAAGTGTACATGTAAGATTTAAAAATGGGAATTCTTTTGCAAGAATTTCTAAGTCTTCATATACATCTTCTACATCAGGCCATTTGCCAATATTATTTTGAAAAGCAATAACTCCATCTGGATGACACCAGCCATGAGGACCACCTACCCAGCAGCAACTAATCCAGTCATTAAAAATATAATTAGTTTCGATGTTTTTCCATTTTTCTTTAAATTCATCAGACGCTTTAGAGTAGGATTCCCAATCGAGAACTCTGTCTTTTTTTTCATAGTTTCTCATTTGAGGAAGTCTACATATTTGGGCTGCTGAATTGTCAAACTCATGATTATTGCCAAAATACCCATTAAAGAAATTATCTGTTCTTCTAATAATCTCTAATGCTTGCTCTTTAGTTACTGGGTTCCCAAAAATTACACATTGAGGCCATTTTGGTAATCCAATTTCAAATGCTTGTTCTTTTGTCATAAAATCCTCCTTTTTCTCTTTTTAGCGTTGCTATATATGTTAAGCAATGCTGTTTTATTTTTTACTTATATCTATATTATACAGGAAAATTCAATAAAAATAAAGTAGATTTTTGGTGCATTTTACGTTTTGTTTTTAGTTATGTGTATTAAAATTATAATACGTTTTATATGCGTAATAAAAATAAATAGACGTTTTGATAAATATTAATACGTTTTTATTACGTATTAATAACTTATACTTAAAAGTAAAAATTATTACTTATAGTGCACCATTTTAAAGAGTTCAGGATCTCTTATGGCGAGGCTTCGCAGGTAGAAGAGACAAAAACACTAGGAGGCGAGGCTTCGCAGGTAGAAGAGACAAAAACACTAGGAGGCGAGGCTTCGCAGG
>OFGA01000224.1_pt1 | contig 53825 bp, 46 predicted proteins | sample 1521471 | NCBI WGS metagenome assembly OFGA01 (sample SAMEA3504086, study PRJEB24116) | mouse gut metagenome | biome: mouse gut; feature: mouse-associated habitat; material: faeces | place: Denmark | collected 2011 | reverse complement strand
ACAGGAGTCGGAGTCCTGCGTTCTATCCGTTAGACTACGGTTGCAAAATCTGATAAGTATTATAACACCTTTTTACGAAAAAGAAAAGACTAAATTTCTAACAATATTATTTTTTTCTGCTGCCTTGTTTTCGGCAAATCGATTAAACGCTGGTTGGAAGAACCGCGGAACCGCAGGCTGATGTCTTTTCGCTCCTCGATAAATTCCCCGTCTACAAGCACGTCAATCATCGAAAGCATCTCGTCCGTCGCTTCACATGCAGCCCGTCCGCCTGCTGCCAGGTCGGTTTCATAGGTGTAGCCCGTATAGCACCAGATGTCCTTTTGCGGAAACTGCGCCCGCACATGCCGCAGCAGCCGGACAAGCTCCTTTTGATTATCCGGCTCGAACGGCTCCCCGCCAAGAAGCGTCAGCCCCTTGATATAGTCATGGTTTAATGCCGCAAGAATCTCCTGCTGGACAGCCTTGGTATACGGCTTTCCGTACTGAAAATCCCACGTTTCCGGCTGGAAGCAGCCCCTGCAGTGATGCGTGCATCCCGAAACAAACAGCGTAACCCGCACACCGCATCCGTTTGCAATGTCTGTTTTTTTAATGGCTCCATAATACATGGCGGATGACTTCCTTTCCTTACAGCTTGTGAGAATTTCCGATGCAGGATTATTATAACTGATTACAGGCAGTCCGGCAAGCTATTTCTAAAAATTTTGAAAGAAAACAGCAATCCGCAAAATTAAACGGCAATAGATTTGACAGAAAATAACTTTTCCTTTATGATAAGAAACTGTGAAAAAAAATCAGACTCATGAACCAAAAGACGGATAAACCAAAAGACTGATGAATAAAAGGAGAACTGTTATGAGCTTCAAATTTGTCCGGGAGCTTCCTACTCCCGCTGTCGTAAAAGAAATGCATCCGGTTCCGGCCGAGCTTGCCGCATTAAAAAAAGAACGGGACGAAATGATTTCCAATGTCATTTTAGGCCGGGACGACCGTTTTCTTGTGATTATCGGGCCATGCTCTGCCGACCGCGAGGACGCCGTATGTGAATACGTCAGCCGCCTGACTGCCATTCAGGAAAAAGTAAAAGACCGTGTTATTTTAATTCCAAGGATTTATACAAACAAGCCGCGCACGACCGGAGAAGGCTACAAGGGCATTGTTTCCCAGCCAAACCCGGAACAGGCACCAAACATGCTTGCCGGGCTGATGGCCATGCGCAAAATGCATATCCGTGCGATGCAGGAAAGCGGCCTGACCGCAGCAGATGAAATGCTTTACTGTGAAAACTGGAGCTTCGTAGACGACCTGCTATCCTATGTGGCAATCGGCGCGCGTTCCGTGGAAGACCAGCAGCACCGCCTGACCGCCAGCGGCTTTGATGTAGCAGCAGGCATGAAAAACCCGACCAGCGGGGATTTTTCCGTTATGCTCAATTCCGTTTATGCGGCGCAGCATCCGCATCATTTTATATACCGCAATTACGAAGCCGACACCAGCGGCAATCCGCTGACGCATGTGATTCTGCGCGGCGCTGTCAGCAAGCACGGCAATACGGTGCAGAATTATCATTACGAGGATATTATGCGCCTGATGAAACGCTATCATGAAATGCAGCTGAAAAATCCGGCTGCCATTATTGATGCCAACCACTCCAACTCCAACAAACAGTATAAAGAACAAATCCGCATTGTAAAAGAAGTCATGCACAACCGCATTGTATCACCGGAAATCAGAACACTTGTCAAAGGAGTTATGGTGGAAAGCTATCTCGAAGAAGGCGCCCAGCAGATAGGCGACCATATTTACGGAAAATCCATTACAGACCCATGCCTTGGCTGGGAAGATTCGGAAAAGCTGATTTATGCCATTGCAGAAATGAACCATTAAAAGGGCGGTATTTTACCGCCCTTTTTCTTCCCTTTCGCGCGGGTGTGTCTTTGTGTACACTTCCCGCACCGAAACCTGGTGCATTTTTGCATACACCTGCGTGGCTGACAGGTCTGCATACCCCATCATCTCCTGTACGGCATATAAATCCGCACCGTTGCTGACCAGGTGCGCGGCAAAGGAATGCCGCAGTGTATGCGGCGTAATTTCCCCCTGTATGCCCGCCTGCCCTGCATACTGGCGCACCAGCTTCCAGAAGCCCTGCCGGCTCATCTGCTTTCCGGACAGGTTCGTAAACAGCAGGTCGCACGCCGGGTCTTTCACAAGGGACGGCCTGGCTGTCTCCAGATATTCCTGCAGCGATTGTTTTGCCGTTTTTCCAAACGGGACAACGCGCTCCCTTCCCCCGCTGCTGCACAGCAGGTATTCCATCGCCAGGTTTGCGTCCGCAAGGCGCAGCTGTACCAGCTCGCTGACCCGGATGCCGGTGGCATACAGCAGCTCAAGCATGGCACGGTCACGCATGGCTTTCGGCGTATTCCCGCCAGGCTGGCGCAGCAGCAGCGCGGTTTCTTCCGGTGTCAGGATATGCGGCATGTCCTTGCTGACTCTTGGCACCTTTAAATGCGCAGCCGGACTGCGCTCAATTTCTCCGTTTTGTTCCAGGTACTGGAAAAACGCCTTCATGGAAGCCGCCGAGCGGGCAATCGTTGACGGGCGTTTGTTTTCCTTCTCCATGTCCCGCACATACGCCTGCAGGTGCGCTTCTGAGAGCATTTCCAGCTGCGTGCAGCCTGCTGCTTCCAGGTAATCCGCCAGGCGGCGCAGGTCGCGCCCGTAAGAAACTGCCGTATTCTGTGACACTCCCCGCAGCTTTAATGCTTCCATATATGCAGCTATTTTTTCCCGAATCACTTCCATACTGACCAGCCCCTTCCCTTTCCTGTCATTGTACATCCTACATTCTGCGTATATAGCTTTTCAGCAGAACCGGATTCACATAAGCTTCCAGCCAGATTCCCGCTATCATGCAGATGACGGACGACAGCAGCAGGAAAATCCTTGGATTTCTCCAGATTCTTGCCATTCCAAGCGGCATTGCAAGCTCCGTGCTGCTGCGGAACAAAATCCGGCCAAGCCCGAAGCAGGATGCGGCATACAGGATTATCTGCGGAAACACCGACAGCAGCACGAGAACCATTCCCTGAAATTTCATGCACACCAGCGCATTTACAAACAGATAGCCGAGTGAAAATGCATACCAGCCGATGACTCCCGAAAGCGCCGGCACGCCAAAGCGGGTGTATACAGACAGGGCTGTCAGGGCAAATACCCGCAGCCTGCGCCTGCATAAATACAGGAAATAAGCTCCCGCATCCAGCTTTGCATAAGCCAGCTGCCCTACATAATAAGAATTCAGCAGGCCATACTGTGCCAGCTTTTCCTGGCCCGCCCAGTTTGCAGCCAGTATTCCCAGAAAGAAAAACAGGAAAAAGCAGCCTGCCAGAAATCCCTTCCACGGCAGCTTCGGAAACGAAAGCTGCGGCATTTTCAACGTTTGATGCTTCACTACATGTCTCTTTTTCTTTTCCCAGTTAGTCTAATCTATGCGGCTTGTTCCAGTTTTATGCCGCCCTGTCCTTATCTGCCGCAGGCATATTTATTTTTATAGGCCAGAAGCGCCGCTACCGTTTTTCCGTCCTGGATTTCCCCTGCATATATTTTTTCACACAGGTCGTCCAGGTCCATCGGCTCGAGCTCGATAAATTCATACTCATCCAGATGCTGCGTGCCCGGTTTTAAATCCCTTGCCACATACACATCAATAAATTCATTGTCATACGCCACCGTAGGCTTGAGCGAAATCAAAAATTCCAGGCTGTCGCTGTGCCAGCCGGTTTCTTCTTCCAGCTCCCTGGCAGCACAGATTTTCGTGTCTTCCTGTGTATTGTCCCTTGCCCCTGCCGGTATTTCAATGGTCATGCGGTCTAACGCATTCCGGTACTGGCGCACCATTAAAATCCTGCCGTCATCCAGAACCGGCACCACCGCAGCCGCGCCTTTACGGTGCGAAATAAAATCCCATTTGACGACCCTGCCGTCCGGCATCTGCATATAATCCGTATAAAAATCCAGTATCACTCCCTGAAACGCCAGCTTCCTGTCAATCCGCTTTATTTTGTTTTCCATTATGCATTCCTTCCTTTCCCGTTATCTGGCAAAAGCGCCAAAACCACTGTTTCCCAGCGGTCCTGGCGCTTTATTATTTCGCGTAATCTATCACTCTTGATTCACGAATTACATTCACTTTAATCTGTCCCGGATATTGCAGCTGCTGTTCAATCTGCTTTGATACATCCCTTGCAAGCAGCACCATATCGGCATCGCTTACCTGCTCCGGCACAACCATGATACGAATCTCCCTGCCTGCCTGAATGGCAAAAGATTTGTCAACACCTTTAAAACTGTTTGTAATTTCTTCCAGCTGCTGGAGGCGGTTCGAATAAGTCTCCAGAGTCTCCCTTCTTGCACCCGGCCTTGCGGCGCTGATGGTATCAGCAGCCTGTACCAGGCATGCTACCAGGGACTGAGGTTCCACATCTCCATGATGTGCTTCTACTGCGTTAATAATCATCGGTGATTCCTTGTACTTCTTACAAATATCTACACCAATCTGAATATGTGAGCCTTCCATCTCATGGTCGACTGATTTTCCAATATCATGTAACAATCCTGCACGCTTTGCAATCCTGGCATCCACACCGATTTCAGCCGCCAGAAGCCCGGCAAGCTGTGCCACCTCAATGGAATGCTTCAGCGCATTCTGCCCATAGCTTGTTCTAAACTTCATGCGTCCCAGCAGACGCACCAATTCCGGATGAAGGCCGTGTATGCCGGCTTCCAGGGTCGCTGTTTCCCCTTCTTCCCGAATCATATTTTCTACTTCTTTTTGTGCCTTTTCCACCATTTCTTCGATTCTTGCAGGGTGGATCCGGCCATCTACAATCAGTTTTTCCAGCGCAATTCTTGCTACCTCTCTCCTGATTGGGTCAAAACCTGAAAGAATTACTGCTTCCGGCGTATCATCGATAATCAGGTCAATTCCGGTCAGTGTTTCCAGCGTACGGATATTGCGGCCCTCGCGCCCGATAATGCGCCCTTTCATCTCATCATTTGGAAGCTGGACAACGGATATCGACGTTTCAGCCACATGGTCTGCTGCGCATTTTTGAATGGCAGTCACAACATAGTCCCGTGCTTTCTTGCCTGCTTCTTCCTTCGCCCTTGTTTCCATTTCCTTAATCATTTTTGCAGTGTCAAGTTTTACCTCATCTTCTACAGTTTTTAAGAGATATTCTTTTGCCTGTTCGGAGGTAAGTCCGGAGATTCTTTCCAGTTCCTGTAACCGTTCCTCATTCAGCCTTGTGACTTCTTCCTTCTGCCTGCTTATTTCTTCTTCTTTTGCTGCAAATCCGGCTTCACGTTTTTCAATGGCTTCCAGCTTCTTATCCAGGTTCGATTCCTTCTGCTCAATCCGACGCTCATTGCGCTGGATTTCTGCCCTTCGTTCCTTAATCTCACGGTCAAGCTCATTCTTCGTCCGAATGGATTCTTCTTTTACTTCCAGCAAAGATTCCCGCTTCTTCGTCTCAGCCGTTTTTACTGCTTCATCAATAATCGCCCTTGCCTTGTCGTCTGCCGAACCAATTTTAACTTCAACTACTTTTTTCTGGTATGCAGAAGTAACAAAGTAAGTAACCGGCACCGAAATCACAATTGTAATTAATACAGCAATAATGATTGGTATTGGTGACACAGGAGCACCTCCTTATTTAGTTTTCATTGTACATATAACATCACTCACTTGCAGCCGTATATCCAGTCCATAGCTGCACAATCTCGTTCACTGTCATAAATAACAACAATTAGATTTTATACTTTCCCCGGCATTATGTCAAGTGAATTCCGTACTCTGCTGTAAGGAGATGTAACAGTCCGCGTTATTGTTTACTCTGTGACCAGCAGCCATTCAGCCTTCGGCAGAACTGTTACGGGAATCGAGACCATGAAAATCTGCTTTGCGTCAGAAATTATCATAATGCCCCTTACAGGATGCGATAATAACAATTCCCTCTTTTTCCCGGTAAACAATCCGGTGTGTCTCATCAATGCGCCTGCTCCACCAGCCGCTCAGATTATTTTTCAGCGGTTCCGGTTTTCCAGTACCCTCATAACAATTTCTCTGAATATCTTTCACAAGTGCATTGATTCTTTTCAATAGTTTCTTATCCTGCCTCTGCCACTCAAGATATTCTTCCCAGGCACGTTCTTCCCAAAGTATTTTCACACATCAATCCTCAATCAGCTCATGCTCCGCAAGAACTGCCTTTCCTGATTCAATATCATCAATTACTTTTTCTAAATATGCCATATTGCTTTCGGAATAAAACGGGTCTGGCGTGACATCAAACGGAATCCTTTTCTCCTTCGTCATCTTTGCCGCAAAAATCGTAAATGCCGCTGTCATGCTTAACCCAAGCTCCTTGCAGGTTTCTTCCATATTTCTTTTTAATTCTTCGTCCATGCGGAAATGAACCATTGCCTGTGCCATATCCATCACTCCTTTTCTGCAGCCATCTGCCATATCCATCCGTTTTTATAATACGCTGTTTCACATTTCTTTTCAGCAGATTTTTCATGTGAAATCCGCTTTTAAAACATGCATGATTTCCTGGCTGCGAAATCCCCTGCGCAGAAGGTACTGGTACATCCTGGCTGTCTCTCTGGCATCTGCAGCCTGCGGCTCAAAATGCTTTTTTTCCAGCAGGCGCTGTATCAGCGTTTCGGGCGCAGTTTCCAGTTCTTCTTCCAGGGCAGCTTCGATAATATCCGCAGCAACACCCTTTGCCAGAAGGTCCATCTTCATCCGTGCCGCACTGCGCCGTTCCTGGTTCAGGCGGATAAATGTCCTGGCATAACGCTCGTCATCGATATAACGGTATGATCTGACATAAGCAACTGCTTCGTCTGCCAGCTCCTCGGGGTACTGTCCTTCCAAAAGCTTGCGGCGCAGCTGTTCTTCGGTACGGTCCATTTTTTCCAGAAGGTGCAGGGCCCGTTTTTTGGCACGCTTTCCAACTATTTCATAATATATATGCCCGTACTGCGCGTCACTGATGTCCGCCTGTTCTTCCAGCCCCAGCTTTCTGCATTCGCTTTTATATAATACCAGCTCCTTCGCATCGTCAAAAGATACCCGCACCCTTGTCTTGTCCACTGGCGTTATTTCCGTAATCCTCATGCTTTCTGCCTGTCTTCCTTATTGTTTCTTTTTCTGATTTCCGGTTATGCTTTTCCTGCCTGTCCCGGTTCTTCCGGTTTTTTCTCAGGCTCTTTTGCATTTGTCCCGGCTTTCTTTCCGTCGTCTTTTCCGGCAGCTTCCGGCTTTTTCGGCGCATCTGTTTTATCCGGTGCCGCCGTCATGGCTGCACGTTCGGACGCAGCGGCCCTCTGCGCTTTTGCAGCAGCTTCCTCTGCCGCCTTTGCAGCTTCTTCTTCCCGCAGCTTTTCGTAATGCGCACGTACTTTTCTGTCAATTTCTTCACACAGTTCGGCCCTGTCGCGAAGGAGCTGCTTGGCATTTTCCCTGCCCTGGCCGATTTTTTCTCCCTCGTATGCATACCAGGCACCGGATTTATTGACAATGCCAAGATTTGCGGCAATGTCTAAAATATCGCCTTCCCTGGAAATGCCTTCCCCGAACATAATATCAAATTCCGCTTCTTTAAATGGCGGGGCAATTTTATTTTTTACGATTTTCACGCGCGTGCGGCTGCCCACAATAACGCCGCCCTGTTTTAAGGTCTCGATTTTGCGGACATCCAGGCGGACGGATGAATAAAATTTCAGCGCACGGCCGCCGGTTGTCGTTTCCGGATTTCCGAACATGACACCGATTTTTTCACGCAGCTGGTTGATAAAAATAACAATACAGTCTGTCTTGCTGATAATGCCAATCAGCTTGCGCAGCCCCTGCGACATCAGGCGTGCCTGCAGCCCGACATGCGAGTCGCCCATATCGCCGTCAATTTCTGCCTTTGGCACAAGCGCTGCCACAGAGTCGACGATTACAACGTCCACAGCCCCGGAGCGCACCATGGTTTCGGTAATTTCCAGCGCCTGCTCCCCGTTATCCGGCTGTGAAATGTACAAATCTTCTATCTGGACTCCGATTTTGCGCGCATAGGCCGGGTCCAGTGCATGCTCTGCGTCAATAAATGCAGCAATGCCCCCTTTTTTCTGTACTTCCGCTACGACATGAAGCGCAACGGTCGTCTTGCCGCTGGATTCCGGGCCATAGATTTCCACAATCCTGCCTTTTGGAAGCCCGCCCAGCCCCAGCGCCAGGTCCAGGCTTAAAGAGCCTGTCGGCACCGTCTCAACGTTCATATTATTCGTCGGGTCCCCAAGCCGCATGACAGAGCCTGCGCCATACTGCTTTTCTATCTGAAAAATGGCTGCTTCCAGTGCTTTTAATTTTTCTTCTTTTCCTTCTTTCATATCCTTTACATCTTTGGATTCCCTTGCCATACTTTCCTTCCTCGCTTTCACATTTCAGAACAAATGTTCGCCATCTTGTTCTTATACTAGTATACTTTTCCACTGCTGTCAATCTGAAAATTCATTTCTTTTTCGTCCCGCAAAAGCAGCATCCAGGCAGCGGCTGGAAGCCGGATTCTTTCCCATTTCTTAAAAAACAGCCATGACATATCCATATTATATATCGTTTCAGGTTTCATAAATAAACAGCTGCCTCTGCCGCAAATAACAACTCAGCCGCAAATAATTTCTTTCTCCTGATAAACGAACCCGGATTTTCAGAAACAGAACAGAAAACTGCCGCCCACTCAGTACCGCATACAAAAGCCGGATTCTTTCCCATTTCTTAAAAACAGCCCTGACAGTTATCCTTATTCTGTATCTTTCATCATTTCAGATTTCATAAATAAACAGCTGCTTCTGCCGCAAATAACAGCTCAGCCGCAAATAATTTCTTTCTCCTGATAAACTCGGATTTCCAGGAACCGAACGGGTAGCTGCTGCGAAATACCATCTCAGGATATTTCTTCACAGTTCCTTACTCCTGATGTAAAAACTGACACACCGCCTGTATCTGTACACGGGACGAAATAGAAAAAACCGGAAATGCCTGTCCAGATATTGTTATTATAGTATCTGCAGCAGGAAGCGTCAAGAGGTTTTGTGAATTTACGGCTGTAAAAATGAGGCTGACGCGGAGGAACTGTTCAAACATAACGTTTCATACTGTCCGTCTTTTTCTCTGACAGCGCCCTCAAAAATCAGTTACACAGCCCGCTGTGCGCCTGATTTTCGAGCAGCACTCCGGAAGAAAAATCCCGGACACTATTTATAAATTATTTTTGAACATTTCTTTTTGCGTCAGCCCCAATTTTATAGCTTTTTATAACTTTTTTATTCCTTCCGTCCTCCCTCTAAAACCCTGTGAATATGCAGCGCCAGATACATTTCTTCCTGATTGGTCAGCCCGGTGCCAAACCGTTCCCTGACAAAGCGGTCTATGCGGCCAACGCAGGAAAATTCTGAGGTACACGCCTGCGCAATCTGGCTGTACAAAAGCTTCGAAGTATCTTCCGGAAGCTGCTGCCCCGCAACGAGCCGCTGTGCAAACAGGCGGATATGGGTAAGATATCTGGAATAAGCAATGCTGTCCTCGTCATAGACCAGCTGGTAATAATATTTCACCACATCCAGCACATCCGATGCCAGCTGCTGAATCCGCCTGTTTTTCTCATTATAAGGATGCTCCTCAATATGATTTCCCTGCCCTGTTCGTCCAGTGCAAGGACCAGTGAATTATTCAGAACCTTAACCGCCCTCATGCTTCTCTCCCCATTATCCGTACTGATTTATCGGTACATGCCCGTATCTGTCATAGTTTTTCCCCATTTGTGCGAATCACATTCTGATACCAGTAAAAACTATCCTTTCGGATACGCTTCAGGTCTTTCAGGTCCATATCTTCCCGGTTTACATATATAAATCCATAACGCTTGCGGAAGCCCTGGTGGGAGCTTAACAAATCCATCACCGACCACGGGCAGTAGCCCATCAGGTGCACGCCATCTTCCATGGCCAGCGCCATGGCTTCCAGATGCCCGCGGATATAGTCAATCCGGTAATCGTCGTGAACCCTGCCGTCTTCAGTCAGCACATCCGGCGTCCCAAGCCCGTTTTCCGTAACTATCAGCGGCAGATGATAGCGCGCATAATAATCATTGAGCACAATCCGAAGCCCCATAGGGTCAATCTGCGCCCCATACTCACTGGCTTTTAAGTTTGTATTTTTCTCATCCCTGCAATAGCCGTACTGGTCAAAGTCCACCTCGTTGCCGCGGTACACGCGCATGCCCGCCGGATGCTCCCTGTCTGCCGGCAGGTAGCTGGCACACAGCGTCCGGTAATAATTCAGGGCAATAAAATCCATTTTCGCACTCTTTAAAAGCGTTTCATCTCCTGCTTCCATAACCGGAACAATATCCCGCTCTTTTAAATAACGCATGTAATAGCCAGGGTATTCCCCGTAATAATGCATGTCCAGGCAGTAGTTTGTCTTGAACCAGTCATTCATTTTTGCAGCCCACACGTCCTGCGGATGATTCGTCAGGGGATATGTGCAGGTGGAAGAAACCGCCGGGGCAATCCCTGCGTCCTTTACCATTTCATGGCAGGCATTTACCGCCAGGGCATGTGCCAGGAACATATGGTAATCCATCTGGGCACGGATTTTATCAGCCTTCCACGCATCCGGCTCTGAAATATTCATGCGCTCGTCCACACGTATCATCAGGTTCTGCTCATTGTGAACCAGCCACCATTTTACCCGGTCTCCAAACGCTTCAAAGCAAATCTTCGCATACCGCTCAAATGCAAAAACACATCTGCGGTCTGCCCAGCCATTGTATTTTTCCACCAGGGCGTAAGGCAGGTCAAAGTGATACAGCGTCACAACCGGAAGGATTCCGCTGGCCAGCAGTTCATCCAGAACCTGGCTGTAAAAGTCAATTCCCTTCCGGTTCACCTCCCCGTCCCCATCCGGGATAATCCTCGCCCAGGAAATGGAAAACCGGTAAGCCTTAAGCCCGAGCTCCTTCATCAGTGCAATGTCTTCCTTCCAGTGATGGTAAAAATCACTCGCCGTCCTGCTGTCCGCCTGGCGGTCCGAACGCTTGAAGGAATTAAAATCCGCAACGGTCATCCCTTTTCCATCCGCGTCCCAGCCGCCTTCAATCTGAAACGCCGATGAAGCCGCGCCCCACAAAAAATCTTCTGGAAATCCTGCTTTCATCATACACCCCTCCTCTTATTTTTTAATTACAATCACATCCTGCTCCAAAGAAACCTGTTCTCCCGGAATGCCATCCACACCGGCAAACTGTTCGGTATTGGACACAATCACCATAACTGCCGTATCATAGCCTTTTTTCTGAATCGCGTCAATATCAAAGCTTACCAGCCTCTCGCCCTTTTTCACCCGGGCGCCCTGCTCTGCATATTTCTGAAAATGCTCTCCATTTAACTCAACCGTATTAATGCCGATATGAATCAGCAGTTCTGCCCCATTGTCCAGTACCAGCCCGAGTGCGTGCAGGGTCGGGTACAGCACGGCCAGCGTCCCGTCTGCCGGAGCCCGGACTTCCCCCCTGGAAGGAATTACGGCAATGCCCTTTCCAAGAGCTTCCGAAGCGAATACCTCATCCGCGGTTTCCTTTAAAGCAACTGCCCTTCCTTCTGCAGGAGAGCCAATGACGATATCTGCATTTTCCTTTGTCACCTTTACACCATCTGCATCCTGCCCGGACACAGCTGCTGCCCGGGCCTTCGGGACCGCTTCTTCAAAGCCGGCCAGATAAGTGAGCACTGCACCGCCTGCAAAAGCGGTCACTATGCCGATTAAATATGACAAAAACCTGGAAAAGCTGGTGCCTTCCCCATAATAGGACATGATCGTCAGAATACCGTTGTTGGCAAAGCCTGTATTGACCGCATTTCCAATACCCATAACCGCACCGCCCATCGCGCCTGCAATGACCGCACAGACCATAGGCTTTTTCAGGCGCAGGTTGCAGCCGTAAATCGCCGGTTCTGTAATGCCGACCAGAAACGCAGACAGCGACGCTGCTCCGGCCACCTGCCTGGTTTCCGCACTCTTTGTCTTTAACGCAACGCCAAGGGCCGCGCCAGCCTGTGCAAAGTTTGCAGCGCCGGCAAAGCACATCAGCGTATTGGTTCCTGAAATCGCCACATCGTTAAGGCCGATTGGCAGCAGCGCACGGTGCGCTCCGAAAATCACACACACGCCCCAAAGGCCGCCTGCAATAATGCCGCCCAAAAGCGGGCTGAATGAATACAGCATCTGGTACAGCCACTGAATCACATAACCCACATAAATTCCAACCGGGCCGACCGCCACCAGCATAACCGGAAGCATAATAATCAGGCACAGGCCGGGAACCAGAATAATCTGCAAAATCTCTGGAATTATTTTCTGTAAAAAACGTTCCAGCACAGCCAGAACCAGTACCGTCAGAATAATCGGGATAACCGATTCCGTATAGCTGAATACCTTCGTGGCTTCCCCGATTGTAAATGCCTTTTTAATGACGGGCAGCCCGAAAATCTCAGACGGCACTGCCACATCCTGCACGAGTGCATCCACAGCCGGATGGCATAAAAAACCGCCCAGCACCATTGCGATAACCTGATTGCATTTGAGCGCCTTCGCAGCCGTAAAGGCCAGAAATACCGGCATAAAATAGAAAATAATATTGCTGGCTGTATTCAGCAGCAGATATGTGCTGGTCGCCGTAAACGCTTCAAACGCAGGCAGCCTTGAGCAGGCGGCCAGCAGTCCCTTGATAAGCCCGGCCGCTGCAATGGCCGGAACAATCGGGGTGAAAATTTCTGAAATCTTCTGCAAAACCAGATTAAAACCGCCTTTATTTTCTCCGCCCGCAGCGTCATCCAGATTTCCGATTAACGCAAGCACCTCGTCATAAATCTTTGTCACCTTTGCGCCGCAGACCACCTGAAACTGTCCGCCTGCAACGACTACGGAAATCACGCCTTCCAGATGCTCCACCACTTCCTTATCTGCCCTGCTGTCATCCTTTAAGACAAACCGCAGCCGGGTAAAGCAGTGCGTGACAGAGCTGACATTTTCTTTTCCGCCCACATGTTCCAGTATATCCCTGGCAATCCTGCTGTAATCCATAGACTGTCTCTCCTTTTCCCTTTTCTTTTTCTTTCAAACATGATACGCCCGTAAGGCTGTCCGGACAGCTCCCAAGCGTGACTGGCCAGCTGCGTCCAGCTGTCTTTTGCAAATAAAAAAGACCAAATTAAAACGTGAAGAAACATCTTTCGTTCCCCCTGTCTTAATCTGATCTTGCCTGCTTTACCAGTAACACGTCGTCATAGATATATAATTTTGGACAGCTATACTTTAGCATATCTGACCCATATCTTCAATACCCTTTTTTCTTTTTGCATGCATTTCGTTAATTCTGCTTAAAACAAAGGCTGTTTTTTATGCATATCTTCCAAAACACAGCCTTTGTCCTGTCTGTGACATATCTAATCTGCCTTTATCCGCTCAATCAGTGCCGTCCGGTTCTGTTCCCGCAGGCACAGGCTGGCAAGGACTGCCGGAATCACCAGCATGGCCGCTGTATAAAAGACTGCTGCCAGAAGCGGAAACTCATACCGCAGGTACCTGGCTGACTGTTTCATATACCAGATAAATCCATACCCGGCAAGCGTGCCCGCCGTAAAGGTAATCACAAGGTTTGGCAGCGCAAGGAAGATGCTTTCCCAAAGCAGCATGCTGCGTATCTGCCGCTGCTGCATGCCGACGGATTCTAACATCGACAGCTCCCGTTTTCTGGAAACAAAGCTGCTGATTACGGTATTGGCCAGATTGAACATGCCAAACAAAATTACAAGGATGGATATCCCATAAATCTGAAGCTGGTATTCCTGAATCAGCCCCGCATCCTCCAGCAGCTGTTCCCGCAGCGTTAGCAGGGATAAATCGGAATATTCTCCCAGCAGGCTCCGTATCTTTTGTTCCGCCTGCATGCCATCTGCTTCGTAATCTTCCACAGATACCGTAAAAGACTGTGCCGTATTCATTGTTTTCCAAAGCTTTTCCATCGTCACATCCGCCATGATATAATTCGGGCGGTCTGTTTCCTCATGGACAGTCGCGTCTGTTACGGCTGCGATTTCCAGCTGCGTTTCATGCTCTGTCCCGTCAAAATACCGTAAGGTAATGCACTCTCCCGGCCGGAACGACACGCCGTTGATTTTTTCCTCAAATTCACGGTCTATAATCAGGATTGCGTCGTTTTGTGCCATATAATCATAGCTCAGGTTCCCTTCCGCCTCGATTTCCAGATATTCCGCATCTTCTTTCGCAAGCGGATAAAAGGGCTGGTTAAACGTGCTTCCCTGATATTCAATCACTCCGGTTGCCGTACGTTCTTCCTTCACATCCCTGACCTGCGGTATCTGGCGCAGGGCTTCCTTCAGCTCTGCATTTAAATGCCCTTCCAGCTGCATATCCGTAATTCCGTATGTTTTCGGCGAATCGTGGCTGTACTGGTAGCTGATGTAAAATTCCGCATCCTGAAAATACCCCTGCCTGGAAAAGGCTTCCTTATCCCACGAAGCATTCCACGAAGCCGCTGTCATAAACAGAATTCCGCCCAGTGCAAGCGAAGCCGTTACAAGCTTCCATCTGCGTGTACTCCTGCGCTGTTCTGCCCGGGCCAGCACATAAGGCGAAAGACGCCTGCGCTTCCTATGGAACGTCCGCTGCGATTCATCACTTCCAGTGCTTTTTGCCGCTTCCACCGGTGAAAATCCAGCTGCAATCAAAGCAGGCTTTTGCACCGCCAGCTGCACAATGACACATCCGGCTGTGCCGGCAGCCAGGCAGGTTACGGCGTAATGCAAAAGGCTCCAGCCGTCCGGCAGCAGGACATAAGCCAGCACGCCGCCGGCTGCCAGCGCACAGGGAATGGACACGGCACAAAGCAGGAGTCCTTCGCGGCGTATCATTTTTTTCACCTGCTTTTCCGTCATTCCAATCGTCTGAAACTGCCCAATCTGGCGTACCCTGGAAACCACGGAAAAATAAAAGACACTGGAAATCACAATGCCGCCGGCCAGAAACAGCAGGGCCGATACAAAAATAATCGTAAGGATTCCCGCATTCCCGCCCTGCAGCGACAGCTCAAACCTGCCATTGACGTTCACATCCTGCCTGCGCACGCCATAATCCGCCGCTATCTGGTAAGCCATGGCCGAAAATTCCGAAGCAGCCATATGCTTTGCATCCCGCACGCGCACAAGCGCTTCGAGCGGCACATTTTTCATAACCGGATGATTCCGCGCAAATTCCAGGGACGTATAAATATGCGAAACGCCTGCAGACTGGCTGTCAGTAAATGCGCATACCTCAAATTCCTCTGACGCCGTTCCAAGCTGCAGCCTTATTTTTGTTCCAAGCACCGCTTCCTGATGCATGGCTGCAAGAAACGCCTTGTCCACGGCTATTTCGTGATATTCCTTCGGTGTCCTGCCTTCTGTGATTTCATACGTTTTGATGATTTCCGGCTCATCATCCCTGCCAAAAAATACAAGCCGGTATTCCCTGCCGTCTGTCTGGAATTTCTCTCCGCAGTATTTATAAAGAACAAACGCTTCCATTCTGTCATCGGACGCCATATCCGCTGCCTGCGCTTCGGTTACATTCATATAGAGCACCTGCTGCATCTGGTCAAGGATTCTGCGTTCTGCATGCTGATATCCGGTCACGTACAAAGAGATGACTGTCGTCAGCACCACCGCCAGAAAAACAGACAGCGCGCTAAAAAAGCTGGACAGCTTTCTGGATAGCAGGTTGTTTCGCGCAATCCGGTAAATAATCCGGCTGTTATTATTTTTATCAAGCCCCATCCTTACCACCTGCTTTCTGCAATTTTTCCGTCCTCGATACGAATCGAACGGTCTGCCATCTGTGCGATTTCTTCATCGTGCGTAATCATGACAATGGTCTGGTGAAACTGGCGGCTTGTATTCTGCAGCAGCCCGATTACTTCCTGGCTCGTATGGCTGTCTAAATTTCCGGTCGGCTCATCAGCCAGGATGATTGCCGGCTTTGCCGCCAATGCCCTTGCAATGGCAGCCCGCTGCTGCTGTCCCCCGGAAAGCCCGCCCGGCCTGCGGTTCAGTTTGTCTTCCAGGCCGAGCGTGCGGATAACCGACTCTGTAAACAGCTTATCTGCCCTTCGCCCGTCCAGTTCTACCGGAAGCACGATGTTATCATAAATGCTCAGGTTCGGAATCAGGTTGTAATTTTGAAAAATAAACCCGATTTTTCTCCTGCGGAAAATAGCAAGCTCGTTTCTTCCCATGCCGCTTAATTCCTGACCGTCTACCACAACGCTTCCGCCTGTCGGAGTGTCCAGCCCGCCGAGCATATGCAGCAGCGTGCTTTTGCCCGAACCGGACGTGCCGACAATCGCCGTAAAGCTGCCCTGCTCCACGCTGAGCGTCACGCCATCCAGCGCTTTTACCAGTACGGGCTGCGTGCCATAATATTTGGTAACATTGACTGCGCGTAAAATATCCATTTCTGACCTCTCCTTTTTGATTCTTTCCTTTTAAACTTCCAGTCCGTTTTCTGATACAGTCCGCCTGAAAAAATTCGTTTCCCAGGCTGCTGTCTTTCTCCTGCCTGTATTCAGAATAATACATCCTGTTATCAATCCTGTTTCAAATTCAAAAGAAAAAGTATCAAAACCGATACATTCGGTTTAAAAGAAAGACCGAAAAGCAGCTGCCCTGTCCGGGTGCAGAATGCACGGTGATATACCCCTTCTGCATCGCGATAATATTTCTGGCAAGGTACAGGCCAAGCCCCAGCCCTTCTGTTTTGGACACGCTCTTTTCACGGTAAAACCGCTTGAAAATATCATTCACATGCGCCGCTTCAATGCCCTTTCCATTGTCCCTGATATGGACCGCCGTATACATTTCCCCCTGCCGGACGGATATACGGATATTTCCATATTCCGGCGTATATTTTACCGCGTTATCCAGGATATTTTCAATGGCTTCCACCGTCCATTTCATATCGTGATAAGCCCGCACAGCAGAATCGCATTCCGCTGAAATATCGATTTTTTTCCGCCCTGCTTTCTGCATCACATTCGTTACCGCAGCGGCAATCGTTTCGATAATCCGATTCTCAGAGCATTCCAGCTTTATCATATCGGATTCCAGCCTGGAAGATTTTAACAGTGCATCCAGCAGAAATTCCAGCCTGTCCAGCTGCTGGCGGATAATCGTTAAAAACTGCTCGGACTGCTCCTGCCATCCGGCATCCTCCTCATCCGGGAGCATCTCGCAGTACATTTTAATATTCGAAACCGGCGTTTTAATCTGGTGGGTAATTTCCGAAATCATTTCCTGCAGTTCCTTTTTTTCCTTCCTGCTTTCTGCCAGCTGGAAGGTCATGGCGTGCTCCATTTTTTCCAGTTCCATCACAAGCTTCGATGACAGCAGCTCCCGGTTGTGCAGCTTTTTCTGGGAAACACCGTGAAGCACCTGCTCTGCATGCCGGCAGATATCATCCGCAAACCGGACAAAGCGCATGCGGAAATACCAGTAGCTGCACGCATTTAAAATGCCAAAGGACAGCGTCAGTACAAGCAGCGCTGCCCGAAGCACCGCACCGCCTGCCATTGTAACAATTAAAAAACTGCTGATAAAAACCAGCAGAATCTCAGAAAAAATCAAACTATATTTTATCACTTTCATTTCTGTCCTCCTGTCCACTGATATCCCAGTCCGTATACAGTCCTGATATACTCATATTCCCCGTCTGCAATCTTGCTGCGCAGTCGGCTGATATTTAAAGACAGCGCATGTTCACTGACATAGTTTTCTTTCCGGTCCCAGATTTTTTCAAGCAGCACATCCTTTGTTAAAATCTGCCCGCGGCTGCGGCACAGGGTTTCCAGTATTTCAAACTCGGTTGGCGTCAGCGCAACGGTGCCGCCCCTGCTTTTGACCAGGCGGTTTTCAAAATCGATAACCAGATTGCCGCAGGCATACGGCTGCGGCTTCTGCGTGCCGCCGCACCGCCTTAACACAGCCTGGATTTTTTCCATCAGTACCCGGATGCTGAACGGCTTTGTAATATAATCATCCGCCCCTGTGCGGAGCCCCTGTATCATTTCTTCTTCCAGATTGTGTGCGGTCAGAAAAAGAAACGGGATATTCTGGTGCGCCACCGTTTCTTTTGCAAAATCAAAACCGCTTCCATCCGGAAGGTTAATGTCCAGCAGAATCAAATCAAACGTTTCCTGTTTCATCAGTTTTTTCGCTTCCTCTATGCTTCCTGCCGAAAAGGGAAGCATATCCCGTTTCTGCAGGTTATAGCACAGCCCCGCATTTAATATTTCATCATCCTCTATGACTAAAATCTGTTTCTGCATTCCGCCGCCTTCCCTGCTGCATAGCCGGCAGTATCTGTATACTGCCCTTTTTTTATTCTCCGAGTATCTTTGCTATCTCGGCCAGCATTTTATCCTTAACGGCCGGTTTCAGGAAATACCCGGCCGGCTTTAAGGTCAGCACCGCTTCAATATTTGCCCTGTCATTGACCGCTGTCAGGAAAATGACCGGGATGTCTTTCATATCTTCGTCTGCGCGTATCATTTCCAGTGTCATTTTTCCGTCACAGACCGGCATTTCATAATCCAGCAGAATCAAATCCGGCCGTTTCTTCCCGATGGAAGTCATTGCCTGCGCACCGGATATCGCAAGAGCCACATCATACGTTTCCTCCAGCATGGCCTTCATGGTGCGCAGCGCGGTTCCGTTATCATCCACGACCAGAATCCGCTTTTTTGCTGCCTGTTCTTCCTGCTCCTGCCTGGATTCTTTTTCCAGCTCATCCTGATTCATGCCAAGCCGGCGCAGGACTGCTTCCAGAATAACGGAATGCTCCACCGGACGTATCAGGTTTTCGAACTGGCCCCCTTCGTAATATTTAAAAAAGCTGCTGCTTTCTTCCTTCGTGCCAATGGTCAGTACCGGGATGTGCTCATATTTGTCACTCAGCATAAAAAATATGGACGTATCGATATCATAGGCGCCAATCAGGCTGATGATTACCAGGTCCGGGTTTACGATTTTTAACATGCCTTCCAATACCTTTGCATTTTCCGAGCAGAGCTGCACATGGAAATACTGGGACAGAAATTTGTTTGTCTCATTGACGACATTGTTCAGCTTTCCAATTAATAATATTTTTTTCATTTCTTCCTCCTCCGATTTTTGTAACATGTTCCCCTTGCGCCTGTACCCGGCTGTCTTTAACTGCTGCTTCCAAGCTGCGCGATTAAGCTGTCTGCCAGGCGTCCCGTTTCTTCTTCATTTAATCCGGTCACTGCCTGTGCCAGCTGCTGCATGCTGTCTTGTGCTTCATCCGGGTATTCATATTCCTGCAGCTTTCGGATAATCCCGTCTGCCTGGTCGATATCCATCTCCTGCATGCTGGTACGCAGCATTTCCAAAAGAGCCAGAATCACGGAACTATCCGTGATTTCTTTTTTTGCTTCCATGCCCAGCCCAAAAACACCCTTGAGCTTGTGCCGGTAACTGCGCCATTCTTCCAAAAATGCCGGTGTCACGGATGTTACAATATCCAGCCGATTGTCCCTTGCCGCATATTCCAGTATTTTTGCCACACCGGACAGCGGCAGGATTCCGGCTGTCGCGGCAAGGCCTTTCATGGCATGCACCTGAATCCGGTACTGTTCCAGATACTCCGGCTGTCCTGCCTGTTCAAAATACTGTTCCAGCAGCCTTGCGGCAGAATCAATCTGCGCATAAAACTCTTTTATCGTAAATTCCAGCAGTTCCATATCCGGCATATGCATCCATGCATACGCCCAGTCCAGCCCGTCCACCTGCGGCAGCTTTTCCAGCTCCGCGTGCTGCGCGCCCGTTTCCTCCGATGGCAGTGCGCCCGCCTTTTGTTCCCTGTCCGCGCCATCCCGTTCCAGCAGCAGGTGCTGCGGCAGCATTTTGTAAATCATCTGCTCCAGCTTTGCCGGCACGACCGGCTTGGACAAAAAACCGTCAAAGCCTTCGGATAAGTATTTTTCCTTCGCGCCCGAGACGGCATTCGCTGTCAGAATAACGACCGGGGTATTGCGGCACGGGTAATCGGTCATCTGTTTCATATGGTGCAGCGTTTCGATGCCGTCCATTTCCGGCATCATATGGTCCATAAAAATCAGGTCATAGTGGTTTTCCTGCACCAGCTCGAGACACTGCGCGCCGCCCCCTGCATCTGTCACCTGCACCTGCGTCTGTTTCAGCAGGCTGCGCAGCACCTTCCGGTTGACCGCATTGTCATCGACCACCAGTATCTGCGCATCCGGGGCAAGAAAGCCTGCGCGGTACCGGTAATCTGCGCTCATTTTCCGCACCCTGGATTCAAAATCCCCAACCGGCGCAGCATCGGCAACTTTTTGTTCCAGCTCGAAATAAAACCGGGAGCCTTTTCCATATACGCTTTCCACCTGAATCCTGCTGCCCATCAGCTCCAGAAGCTGGATGGTAATGCTCATGCCAAGCCCGGTGCCTTCAATGCTCCGGTTGCGGTCTTCTTCAATCCGTTCAAACTCTGCCGAAAGCTTAGGCAGGTCTTCTTCCTTTATGCCGATGCCTGTGTCTTCCACTTCAAACCAGAGCCGCGCCCGGCTGCTGTCTGCCGCAATGGCTTTTACCCGCAGCCATACCGTTCCTTCCTGCGTATATTTGACTGCATTTGTCAGGATATTCGTCAGCACCTGGCGGATGCGCACATCATCCCCATACAGCCTGGAAGGAATTTCGCTGGAAATCTCTGCCTTTAACCGGATATTTTTATCCTTTGCCCGCTGCGAAGCCATATTGACCAGGTCGTGAATCATGCTGCTGAAATCATATTCTGCCGGAACGATTTCCATTTTGCCGGATTCAATCTTGGAAAAGTCCAAAATATCATTAATCAGCGACAGCAGCGTCTGCCCGGCCGTATAAATATCCATGGCATATTCCTGTATCTGCGGTTCTTTCGATTCCCGCAGAATCATCTCATCCATGCCAAGCACAGCATTTATCGGCGTGCGGATTTCATGGGACATATGTGCCAGGAATTTTCCCTTTGCCTCATTTGCGGCCTGTGCCTCGTGCCTTGCTGCATCTGCATCCTGCTTCGCCTGTGCCAGCTGGATATTCTGCAGCTCTGCGGCCTTTACCCGTTCTTCCGCACTGTCCCGGTATTCCTTGGAAATCTGGAAGGTATGCATAACGGCCATGATAACCGCAAACACAGCCATGCTGTACTGTCCTGCCACATTTGCCTGCTTATGTTCAAATACCGTATTCAGAATGACATTTGCGGCCCCGCCTGATAGCAGTATCAGAATAGCTGCCACAGACAGCACCGTCTGATAACTCCTGTTGCGGTAATCATACTGTATCAGGCTCGCAATGGCCGCCGCACAGGCAAGGCAAACCGCAGCTGCGGATATGCTTACCATATGTTCCATATCCTGAATCCCGGTTACCTGCAAAAGCAGCTGTATAACCGCATTACACATCACAATCCCCATCAGTATGGAAAAGCGGCGCGGATATATCGCATGCAGGCTGCGTTCAAAATAAAGCGTTAAAAACAGGGGGAACAGCAGCACGAGATACTCCTGCATCTCATATGCTTCCTGCACATTATAAAAGATATTCAGCGTGTCTGTCCCGATAAAGCAGTATAACCCGGCGCAGACTCCCGCCATCCCCAGATACAGCTCACCCCGCGGCGGCTGGCCCGTATACCGCCGGATAGCTGCCAGCACAAACAGGACAATCGCCATAATCAGAATCAGAAGACAGCAGCCAATATCCGTAATGCTGCTTCCCACTACTCCGATAACAACCCTGTCGCGGGATTCGATTTTTACCTCACCCAGCACAGCTGCCGCATCCGGATAAGGCGAAACCATTTCAATCCAGATGCGTCCTTCTTCCATTATATTTGGAATGTCCACATAGTTTTTGTTATGGTCAGATTCATCTTCTTCCAGATGCCGGTGTTCATAAATAACCTCGTCATCCAGAACTACCCGCACGGCCGCATCGGAACAGTCAAAATCCATCGTCAGCCCCGCATAATTTCCCACCATGGTGTTGTAAAATACTACCGTGTCAAACGCACCGCTCGTACCCGCATAGGGAAGCCCTGTCTTCCGGCTTTTTCCAGCCTTTTGTGCATCTGCAAAAAGAGCTTTTATTTTTTCATGGCTTTCCAGCTCCGGCCCGGACGTTTGTGCTGCATCCAGCACCGCCACTTCCCAGTCCTCGTTAAATAAATATTCAATCTGGTCAGGCAGCAGCGCGATTTCTTCATCCGCCTGGTAGCGGAACAGTGCAATCACCATAAATACCACAATTAAGCTGACCGTAATTCCTGCGAGCCTGCGTAAGTTTTTCATATGTTTTCCATCCCGTCCCTTTTCTTCCTGTACCTGTTTTTTACATCTTAGCACATCCAGACCCATTCCTCAACCATGGAATCCATGAAAACTGCGGACAATCTGGAAATTGGAAAGCAGCTGTGATAAAATCGAAAGCAGATATTTGTGGATCTGCGAACCCGCAGCTTGGGATGGGCGACGAAGCAGAAAAAATTTTCATTAACCCGCACAGCACACGGGAAGGCCTGGACGGTGAATTTGCCCAGTTTCTGGACTACCTGAAAGGAGGGAAAGCACAGATGGGGCTTACAGCAGAAATCGAGAAAGCCGTGGAAAAGGCAAGGCTTCATAAAGAATGGGAGGTGGAGTATATGACATGGCAGGCATTTGAAATGGATGCAAAACGGGAAGGACGTGCGGAAGGTCGCGCAGAAGGAATTATCAGTATCGGGCGCCGTCACGGGTTTGATGATAATACCATTATCGAAGATATGATGTCTGAAACAGGATGCAGCCGCGCAGAAGCTCAAAAGCTGCTGGAAAACTACGGCAGAGAGCCGGAAGCTGTAGAAGCATAAAAAAACGCCTGCAGGTGTACGAAAATCCATGGTACACCTGCAGGCGTTTTTATTATTTCTTCTTCCGATAAACTTTGTGCATCCACTCCTCAAACATCAGCAGATACCAGATATAAACCGCTCCCCTTCCGTCTTTCAAAAAGCCGTCCCAAAGCTTCCTGACTGCTGCGGAATCAAGAATTCCTTCCTTTCGGATTCTGCTTTCGGCAAGCATATCGCCCGCCCATTCCTGCAGCCTGCCGTTTCGAATCCAGTCTGCCACTGGTATGGAAAATCCCTTTTTCGGACGTTCCATCATCGACTGCGGCACATACCGGTACAGCACATTCCGCAGGACTTTTTTCGTCTGATTCCCGTCCGCCTTATAGCTTTGCGGCAGCGTCCATGCAAACTCCACGATATCCTTATCCAGCAGGGGCACCCTTGTTTCCAGGGAAACTGCCATCGCAGCCCGGTCTACCTTTGCCAGTATATCGTCCGGAAGGTACATGAGCATATCCATCAGCATTACATTCTTAACCGGATCTTCCGTTAAATATCCGGACGGATATTCTGTAAACTTATATGGCGGAAGGTTTTCTTCTGGAGACAGCAGGCTGATATCCGCAGATGCATCGATATGATTTGCATAAATGCTTTCGATGCTTTTCCTTCCCAGATAATTTTTCAGCAGATTCAGGCGGATATGATCTGCGTTTCTTATTTTTCCAAGACCGAGTGCCGTCACATGCCGGAGCGGATAGGGCACATATTTAATCATATTCCATATCCTTTGTACAGACGAATAGCTGCCATATCCGCAAAACAGCTCGTCCCCGCCATCCCCGCTCAATGAGACTGTCACCGACTGCTTCGCCAGCCTGCTGACAAGATACATCGGAAGCTGTGATGAGTCTGCAAACGGTTCGCTGTAAATATGCGCCATTTTCGGAATCACATCCATCACATCTTTTGCTGTTACATAAAGCTCTGTATGGTCTGTTCCCAGATACCGCGCTGTTTCTTTTGCATAGGCTGCTTCGTTGTAGGCATGTTCTTCAAACCCAATGGAAAACGTTTTTACCCTGCCGCGGGCAAGGCTCTGCATAACAGCCGTAACCGTGGTGCTGTCAATGCCCCCTGACAGAAAAGCTCCAACCGGGACATCCGCCTGCATCTGCAGCTGTATGGATTTTTTCAGCAGCCCTTCCAGATGGTCAGCTGCTTCTTTCTCACTCCCGGCAAACAGATTTTTCTCCCCATGCCTGGCACAGCGCATGACATTCCAGTATTTCTGTATTCTGGGCCTGTCATATGGCGCAGGCAGCTCCACAACGCTTCCGGCTTCTGCTTTATAAATATTTTTATAGATGGTATACGGTGCCGGAATATACCCATGCCGCAGATAAACAGCCAGTGCATCCCGGCTGATTTCCAGGCTGTTTTCAGCAATTTCCGCAATACAGCCAATATCGGACGCAAATACAAAGCCGCTGTCCAGAAAACCATAATACAGCGGCTTTTCCCCCATCCGGTCACGGCACAGGCACAGCTTTTTTGTTCTGCGGTCAAATACAGCTGCCGCAAACATTCCAGTGCTTGCTTTTAACGCTTCTTTCAGTCCGTAAGCTGCCACATACTCTATCAGGACCTCCGTATCGGAATGCCCGCGGAATAAAAGCTGCCTTCCATCCATGACAAGCTTTTTGCGCAGGCTTTCATAATTATATATTTCGCCATTCCATACCATTACGTATCTGCCATCCTGAGACTGTACCGGCTGCTTTCCGGCTTCGGACAAATCCAGAATGGAAAGCCGCACATGCCCAAGCACAATGCTATGGTCTTCACTGCACCAGTAATCCTGCATATCAGGCCCCCTGTGCAGCATGCGCTGGTTCATCCGGGAAATATCCTGTTTCCATGATGCCTGCCTGTTAAAAAATCCTGCTATTCCACACATTTTTCATCACCCTGCCTGCTATTCCAAAAGCTCCTGAAACAGCGCTTCCCATTTATCAATAATTTTCCCGCACGCATACTCTGTTATCACAGATTCCCTGGCTCTTACACCGACAGCCGCCCGTTCAGACGGCTTCATGCTGACGGCTTTTTGAATCAGCCTGGCCAGTGACTCTGCATCGCCTGCTTTTACGAGATAGCCATTTACGCCATTTTGAATCAAATCCGAAGGCCCGGTCGGGCAGTCTGTCGAAATACAAAGCATTCCCGCTCCCATGGCTTCGATTAATGCATTCGGCATCCCTTCATAGTGCGAGGTCATCAGAAATAAATCGTATTTTTTATATTCCGGAAGCATATCCGAAGCCCAGCCATGAAAGATAATTCTGTCTTCCAGGCCATAACGGGCAGCCAGTGCTTTCAGTCTGTCTTTCTCCTGCCCGATGCCATAAATATGCAGCCTGACATCTGTCCCAGACTTTTGAAGCATTTTCACAGCCCGGAAGGCCATTGGATAATTTTTCTCTTTTTCCAGCCTTCCGGCCATTACCAGATTCCGGCACATGCCATAATCAGGATGCATATCCGCCTGCCTGATTTTCTCACTGAGCGGATTGCCAATGACCACTACATGCTTCCATTTTTCTGCCAGTGTATACATTCTCTGTCCCTCACACTGCAAAACAACTGCATCAGCTGAACGAAACCACTGGTCATTTAAAAATGTTCTGACCCTGTCCAGCTTTGCATTCCTTTTGCCCGGAGATGTCCGAAGGGATGCTGCCCGTTTCAGCTTCATTCCGAAAGAAGCTATATACAGCGCATATCCTGCCTGTATAAATCCAGCTGCCGCATCCGGTGAAATTTCTTTCAGGTATTTCCGAAATCTCCGCACCCTTCCAGTAAACGGGATTTTTTCATAATCCTCATAAGAATTACACATATACTGTATCTTTACACGTTCATCCACTGCATAGTCCGCAGGGCTTTTCGCAAAAACATACAGATAAACCTCATGGCCCTTATCGGCCAGCCCGCCTGCAATAATCGATACCGCACGCTCTGCTCCTCCATTTGTAAGCCGTCCGATAGCAAAGCAAATTTTCATTCGATAAGTTTTTGATTTTACATCTTTTTTCATTTCGTCTTTTCCATGTACTTCCTGCTGTTTTTCCCAAAGCATCCTGCCAGAGCTGGTTACTGCTTTTTTTCATAAACCTCCAGGTATTTCTTTCCTGGAAACGGGCCAAGTCTTTCCATGCGCTGATAGCCTGCAGGAAGAATATGATTCCAGTTTAGATGATACTGTCCGTCCTTGCGCGGAAATACATCCACAATTACACACCGGATATCATTTTCAGACAATTGTTTATGATAAATCTCTTTCCAGTATGTCTCCGGTTTCCCGTGCGTAAAATTCAGTGTAACCAGATAGTCTGCCTGAATGCTTCCAAGGCTGAATGTTTTATTAAAACGCCCTTGCCGGAATGTTATCTTTTTCGTCCGGTCCAGCCGCTTTGCTGCCCGGATAACCTGCACTTCAGCATCATATCCAATCCTGTCCTCTGCCCTGACATGTCTTAACAGCTCTCCCAGGCCGCATCCAATGTCAATAACACGGTGCGGAATACCCCCCCCCTTATTTATACAGCTTGCTGCTGCCTGAATATACTTTCTCAGTTCATACGGGCTGATATGCCATCTGTCAAACCGGTATTTTCTGCATAATAATTCATAATAAACTCTCTTTACAGACCCAGTCACTGTATTGCAAAATCCTGCTTCCTTCACTTTATTTATCAGCTTCACCATTGCCGCCTTCCTGCCGCTTTCCCTGAATTTGCGGAACAAAAAATATCCCTGCCCTGCCACATAATCAAATATCGTTTTTCCTGTACTGCAGGTAAAATCCAGTTCTTCAAATCCCAGAAAAGAGTTCCTGTTTGTTTGTATAAATTTTTCTAATTTTACAAAATCCTGTTCCTGCATGTTATTTGGATGATAACAGAAGGTACTGATTTGAAACGGAAGCCTCCGTGCCCTGCCTGACTGCTGGGGAACAAACCAGAAATCCCTGTATTTATAAATGCTGTTTGCCGCCGTATCACTGATAATACGGATAGCAGATTCCTGTTTCAGCGCTTCCAGCGTATTGTGGTCAAACGTATGCGAAGGTGCAAAAAATACAGAAGGTTCTATGCCATGCTGCCGGAAAACAGCAATTCCCTGCCGTATTTTTTTCTTCTGAACCTCTAATGGATGACCCGCAAATTCAGATTTGTTTTGTACTGGGTTTATCCCTCCGTCCGTGGAATCATATACATGCCGGTATCCATGCATGGCAATTGTCCAGCCTTTTTCCTCCCAGCTGCGGACCCTTTCCCAAAAGCATGCATCCTTTTCATAATGCGCCATTTCCGGATCCATGCAGCAAGGTATCACACCCGCCAGCGGCTTTACTGCATAAGCATCCAGCATCTGTTCTATTTGGTTCCATTTTGAAATGTCTCTCTTTTCGGCTGCATCGTCTAACCGGATAATATAACTGCACATACATTCACTCCTTTTTTAACAGCAGCTGCGAACATGGATTTTTCATCCAAATCCTGCAATGATTCCGCTCCCCCCTCTAACCATAAGCCCCGGCTCCAGCCTGTGATTCAATGAAAATGCCTCCTTCTTCAAAGAAACTGGTATTGCCAAGCTGGAACTGAATCAGGCAGCCGCCGAATTCTGCCAAGACAAACCTGTTTCCATAAACCGCCTTTACGACATTATGCAGGCCCGACCGGAATAACTGCAGGGCAGTTTCATTTTTTATTTCAGAGGCGGATATAACCTCAATCCTGGCATTATTTTTCCAGAAATAAGCATACTGCTTTTCCGAGCCGAATGCCCTAACTTTCCGAAGCAGCATTTCCGCAGAATCTTCTGGGCTGATGTGCCTATCAGCATCCTTTCTTGTATAATATACCGGCTCCTGCCCGTGCGGCTGCACTGCGCCCGGCCTGAAACGGCGTTCATACGCCTTCAGGAACACCCGCCCTTCAGCCCGGAAGCTTATCTGGTACAGCAGATCCAGGTCTACATCATCTGTCAGCGGAATCTCCATCTGCTCAATGACTGTCCCCGTGTCAATGCCGTCATCCATATAATGGCATGTGACGCCGTGCTTCCGGTCCAGGAGCAGCGCCCCGTTGACCGGATTCCTGCCTTTCAGGTCCGGAAGCAGGGACGGATGGATGTTTATAAACTTCCTGCCTCCAGATGACAGGCTGCCCACCGGAATGATATACGGGCACCCGTTCGATATGAAAATATCAAAATCCATGGACTGCAGGTCTTGGAAAAATTCCTTTTTACCTGGTAATAACGCATAACAGATATTCCTTTTTTCGAGTTCCTTCTGCAAAAAAGAATCCTTTTCCGCATATATTTTTACAATAGGAAGGGCCAGTTTTATCATTTCCTGCAGTACATAAAAGCGATTTCCCACAAACAAAAACTTTCTATTATCCATGTCAGATATCTCCTTTGGAACCTGCTCCCATAATTAAGAACATTACAATAAACATGATATCATGTTATACATCTTTTCCATTTCTTTATAACCATATCTCTGGTCTATAGGAAGCGGCAGAATATTCTGAGCCATATCATATTCAAGGCTTCCTTCCCCGCATCGTGTATATACTTCCGGCCATAAAACAGGAATGTAAATTCCTTGTTCTGACAATGCATTTCTTATATTTCTACCATTCCTGATATATAAAGGATACATAAACGCACCATCATAAGGTATTAATTTAAGGTAATTAATCTCCCAAAACCTTTCATGCAGATATTTAAAATTTTTCGTCCTCTTTATTTTTACTTCAATATAATCAACTGCCCTTAAAAGGTTTTTTGTCAGCTTAGACATCGCCATCAATGGTTCATTATCAAATCTGTCATTATTTTCCCTGTACTGTTCATAAAACTCTTTCGCAGTTTTTTCATATCGTCCCAGCAAAAAATTCATATAGCTGTAAGAAATGCTTTCTTTCAGATTTTCTTCCAATCTGCTTGATGAATAAAGGAAAGCTCCATCAGGAACGCCAAAATATTTCCGGCAGCTGTATATAGTATCAACTCCTTCTGTCGGACTTTGGAAATACGCATGTGTATTATCCAGAATCAGATTTTTATACATCTTTTTCAGTTCCTTTATCTCGCAGCTGCTAATCTGTCCATAATAATTTACAACATATACCCATTCCTTTTGCTGACTACTTTGAATAATTGGATGCAATTGATCATTCACAGAATAAAAGCGAATCCGGATTCCCTCTTTTCTACATACATTGATAACCGAATCACATATAAAACAGGGCAGCAGCATACGTTCAATTTTCCTGCTGCGTATCAGATAAGTCAGGCAGTGTCTGCCACAATTAAGTGCTTTCGCATCCTCATGAAGCATTTTTCCATGATAAGTGTCTAGTTCAATATAACCGCCAATTTCTTTCATTTATCCCCCTACTGCAATCACCGCTTTTTTACATGTTATAAAATGGCATCCCGACATCACAATGTAATAATCCTCATCCACTCTGCAGCATGTGCCATCACATCATCCAGTTCAGCCCTGTCGCGAAACCGCAGGAATATATCCCCCAGCGAACGGTCCGCTCCCGTAAACGGATGCACGGCATCCCCCTTCTTTGCGGACACATGCAGCGCTTCCACAAACCTGTTCCTTACTTCCGCATCAATTTCCAGCCCCTGGAAGATTCCCTGCTGTCCCGGCGCTGCATGGATAACCATCTCGCACCAGCATCCGTCAGGTTCATGTGACTGAAATAGAACCAGCGGCATTCCCAGGGAACCCCGCACCTCGTTTTCAATCAGCCGTGCTCCCATGCACAGCTGCTGGATTTCTGCTATCCGGCAGCCACCTCCCCTCGGCGATATTTCCATAAAATACGGAATTCCCCCGGCACCGACGCATGTTTCCACATTATAAATGCCCGTTCCCAGGTGCAGCAGTCCTGCCAGGCGCTGCATTTCCCGGCTTAAAAATTCCTGATGCTCCTGCCGCATCGTGGAAGGCCAGATAATCATGGATGGCACATAACTGTTTTCTGCCCCTGCATCAAACAGCTGGTCAGAATAAGACACAAACTGCATCTTTCCATCCACGCTGAATACATCCGCGCTCGAATGAAATCCCTCAAATTCCAGAAAATCCTCTACGATAAAAGAACTGCTGCGTGAATAGCGGACTGCCCTGGCTGCAGCTTCTTTCAGGGCATCAGGGCACTCTGCCTTTGACACACCCTTGCTTCCCGCAGAGTCTGACGGTTTTACAATAACCGGCCAGTTAAAATAACCCGTATCTTCATCTGGTATTTCTGTCCCAGAATATTTCTTTGCATTTGGCGTATTGAAATGATGTGTTTTCAGGAACTGCCGGAAACGCCCCTTATCCTGCAGAATGCATGCCGCTTCATAAGAGCACTGGAATGGAAGCCCCATTTTTTCCGCCACGTATGCCGCTGTCACGACTCCCGGGTCACAGGCAAATGACAGCACCCCGTCAATCCCCAGCTTCCACGCAGCAGCCAGCACAGCTTCCTTATCGGCAATGCTGATATTTTCATAGCCGTCCGAATACTTATGTGCCGCATTATCCGGCAGATAATCACAGGTTATGACTTTACAGCCAAGCTTCTGCGCTGTTTCAATAACCGGAACCGCATATCCAGAGCCGCCAAGCACCATCAGTTTCTTACTCATGCTGCAGCCCTCCCCGCAGGCAGGAATGCCAGCATAAAAAAACAGCCGCATATGCAGGTACTAAATCCCCCCCCCCGCGATTTTCAATTAACTGATAATTTCCAAGCATCTCGTTTATCTCCTTTGCAGAATGAAACATCATATCATCAATCACAGATAAATAACCATCCAGGACACATCCCGGCTTTCTGGCAGGGATATATCCGGTTTTTAAAAAATGCAGCCCGATACCCTGTTCCTGAAACACCGAAAAGTCATACAGCCCCATCCCGCCTATCGCATTATAATAATCCGAAGCTCCAAGCTTCCTGCAGATTGCAAGTATTTTTTCCTGTCCCCTCAGATTTTCATCCTTTTCTATTCTGCTCGACTGCAGCAGCTGTGTACGAATGCCCAGATACCTGCATGTCAGGCTGATGGAATGAAACAGAAATTCCGAAAGGCTGTCATTCTCATAACCATATGCCACTGCTTCTTCTGCCAGACGGTATGCCCGGGCAAAATAGGGTGCTTTCCGGTACGCCTGGGCTATCATGCGCAGCGGTTTTTCCAGCTCCTTCCCGTCCCTGCTAATACGGATTTCATCTATCCGCTTATTCTGGCTTGCCTTTAAAAGCGGCACGCGGATATACTCTGTCCTTCCGCTTACCAGAATACGGTTCCTGTGAATCCACCCTCTTTTCATAAAACTGACATCATCAAATACGACAAAAATATCTGCTGCATGAATCAGCTGCCAGTAGCCAATATACGGAAAAAAATATGGCTGCATAATTCCAGCTTTCACTCTCCCTGGCCTCCCTCTTTTTCTGCACTCTGCATCAGTCCCCTGACTGTCTGTTTATGCTGTGTTTCTTCCTGCAGAAAAATCTCATATGCATCATTCCATTCCTGGTACTGCTGTTCTCCGGCATGATTCTGCAGGTCATAATTCTTTGTTAAATAGCTTTCTAAAAATTCTGTATATTTTTCTGCTCCGAACAGGTTAACATGATAGCCGTTATAAAAATCTTCAGAAAAATCCAGGCCCATTTCTTCGTAATAATCATTCGTGTTTAAAAAATCATATCCATATGAATGCACCATGTCACTGACTGCAAGGTAAATTTCCTGTCCCGCCTGTGTAACCGTAAATGGTGCAACCACGAATAACGCCTCTATGCCTTCCTTTTTGCAGAACCCTAAAAGCTCTGTCAGGACAGATACCGTCCTCTCATCCAGCTTCGCAGGCTCACTGGCCTGAAAACCGGACGGCTTCTCTACAAATTCCCACCTGTCCAGCCATTCCCATCCCCTGCCAGGGCACCTTGCGTGGTTATCCAGATTTTCCCACGCCAGCGGGCTTGACAGGACAGATTTATTGGCATGGTACTTTATAATATCCAGATACAGGGAAAGCTTATCTGTATCTTCCGTGACATTCCTCTTTTTCAGGTACTGGTAAATATACTCCCACCTGTTCGGGGACAAAAAATCCATGCTGTCTGTCCCATTGCGCATGCCGGCTTCATAAACTGTATCGCCAATTGCTAAAAAATCCCGCATTTCAATCACAAACATTTCCGGCCTGTGGCTTTTTAATGCCTCCTTTAAGTAATAAAGCCTGCCATCTGCTTCCAGTGAATTCGTCGCGTAAGAATATGATGTAAATCCGCAGTCATGCCATGCTTTCAGCGGCTGCCAGTATACAAATGTGGAACTTCCGCCAATGTATATGACATCCAGGGGCCCTTCTTCATAAAGGCCCGTTATCCGCAGCCGGTCCTGGCTGGGATTTCGGAATAAATTGGTCACAGACAGGAATGCCTGAAAAAGAATGAACAGAAATACCATGCAGGATACCAGTCTGCGAATTCTGTTTTTCATCTCCTAAAACCCCCTGTATATAAATTCTGCCGCGCTGTACCCCGGGCCGTAAATCCCTTCTGCCAGCACAGATACAAACAGAAACAGCCATACAGCCCAGCGGAATGCAAAAAACTGCTTTCTTATCCAGATACGCGCCCCGCCAGAAACTTCTTTGAAAAATGCCGCCAGAAACAGCAGAAAGATTCCAATGACCAGAATATTCTGGTCTCTGTAAGAAAGCCCCATCTGCACAAAGCTCCCGTCAAAAAATATCCATGGATTAAATTCGGCAAATCCGTTTCTGACTGCCGAAAGCGTGCTGCTGATTCCGCCCAGCCTGAAAAACATATTCCCGAAAGATACCAGAAGAAATACCCGCAGGGACTGGAACAGGTGCCAGCCAAAATTGTCTGTACGGATTCCGGCCAGCTTCGTTAATCTGCAGAAAAAAGGTTCCAACACCTTTTCCAGCGTGATACACAGCCAGAACCACAGCCCCATGCCAAGAATATATTTCCAGGCACCGCCATGCCACAGCCCAATCAAAAGCCAGACACAGAGCATTCCCAGATAGGACGGCACCTGCCTGGATGCCTTTTTTCCGGCATGCTTTTTCAGCCATTTCGTCATCCTGTGCCAGACGCCTGTCCGCATCAGAGGATATAAAACATAATCCTTCAGCCAGGCCCCGAGCGTGATATGCCACCTCTGCCAGAATTCCTGCACGCTTCCTGAAAAAAACGGCGTGCGGAAATTTTCAGGAAGCCGGATTCCGTAGCATTCCGAAGCACCCAGAATAATATCCATGCACCCGGAAAAATCCGTATACAGCTGCAGCATAAACAAAAACGCTGCCGTCCAGATATAGAATCCCCTATATGCATCCTGGTTCCCATAAACAGCATCCACCAGAATCCTGGCTCTTTCTGAAACCACAAGCTTTTTAAATACGCCCCAGAGCATTCTCTGCAGGCCGCCGGCAACTGTATCATAGCTGTAAAAATACCCCCCCCCGAATAATTTTCCATGCAGCTGGCCGAACCGGGAAACCGGGCCGGAAGTCATATGCGGATAATATCCGATAAGCAGTGCCGTTTTGAATGGGTTCTTTTCCGCCTCTGCCAGCCCCCAGTATACGTCTGCCAGATACCCGATGCTTATCAGCGTATAGAAGCTGATTCCTATCGGGGCATTCAGGGACAGCGGTTCCAGCAGAGGGCCCCGTCCTGCAAGCCGCACCAGCAGGTTCCAGTTATATACAAAAAACGGACTGTATTTCAGCACTGCCAGTACTGCAATGTCCACAGACAGCCCCAGAACAAGAAAACGCCTGGCCGCCTTTGCGTTTCCTTCAGTCTTCGCCTTCCCTGTCCAGACAGCCGCATATGCCGTTGCTGCCGCATCTGCAAGAAAAAATATTCCCGTTTTCCAGCCTGATGACTGTACAAAAAAATAAATGCTGAACAGAAAAAGCGCCTGCCACTGGCATTTCTTCGGCACTGTATAATAAACGGCAAGCGAAACAGCAAAGGCACAGAAAAAATGAAAGGACGTGACTGACATATCCAGCTCTGCCTCCCTTATCTGCTATATTCTCGACAGCAGGATGTCTGCCATCTCTCCGACATTCTTCATGCTGACCACTTCGCCCATGTGGAATTTCACCCCGAACCTAGCTTCCACGGCCGCAACCAGGTTGATATGGGCCAGGCTGTCCCAGTCCTCAATATCATCCGCGGTTGTTTCATCCGTCACCGCAATGGATTCATCATCAAACACATCCTGAAATACCTCATTTAACCCTTTAAAAAGTTCTTCCCTTGTCATAACCTGTCCTCCTGAAAATTTTTTCTGATTTTCTCATGCCAGTTCCATTCCCCCGGTGACTGCAAGATTCTGTCCTGTCACTGCCCCGGCTGCATCTGACAATAAATACAATACAGCCGCGGCTGTTTCTTCCAGCCGTATATTGCGCTTCAGGGGGCTGCTTCTGGCATTCTGCTCCACCAGCATCTGCGGAAGCTGCGAAAGAAGCCTTGTCTCCATCATATCAGGGGAAACCGCATTTACTGTAATCCCTTTTCCTGCATATTCAGCTGCAAGGTTCCGCATCAGGCCGTAAAGCGCATACTTGGCCGTAATATACGGGCTCTGGTATTTCGGCGGTGTCCCAGCCAGATATGAGCTGAGAATAAATACAATCCTTCCATATTTTTTCTTCTGCATGACTGGCAGAAAATCCTGAAGGAGCAGCACAGCCGGACGCAGGGATATATCAATCCCGTCCCTGTATTCCTCCCATCTTCGCTTTGCAAACCGTTCTGCCGTTATTTTCGGCGATGGCAGGTGCAGCACATGATCCGGGCACAGGCCTGATTCCAGAATCCTGCCCGCCATATCCCGTATGCTGCCCTCATCGGTAAAATCCGCCTGGACCAGCCGCAGGCGGTTTTCCCATATTTCCTGCAGCTGTTCCAGCTGGTGCGCCGAACGGTTGTAATGTGCCCATATGCAGGAATACGGCTCTGTAATGCTTCGCAGCACCTCGCAGCCTGTTTCCGAGGAAGCTCCCGTAACCAGCAGTACTCTGTCAGCCATTTAACACCCCCGCTTTCATTTTTCCACGCAGCACCTTTTCCATCTTCTGATTCAGTATCTCTACCTTTATGACAGCCTGGCGGACGGATTCATGCAGTTCCTTTACCGTTCCCCTCACCGTAAGCACATCCCCTGCAAAAACCGGATGTGCCATTTCACACGTTATCCCATGAATCAGGCATCTTTTTCCCGGAAGGTACATGCCGCCAAGCGTTGAAAGATAAGAAGCTGTCAGCATTCCATATACGGCACAGTCCGGATAGCCCTGTGCCACTGCGTAGCTGGCATCCCGATGCAGCGGATTTGCATCGCCCGTAATTTCGAAAAACTTCTGGATGTTTTCCTCCTTAACAGTTACCGTAAACTCCTCGGTCATACCGATATGCAGATCTGTAAAATCATACGTGTTCATATGCCTGTATCAATCCTCCACTCTGATGCATCTGTTTCTTTCTGTATACGGGCTTTCCAGGTCCAGAACCCATACCGTGCCATCCCGGCTGGCAGCATCCCCAGAAATTTTTTGAAATCCCTGTGTTCCATAAAACTCTTTTACCATGCTATTTTTCGCAGTCGGATAATAATAGCCATAAATGTTCTTCACATTCCGCCTGCCGCACTCTTTCACAAGTGCATCCAGCATGGCATCCTCCATGCCGCGTTTCAAGACCCTGCAGCTCATCAGCCAGAGTTCGATATGGCAGCTGCCGCCATCCAGGTGCCCGATGACCACTGATACCACGCCATTATCCCCGAAACAGTCTTCCAGCCTTCCATAAAGCGTAAGATAATCTCCCGATTCGGACACCTGTCCTATCTGCTCCCTTGTATACCGTTTTGTCGTCAGGTTAAACTGGTTGCTCTTATTTGTCAGCTGGGCTATCCTTGCCAGATATACAGGCTCAAACGGACGGATGCAGGCTTTCATGCCAAGAGACAGAAGATAATCCCTGTAATCCGTAAAACTGTTCCGGCGTTCTGCCCGCTTCACATTCTCACGGTACATTTCACTGCGTTTTAAATCATCCGCAGAAAAAGCGGTCATCTCAAAATATCCGGCCCGGTCTATCGCCAGGACAGAATGCTCCGGCCTGTCCAGAAGCACTGCTGCTGCTCCCGGAACCTGCTGGCGGACAATTTCGCATTCCGCCGGATTATCATCCGCAAAAACAAATGACTCCGGCAGAAGTGACAGCTCATCCGCCATCTGTATTAAATTTGCACTTTTTGGCTCCCAGTCTGCCTTTATCTGCACAAAATCATCCGGCCCTAACACCATCTGCGGATGCTTCAGCCCGGCCATGGCATTTTCTTTCTCATTTTTAGACAGGACCGTTAACAGGACTCCCTGCTTTTTTAATTCCTTTAAATAAAACTGGAATTCCAGGTACGCCTGTCCAGGCGGTGTTTCCTGCCCCAGTTCCAGCCCTTCGGCTCCGTCATCCCCGACAACGCCGCCCCATAAGGTATTATCCAGGTCCAGGGCCAGCACCTTTTTGTTTTTTCCGAAAATGGATTTCACGATATTGGCTGCCTGGAATGCAAACACCGGAATGGCTTTCTGGCTCAGTGCATATTTGTACATATGCCAGTAAAACGGGTCAGACCATTCCTGCAGGCCAAAATCCGCAGATTCATAATTTATGTCATGAATATAAAAATCCGCATGGCCCTGTGCGTACTCATAAAATTTCTGGTTCAGCCTTGAAATAAAATTCGTCCTGCCATGCACCCGGCACGCATCCTGGTTGCCCAGCAGCCTGAAATACGGATATTCAAAATTATTCTGGATAACCGGGCAGTGGAAATCCTGTGCAATTTTTTCCCACATGGCTTCAAAATGCCCATACTGCTGCTCCAGCAGCTTTTCAATGCTGTCCGCGCTGTCTGTCAGCTCAGGGAACGCAGATATATTCCGGTTTGTGGTATGGATAAGCATCACGTCCGGCTGGAATGCCGCCAGCTTCTCATTGCCAAACATCACATCCTGCCAGTACTGCGCATATTCTGACTCATAAAACAATGGCTTTATGCCGTAATTTAATAAAAACAGCTCCATGATTTCCAGAATGTCGTGTGTCGTGGATCCTCCCAGGACTGCAATTTTCTTTTCTGTCAGAAACTCCTGTGCAAGCAGCTCCCTGCGCAGTGATTTTCTTTTGCGCATAATATATTTCCCGTCAAACGGGTATGCCAGCGCCTGATGATTCATAATTCCCTCCTTCTCATTTATTTCCTGCAGCCCAGTATCACTGCGCAAATCCGCTCCACTTCATCCAACCCCATCTGCGGATATAACGGCAGCGTCAGTATTCTCTTGCTCGCATGCAGTGCCTTTGGCGTATCTGCCGCATTGTATTTATCATGGTAGCAGTCAAACGTGCTTGTCAGCGGGTAAAAATATTTCCTTGGATAAATGCCCTGCTCCTGCAGCCTTACCGCAACCTCATTCCGGCTGCTCCCAAACGCCTTCTCATGAAAAACGGCCGGAAAATACATATAATTGGAATCTGTCTGTTCATCCACTGCATTCAGCTGGATGCCATCCACGCCGCCAAGGCATTCCCGGTAACGCTGCGCCAGCCGTTTTCTAGCCGCAACAGACTGCGTAAAATGCCTCAGGTTACATATTCCCATGGCAGCACAGAATTCATTCATTTTCGCATTTGCCCCGACCCCGTCTACCGTTTCCTCGTCCTTAATGCCAAAATTTTTCAGCCGTTCCAGGCGTTTTCCAAAATCCGGGTCACGGTAGCAGGCTGCCCCGCCTTCAATCGTATGAAACACCTTTGTCGCATGAAAGCTGTAACAGGAAACGTCTCCAAACCCGCTGATTCCCCTGCCCTGATACCGCTCGCCAAATGCATGCGCCGCATCGTAAATTACTTTCAGCCCGTATTTGTCCGCAACCTGCTGTATTTTTTCCACATCACAGATATTTCCATATACGTGCACCGGAAGAATGGCTGCTGTTTCATCCGTAACCAGCTCCTCGATTTTTTCCGCATCCATCGTAAAATTATCACTGCGGATGTCGCAGAATACCGGGCGCAGGCGGTTCCTTACAATAGCATGCGTCGTACTGGCAAACGTAAAGGGAGTGGTAATCACCTCTCCCTTTAATCCAAGCGCCTGGATAGACAACTCCAGCGCCATATGCCCGTTTGTCAGCAGCTCCACATGCCCTGCTTCCAGAAACGCTTCCAGCTGCTCCTGCAGCTGCCGGTGCTTTCTGCCCATGTTCGTCAGCCAGTGCGACTCCCACAGCTCTCTTATCTCTGCCGTATATTCTTCCAGCGGTGGCAGCACGGATTTTGTTACAAAAATCTGCTGCTTATCCATTTCCTGTATCTCCTTCACCTAAAATAATTTCATCCATGCACTGCTGCACACACAGGCATGATTATCTGCCAGTCAGTTTTGATGCAAATGCAGCCGAGAGCCTGTCCAGCTTTTTAGCAAAAGCCTCTGCCATATATACGGCAGCTTTTATGTTTGTTCTCTTATTTCCGGTTTTTAATACAATCTGCAAACGTCTGTTTGTATATCCCTTCTGCCTTTTCAGCCATTTTACAAAAAAATCTGCCTTGCACGCAGCAATCTTTTCCTCATAATCCCGTTCATTTTTCAAATATGGCACCAGCCTTGCATACTGCAGGATTGTCTTCATCATGGACAAAGCCCTGTCCCGGCTGGCGATTGACGCTGCATTATCCCCGTCTGAACGGACGACATACCGCCAGGCTGAAAGCTCATCTGGCAGGATAAAAAAATCCCCGCGGTTTAATAAAAGCGTCAGCACTGTCAAATCCCCGACCAGGTCATGCGCCTTATAAAAAACAGAATAATCCCCGCCATCCTGATATATGTTCCGGTACATGACAGATGCTGTCTGAAACACAAATCCCTTTTTCAGAAAATCATCCCAGGTAAATACACGGTCCAGCTGGTCTTTGGGAATGCAGCTTTTTTCCAGCAGATTTCCTTCCCCGTCAATTTTGGAAAAATTACCAGCCGTCCCGATATAATTACGATTCGTTTCCAAAAAATCAGCCTGTTTCTGCAATTTCCATGCATCTGTCCAGTAATCGTCCCCTTCCAGATTGGCAATATACCTGCCCTTCGCACTCATCAGCAGCTCATACACATTTTTCGTAGCCCCCAGATTCCTTTTCCGGTAAAAAACGCGAAAAATATCCGGGTAAGCTGTCTCATATTCTTTCAGTATATCTGCCGAATGGTCTTTGGAAGCATCTTCCCCTGCCAGCACTTCATACCGGTAACTGGTCTTCTGGGCCAGTATGCTGTCCAGCGCTTTACGGATATATTTTTCGTGATTATAAACAGGCATAATAATCGAAATATCGATTTTCAGCTGCTTACCCGCTTCTTTTTCTGCCATAATGTTCTCCCTGCTTTGTACAAAACACTATCTCATGATGTCTTCTTCCAGCTTTTTACCTGATTCAGCAAATACATGAATGGCGGACTTTTTATCCCCATACTGACTGCTGTATAAACCGCTGCCCCGGTTATCAGTTCCAGAACCAGCTTTGGGAAAACCGCAAGCGCCAGACACGATACGAGCTTCACAGCCAGATACATCAGCACTCCCGGAATAATTACCGGCATCAAATCTTGTACCTGTTCCCGAAAGCCATACTGAATTAGTTTTTTACTTGGCCATGCATTTATCAACATCCCTGCAAGGGAAAGCATGACCTGTCCCCAAATCATCGCCAGAATCCCTTTTCTGACTGTAAGAATAACAGCCGCTGTTTCCAGTATCTTTTTGTAAACTTCCAGTTTTAAAAAGATATCGCTCCGTCCCACTGCCTTGACACACTGGATATTCATCGTATGAACCGGATAGGCACAGTACACAAAGCAAAGCAGCTCCATATACGGAGCCGCTGCTATCCATTTCTGCCCGAGTATAACCAGAATAAATTCCCGGCTGATGGCAGACATGCCAAGCATTGCCGGAAAGATAAGAAATGCACTCAGTGACAGCCCGCGTTTCATAACATTTTTTACATCTGCTGGATTATCCTGTCTCCTGGATAACACCGGAAGCGTAATGCTTTGTATCATTTCATTCAGATTTTCTGTAATCAGAAACGGAAACTGCTGGCCCCTGGTGTACAGTCCCAGCATTTCTTTCGTATACACACGGGCAATAACCAGGTTATAAATGCTTGCATACAGCGAATTCAAAAGGCTGCTGCCCAGTATTTTCCATCCATAGCCAAACAGATGCCGAAAGCTGTCTGCGGAAAACACAAACCGTATCTTCCACCGTACAAGCAGATAAAGCAAAACGGTACAAAGATAATTAGCCAGAAGCTGCTGCAGGATAATCGCCCATACACCCATGCCGCTAAATGCTGCCGCAATTCCAGCAATGCCGGAAACAGTACTTGCCAGCAGCATTGCGGATGTATATGCCCTGAAATTTAAAGTTCTTGACACATATGCATACTGGATGCCCTGAAATGCACCTGGAAACAGCGTGAGTGCCATAACCCTTAAATAAAAAGCCAGGGCTTTCATCTGGTAAAAATCAGCAATCAGGGGCGCAGCTGCATACAAAATAATATAAAATACAGCTGCAATTCCAAGCGAGCTGAACAGCGCCGTGCAAAAATCTGTCTGGGATGCATCCTTTTTCTGAATCAGGGATGTGCTGAACCCATTCTGGATAAATACATTAGACAGCGCGATAAATACCGTAAGAATCGATACAATCCCATAATCATCCGGCAGCAGAATGCGGGCCAGGATAATCTGGATTACAAACTGTATTCCCCTGCTTCCGAATTTTTCCAAAGCCTTCCACCCGGCAGCTTTCCATATGGACTGGTTCATATTTTTATGCCTATCCTATATTTTTTCATATATAAAATCAAAAAACCTGGTGCATACCGTTTCAGATAGGACAGGCAGTGTGATAAATTATTAGCAATCATAAAACTTCCTATCAGGCAAAAGAGAAAAAGAAATCCCTTTTCTTTTATGCTTGCTGATTTCAGAAAATACCTGTCCGACCAGAGTGCCAGCAGCACAAACAGCAGGGAAATGACGGGGCTGAATAAAGCCCCAAAATAAAGATACCCCTGTCCGGCTGCTGGCAGCAGCTGGTCTGTACGTCCTGCAAAGCCCCAGAATATTTCATTAAAAATACTGCTTGTCTGATATTCCTCAAACATCCTGCCTATCAGGGGAAGGCCTGCAAGCACTTCTTCAAGTCCCATCCATGGAGTATAGTTTTTCTTCGCAGCAATGGCAGCAGCAATATTAAACGGCCCTGCCATATACGAATTCAGCGTTGCAGACAAATGCTCCAGCAGTGTTCTGTCTGAAATATCCCCGGCGCTCCCGCGCACTTTAATAAAAAACAAAGCGGCTGCTGCAACGCCCCCCGCCAAAACAACCTGTTTTCCCCATTTACGGCAAAACTCCGGATAAGCTGTTAATATTACAAAAAACAGACAGATTCCCGTAAATATTGTGTCTGCGTTTGCTTCTGTCGTAATCTGTATAGCTGCAAGCGATACCATAGCCGATACCAGAACCTTTTTCGATTCTTTCCATGATTTCAGATAAATCTTTTCTAACAGCATCAGCGGGAAAAGCACCCTGACGATATAAAACACGTTCATCATCAGCGTGTCGGCAATACCAAGCGGAACCTGCCTGCCATTCGCAGCAAATAAATCCCGCCATGACCGTGTAGCTATCACCGGATTTTCATTCGTGCCAATGTGAAGAAGAAGCTGAAACCTTGCACGCAGCGGCGGATAATAAAGCACCATTCCTGCTATAAACGCAGCACCTGCCCAAATCAGCAAATCAGCTGCATCGAATCGCACCATATGGTCTGCCAGAAATCCGATTGTCCGCTCATTCCTTCGCCTGCAGCGGGTAATGACAGCAGCTCCTGCACCAAGAAATACCAGTTCCCACGCAGACAGGAATACAGCTTTTGGCATATGCTGCAAAAACCAGCTGCCCGGAACAAGCGTATACCATCCGCTTGCCGCAGTAAATACAGGCGTTATAACAAATTTGATAAAATAAAGTCCCAGCAGCATATAAAAAACCGGCCGCTCCCGCAGGCTGCTTTTGAAAAGCTGTGTCAGCATCAGAAAACACGCATATCCAAGCGGAAGCAGAAAATACCACCGATAAATATCTGGTTTTTCTAAACACACAAGGAAGGCAGCTGCCAGTACCGCACAAAACATTGCCGGTATCAGCACCAGCAGGGACTTTTCCCGTATTTTAAAAATATGACTCATTATTTCATCTGACCTTTCCATGCTCCCTGTTCAAAACCCAGTCTATATATTCCAGATATCTTCGGACAATTTCCTTCCCGGAATTCGTTTCCTGTATCTTCCCTGCCCTATGCCCCATCTGCTCTGCTTCCACAGGATGTTCCACAACCCATTCCATCCTTTCAGCCATCTTCTGCGCATCCCCGACCGGTACGAGCCAGCCATTCACGCCATTTTGAATCAGCTCACCAGGCCCGAAGCAGCAGTCCGCAGATATACAGGGAAGCCCTGTGCTCATTGCTTCTATCAGGGCATTCGGCATGCCTTCTGATTTACTGGAAAACACAAACATCATGTGCCGGTTAAACTCGTCCAGAATATTCTCCACAAATCCCTGAAAAAGTACTTTCGTTTTTATTCCGAGCTTCTCCGATAACCGGACAAGCTCCTGTTTCAGCATCCCGTCTCCATAAATGGTCAGGGTGCTCTGCGGATATTTCTTCTGAAAAATCCGAAATGCTTTCAGCAGCGTAACAAAATCTTTGTCTGGATGCAGGCGTCCCGCAGAGCAGATGCTTATTTCCTTCGGATGAATTCTTTCTTTTTGATATTCAGGTGCCATATTCGCAATAACAGCTGATTTTTTCTGTGTACGCAGCGGATAAAACGCTTTTGCACCTTCCGTCTGAAAAAGATAGCCGTCACAAAATGGAGTTAAAAACTTCACTGCCAGACGATGCATAAAAGACAGGTTATAAGGATTGGAACGTTCGCATCCAATTACCTTACAGGCAGTTCCTGCCACTGATGCCAGAGCATAAGGAATCATGGAAATCGAAACTGTAAACAGCACTTGTATACCATCCTGCCGCAAATATGCTGCCAGTGTCCTGCTGCGTTTCAAAAACCTGCCTGCCCGCTTTTCTTTCTCTGATACCTGGCAGATTTTAATACGAACACCAGATGCCAGTGGATAGGCCGGTCGGCCCCCTTCCAGCACGTAAATCATAACGGAACAGCCCTGTCTGCAAAACTTTTCCGATAACAGCGATACCGTCCTTTCCGCACCGCCGCCACCCATAGAATAAATTAAAAAACCAATTATCATATTACGACTCCATTCCACTGGCCGATATAATAATTCTCCAGCCATTGCGCATTTGCAGTAATATCATATCCGGCTCTTATAATATCCTCTTTTCTGTTTTTTCTGTGATATGACCTGGATATACGGCATATTTTTTCGGCCCATTTTCCTGCATCTTCCTCTAGTCCAAGCACTGTTACATCATCTGTCAGGACAGCTTCTTTTGTAATTGCATCTGAAATAAAACATTTTATCCCAGAAGCTTGTGCTTCTATTAATGCAACCGAAAGCCCTTCATAAAGTGAAGGCATCACAAAAGCATCCATTGCTGACAGCATCTTCCAGACTTTGTCAGAATTTCCTGCAAAAATCACACTGTCTTTTAACCCGTATCTGCATACTTTCTCACAGATTTTATTTTGAAGCGGCCCTTCTCCCACAAGAAGCAGCCTGCTATCTGGAATCATTTTCTTCATCCTCAAAAACACCTCTATTAAAAACTTATGATTTTTCGGATAAAAAAACCTTCCTACATGCCCTATGACATACTCATGTTCCCCAATCCCGTATGCCCTTCTGGCCTTTTCCCTGTCCTGTGGCTGATAAATAAACTGTTCTGTATGAATCGCATTATTTAAAACCAAAAATTCATTTCTGCCAAACAGCCATTCCCCAGCCATTCGTCCGCACGCCATCCGGTCTGTTGCAGCCCGGCCAAGCACCCGCCTGTAATATCTTTTGACTGGATATTTCAGATTTTTTATATCACTGGTGCTGTGAGAATGCGCAATCCTCACAGGTACGCCAGCTCTTTTTGCATACGATAAAGGCAATCCGCTCATGCAATTCATATGTGCATGAACAATCTTATATTCTGGATGTTCCCAAAAAAACCTTTTTGTCTTTCCCACATATTTATAAGAAAGAGGATTTAATTCTGGCAGCTTGTAAACTCTGCCACCCATACGCATGATTTCCTCATCATATTCTGTATACTCCTGCCTGTGCTCTAAAAAATCGAACTGTACCTTCTCCCTGTCCATATTCCGGTAATAATTCATCAGCATCGTTTCCAGTCCGCACCTCAGCATACCCGTAACAATTTGAAGCACCCTGATTGAATCAGCAGCATCCTTCATGCCATTTACCCGCCTTTATATGAATTCTTCTGTAAGTATTCCACATACCACGCAATCGCCGCTTTTATCCCGCGCTCAAAGCTCCACTTCGGCTCATACCCAAGCTTCTCCCGCGCCTTGCTGATATCCGCATTGCTGTGCCTGATATCCCCGGCCCGCGGCGGCCCGAACTGTGGCTGCGGTATTTTTCCGCTTCCATCCCTTACTTCCAGCGCTTCTGCAAGGTATTCATAAATATCTATCAGATATTCCCTTGAACCGGCCGCGATATTATACGCTTCCCCGGCCGCATCATGCCCGGCCATGCAGGCACGAAGGTTTGCCTGGATTACATTTTCGATATAAGTAAAATCACGGCTCTGTTTTCCATCCCCGTGAATCACAGGCGTTCTTCCTTCCAGCAGCAGCTTTATAAATCTGGGAATCACAGCGGCATAAGCGCCGTCCGGGTCCTGCCTTTTCCCAAACACGTTAAAATAACGCAGCCCGTATGTGTCCAGGCCGTAATGCATGGCATACTGCTTTGCCCACTCCTCATCTGCCCGCTTGCTTGCTGCATACGGGGACAGCAGGTTTCCCTCGCGCCCCTCTTTCTTTGGAAGCTGCGGCTCGTCCCCATACACGGAAGAACTGCTCGCATAGACAAACTTTTTCACTCCATTCCGCCTGGCGGCTTCCAGCATGTTTACCGTACCGGTAATGTTATTGGCACAGTAAAACAAAGGCATCTCAACCGAACGCGGCACCGAGCCCCACGCTGCCTGATGCAGCACATAATCCGCCCCTTTGCAGGCATCCATGCAGGTTTGCAGATTCTGAATATCTCCCCGCACAAATTCATAAGACGGATTCCCAGAAAACAAATCCACGTTTTCCTGCTTTCCCGTAGAAAGGTTGTCCAGGCAGCGTACCCGGCACCCCATTTCCAGCACTGCCTCACATAAATTCGACCCGATAAATCCGGCCCCGCCTGTAATCAGAAACAGGCTGTTTTCCGGGAATGCCAGTCTTTTCTTATCCATAATAAAATCTCCTTTTCAGGTACACTATTGTATCTCCTATCAGAGCCGCCAGTATAAATACCCCTGTGCTTCATACACGCTCCGTTCCAGCTGTCCCTTAATATCCAGCAGCACCCTGCGTCCTTCTCCGTACATCCTGCCGATATCATCCGCCGCCAGCGCCCGGAATTTTTCATGCGCAACTGCCAGAATCACGGCATCCATGCCCCGGATGGCATCCATGTCCGCAAATTCCACGCCGTACAGCCTTCCTGCTTCCCGCGCATCCGCTTCCGGGTCCGAGATTACCGGCGCAATGCCGTATTCTTCCAGCTCCCTTATAATGTCGATGACCTTTGTATTCCTCGTGTCCGGGCAGTTTTCCTTAAATGCAAACCCGAGCACTGCCACCTTCGCGCCTTTCACGGCCTTATCCGCTGCTATCAGGCTCTTGACGCAGCTGCGGGCAGCATATTTTCCCATATCATCGTTAATGCGCCGCCCCGCAAGGATAACCTGGCTGTGATAGCCAAGCATTTCCGCCTTATAGGTCAGGTAATACGGGTCGACCCCGATGCAGTGCCCGCCTACAAGCCCCGGGTAAAAATCCAGGAAGTTCCACTTTGTCCCGGCCGCTTTTAAAACAGCCTGCGTGTCAATCCCCATTTTGTGGAAAATAACCGACAGCTCATTCATAAATGCAATGTTGATATCCCGCTGGCTGTTTTCAATCACCTTGGCTGCTTCAGCCACTTTTATGCTCTCTGCCTTATAAACACCGGCTTCCACTACAAGCTCATATACCTTCGCCACAATGTCCAGAGTTTCCCGGTCCATCCCGGAAACAATCTTCTGTATGGTCTCAAGCCTGTGTACCTTGTCCCCCGGATTAATCCGCTCCGGGCTGTAGCCGACTTTAAAATCCCTGCCGCATTTCATCCCGGATTCCCGTTCCAGGACTGGAATACAGGTTTCCTCTGTCACCCCGGGATAGACCGTGGATTCAAATACGACAATGCTCCCTTCTGCCAGGTTGCGCCCGAGTACCGCGGATGCAGCCTCCAGCGGGGATAAATCCGGCGTATGGTCATCCTTTACCGGCGTCGGCACGGCCACGATATGGAATTTCGCTTCCTTAAGCCTTGACTCATCCGATGTAAACTGCACGGAAGTACGCCGGATGACATCGTCGCCTGCTTCCTTCGTAGGGTCTTTTCCTGACTTGTAAAGAGCTATTTTTTCCCGGCTAATATCAAATCCGATTACAGGCACTTTTTCTGCAAAGGCAACCGCAATCGGCATGCCGACATATCCAAGCCCGATTAAAGACAGTTTTTCTTTTTGATGAACCAGTTTTTCGTATAAGTCGCTAAACACAATATTCCTCCGATATGTTCATTGTCCTGCATATGATTTCATTTACAAAGTCCACATTAAATATGTCCTCTGCCATTTTTCTTCCCCTGACCCCCATTTCCCGTGCTATTTCAGGATGCTCATACAAAAACACCATTTTTTTATAAATACTTTCTGAATCACGCACCGGAACCAGATATCCGTTTTCCCCGTCCCTTACCGTTTCCCGGCATCCTGAAGTGTCCGTCGTAATAACTGCCCTTCCGCAGGCCATCGCTTCCAATACAGCCTTCGGCGTGCCTTCCCGGTAAGAAGGAAGCACAAATACACTGCATTGCTTTAAAAACGGCCTGACATCATTCTGTTCCCCAAAATATTCGATAATCCCTTCGTCAATAAACGGCTGCAGTTCCTTCTTTTTCAAAGCAGTTGGGTTTGTATCAAAAGGCCCAAGCAGCATGCATCTTCCCTGCGGATGGACTGCCTTGAACTTCCTGCATGCTTCCAGATATTCCCGGATGCCTTTATCCCTTATCAGCCTTGCCGTCAGCAAAAAAGACGTGCGTTCAGGCTGCGGCATCATTCCAAACTGCCTGATATTTACGCCGGAGCCATGCAGCATTACCGTTTTCCGGCCTGATATGATTCCATACCGGCTGAATGTCCTTTCATCATCAAAATTCTGAAAAAAAACAGATGACGCATTCTTCAGTGCCATTTTGTACTCCCAGACTACAATTTTTCTCAGCACCCTGTCTGAGACGGCATCAGACAGAAATACTGAGCCAATACCGCCTATCATTGGAAACACTCCTTTTATATGCATCAGGCGGGCCGCTATTCCGCCGTATATTGTCGATTTAGCCTGATAGGTAAAAATTCTGTCCGGTTTAATTTCCATATAACATTTAAGAATGGATGCTATTGTGAGCAAGTCTTTCAGCGGATTTATTCCGTTTCTCTGCATATACACCTGCCGGTAAGCAATCCCGTATTTCCCAAGCCTGTCCTCCCATCTGCTGGATGGCTGGTCGCCAAGCGCATAAACCCGGTATCCTTTTTTCACAAATAAACGCATCATGTCCATCCGGTACCAGAGCAGGGATGGCGTGTAACTGGTCAGCACAGCCACGCACGGCTTTGTGCTGCCTTCTTTCCCCATGCCGGTTTCTGACTGCATTATGCTTTCTTTAAAGCCAAATGTCCCAATATAATCCCCGTGCTCATAAACCAGACTGCCAAATGCTTTTTTTGCAGCCCGCACAGGCAGCTTTCCAATCCATGCAAATCCTTTCACCTTAACCTTTTTTCCATGAGCCAGCGCAATCTCGCGAACCAGGCAGCCTGTATCGACATACTCACCGTTCTGCGGGAAAAACAGGCCGCTTTTTTCACCATCAATTACATTTACTAAAAATTCACATAAATTTCCGATATAAAGCATGGAACGCTGGTTTTTCACGTCTGGAAAAACAGGTGTTTTTAAAGCCAGCCGGCGCAGCGCCTGATAATTCCCCCTGCATCCCTTTCCGTAAACCATAGGCGGCCTGAGCACGGCAATCTTAAAATCTTTCCCGCGCAGCTTCCAGACTGCCCTGTCCGCTTCCAGCTTTGACCTGCCATAATGTGTAACGGGATGCGGTTTTGCCTGCTTTTCTATTCTGCCCTCATCCAGTCCGTATACAGCCATCGTGCTCATCAAAATAAAATGGCGCACCCCCGCATTCCTGGCCGCCCTGGCCGTTTCAACTGCCAAATCCCGGTTTACTTCATAATAAAGATGTGCATTTTTCCTTGTTTCTTTTCTATGGGCAATGCCAGCAACATAAAAAACAGCATCAAAACCTTGAAACTGCCAGCTATCCGGTATCAGGCCCCTGGCATCCAGTGTAGAAATATCATACCTGTCACGTGCATAGGTTTCAAAACTTTCTCCAATATAGCTGCCAGCCCCTATAATTAAAATCTTTTTCATGATTCATAAACCCTTTCAAGAACAGAAAAATAAAAAAAGAGCTAAAATATCCTGCCAGACACAAAAGGGCATGCTCCGCCACTCCCGCAGCAGCTTCCCCCTCCCGGACAGATTTCCGTGCCAGCACGGATTTTTTTATAACCCCCTTCCCAGGCCGTACAGCCATCAGACTCTCACGTCCCGGGTCAGTTTTTTTCTGCCCTGTTCCTGCATCCGTCAAAAACAGAACCGCTGCAAACGATGCGCTCCGGCCGCCACATTTTATGCAAATACCACAGCCCCAGCCACCGTTACATGATTTTCCGTATAAAACTCCATTTCCTCATCTATCATCCGGTGCGTCGTTATGCCCATCCGGCATACAAGAATGATATTTCCCGTCTGCGCAAGGCTGTCCCATACGGCCGTATCTGTACTGGCATTTTCCACCACATCCGCATGGATTCCAAAACCGTTCAGCTTTTGCGCCAGTTCCAGCAGGCACGTGTTTTCCCCGGCGTCCAGTGCAGAACCGGCTGCAAAGCATATCTTTGTAATGCCGCGCTTTTCACAGGCCAGGCGTACCCGGCTGAGCACCCGTTCCTTCTGCTGCCGGAAAACGGCTTCCTGTTTCGGGCTCCGCTTCGGACGCGGGCTGTGCTCCTGTCCGGATGCGCCGTCCGGCGTCGTGCTTCTCCTGATGCCGGATGCGTTCCTGCGGACAGCTGCAGGAATCTCCCCATAAACCGGGAATGCATACCGTTCTTTCATTTCTTCTGCGCTTTTCACCGTATCGCGGAACAGGTATACACAGGCAAAAATGCCGCAGTACGCAAAGGCCCCGCCAAAAAGACCCAGAAAAACAAATTTGAAAATTCTTCGAAGCGGAATGCCCGCAGCGCCGCTCCCGTCTTCTTCCTGTCCACTGCTGCCCGTCTGCGCATTCTTTTCCCCATATTTATCCAGGTATTTTATCCCGTCCTTTTCACTTTCCTTATCAATGTCTGTATCTGTGTCTGTGTCTTTTTCCCCGTCCTTTTCACTTTCTTTTCCAGCAGCTGTGCCTGCGTCTTTTTCCCTGTCCTTTTCTTCCATCGCCAGCAGCTCCTCATACGCTGCTGCCTGCACGCTGGTCAGTGCTTCTTCTGCTGCTTTCAGGCTGGAACGGCTGGCCTGCAGCTGGTTTTTCTGTTCGTTCTGATAAGACTGCAGGTTCCGGTCATACACCACATTTTCCTGTCTGCTCAAAAGAGACAGCCTGTGGTTTCCGGCTTCTTTCCTGACTGTTTCTGCATGTGCCTTTATGACTTCCTGCATGTCTTCGGCCAGACGGGCCGTCATTTCCTGGTTCTCTGCCGTTACTTCCACATAAAACAGCGATTCTGCCTGCAAGGCAGCATCCTCTGCGCTGCCTGCAGCTATCTGGTACGGAAAGCTATACGTTTTCTGGTATGCGGAAATCAGCTCTGCCAGACAGCTTTTATCCATGTCCCATCTGCGGCTGTTCCGCTTTTTCAGTGCGTCTGCCGCGCCGCCATTGGCAGCAAAGCTCAGGTAGCTTTCCGTAATCTCCGCAAGCTCTTTCCTGCTGGCATGGGTGATGCTGTAAAGCAGAAATGTCCGGTTCCTGTGATACGGGTCGGTCTGCATGGCAGCAGACTGCTGCATATAATTTTCCAAATCCGCAAGGGCGCGCTTCTGCCCGGCGGTCTGGATTACGCCCTGCCATTCTTCTTCTGTCAGCTCAAAATCTTCCAGCGATTCTGCCTGCGGCTTCTGCGGGCTGCTTTTTGCACGCAGCAGTCCTAAGCCTCCTGCAAGAAGCGCGCCTGCCAGTGCACAAAAAGCAATCCGCTTCCACTGCATGCACAGCCTGCGCAGCAGGTCTGCCAGGTTCACCGGTATATCTTCCGTCTTTTTCCACGAATCCTGTTTTTCCATTCTGGTTCTTTGTCCTTTCCCACAATCTTTTTCACGATTCTATAAAAATTTCTGCACAGCTTTACTGGTGTACGGGCTTTTATGCCTCATTCATAATCTCAGCCACAGATTTCATAATCTTTACATACATCGCATAGCTGTCTGTATTTTTTCCGCCTTCCGCTTCCGTTTTATCTGTTTGCTTATCACACCCTGCATCTTTGCGCCTGGCTTTATCCTTTTTCCCGTCCCGCTGGTTCCACAACATATCCAGCACCGCATCCGAAGGGCCCGCCACGCCCCAGAGCAGCTCATCCGCTCCGGCATCCAGCGCCATGCAGATATTTGCAAAGGTCTCCATGCTCATGATTCTGCTGCCGCGCTCAATATGTCCCAGAAAAGACATGCTGATGCCGCATTTTTGTGCCAGTCCGCCTTGTGACCAGCCTTTTGCTTTTCGCAGCTGTCGGATTCTCATTCCCATCTTCCCATAATCCAGTTCCTGCATAATCTCCTCCCGTCCATGGTTCTAAAAAAATCTGTCAAAGGTGTCGTGCTGCTTTGTACCGCTTTTGATATCACAAGGCTGGCCAGCCTGTATAGACGTATTTTGGTATGACATAACATTTTATAGTAAATTGTTATGCGGGGCGGATGCCGGAAAAATCCCGGAAAGGCTTGAAATATAAGGTTTTGCGCAGAAAATCTCCCGGATATTTTCCATTCTCACATGCATGTTTTGCGCCAGAATCAGACAGGACACAAATATCTGCATATGCTTTCACGCTGCTGGATTTTTAGGAAATATAGACAAAAAAATTAGAATTTTACCGATAAAAAAGACACAAAACTGGAAATATAGACAATTTTTTCTTAAGGCTTGCAAAAATAAAAGAATTGATATAGAATACCATAAGACAACATTTTACTATAAAATGTTATGTATAAGAATTATTTGACATATCCCCGTCACAGGTTTTTTATAAAATAAAAAAATGGAATGCCGGCACCGCCGTGCCTGGCATTCCATTTTTATCTGTATATTTAAACCACCGTGCGCCAGCCAGTCTTTCCGGCCGCTCACGCCTGTGCACATCTGTTTCGTTTAAAACGGAATCTCCTTCCCCTGCAGCCGCCACTGCCGGAACTCTGCCGAAGCAGACAGCAGCAGGTCCGAGGAAGAATTCAGTGCCGTCTCCACCGAATCCTGAATTACACCGATAATAAACCCGACTGCAACCACCTGCATCGAAACCGTGTCCGGGATGCCGAACAGCGAGCATGCCATCGGTATGAGCAGCAGGGAGCCGCCCGCCACGCCCGATGCACCGCAGGCCGCCAGCGCTGCCAGAAGACTCAGCACAATCGCAGTCGGGATATCCACTGCAATGCCAAGTGTATGTACCGTTGCCATTGTCATGACGGTAATTGTAATCGCCGCGCCGTCCATATTTATGGTTGCGCCAAGCGGAATCGTCACGGAATACGTGTCCTTATCCAGCCCCATTTCTTCACAGATTTTCATATTGACCGGAATATTTGCCGCGGAACTCCTTGTAAAAAACGCCGTAATCGCGCTCTGTTTCAGGCATTTGAAAATCAGCGGAAACGGATTTTTACGGATGCACCAGTATACAAGCAGCGGGTTGGTTACAAAATAAATGCCCAGCATGCATCCGACCAGAAGCACAAGCAGCCTGCCATATACCGTAAACGTCTCCAGCCCGCTGGACGTCACACTGGCATACACCAGCCCCAGAATGCCAAACGGCGCCAGATTGATAATCGACGCAACAACCTTCGAAATGCCGTCCGAAATATCCGAAAGCATCGCCTTCGTTGTGTCCTTTGCCCCGCGGAATGCCACGCCTAAAAGCACGGCCCACGAAAGAATCCCGACATAATTGGCATTCACCAGTGCAGATACCGGATTGGCCACCACATTCATCAAAAGCGTGCCCAGCACTTCCGCAATGCCCTGCGGTGCCGCGGCCTGCGTATCTGCCGCTTCCCGCAATACCATTTCGACCGGAAATGCCATGCTGGCAAACACAGCAATCACGGATGCAAGCACCGTACTGAACATATACAGGACAATGACGGTACGGATAGTACCCCCATGGGACTTTCCGGCATTGCTCAAAGAACTCATTACCAGGAAAAATACAAGCAGCGGCGCAATTGCTTTCAGCGCGCCGACAAACACATCACCCAGAATTGCAATGGCAGAAGCCCCTGGCAGCACAAGCGCTAAAACCGCGCCGGCTGCAAGCCCTGCGATAATCCGTTTGACAAGGCTGATTCCTGTCCACATTTCCCACATTTTTTTCATAGTTCCATCCCTTTCTTACAAACAGGCAGCCTTGCGCATCACCGCCCGAATTCTGACAGCTCCAGCCCCTCGTTGCGCTCCAGTGTCATGCCCACGCTCCATGCGTTGACAAACAAAAGCAGCGGCCTTCCCCTCATATCCATGACCTTTTTCATATCCGACGTGCCTGTAAGCTTTTCCAGATCCAGCCCCTTGTTTTCAATCCAGCGGATATGCTCATACGGCAGGTTTTCCAGGCGGATTTCTACATTGTACTCATTTTCCAGGCGGAATTTCAGCACGTCAAACTGCAGGACGCCGACCACCCCGACAATGATTTCTTCCATGCCGCCCTTGTACTCTTGAAAAATCTGGATGGCGCCTTCCTGTGCAATCTGCGTCACGCCCTTGACAAACTGCTTGCGCTTCATCGTATCGACCTGGCGCACCCTTGCAAAATGCTCCGGCGCAAACGTCGGGATGCCCTCAAATTGAAATGGCT
>OFGA01000218.1_pt1 | contig 54524 bp, 42 predicted proteins | sample 1521471 | NCBI WGS metagenome assembly OFGA01 (sample SAMEA3504086, study PRJEB24116) | mouse gut metagenome | biome: mouse gut; feature: mouse-associated habitat; material: faeces | place: Denmark | collected 2011 | reverse complement strand
TTGCATGTGTTAAGCACGCCGCCAGCGTTCATCCTGAGCCAGGATCAAACTCTCAATATAGTTCCTCCCGGTCCAAAACCTCTTCTGGCTTCTTTCCGTTCCTTTTTACTGTCTCTAGGTCCCTGAAGTTTCCTTCAGGCTGTTCTCTGAATTATTCTCTCTGAATTTTCAGGTCTGCATTGCTGTTTATTTGTCAAGGTGCTTCCTGCCTTCAAAACAAGTCTTGCTCAGACACACTTTATCAGGCATTTTTCGCTTTCGGAGTACTTCCGACGTGCGACTTTTATAATATATCAGATGATGTAATTATTGTCAACATATTTTTCCAATTTTTTTTACAATTTTTTTTGAAGCCAAAAAAACCACCAAAAACAGCGGTTTTCTCCTCCCACAGCATACGACGCATAACAGAAGGTCACTGCAAAAAGGACAGCCCCCAATTTTTTAGTAAGTAAACGAAAATTCCCACTATCAAAACTGCTTCCGCACATCCCACCACTGCCCCTAACAGTTTATCCACCCATTTGATCAGCGGCAGCTTCGATATCAGTTCCAATGATACGAACAGTGTGTGCACCAGACGGTACACGACACATACCACAAACAACACCACTATCATCTGAACTAACTTCCCAATTTCATGGTTCAGGTAGTTACCTACCGCCCCCAGGATCAATAAGATGCAGATTCCGGCAGCCACCATAGCGATCAGAGAAATGATCTCCTGTACCATCCCTTTCCGAAACCCCGCCACGATCCGCCATATAAAAATCAATGCTACAATAATCAATGCTATATAGTACATTATGTTTCTTCCCTATTTCAATTCAATGGTATCTATAGAATCAGATGTCACTGCCATATACCGGTATGCAGAATTGGTCGGAATCAGCAAAGAAGTATTCTTTTCAAAACTGCCCAAAAATTTACTCACACCTTTTATACTGCTGATCTGACATTCTTTATCACTATAAATAATCACCTGGTCCTTGTTAAAAATGATATCCGTATACTCTATGTCAAAAAACAAAGATCCGGCTTTATTTCCTGCACTGTCATACACGTCAAGCCGGTATGCCCCTTCCCCGCTTGCATTATGAAATACCAGCCCTACATAGTTTTCATCATAGTAAATGCTTTGTATCTCTTCTTCCAAAAACTTTGTGGCGATATTGGTGGGAACTTCTGCCCCCGCAAAAAACACGATCCTGTCATCCGAAACCGCAAAAGATGAATCATTGTCCATAAAACGCACAAACGGAACCACTGTATTCAAATAGTCATATCCGCTGACATAATTATCCGCTTTGTTCTGACCTACCTCGCCAAAATTATAAAAAGCAACGGAAGATTTCATGTTCCCACTGTCAACATACAAATAAGAAACCGCCATAAGTTTTCCGTTGGTCGATAGGGAAATACTCACCGGATATCCGCTTTTGTCCATCCTTGCCTTCGCATTCACGATAGCGTTTTCCGTATTTTCATTCCCGTTATAAACATTGATTCTAATGGTATTGGCGTCGTCTAACACTGCCGCCACAACACCATTTTCCGAAACACACAGGTTCCTGATGGGAAGATTGGTATTGACCACCCCTCTTTCCCCCGCTTTATCCACCACGTAAATAGACCGCCCATTATAATCACCAATCGCTGCCGTCTGCCCGGAAACCGACAAAAGCGGGGTCTGCATCTCATAAGTCCTGTTCCAGACAGCTTGCCCCTTTGTATCCAGACAGCTTGCCCCGTCTTTACTATATAGAAGGACATAACCGTCAAGGTTTTCCACGACCGCTCCCTGCACTACGGTAATCGGCGCCGTATCAGCTATCACACTGTCGGTAAAAACTTTATTTTTCCAGTGAATGATCAAAAAAGCAACCAGTACAACAGCCAGAAAAATCCCCAATGCCGCCCTATAAAAAATTGACAGTTTATGGCTGCGGATTCTCTCTTTATAATCAACGCTCCTATTAGTACTCTTTCTTTTTTCTTTTTCTTTTAAATAATTACGTATATTAATCATGCTTCGTCCAAAACCCAATCATTTTCCTTCTATTTTTCCGCTACCTGGGCCGCCATTCCTGTCATCTCCACAAAACCGTACATCCTGCCATAATCATTGACGGTATTTATGGCTATTGCCAAAATCAAAATTCCCATTCCATAAAAAAACCGCTTTACCGCTTCTCCAACTGCCCGTCCGCCTTTTGCCCTTCCCGGCCGGGCGCTTTCCCTAATGTCTGTGTTCTCTTCCGCTTTTTTTCCTCCTCTTTTGTTTTCTCTTTCAAAACAAAAAGCCAGATAGCGCTGCATAGGTTCGTTCGCTTCATAAAAGACAAAATAGCCTTTACCCTTGTCCTCCAAAAGCCGGCTGTTTTTGCAGATATTCACATAACCAATCAGCTCATATTCGGGGAAAAATTCTTTCCTCACTTGTTCCTCTTTTCCGCCGAAAGAAAACTCTTCCACAATACAGCAGGCCCCGTAAATAAAATAATACCGTATTGCGTCCTTTCGAACGGCATGTCCAAACAATGCCGCCCTAAGGGGAATTAATTCCCGTTTTTCCCGCAGCCCCTTTAAATAGCTGTATACGTAATCCTCCACATAAATGCGGTCTTCTCCATCTGTGTATCCGATTCGTTTCACAATTTCTGGCAGCTTCATATCCTTACCCCGTTTAGACTGTTTTTTTCAGTCTAACACAAACATGCTGCCAAAAGGCCCTTAATCCGTCGTCAAAAACTCCCCACATTCCCTATCTATCAAAAAGATATGAGATACACTCCCATATCTTTTCATTTTCTTTATATAAACTTGTAAACCGTAGTGGTATCATACTTCCTTTCAGGGCCAAATACACAAGAAGGAAATTGGGGCTTATTAGCCGTATCCGGATAGTATTGCGTTTCCAGGCAGAAGCCGCTTCTTGGCCCGTACTCCACATCCTCTTTTCCGGTCTGCTGAGTGATACTGTTCCCTGCATAAAACTGGACTCCGGGAAGGTCTGTAAACACTTCCATACACCGCCCGCTCTCCGGCTCTTTCACATCCGCAAATTTTCTGATTTTCCCATCAGCACCGTCAAGAACCCAGTTATGATCATATCCCCCTGTCATCTTTAGCTGTTCATTGTCCGCTCCGATTTCTTCCCCAATCCGTTTCTCCGTCATAAAGTCAAAAGGCGTTCCCGCAACCGATGCAATCTCACCGGTGGGAATAGCCCCCGGCACGATGGGCGTATAATGGGATGCGTTTAAGGTAAGTACATGATCATGAATCGTTCCCTTCCCATGGCCTGCCAGGTTAAAATAGGTGTGGTTAGTCATATTGATGATTGTATTTTGATCGCTGCTGCCCTGGTAATGAATCTCCAGCGCATTCTCATCCGTCAGTGTATAAGTAACCTGTATTTCCTTGTTTCCCGGGAAGCCCATGCTGCCATCCTGGTCTTTTAACGAAAACCTGACCTGATCCTCCCCTTCTTCGGCATCCCATACTCTCTTGTGGTATCCCTCTTTCACATGACTGTGAAGATTATTTACGCCGTCATTGACATCTAACTGATATCTGACGCCGTCAAGTTCAAAGGAAGCGCCTCCGATCCGGTTGGCATTGGGCCCTACCGTAGCGCCAAAAAAGCTTCCGTTTTCAAAATAATCTTCCAAAGAACCATACCCCAGTACCACATCATCCACATTGCCTTCAGAATCCGGAACCAAAAGATTTACAAGGATCGCACCGTAATTGATCACGGCCGCTTTCATACCCTTTTTATTTTCGATCCAATATTTATAGATTTCGGTTCCGTCAACCGTTTTTCCAAAAAGCTCTTTTGTCACCATCTGCTGATACCTCCCTGTTTTTAAATTTCAACTCTGCCCTCTAACGCCCGAAGAAGCGTTACCTCGTCTATGTATTCCAAGTCACCCCCCACGGGTACGCCACTGGCGATTCTGGTCACCTTGATCCCTGTGGGTTTGATCAGCTTGCTGATGTACATAGCCGTAGTCTCCCCCTCCAGACTGGAATTTGTGGCAATGATCACTTCAGCCACATCCCCTTCTAACCGGGAAATCAACTCTTTCAAGCGTATATCCCCCGGCCCTATGCCCAGCATAGGGGAAATTGCCCCATGGAGCACATGATAAACACCTTCGTATTTGCCCGTCTTTTCGTATGCGGCAAGATCTCTGGTATTTTCAACTACCATAATGGTGCCGTGATCCCGTTTCCCGTTGGCACACACCGGACATATTTCGCTGTCTGTCAAGGTAAAACACTCCCTGCAGTAACGGACATTTTCTCTTGCGTCCAGTATCGTCTTGGTAAGCCTGCCCACTTTATCCTTTGGCATATTGATCAGGTGGAAGGCAAGCCTCTGCGCTGACTTCGAGCCAATCCCCGGCAATCCCGACAATTCATCAATTAACTTGTTAATATGACCGCTATACAGATCCATTAGAAGGGAAGGCCTCCTCCCAGCCCTAATCCGCCTGTCATCTTACCCATTGCTTCCTGGCTGGCTTCCTCCACCATGCGCAGTGCCTCGTTGGCAGCCGCCATCACCAGATCTTCTAACATTTCCACATCATCCGGATCAACGACCTCCTGGGATAGCTTTACTTTCGTGATTTCTTTCTTGCCGGTAACAGTGACCTCAACGGCTCCGCCTCCCGCTTTGGCCGTAAATTCTTTCGCCTCCAGTTCCTTCTGGCTTTCCTCCATCTGGCGCTGCATCCTTTGTGCCTGCTTCATCAGATTGTTCATGTTTCCGGGCATCCCGCCGGGAAATCCGCCTCTCTTTGCCATATCATTCCTCCATATCTTCTATTTCTATTTCCATATTGATCGCCTGGCTGATCACCTGCGTCAAATCAGGAAACGTATCCCTTGGGTCTTTCCCCTGCTGGGTACTTTGTATTGTCACTTTAATTTCTTTTCCTGCAAATTCAGAGATCATTCTCTCCAGTGCTTCTTTATGGGAAGCTTCTTTAAAATAATCCGACGGGAGTCCATCCTCCACCACCACCAGCATGCTCCCATCCCCGGAAAGGCTGGGATAAGCTGTTTTCAAATATGCCTTCATAGGCATGGCCGCCTGCCCTACAATGGCAGACCATTTTTCCACCGCATGTTCAATATCTTCGGGAACCGCCGCCACAAGAGGGGCCGGCTCCTTCTTTTCTTTTCCCAGAGCCGTCTGGCCTTCTAAGGCCGTCATAGCCGCCTCCGTCATAGGCATTCCTGCCATGACAGTAAAAGCGCCTTTCTCTATCTTATCCTCAAGCTGCCTGATCCGATCCGTTAAAGACTGCACATCCGTTTCCATGGAAGGTCTGCACAGCTTGATCAGACCCATTTCTATCAAAATCCTCTTTTGCGCGGCATAACGGACCTGGCCGGAAAGCTCTGACAATACCCGGATATAGCGCATGATCACGTCATATTCTGCCATCCGTGCTTCTTCCTTAAGCCTTTCTAAGTTTTCCGTGGACACATCGATGATATCCTCTATCCCGTCTGCCGTCTTTAAAAGCAAAAGATTTCTCAAATACCAAGTAAAATCCGCTATAAACTGGACAAGCTCCCGCCCTTGTATAACGATTTCCTCAAGAAGCCCGATGGCGCCTGTCACGTTGCCATCCAAAACAATGCGCAGCATCCTGCTGAACACTTCCGTATCCACCGCCCCTAACACGTCAAGGACCTTGTCGTAGGTAAGCTCCTGCCCAAAGTGAAACGCAATACACTGGTCTAAAAGGCTTAAAGCGTCTCTCATAGACCCGTCCGCCGTCTTGGCAATATACCGGACGGCCTTTTCTTCAATCTGTACCTGTTCCTTATCGGTCAGTTCTTTCAGCCTGCCGGCTATGGTATCAATGCTGATCCTCCGGAAATCGTACCGCTGGCATCTGGACAAAATTGTAATCGGGATCTTATGCACCTCCGTAGTGGCAAGGATAAAGATCACATAAGAAGGCGGTTCTTCCAATGTCTTTAAAAGTGCGTTAAAAGCGCCTATGGAAAGCATATGGACTTCATCAATGATATAGACCTTATACTTCCCCTCCGCCGGGGAGTATGTCACTTCATCCACGATCTCACGAATATTATCCACACCGTTATTGGAAGCGGCATCAATCTCGATCACATTCATACTTGCCCCTGCGGCAATTGCCTGGCAAAGGGCGCATTCCCCGCAAGGGCTCCCTTCCGCCGGGTTTTCGCAATTCACTGCTTTTGCAAATATTTTGGCTATCGTTGTCTTACCGGTTCCCCGGGTTCCGCAGAAAAGATATGCATGACCGGCCCGGTTCGCCCTGATCTGGTTTTTTAATGTTGTAACAATATGGTCCTGTCCCTTCACATCTTCAAATGTAGCAGGCCGGAACTTTCTGTAAAGGGCTGTATATGACATATCGACCTTATCCTTCCCTGATACCTCTTAATACTAATTACCAAAACTGATCCCTAACATCTTAGCTTCTTTCACGATAGAAGCGTCAGGCGCTACCATTTTAAGCTTCCCTGCGACTTCCTCAAGAGGAACCTTGACCACTTCACGATTCTTATACCCTACCATAAAACCATATTCACCTTTCAGGATCAATTCGCCTGCTTCCGCACCTAAACGGCTTGCAAAAACTCTGTCATAAGGGCAGGGGCTTCCGCCTCTCTGAGTATGGCCGGGAACGGTCACCCTGACCTCATATCCTGCCATCTTCTGGATCTGGTCTGCAATCTCGTAAGAAACAGAAGGATATTTATAATTTTTCATTTTTTCTTTATATTCTTTCTTGGAAAGCTTTGCGTCTTCTTTGGAAATTGCGCCTTCCGCCACCGCAAGGATAGTAAAACTGCTGCCATTGCGGTTACGCTCCTCTATCTTGTTCACAACCTTTTTGATATCATAAGGGATCTCAGGGATCAGGATGATATCCGCACCGCCTGCCATACCGGCATTTAAGGTGAGCCAGCCTACCTTATGCCCCATGACCTCCACGATAAATACCCTTCCGTGGGAAGCTGCCGTGGTGTGGATACAGTCGATCGCATCCGTTGCAATGTCCACCGCACTCTGGAAGCCAAAGGTCATATCTGTTCCCCACAGATCATTGTCAATGGTCTTCGGCAGGGTGATCACGTTTAAGCCCTCTTCACGCAGAAGGTTTGCCGTCTTATGGGTACCATTTCCACCTAATACTACCAGACAGTCCAAACGGAGCTTATAAAAGTTCTGCTTCATAGCATCTACCTTATCCAGCCCGTTTTCATCCGGATCTTTAATAGTCTTAAAAGGAGTGCGGGAACTTCCAAGAATAGTACCGCCTTTGGTAAGGATACCGGAAAAATCCCTGCCGGTCAGCATCCTGAAATTTCCGTAGATCAATCCTTTATAGCCTTCTAAAAAACCGTAGATCTCAACATCCTCTTTGCTGTTCGCAAGGCACTTAACCACGCCTCTCATTGCTGCATTTAATGCCTGGCAATCGCCGCCGCTTGTCAATAAACCTATTCTCTTCACTTTACCTTCCTCCTTGTTCCTAATATAAATGTACTTTTTATTATAACTAATTTAAAGTTTGTCTACAACTGTTTTTGTTCAAAAGTTCAACCCAACAGGGGATTGACTTGCACCCTTCGAAACAGTATAATGGAGAAGGTCATACGGAGTCGTATCGAAGCGGTCATAACGGGGCGCACTCGAAATGCGTTTGCCCTCCGGGGCACGAGGGTTCGAATCCCTCCGGCTCCGCCAGAAAATCCGTCCCACAAAGGGTTTTGCCTTTTGTGGGTTTTCTTTATCCTTTTCCGAACTTTACTCCATATTACATGAACAGATGGATAACCGCCCGAAAAAGGGCAAAAAAAACCGATAAACCATGATCACTCACAAGTTTATCGGCTTCATATCTTTCCGTCCGCTTCCCATTATCCGTTATTTTTTACAGCTCTTTATTTTTCCTTCCTGGTCACGCCCCGGTAAATCAGTACAGTACATGCTGCCACCACGGCGCCATTCGATATCGAATCCATATTAATGCCGTTCATATTGCAGATAATATTGATGACTATAAAAATAATGAGTACGATTGCCGTGACGGCAACTCCTTTTAAAATTTGTTTCATAACTTCCTGTCTCCTTCCAAAGCAAAAATTTATTTAATAACAGCATACCAGAAAAAACGGCAATTCCCTCAAAACTGTCATAAAATGCCCAGATTCCTGAATAAGCGCGTTTTTTCCCTGCAAAGCACACGTTTATTCATCATTTACGCAAGGCAGCGCTTGATACGGAGAAACAAATACAGTATAATCGTGTGAGTAAGCCTTGAAAGGAAGGGTCTATTAAAATGTTTCTGACTTTTTTTCAGCTTTCCCTTGGCATTCGTAATGTATGGCCTCAGCGCATGAGCCTGAAAGCGTTTATATTGCTTTACATACTGCTGTTGCTTGCCGGAATGCCGGTAACGCTCCTGGCCTGTATCCCTTACGGTCTGTTCGGCATTCTGGTGGCCGTTTGCATATACGGATTGGTTATCTGCCGGGATACCGCATCCCAGAATGTCTGTATGGGCATGATTGGATCTGTGCTTACCGTCGTGGTAGATAATTTGCTCACCCTTCTTATAGATATGTTCATTTCCCCTGACCGTATCCAATCGGACGTTTTTTCCTTGGGGCTTATGCTGGTTCGCCTTTTGCTGTTTTACTTTATTACATTGTTTTGTGGCAAAATACTCAAAAAAATATTACTGTCAGGCAAAGGAGGTTTACGCCTTCAGCAAACCTGGTATATGATTGACGCCGCACTGCTGCTCCTTATAACCATCTATTTGTTTGATAATTTAATTAAGGGGCAAAACGACTCTATCGGCAAAATGATCTATAACAATGCCTTACATATTGCAGGATATCTGCTCGTTATGCTTTTTTTGCTTCTGGCTATGCGCCGTTCCTATCAGGAACAGATACAGACAGAAGCAAAGAAAAAAGCCCTGCAGGATTTACAGGACTACACCCACAATTTAGAGGCCATGTATAACGGACTGCGCTCCTTTAAGCATGATTACATTAACATTTTGCTCTCCATATCCGGCTACATTGAGAATTGCGATATGGACGAACTAAAGAACTATTTTGAAAATAAAATCTTCCCCACAAAACATCTGATTGACCAGGGGGACTACAAACTGAATCAACTCAGTAATATCGGGGTGTTGGAAATCAAAAGCCTGCTCTCCGCAAAAATGATTTACGCCCATGAATCAGGAATTGATGTCACAATAGATATTCCCGACAGAGTGGATCGTTTTCTGATCGACACCGTAGACCTTGCCAGAATACTGGGAATCTTTTTAGACAATGCCATTGAAGCCACACTGGAGACGGAACAGCCGCAAATAGGCTTAAATATCCTTCGGAATAAGGCCGGTGTGTCAATCATCATTAGCAATCGCTTTCAGGATAATGGCGTGGCGCTGCACAGGCTGAAGCAAAAAGGCTTCAGCACTAAAATAGGGCATCCGGGAATCGGGCTTTCCAATGCGCAAAAAATCATCCATTCATATGATAATGTAATACTGGAAACAACCATGCACTCCGATTGTTTCGTACAGCATATGGAACTTGAAGGCAGAGAGGAGTAACAGAAATATGCTGAACATCTTTGTGTGCGAGGATAATGAAGTACAGCGGCGAACCATTGTACAGATCATTCAAAATACCGTGTTGATAGAGGAACTGGATATGCAGCTTGTTTTAGACGCAGGAGATCCTTATATACTGCTGGAAAGGGTCAAGACCAGCCAGAACACTGGTATTTATTTTCTTGATATCGACCTGGGCAGCAATATGAACGGACTGAAACTGGCCCAGCAAATCAGATTGTATGACCCCCGGGGGTTCATCATATTCGTAACTGCCCATTGTGAACTAAGCTATATGACCTTTCAGTATCGGGTAGAGGCCATGGACTTTGTATTAAAAGACAATCCTGCCGAAGCGAAAGTGAAAATCAGGGAATGTCTGTTAAATGCGATGGAACGCTATACACTCCAGACCAACAGAACGCACAAAGTCTATACCATAGAAATCAACGGACGAAAAATCAGCGTAGACTACGATGATATTCTCTTTTTTGAAACATCCGGTAATATCCATAAACTGATCCTCCATGGGAAAGACCGCCAAATAGAATTTTCCGGTACCATGAAGGAACTGGCAGACACATTAGGCAGTGACTTTGTGCGCTGCCATCGTTCCTTTCTGGTAAATAAGAAAAACATAAAAGAAGTAGACGCCAAAAACCGAATCCTCTATTTTGCCAACGGAGAAACATGCCTGATTTCCACACGCATGATGAAAGAACTCTAAAAAGGAAAACGGTTGTCAGTCTATCTTCAAAATCAGTTCCAGTACTCTCCGGGCGCAGACTTCCATCTCACTGCGGTTAAGGACTCCCGCTTCCATGGCCTCCAGAAGCCTTTCCGGGAAGCCGCTGGCCATCTTCATATCATTGCCCGCTATTACTTCTTTGTAGTGTTCTCCCTTCGTCCACCAATCCGTGGTCACCATGCCCTCAAAGCCCCACTCATCCCGCAGAATGTTCTCCAACAGTTCCTGGTTCTCGGAAGCCCTGCGGCCGTTGATGATATTGTAGGAGGACATAATACTCCAGGGCTTTTCCTCTTTAACAATGAGTTCAAATGCTTTCAGATAAATCTCCCGAATAGCCCGTTCCGACGCCCGAGAATCGCTGTCCCTGCGGTTGGTCTCCTTGTTGTTCAGAGCAAAATGCTTCACCGTAGCCGCCACATGGTTGGCCTGGATGCCCCGTACCATACCCCCCGCCATCCTGGCCGTCAGCAGGGGATCCTCCGAATAATATTCAAAGTTCCTGCCGCACAGGGGACTTCTGTGGATATTCACCGCCGGCGTCAGCCATGCACCGATATTGTTCTCCTTTACTTCCGCACCGCCAGCCTCTCCCACCCGCTGCGCCAGCTCCGGGTTCCAGGTACATGCCAGCAGCGTAGCGCAGGGCCAGGCGGTGGTGCATACGCCGCACTGGGGTGCAATCCGCAGACCGGCAGGCCCGTCCGCCGTCATGATATTGGGAATGCCGTACTCCGGCAGATTGCCGTAACCGAAGGTATTGGCCACCCCTGTGTTAGGCTGTCCCCCCAGCAGCCGGGCCAGATCCCCGTCGGATAATTGGGCCAGAAATTCCTCCATGGAGACAATTCCCTCCGCCAGTTCTGTCAGGGTATATACTTTCTTCTGCTGCCCCCATAACTTATAGCGGTCCCGGAATGGAGTCACCGGAGCCACGCCGTCGGCTTCTTCTTCCGTCTGACGCTTCAGAACATTGGCGTCCGTATCCACGGGTTCGCCCGCCGGGAGCGCCTCATAGCTGCCATCCGACAACATCCTCTTTTCCAGCTGAACCGGCGCCATTTGGGTCTGGCACTGCTCCGTGACCACATCCTCCTTCAGATCCAGGCAGAAGTCCGTCTGAACGGTGTCTCTGACGGAAGTTCCCACATAAAAATGATAGCAGCCCCTTTCCAGTACATAGGCAGCCCGGGCCACTTTGCCCAGATCATCGTAGGAGGCCATGTCGCTCACCGGAAAAGACAGCGTCACTCGCTGGGTCTCTCCCGGCTGCAGCAGCCTGGTCTTGCAGAAAGCCGCCAACTCCCTGGCCGGCTTTCCCAACCTGCCCTGGGGAGCGCTGTAATAGACCTGCACCACTTCCCGGCCCGCCGGGCCGCCCACATTGCACACCTCCAGGTTGATCCAAATATCTTCCCCCCTCTTTTCCGCTACGGGTGGGGACAGAGCAAAGGAAGTGTAGGACAGCCCGAAGCCGAAGGGATAATTTACTTTTTCCGCCGCCCCCGGTATGGTCTCAAAATAACGATATCCCACATAGATATCGTCGGTGTAGTCCACATACCCCTCCGACTCATGGAAATTGTATGTGGAGGGATAGTCCTCCAGCCGCCGGGCAAAGGTGTCGGACAGCTTGCCGCTGGGATTGCCCCTGCCGGTCAGCAGTTCCGCCGCCGCAAGACCTCCCTCCATGCCTCCCTGCCAGGCCATGAGCACCGACTGGATCCTGTCATCCCGGGCAAACCAGTCCGTATCCACCATCCCGCCCACGTTCATCACTATGACCACTTTTTCAAAAGCCGCTTTCACCGTGTCAATCAGGCTCTTCTCGGCCCGGGACAGGTAGAAGTCCCCCTCCTCAAAGAGATCAGCAGACTGATTGGTCATATTTTCGTCACTGCCTGTCAGATGCTGCTCCTTCGCCTCTTTGACGCTCCTGTCCCAGCCCTCTCCCGAAAAACGGCACAGAGAGATAACCGCCGTGTCCGTAAAAGCCCTGGCTCTCTTCAGCAGTTCCCCGGGAACCTGGGGCTCTGCCGTCATCCCCGGCACTCTCCCCTTTGCATATTGCTCTTTCACATTGTCTCTGTAAAAGCAGGCCAGTTCTTCAAAAATGCTGACTGCATCCCCCAATTCCCGGAAGCCTTCGTAGAGATTGCGGGTGTAGGACACAGTCACATCGCCGCTCCCTCCGCCCCCTTTCACATAATCAAAGGTGGCTTTGCCGAACAGAGCAATCTTTGTCCCCTTTCCCAGAGGCAACACAGGGCCTTCATTTTTGAGAAGCACCATGCCCTCTTTGGCGGCATCTTTCGAAAGTTCAGTATGTTCCCGGCAGGCCGTAACCCTGCGGCCCTCTTTTCCCAGCGGCAGCACCGGCTGGTATTTTGCTCTCGCCCATCTCTCCATGTCCCAATCCCTTTCCTTATATAGAATTTGTTCCGATAATTGCGAAATCCCCTTTCCGGTTTGCCCCTTTCACAATTCTCCGGATCATGCCTCAGATATAGATATTATAACGAATTCCGGACACAAGTTCAACAGCAATCGAAAGACAACCATCCCCGGAACATTGCCGAAACAGCCCCCGCTCCCTGTTGCCTTTCCCCCTGGACAAACGGAGGGCATTATTCTGAGAGTGCGGCCGCTGCTGCATCCTGTGTGGCGTCATAAATGTTGGCGTTTGAAATTACTTTTTAATAAAAAGAATTATTTCGCCGCTGACAAAATTTTCATTATTTCATCTACTACTGAAGTCATAGAAACATTAATAGATAAACTCTTATCTCTCGAAACAATTTCAATAATATTTTGCTTTATGTTTCGGGGACTGACAATGGCTCTGAATGGTACACCGATAAGGTCGGCATCCGAAAACATGACTCCGGCACTGACCTTGCGGTCATCATAAATGACTTCCACACCTTTGTCTTGCAGCTTTTCATACAACTTGTCGGCATAAGTCTGAACCTCGGCATCATCGGCACGAACAGCACAGAGGTGTACCTGCCACGGTGCGACCGCCAAAGGCCATATGGGACCGTAGTCATCATGGTGGGCCTCGCAGATGGAAGCGGCAAGTCTGCCGACACCGATACCATAACATCCCATAACCGGATATTGTGCTTCTCCATTGGCGTCGATATAGGTCATACTCATGGATTTGGTATACTTGGTTCCGAGCTGAAAAATATTGCCCACCTCAATGCCACGGGATACTGTAACCGCAGGTTTACCACAATGCGGACAGATACCGCCTTCCTGTATTTTAGCAAAATCATGGTATTCTGCATTTTCTATATCACGTTTCATATCCAGTCCGGTATAGTGATATTCGTAAACATTTGCACCACAGGAAAGATTGTTCACTCCATTAAGGGAACGGTCATACAGAACAGTGAAATCGCCGCTTAGATTAACAGGCCCGATATAACCGGCGTTAAGTCCGCTTTCTTCGGTAATAATTGCCGGATGGATGTCATACCCCAAATAATTTGTGAGTTTGGTCTCATTCACCTCAAGATCGCCACGGATAAACAGTACAATATAATGGTCATCCGAATTACGCTGATAAACAACCGCCTTGCAAGAAGTCTTTTCATCACAATTCAGGAACTCACAAACATCCTCAATGGTATGAATGTTAGGAGTGTGTACCAAAACAAGTTCCTGGGAAACATCACTTCTTTCGTTATGGATAATACACTCTGCCGCCTCCATATTCGCACGATAATCACATTCTGTACAGATAGCGACAGAATCTTCCCCAATAGGAGTGAGCAGCATGAATTCATGGGAAATATTGCCGCCCATCATACCGGAATCGGAAGCCACCGAAATGACCTCCGGCAATCCTACTCTTGCATAGATGCGCTCATAAGCTTTATGGCACTTGTCGTAATAATCTTCTAAATCTGTCTGACCGGTATGGAAAGAGTAGGCATCTTTCATTGTAAATTCACGAACGCGGATCAGTCCCGCCCTCGGTCTTGCTTCATCGCGGAACTTAGTCTGTATCTGATATATCATAAAAGGATATTTCATGTAGCTCTGTCCGTAATCCCGCACAAGATGAACGGCGGCTTCTTCATGTGTCATACCAAGCACAAGAGGACTTCCGCTGCGGTCATGGAAGCGGGCCATTTCTTTACCAATGCTCTCATATCTGCCGGATTCCTGCCAGATAGAAGCCGGCATAACGACAGGAAACTGGACTTCCTGCCCATCAATAGAGTCCATTTCTTCACGGATGATCTGTTCTATCTTCCGTGTGATTCTTTTCAGCGGCATATAGGATGAAAAAATACCGTTTGCCACATACTTCATATAGCCGCCGCGCACCATCAGAGCATGGCTGTCAATGCTGCAGTCTGATGGTCTTTCCCGAAAACGATCTCCAACAAGTTTTTCCATTTTCATAAAGGATACCTCCGTATTTTGTTTTTGAACACAAAAAAGCCCTAAGCCGACATTACATCAGCTTAGGGCGAACTATAAACAAGTCCGTGGTACCACCTAAATTCGGAACAATCCGCACTCTCTGGCACAAGATAAAATCTGAGGCCATATCTCTGTAACGGGAGAACCCGGCAAGGCTTACTGTTATTTCAGCTTACAGCTCAAAGATGGGTTGGGCATCTTTTCAATAAAGGCTCGCACCGACCGCCTTCTCTCTGAAAATCCATGATGCTTACTATTTCTTATCATAGCTTTTGTGTTCAATTTTATAATTTATATCACATAAAATAATGACTGTCAAGAGTTCATCTCTCAATTATAAAACCAAATATTTCAGACAAAGAAGAACTTTTTATACCCGAGTGGTTTATCTATTGCTAAAGCATTTAGAGCACATTAAGAGCATGGCGTTGTTTTCATTCCTTCTTCCGCTTTTCCGCAGTCTATCCGCAAAAAGCAGCCAGCATAAGTATATATGTCAATACTGTTAGCATCGGTGTTGTATGTTGTATTTCAATTAGTTTACCATACCTGTTCATTTTGTGTTATAATATTTTATATAATTTTGTTTCCCTTATCCAGGTTCATAATGCTATTGAATATTTCCCATAAATGTTGTGTTTTACATTGTCAGGAGGTTTATTGTATGTTTAAAGAAATATCATTCCCTGAACATGAATATGAGTCAATCCAAAATTATTTAAACAAGTTAGGGTATTGTTATACCACGAGGGTATATAAAGAAATGGGGAAATATAAAGTTGGGGAATTATATACTGCCCCATGGGGGGATGTGTTGAAAATAGACGAAGTTAAAACATACTGGAAAGTATCAGATCGCCCTTTCTATGATGAAATGAATGATGACGAAAAGATAGAAATCCGTAAATATTCCGAGGATATAGGGTTGCCATATGAATTTATAAAATTTTCCAGAAGTACAGTATGATTATGTTAAAACGACAACAAATTCCGGTTCTCTAAGCTGTTAAGTGCGTGCAAAATCGGCAATCATATGCAGGAATATACATAATACTTCAAATTTAATGCAGTAGGAACACTTTTCCGAAAAGGGAGAAAAATATTGAGGGAAAATCTATGGAATACAAATATTGTGAGAACGGAAATTTTGAGGATTTAGCCAGCGGCAGAGTCATATATGGGACGCCAGGCGTTCCCAACTTCCCAGTGAGACTGGGAAACGAGATCTACCGGCGATGCGTTGAATACCTTTCGGGAAAAAAAACCTTCACGGTATATGATCCCTGCTGCGGAGGAGGATATCTGCTGACTGTGCTGGGCTTTGGCAATTCCAACATCACAAGGCTCCTGGCCAGCGATATCAGCGAAGATATGGTCTCTCTCACCGTCAGGAACCTGGCCCTGCTGACCCGGCAGGGATTAGACGCGCGGGAACGGGAACTGAAAGAATACTTTGGGCAATACCAGAAGCCCTCCCACAGGGAAGCCCTTGACAGCCTGGCCCGGCTTCGTAACAGCCTTTGCCACGATGTGGAGTCCCTGGCCTTTACGGCAGACTGCACCGGGATAATTCCTCTAGCGGAGACGCCGGACATTATCATTACTGATGTTCCTTACGGCAATCTGGCCATGTGGGAGAGCAGCGAAAAGGATTCCCTCAGGGAAATGTACCTGCAGCTCTCAAAGATCGCCCACCCTCATACCATTCTTGCCGTCATAATGGACAAAGGGCAAAAATACCGGGGGGATGCCTGGGTTCGTCTGGAAAGACAGATGATCGGCAAGCGGAAATTCGAAATCTACCGTCTGAGATAGCTGGGACTCTGTTATATATGAAAGCATTTCTGAATGGTTTTCTGCTTTCCCAACACCAGAATGGATTTTTCCCGATAGAGCACAGTGTTGGGAACAATGTCCATATTCAGCTTGCCCCCTTCCCGGACGCCCAATATATTGATGCCGTATTTCTTGCGGATATCCAGTTCCAGGATGGTTTTGCCGTGCCAGTGGTCGGGAATGGTGAGTTCATAGATGGAACACTCACCGTCCAGTTGAATATAATCCAGGATGTGATCTGAGGTACAGCGGATCGCCGTCCAGGCCGCGAGCTGCTTTTCCGGGTAAACCACCTCATCCGCACCGTTGCGCAGCAGGAATTTTTCCTGCACCCCCCGGGAAGCCCTGGCGATCACCTTCTTGGCCCCCAGTTCGCTGAGCAGAGAAACCGTCTCCAGAGAACTCTGAAAATCATCCCCAATGGTCACGATGCACACATCATAATTGCGGATTCCCAGGCTGGAGAGAAATTCCTGGCTGGTGCTGTCGCCGATCTGGGCATTGGTCACAAAGGACAGCACGCCGTTGACCCTCTCCTCGTCATGGTCCACCGCCATGACCTGATAATCCATATCGTTGAGTTTCATGGCAATATGCTTGCCAAATCTTCCAAGCCCAATCAACAATACTGATCTCATATTTCCTCCATTTGAGTACCGCATCTCTCCTGCAGCACACATGACTCTTGATTCATATATGGCCGCTCATGCGTCCCTATATGAATCAGTGCGCTTCCGGAGATATGCTGTTTTTGAGTTCCGCATCTCTCCTGCAGCACACATGACTTTTGATTCATATATGGCCGCTCACGCGTCCCTATATGAATCAGTGCGCTTCCGAAGATATGCTGTTTTTGAGTTCCGCATCTCCCCTTCAGCACACATATCATACCACATTCAGTTTTTCCTGGGGAAGTCTTTCCGTGGCTGCCTGTCTCCGACCAGGGAGCGCGGCAAAGATCAGGGTCAAGCCTCCCACCCGTCCGATAAACATCAACAGGATCAGGACTGCCCGGGACGCCAGCCCCAGCCCAGGCGTGATGCCCAGGGTCAGGCCCACGGTGGCCACGGCGGACGCCGATTCAAACAGACATTCCGAAAGGGGCAGCCCTTCCAGGTGGCTGATCAGAAAACCGCCCCCCAGAAACAGGATCAGATACATGCTCAGTACAGCCATGGCGCTCTGCACCGTCACATCGTCAATCCTGCGTCCAAAGAAATGTACATGCTCCCTGCGGCGGAATACAGAGACGGCTGAAGAGAGCATCACCGCCAGCGTAGTGGTTTTTAAACCGCCTGCGGTGGAGCCTGGAGAGCCCCCCACCAGCATCAGCAGCACAAGAATCCCGATGGCATTCCCGCCAAGCCGGCCAAAATCCACCGTATTAAAGCCTGCCGTCCTTGGGGTCACTGCCTGAAACATGGCGCACAGGACGCGCTGTCCCAGGGGCATATCCCGAAATTCATACAGGAAAAAATACAGAGCCGGAATCAGAATCAGAGCTCCCGTAGTGACCAGAATTACCTTGGTCTGCATTCTGTACTTTCGAATCCGAAACTTTTTGGTTCGGATGTCCTCCCAGGTCAGAAAGCCGATTCCCCCAATGATGATCAGACACATGATCGTCAGATTGATAGAGGGACTTGCGGCAAAATGAGTCAGAGAGGAATAGGATGCCTTCTCCCCCATAAGGTCAAATCCCGCGTTGCAAAAAGCGGATATGGAGTGGAACACGGCATACCACATCCCTCTGGCCAGGCCAAACTCCCTGCAAAAAGCCGGAGCCATCACCAGGGCTCCCAGCAGTTCAAAACAGGCGGCGGCTTTGATGATAAAACCCGTCAGCCTCACAATCCCCCCCACCTGATTGGCAGAGATCGCCTCCTGCATGGTACTGCGCTCTTTTAAGCCGATCCGCTTTCCCGATGCCACAAAGACCGCCACGGCAACCGTCACCACGCCCATGCCTCCAATCTGTATTAGCAGGAGTATGACGGCCTGCCCGAAAGCAGACCAGTAAGTAGCCGTATCCTGTACCACCAGCCCTGTCACACACACCGCAGAGACAGCAGTAAACACCGCGTCCGCAAAGGACGCCCCTTCCCCTTCCCGGGTTGCAAAAGGCAGCATCAAAAGCAGGCTCCCCAAAAGGACAGCGCCTGCGAATCCCAGAATAATAATCCTTGAAGAAGATAAATTTTTTCCGATCTTTCCCATTTCATGCCTCCCCGCCCACAACAGGCACCTTTGTAGTATGCACTTTTCACGACAATCCTATCTTTTAACGGAATGGCATTTTTTGCTTCCAATCGGCTTTTCTTTATATTGAGTTTGCGGTCAGAAATCAATCCCTTTACAGCAGAGCCTGCAGAAAGATTATAAACACCAAAATTGCTATGGACAGACCGGCCAATATAAAGGTTGCGATGGCCAGACCCTTTTTACGAGTCTTGATACCGCAGGCGGCGAAGTAAAACTCCAGCATATAAATCAAGACGCCATATGTAATACCCAACAGAGAGAGCAGCAGACCGAAGATGGACAGCACAAAACCCGCCACGGCCAGCTTTTCATGGGATTTGCCGGTGGCATCGGAAAAATCCTGATAGCTGCCGGACGGCGGCTGGGCACCGGCGGAAGCATCGCTGGCATAGGGCGACACATTATAGGGTGCGGAAGGATTGCCTGTTCCCGGCTGCGCGGGGGCTGCACCCATGGGCGCGTTGTAGGATGCCAATGTCTGGAAAAGCGGTGCCAGCGCCTGCTTGTACGCAGACTTGGGCACGGAGCCCGCAAAGCTGTCATCCAGCAGATAGGGCTTTTTATATTTGCCTATATAAGCATTAATGGTCACCATGCCTGGCTGTATATAGTACTCAAACAGCCGCCTTCCAATCACGGGATCATAATACTGATAATAATGGTTGCCGTCTTTTTCCTTCAGGTCGAACCCATTGGCCCCCAACCAGTTCATAATAACCTGCTGCGCCAGATTGGGGTCTACATTGATGGGAAACTGATACATGCTCTTCCCTTTTTTCATGATACTCCCTCCTCCTAACTCTTGATCTCCCACGGGGCTTTCCCTTTACTTGCAGGAGCGACAGGCAATCCTCTGCCGCTCCTGACGCTCACGCTGTGGATTATCTGAATTTTAACATAAGTTCTTTACCAGCGTCAAGACAAACCCGGATTGTCTGTATTTTACAAAAGTCCCCTCCTTTATAATTTGCTGAAGGCCAGCAGCAGTAAGATCACCCCCCCCAGCCATCCCAGGGACATGCTGAGCCGCCTGGAAAGCCTCTCCCCCAGCCAGGAGCCCAGCAACAGCGTGAGTTGGTTGGCCGCCAGGGACGCTGCCACCACCCCCGGAATACTGGCCTGCCCCAGAGCCGCGCCGAATCCGGCCGCCGCCCCGTCCAGGGACAGAGCCAGAGCCAGGGATGCCGCCTCTGTCAGGGAAATGGATTGGGAATGATCCAGGTCTACCGCCGCGGGATCCGCATATACATGTAATACAAAACGCAGGCTGAACAGCGAAAAATCCAGTTTGCCGTCCAGACTGCCGTATCTGCGGATGGCAGCCCTGACGATGCCGTCCAGCAGTTTCACCAGGCCCAGTATAAACAACAACCCAAAGCACAGCCCTCTCTGCAGGCCCTCCGGGAGAAAGCCTGCCACCAGGCTGCCCAATCCCAGAGAAAGCCCCACAATGGCGCTGCAGATCAGATTGATCAGCAAAATGGACTTCCAGGACAGCCGGATCTGCCTGGCGCCATAGGCAAATCCCGCCACAAAGGCGTCCACGGAAAGCGCGGCCGCAATGGCAACGGCCTCCAATATAATGTGAAAAGTTTTCAAGAATATCACCGCCCGAAAATCAAACGACTCACTAGCATAATATTCCTGTTTTTCCCCTTGGGTTACAGTGTGGGCCTCCTTAAATAATTCAGTCCAGGCCCCGCAGCGCCGCATGAGGGACATACTCTGCCGCCCGTCTCCGAATCTCCTCCATTTCCTCCCGCCCGAAGCAGGAACAGCCGGCCCCCATCACCTGCCCGCTGTCCCGATAAGTTTGCAGATAATAGGCGCTGCAGCCCCGCAGCCATTGACCGATCTCCCCAAATTCCTCCGGACTGTGGATGCCCTTCACCACAGTGGTGCGGAACTCGTAGGAAATGTCTGCCTTTTTCAGCAGTTCCACGCTCTCCTCTATACGGCCCAGTTCCACCTCCGGCAGCCCGCAGGCAATACCATAACGCTCCCTGGAAGCCTTGATATCCATGGCCACATAGTCCAGCAATCCCTGCTTCAGCAGATGCCCCAGCACCTGCGGCCGATAGCCGTTGGTGTCCAGCTTTACCAGATAGCCCAGGTCCCTGGCCCGACGGATAAATTCTTCCAGGCCGGACTGAAGAGTGGGCTCCCCGCCGGTAATGCAGACCCCCTCCAGGATACTCTGCCGCTTTTTCAGAAAAGCCAATGCCTCCTCCTCCCCGATCCGCTGCTGGGCCTCCGGTTCCAGCACCAGGCCGCTGTTATGACAGAAGGGACAGCGCATATTGCATCCCCCTGTGAACAGGGTGGCCGCCACATGGCCCGGATAATCCAGAAGCGTGGTTTTGTTCATACCGCAAAAATCCATAAGAAACCTCCCTGCCGTCGCCTTGACGGTCTGCGCGTTGTGCGCTACAATAACTCCAGTATAAACTTTTTGGGGAAAATATGCAATCGAAAGGCCGGGGACAGTAGGTCCCGCCGGGGAGGAAGCATGGCCGGAATAGTAAGCGTACAGGAAAAATATATGAAGATGGCCTTGCGGCTGGCCCGCAAAGCCCTGGATCTGGGAGAAGTGCCCATCGGATGCGTCATTGTGTATGAGGGGAAAGTCATAGGACGGGGGTACAACCGACGTAATACCGACAAGAACACTCTGTCCCATGCAGAGATCACCGCCATTAACAAAGCCAGCAAAAAGATGGGGGACTGGCGTCTGGAGGGCTGCACCCTCTATGTAACCCTGGAGCCCTGCCAGATGTGCGCGGGCGCCATCATCCAGGCCCGAATCCCGGAAGTGGTCATGGGCTGCATGAACCCCAAGGCCGGATGCGGCGGCTCCGTGCTGAACATCCTGGAAATGCCCCAGTTCAACCATCAGGCCGCCGTCACCAGGGGAGTGCTGGAGGCGGAGTGCAGCGGTCTCCTGAAAGAATTCTTCGCCGGGCTGCGCCTCCGCAACAGACAGGAAAAGGCGGGCAAAGCCGCCGGAATTACTTCTTCCGAAACACAGACTTAGGCTGCTTGCACACCGGGCAGACATAGTCCTCTGGCAGTTCCTCAAAGGGAATGTCCCCCTTGTATTCATACCCGCATACATCACATACATAGGTAGGACCCGCCTGGGGCTCCGTCTCCTCCGGGAGATAGGTAGGGGCCGCCTTGGGGCTCTTGCCCTTGATCACATTATGATAGTAGGCATAGGTCATGGGATCGTCTTCCTTCAGCAGGTCCGCGTCCACCACTTTGCCCAGGAACACCGTATGGGTGCTGGTTTCCATCTTATCCACCACCTCGCACACCAGATAGGCGCAGGCGTCCGGGATCACCGGCATATAGCCCCTTATCTCCGGCTTTACCTCATCAAATTTGTTGTTGTCCCTGCCGCTTTTAAAGCCGAACACCCCGATGGTACCCGGGTCTGAATGCTCGCCCAGAATGGATACGGCAAACTTCCCCAGTTTCTGGATACACTCATTGGTATAATTGCCATGGTTGATGCTTACCGCTATGGTAGCCGGGTCGGAAGTAATCTGCATGGCGCTGTTGGCCGTACAGCCCGTGGCCCTTCCCTCGTCCCAGGTACTTACCACATACACGCCATAGGACAATTTTCTGAATGCGTTATTGTTCATATTTACCCCTTTCTGTTCTTTCCTATTATTCTCCGAATGCCGGAAGATATGCCAGAAAACCGTATCTACAGTATATAAAATCCCCCTGCCAAATGCAAGTGGGGAACGGAGATTTTAACATTTTTGTTTTGTCACATTTTCCTTGACAAAATCCCTGTAAAACGATACACTATAGAAGCCGTATATCGTGGGAGCACTGCAAAGCAGGTGTTGAAGTCTGGTCTCGCGCAATGGGAATCTACGAACCGTGTCAGGTTGGGAACAAAGCAGCACTAAGTAGAACCTCCCATGTGCCGTGAGGGCGCCGGGCGGAGCCTGTGGAGCAGCCTGCGGTATGCGGTCTTGTAATTTGGTATACAATTATTTCCGCCCGGCGGAAATTTTTTGATTGCATAAATTTTTTGAAAAAGGAGTTTTGATCCGTGCCTGCCCTATCTCCCTCCGGCTCCCCCAATACAGACATTCTGAAGCCTTTTGCATCCTGTACCCTCTGTCCCCGCCGCTGTCAGGTCAACCGCCTGGCAGGAGAGACAGGATACTGCGGCCAGACAGCCCGGCTCAGGGCCGCCCGGGCAGCGCTGCACATGTGGGAGGAGCCCTGTATCTCAGGCAGCACAGGCTCCGGCACCGTCTTTTTCAGCGGCTGCAACCTGGGCTGTGTCTATTGTCAGAACAGGGACATCGTCCTGGGACAGTCCGGCAGGGAAATCACACCGGGCCGCCTGACAGAAATTTTCCTGGAATTGCAGCAAAAAGGAGCCGCCAATATCAATCTGGTGACTCCCACTCATTTTATACCTCTGATTGTCCACGCCCTGGAGCAGGCCCGGATCAGCGGTCTGTCCCTGCCCGTGGTATACAACTGCGGCGGCTACGAGTCCGTAAACGCACTGCAGATGCTGGAGGGGCTGGTGGATATCTATCTGCCGGACTTAAAGTATGCTTCCGGCGAATTGAGCACCAAATTCTCCCATGCAGCAGATTATTTTGAAAAGGCCAAACTGGCGCTGGACGAGATGTACCGCCAGGTGGGCCGGCCAGTATTTGATACACCCTCTGTTCCTCCTTCCGCACCGACCAATGTTCCGCTTCCTTCCCTGCTTTCCGATAGGCCCTCTGCCGCCGATGCTGCATCTGTATATCCTTCGGACACGCCTCTGCTGCGCCGAGGCATGATCGTGCGCCATCTGGTGCTGCCCGGCCAGGTGGGTGACAGCAAGAAAATACTGCATTACCTCCGGGACACCTACAGAGACAATATATACGTCAGCGTCATGCAGCAGTATACGCCCCTGCCCCAGGTGGCTCATATCCCCGGGTTAAACCGCCGGGTCACGGAGGCTGAGTATCAGCGGGTGGTGGACTTCTGTCTGCGCCTGGGGATGGAAAATGTCTATATTCAGGAGGGAGACACGGCCCGGGAAAGCTTTATTCCCCCCTTTGACTTCACCGGTCTGTAGACGGTTCCCCAGACCGGTGGCCGAAGCATTGAAGCATTTACAGTTCCACCTTTATCATATAGTACCCGAAATCCCCCTCCTCCGCAGGTTCCCGTCTGCACTCAAAACTGGAAAATCCATACATAATTGCCACCTGTTTTTCCTTCTCATAGAAATTTCCCGGCACCCCTATGTAGTATTGGCTTCCGCTTTTACGGGATACCTGGGCCAATATGAGATGGTCATAATTGAAGTAGCCATGGAGCAGAAAGCTGTTCTGAACCAGGCGGTAGGCATTGGATTGCAGAATCACAAAGTCTTCGGGCCGCAGAGAAAGATATTCCCTCTCATCCTGAAACGGGTGTATATGAGGATAGATCTTCAGAAGCTGCTGCCATTTGTCCTCACTCATGGACGCCATGGTAGGAGCCTGGGGCCCCGAAGCGGGACGACGCTTTTCGGAGACCGTGCCGGTTCTGCGCTTACCCCCGTTTTCTATCTGGGGGAGTTCCGCTTTTTCCAAAGAGGCTTCCGCCTTGCTTTCGGTTTTCTGCCCTGCCCCTCCCCCTGTCTGGCTGGCGGCCATGTTTTTAGTATTATGCTCGTAGTTTCCCGCAGCATAATCCGGCATGACAAAAGCAGAGAACGCTTCTTCCCGGGAGTTTTCCGATATAATCCTCGCTTGGACGCTTTCTTCCGCAGCCGATGTTTTCCGCCTTTCCCTGTCGGAACCGTATTCCGTTTCTTCGCCTGCCGTTTCCGTAGTTGTTCGAAAGGAGGGATTGCCGCCTTGCCCATTGTCATACCCAGGGGCAAGTCCTCGGGGGGCCTGCGCCGCTCCCTGCGTGGAGGCCCACCCTTCGGCTTCCGGCATACTCCCAGGTATGACAGCACGTCCTCCGGCTTCCGACATACTCCCAGGTATGGCAGCACTTTCTCTGGCTTCCGACATACTCCCAGGTATGGCGGCACTTTCTCTGGCTTCCGACATACTCCCGGGTATGGCAGCACGTCCTCCGGCTTCCGACATACTCCCAGGTATGGCGGCACGTCCTTCGGCTTCCGGCATACTCCCAGGTATGGCGGCACTCCCTTCGGTTTCCGGCACACTCCCGGGTATGACGGCACTCCCTTCGGTTTCCGGCACATTCCCGGACATGGCAGCACTTCCTTCGGCTTCCGACATACTCCCCAGTGTGGCGGCACGCCCTTCGGCTTCCGGCATACTCCCGGGTATGACGGCACTTCCTTCGGCTTCAGTCGCCTTCTCCGGCATAGCGGCATATCCTTGTGTCTCAGATATTTCTCCCCGCAGGGCGGGATATGCTCTGCTTTCTTGCCCAGTCTCCCATTGCACAGGTTCTGCAGGGACTGCTCCCCGATGACCAACAACGCCGTTCTGCTCCCTCCCGGGCATAGCATCGGCGGTCATCGAAGATATCTCTCCAGGCTTCCGATCACTTATGTTCTGTTCGTATGCACTCTGCCCAGAAGCATTCCCCCCTGATGCACTCTGCTCCGTCATATTCTGCTTTGCCCCGCTTCTCCCGGGAGCAGACTCCCGCCAAACGCACCATAGACTCCTTCTGGGGGAAATCTGCACCCGAATCCGCTCTAACTGGCCATAATTCAGCCCCTGCCCAAGAACCAGCGCTTCCCCCTCATTTACAGGATCCTGGTGTTCCCACTGAAAACTACCGCTCCCCTGCCGGATCAATACCGTTCCCAGCCTGCCCTCTGCGCCCGCGCCTTCCAACACCACCTCTGAGGCCACGTCATCCGTCTCGTACAAACCTTTGATCTGCATATCCATCAACAGTCTGTGGTCGGCCACGGTTATCTTCACATAGCCGCAGTTGCGCTGTTTTTCTCCATTTTCCAGATAATCTATATAGCGGATCTGCTTGTCATAATACATAAAAAATCCCCCTCAACACACCTATGGTTTTCTCTACTATAAGTGTATTAAGGGGTTGTCCGTTTTATTCCTGTGGATTAGTACTCTATGGAATCCAGGTATTTCATATAACTCACCACCATCAGCGCGATCTTGAAGGTCAGCGCATCGTCAAAATTGCGAAGATCAAGTCCTGTACTCTTCTGAATCTTCTCAATGCGATAGACCAGCGTGTTGCGGTGTACAAACAGCTGCCGGGATGTTTCCGACACATTCAGGTTGTTTTCAAAAAACTTGTTAATTGTAGTCAGAGTCTCCTCATCCAGGTCAATGGGCAGATTGTCTCCGAATATTTCCTCTATAAAAATTCTGCAAAGATTGATGGGAAGCTGGTAAATCAGTCGTCCGATGCCCAGGGTACTGTAGGCCACCACATTGCGCTCCGCATAGAATATCTTGCCCACATCCAGCGCCAGCTTGGCCTCCTTGTAGGACTTGGATACATCCTTAAGTTCCTGCACCACCGAGCCAAAGGATACGCGCACGTTCAGCATGGCTTCCGCATTCATCATCGCCACGATGGTATGCGCCACATCACACAGATTTTCATAGGTAACAGTCTGATCCAGGGTCTTGATCAGGATTACATTGCTCTCATCCACAGCCGTGATATAGTCCCCGCTCTGGGAAGAGAACATTCCCTTCAGCAGTTCCGTCACGATATTGTCTTTTTCTAACCTGGTCTCTATGAGGAACACCGCCCTGGGGGCAACCACCTCCACATGCAGCTTCTTGGCCCGGTTATAAATATCCACCAACAGAAGATTATCGAGAAGCAGATTCTGGAAAAAATTGTTTCGGTCAAATCTCTCCTTGTATGCGATGGTCAGATTCTGAATCTGGCATACCGCAATCTTTCCCACCATGTATACATCGTCACCGGCCCCCCTGGCCACCAATACATATAGCAGTTCACCTTCGTCCAGTATCTTCAGCAGATGATGAGGCCCTATTACCTGGCTGTCCGCAGGCGATACGGCAAAGCCGCTCACCAGGTCCCCCTGTATCTCTTTCATCTCCGTGGTTGCTGCTATCACTGCGGCTGAAGGATCATATACACACAGATCCACCTTGGTGATTGCCTTTAGCTCGTCTATACTTGTCTGAATGATCTGACTAGATATCATAAACTCCTCCTATTTCAGTTCCGCAGATTTCCTAACGGCCCCCAGGGCCGATGATCCATTGCCGGCTGCTTGGGCCCGCCTGTTCCGTTTCGGCTTGCTTTGCATGTCCGCCTGTTCCGTCCCCGGCTGCTTTATGCCCACCTATGGATCCGTGCGCCACCCAGGAATCCGCTGTCTGATGTTCAAGGACTCTCAGGTGCCGCATACTTAAAAAAGAGGTGCTGGAAACCAGCACCTCTCTGGGTAAACTTACTAATTGGTGATGATCTGCTCGGTCTCTTTGTCAAATACGTGGATCTTCTCCACATCCAGAGCAAACTTCACAGCATCGCCGGGTCTTGCAGTTGTGCGGGAGTCTACTCTTGCGGTCATCGGGAAGGTATCCAGATCAAAGTACAAGTAAACTTCTGCGCCCAGCAGTTCGTAAACCTTAATGGTGGACTCGAACACGCTGTTGGGAGAGGATGAAATGAACGCCTCGGAATCATATACATCCTCGGGACGGATACCGAAAGTTACCACCTTGCCGTCGTAGCCGCCGTCAATCAGCTTTCTGGACTTAACGGGAGGCAGGGGAATGCTGTGGCCTGCAATCTCCAGGCTGGCAACATCGCCGGAAACCTTAACGGTTGCATCCAGGAAGTTCATCTGAGGAGATCCCATGAATCCTGCAACAAACAGGTTCTGAGGCTTGTCATACAGGTTCTGAGGGGTATCTACCTGCTGGATCACGCCGTCCTTCATAACAACGATTCTGGTACCCAGCGTCATAGCCTCGGTCTGGTCATGGGTAACGTAGATGATGGTGGTGCCCAGTCTCTGATGCAGCTTGGCAATCTCAATTCTCATCTGTACACGCAGCTTTGCGTCCAGGTTGGACAGAGGCTCATCCATCAGGAACACCTTGGGGTTACGCACGATAGCACGTCCCATAGCCACACGCTGTCTCTGACCACCGGACAGAGCCTTGGGCTTACGATCCAACAGCTTCTCCAGATCCAGGATCCTGGCTGCTTCCTTAACCATCTTGTCAATCTGATCCTTGGGAACCTTTCTCAGTTTCAGACCAAACGCCATATTGTCATATACGGACATGTGAGGATACAGAGCGTAGTTCTGGAATACCATGGCGATATCCCTGTCCTTGGGCTCTACATCGTTCACAACCCTGTCACCAATCTTTAACTCACCGGAGGAAATATCTTCCAGGCCTGCAATCATACGGAGGGTGGTGGACTTACCGCAACCGGAAGGACCTACGAAGATAATGAACTCCTGATCTGCGATCTCAAGGTTAAAATTCTTAACAGCCTCGAAACCGTTAGGATATACCTTGCAGATATTCTTTAAAGATAAGCTAGCCATAAATATAACTCCTTTCACATACAGATAATTGTTTTCAGTTGATGCAGCGATATGTATCACCACAACTATTAATGTAAGTATACCTAAATCTCTATTGAAATTCTATGCTACTATTCCACAAAGATTTTGTTCCCGATTGTGTGAATTGCTCACAAATCAGTATGTTTTTCATTCTTACCGTCAGTTTTCACAAAATGACGATTTTTTATTGGACATATTCTACAGTTCTAGTGTGCCAGTATACTACCCTATATTCTTTTCTTCCAGCGTAGCATCCAGCTTATCGTGAAAGATTTTCTCATCCCCATCCTCCTCTGCGTCTTCCCGGACTCCGTTGGCCTCGTTGATCCTGTCCTCCAGTTTCAGGAAGAGTTTATTATACATTTTGGCAGACAGGAACGCAGGCGCCGTCATTCCGAAAAGCATCACCAGCGGAAACACATTGGGCACGAATACCCCCAGAAGCATGGGGATCAGGTACAGAATCACCATCAGTACACTCTTGGGCGCCTGTAATATACTCATGGCCAGCGCGTTTTTGATGGTGCGAAACACAGGATTGGCGAATTTTGCCTGAACGGGAAATACATACAGCAGCGTAAACATGGCAAAAATAGCAATGGCGCCCAGGATGGCCCGGAAGATTACATGAAAATCCTCGGCTCTGGCGTACATGATGTACAGATCCCCTCCCAGAATCACCCCGATAACCAGCATGATCAGCCAGATGGCTGTGGACTGCTTAAAGTTTTCTCTGAACGCTTTGAAATACCCCTTTACGATATAGCACTCCTCGTCCCGTACAATCTTAAGGACCTGATAATGCATGGCCGTGAGGGCTGCCCCTGTGGTGATGATCGGAATCATGCAGACGATGGTCAGCAGATTCAGAATCATCAGATCCGCCACCTTGTTCATGAACTGCATGAAGGGGCTGTCAATGTTTAAAAATTTCATTTTTTCCTATGTCCTTTCTAATTAGAGTTCCGCATCTTCCCTACAAGCGCACTCCTCGGTGATCCAAATCTTCCCGCTTCGCGGCAATATTCGGATCAATGCCCTTTACGGCAAGATGCTGTTTCGAGTACGCATCTTCAAAAATAGAGCTCCATGGAGGTCACTCGGATTCCTGAGACCTGTTCCTCCGGTTTCAGGGCGTAGAAACCCAGCTTTTTGTAGAAATCCACCGCGTAGGGAGCCGCTGACAGCGTCATGCTGCGCTCCCCCACTTCTTTCTTCAGGTAATGGCACAGGCCTCTCATAAGTTCCCTGCCAATCCCCTGCCGGTGGTAGTTCTCGTCCACAAACAGCAGGGACAGATGGTTGCCGTTGCGCACGGAGGCCAGCCCCACCACCCTGCCGCCGTCCAGGGCTACCAGCACCTGATAGCGCCCGTTCAGGAACAACTTCCTGAGTGTACCGTCATGTATGAAGGTATCAAAATTGTCGATACCTTCCTGGGAATAGTCTCTCCCCTCGAACTTCAGAAAAGTCCTCCACACCATGTCCATAGCCGGATCCCAATCCTCCGGCAAGGCCCATCTGATTGTATAGGGGAAATGATCTGTTTCCATATCGAATCACCTTTCTATATCAGAGTTGCGCATTTCTCCGCAATCTTCCTCATTCTTTTGCGGCGCAGGCTCCCACCTGATTCTCCAGGGGCAGGCCATTGTCCAGAGCATGGGCGTTTTCCATAGTCACCCTGGCTATGGCCTCCATGGCCTCCCGGGTGAAAAAACCCATGTGGGAAGTGATCAGCACATTGGGGAAAGTCATCAGCCTGGCCAGGTTGTCGTCCTCTATAATCTCACCCGAGCAGTCCTCATAGAAGATCCCCTCTTCCTCCTCGTACACATCCAGTCCCACGCCGCCGAATTTTTTCTGCAGCAGGCCCTCAATCAGATCATCCGTGTGAATCAGGCTGCCCCTGGATGTGTTGACCAGATATACCCCGTCCTTCATCATGGCGATGCTTTCCTTGTTGACCATATGCCGGGTCTGGGCTGTCAGCGGACAGTGCAGACTGATGAAATCGGACTGCCGGAACAGTTCGTCCCTGTCCACATAGGTGACTTCCAGCTGCCGGTTGGGATAAGGATCATAGGCAATCACTTTCATGCCAAATCCCTGGCAGATTCGAATCATGGCCTGCCCGATCCGTCCTGTACCCACGATACCCGCTGTCTTTCCGTACAGATCCGTACCCATCAGCCCCTGCAGGCTCATATTGAATTCTCTGGTGCGGTTGTATGCCTTGTGGGTGCAGCGGTTCAGTGTCAGCAGCACAGCCGTGGCAAACTCCGCCACCGCTTCCGGCGAATAGCTGGGCACACGCAGGATCACGATCTTATCCTCCGCTGCCTTCACATCCACATTGTTGAAACCGGCGCTGCGCAGCAGAATCCCTTTCACATGCATGTCATAGAGCACATCTATCATCTCGCTGTCAACATGGTCGTTGACAAAGATACAGATGGCATCACAGCCCTTGGCCAGAAACAGGGTCTCCCGGGTGCAGGGAAACTCAATAAAATGGATCTCATATCCATATTGCTCTCCCAAAGGCTCAAACCAGATGCGGTCATAGGGCTTGGTACTGTAAAACGCAATCTTCATAACAATTCCCTCCTAGTAATATCAGTTCCGCAGATTCCTGTCCCGCGCACAAGCCCGGTGATCCATGAACAGCCCTCTGCCATCCGTACATGAATCCGTGCACCCTCCGGGAATCTGCCGTTATAAGTTTGTTCCTGGGAATAGTTTAGGTGTTTTGGTCCATTTTATGCGTCCTCTTTCAAGCAACGACCCCGGATCCAGTCAAAGATCAGTTCCATGGTCTGCTGTCTCTCCGGCTCGTTTAATAATTCATGCCTGCCCGTCTCGCACAGATGCATTTCCACATCCTTCACTCCTGCCTGGCGCAGCCCTTCGCACACCTTGGGAATGCCCTCACCATAATTCCCCAGCGGATCGGCATCGCCGGAAATCACCAGCAGGGGCAGGCCGGCGGGAATCTTTTGCAGGCGCTTCGGGTCATGGGCCCGGGAGATCAATTCCGTCAAAGTCTGAAAACCGTTCAGCGTAAACACCTGGCCGCACAAGGGATCCTCCATATATCGCTGCACGCTCTCCGGGTCCTTGCACAACCAGTCAAAATTCGTTTTGGCATCGGGAATCCGCTTGTTAAAGCCCCCGAAACTCACCCTGTCGCTGAATTTGCTCACATGCTTGGAACCCAGGAAAAGTTTTTGCAGCTTCACCATAAAACGGGCGGCTGCCATGGTTCCCCCGGACTGGTAGCCGGTACCCATGATAACCGCTCCGGTGATACCGCTTCCATACATGGTCAGATAATTGCGCAGGATAAAGGAACCCATGCTGTGCCCAATGATCACATAGGGCAGGGAAGGATATTCCTTCTGGGTCATTTTTTTGAGACGGTGGACATCCCGTACCAGCACCGTGGCGGGATCCTGCTCGCAGAAATAGCCGTAGCATTTTTCCTCTCCCACGCTTTTGCCATGTCCCAAATGGTCATTTCCCGTGACCACACAGCCCTGGTCGGTCAGAAACCGGGCAAACTCTTCGTAGCGCTCCACATACTCCGCCATGCCGTGGATAATCTGCACCACACACAAGGGTTCACGCCCTTCCGGCACATATCTGACCGCGTGAATCCTGGTCTCATTATCCCTGGAATCAAAATAGAACTCTTCTTTTTTCATCTTTACCTCTGTCTGTATATGACCGGCTACCCAGCTAATGCCACTCGGCGTCAAGGCAGTCCGTCTTTATATAATGGAAATAGATGCATGACCCTAGAGCCATGCATCTATTATACAACATACTTTCAGATATTTTAACCCGTTAATTGAAATTTAATAAAATCCCCCTTTATTCTTCCTGCTGCTATACATTAATCGTTATACTTACTGATTGTTGCACCAGTCCAAATATTTGTTGTATACATTTTCGAGTTGTTCATGTTTAAATTGCGTATATGCGACACGGCTGATCTGAAGTTCATCCATTCGCTTAAGACTACATTTATACATGTTCCCTGCTTCATAAACAAGTTCTTCCTTTTTTAGAAATTCCAGTACTTTCAGCTTAATCCCCGTATGACATCTATTGTCAATCTTCTCCTTGTATTTCGCAGGATCGCCCTCATAATTATCAACTTTAAACTGTTCCAGGACTTTTTTCAATCCATATATGAAACACTCAATATCCATTGCCTCTTTACCAAGCTGATTATCAAATGAATATTGATATGGATATAACTCAAAGAATGTACGCTTTAATTGACTATTCTGCTCAAAGGGAAAGTCTATTTTCAATTTTGTGGTGCCCTTTATATTCAGTTTACATTCCGGTCTCTTTGTCACCATTTCATGAACAATTATTCTGTTTTCTTCATTGCCGTATGTCTCCAGTAAGATTTCAGACGCGTCAAACTCAAGGCGGTCACATTCTATTACCGCTTGGCTGATGACAACATCTTTGACAAATTCCGACGAAAGGATAATTGTCCCATCTACATTTATACTTATATTATTAGCCCGATTAAGACGAATGGGATCCTCCTTGTCCCGCGCGATTTCCATGGAGATCTTTGTTTTGTTTGCATCATCCAAATCCGAAAAAGATAAATAAAGGGTTTCCTCATCATCTGAATCACTATACCCAATTTCGCAATAAGTACTCTTGTTAATGGTTGTCTGCGAAGAATAAGCCAGTTCAAGAAGATATATATGGTCGCATTTGACCTTCCCCTGATTAAGGCTTAAATAGCAGTCCATAAATACCCGCGTAGGCAGTTTATAGCAGGACGTGTTGCCCTGCCTATATTCTTCAACAAACATTTCCAGATCAGGATTCAGCAAGGATTCAGCCAGCAGATAATCATCAAAAACAGGCATGATCTTATCGTTCTGCAGAAAGACATGTTGAGGCAGCCAATCCTTCAATAAATCCAAATAAGTATTTTGGTCTTCCGGAAGTAATTCCTTGCAAGGACTGAAATCATCAATCACTATGTTTTTATTAGCATATGTGTAAAAATACAGTCTAATGAGTTGTTCCTGTTTGCAATAAAGAGACTCAACTACTTCGGCCTTACCCATCTCAAGATATTTATCACGAATGGAATCCTTAAACGTTAATAGTTTACTTTGTTCTCTTTCTATCAACTCCTTAATAATTGTGTAAATAAGCCTGTCGTTTCCAGTGGTTTCAGTGAGTCTCAACCGCCTCTTTTCTTTTGACTCAAAAAAAGTCTTGTCTATTTGCCGACATAATATGCTTAGGACTTGGGCATAGCCTATAAAACTTTGAATTTCCGCTTCGTTTCCTATATGCTGCTTAATCTCTTCTATGTAACAGCGAATCTCTTCCTTCTGTTCATAACTTAATTGTTTTTTATTGTACTCAAAATAGCTTTTTATAAATAATTGCGCATCGTTTTCCGAAAAATAGTCTATACTATAATGTTTTACTCCAAAATGCAGTTCTTTACAGGATTCAACAATAAATTTTGCCATTTCCGTGCGAGCAGTAATAATCACAGGCGGAGACGCAGGTTGGTCCAATATTTTTCCGATTTCTTCCAAAAAATCCTTGATTCCTTCCCTTCTTGATATAAGAGATGCTTCATCAAAGGAATCCAGAACAAATAAAATTTCTCCCGTTCTCAGACTGGAATATATTTTGTCCTGAAGAGCTCCATTTCCAATTCCTACCGCATGAGCAATCTCTCCCGCAAAGGATGTACCTCCTACAGGCTTCAAAGCTACATTCCAGTAAAATGCGCCATATTTGTGGGAAATATGTTTTGCCAATGCCGTTTTGCCCACAGCACCGGGAGCCGAAAATAAAATGAATTTATTCGCCACTCCTTCTTCACCCAAAGATACCGGAGAAACCGGTGATGGGTAGTAAAATTCTTCATCAGAAATAACCTGCAAAACAGAATAATCCTGTAATTTATGCTGCTGACATTTTTTTATTTCGTGTAATGCGTCTTCTAATTTCATCGAATTCTCCCCTTACGTTTTGAATCCCGCCATCATTAATAAAATTTTTTGTATTATACCAAACTCCTCATTATATGTCAATATTTTATGTTAATTAAGTATTTCTTTGTTTGGTCAATGTTTTCGAATTACGCACCCATACATAGGCGCATTATATTTTCTCTCTTGTGTTCAAACAAAATAGCACAACGCTGCTTTTCTGTAATGATTTAATGTTTTTCATTCATCTTCATTACTTCTTATGCAGCATTGTGCTTTTATCAACTTCTATATTTACTTTGAACAGGCTGGTATCAGCCGCTATTTTTTTAGGGACCGCTCTCTTAACAGATCTCCGCGCCGGAGGGCATGGGCTTCTCCGACGTCATCAGGGCCAGATTGCCCTCCGCGTCCTCCGCGCACAGCAGCATCCCCTCGGATACCACTCCCGCCAGGGTCGCAGGCTTTAAGTTCACCAGTACCATCACTTTTTTACCCACCATCTCCTCCGGCGTATAATGGGCCTTGATGCCGGACACTATCTGCCGTACCCTGCTGCCGATCTTCACCTGGGAGCACAGCAGTTTCTTGGACTTGGGCACCGCCTCACAGGAGATAATCTCCCCTATCTGGAATTGAAGCCGGGCAAAATCATCGTAGGTAATCTCCGGCTTGGCCTCTATGTCTATAGATGCCTCTTCCTCCGATGCCAAAGGCTCATCGGAGGCCCCGCCGTCCGTTCCCGCCTCAGCCTCTTCCTGCTCTGCGGCGGCTATCATGGCAGCGGTGAGTTCCGCCTCCCTTTTCTCCACCTCTTTCATATCCAGGCGGGCAAACAGAATCTGGGGTTTGTCGGTCACTTTGTTCCCGCCGGGATACAGGCCAAACTCCTCCAGCCTGTCGAATTCCCGCAGAGAAGTGTTAAGCTGGGCCGCAATCTTTTCCGCCGTCTCGGGCATATAGGGTTCCAGCAGGGAAGCGCCGATGGCGATGCCCTCCACCAGATTGTACATCACGGTGGCCAGCCGCCCGGATTTGGCCTCGTCCTTGGCCAGCACCCAGGGCTCCGTCTCGTCAATGTATTTGTTGCAGCGCTTGAAAATACCGAATATCTCCGTCAGGGCATCCGCAATGCGCAGAGATTCCATCTTCTCCGCCACTTTGGCATAGGTCCCGGTTACCGTCTTTTTCAAATCCTCGTCCAGCACACTGTCCTCCGGGGTAAGCTGCACGCCCCGATCCTCCACCACGCCGTCAAAATATTTGTTGCTCATGGAAATGGTACGGTTTACCAGGTTCCCCAGGGTGTTGGCCAGATCGGAATTGGTGCGCTCTGCAATCAGTTCCCAGGTGGCGTTCCCGTCGTTATCATAGGGCATCTCATGAATCATATAGTACCGCACCGCGTCCACGCCGAAAAAGTCAATCAGGTCGTCCACATAGATCACATTGCCCTTGGACTTGCTCATCTTGCCCCCATTCATCATCAGCCAGGGATGGCCGAATATCTGCTTTGGCAGAGGCTCTCCAAGAGCCATCAGGAAAATGGGCCAGTAAATGGTATGGAAGCGGATAATGTCTTTTCCGATCAGGTGCAGATCCGCAGGCCACAGCTTCTTGTACTGCTCCGCGCTGTTTCCGTCCGCGTCATAACCGATGCCCGTGATATAATTGGTCAGTGCGTCCAGCCACACATATACCACATGCTTATTGTCAAAGTCCACCGGAATCCCCCACTTAAAGGAAGTGCGGGACACACACAGGTCCTGCAGACCTGGCAGCAGGAAATTGTTCATCATCTCGTTTTTGCGGGATACGGGCTGAATAAATTCCGGATGGCTGTTGATATGCTCGATCAGCCGGTCGGCGTATTTACTCATACGGAAAAAATATGCTTCTTCCTTGGCGGGCTTAACCTCCCTGCCGCAGTCGGGACACTTGCCCTCCACCAGTTGGGATTCGGTCCAGAAAGACTCGCAGGGCGTACAGTACAGCCCCTCATAGGCCCCCTTGTAGATATCCCCCTGGTCATACAGACGCTTGAAAATCTTCTGCACCTGTTTCTCATGGGGCTTATCCGTGGTGCGGATGAACTTGTCATACTGAACATTCAACTGATCGCAGAGCCCCCGGATCACCCCTGCCACATTGTCCACAAAGGCCTGGGGAGTTATGCCCGCCTCCTGGGCCTTCAATTCGATCTTCTGCCCATGCTCGTCCGTTCCGGTCTGAAAATATACATCGTACCCCTGTTTTCTCTTGAAACGGGCAATGGCATCCGCCAGCACAATCTCGTAATTGTTGCCGATGTGAGGCTTACCGGATGTGTATGCGATGGCAGTTGTAATGTAATAAGGTGTCTGACTCATATTCTTACCTCCTCAAATGATTTACCCATACCCTTCTTTACCTGTTCCAATGTGCCGACACTACAGGTTATAGGATATGCTGTCGAAAATGTATATGGCATAACGAAAGGCCCGCCTCCCCATGCCAAAAACGCATGAGAAGACGAGCCATAAGCCCGTGTTACCACTTCTCTTCACCCCTCCCTCACGAAAGGGGCCTCATCGGGTCCGAAGCCGCCGTCGGCTGCCTAACCCTATCCGCTATAACAGGCGGAACCTGTCGCAGCCTAACCTGGAAAACTGTACTCGGCGCCATCTCTTCCCACAAATTGCCGCAAACCCAACAGTCCGCTGCAACTCGGAAAGCCATCGCTCCCCGGCTCGGTGCGCTGCTCAGAAGCCATCTTCCACATGCCCATGCATCATCCCTCTCAGCCACAGTCTTCTGTGGGGATGTTCTCTGGAAAGCCCCGGCACATGTACTCTCTTCGTCAAAGCGTTTCTTTCAATGTATAGATTGCATTATACAAGAGCTTCTGTATTTTGTAAAGAGGTTTTGTAGCAGATGCATCTTATTTCTTTTTGCTCTTTCTGCCCAATACAGCCTTGCCCCGGACCTGATACATGCTATTGTCCTGCTTGTCCACTTCGTATCCCACGATCCAGTTCCTTGCCCTAAAAGCATCCAGGAGGGCTTTGTTGCCAGAGGTCTGCTCCACAGAAATACTGCTTCCGCTCAATATGTCTAAAAAGTCCTCCTGTTCCAGGTTTTCCAAATATCGCTGCACATCCGATAGTTTCAGCATATTGCGGTTGACACTCTTTGCCAGGGCCTTCTTTTTTCGCTCCGGCGATTCCTTCTCGTTGTTCATAAAATCAGAAAACGCCTCCCTGTCTGATACCAGCACGGATAGGAACTCCTCCTCCCATGTCTCTCCCTCCGTGTGAGGCAGAGACAAATATTCCGCAATATTTTTGCCTGCAAATACTGGCGCGAGCCTGGGATAATGCTTTCTGATATACTGGAGGTTTTCTTGGGTCATGGGAATTTTTTTCCAGAAAATCAGTATCCGCATTTTATCTTCACCCACATCTCCAGCATCAGCGGCATCACATGTGAGCGAAAATGATTTCGCCAGTTCATCATACCTCTCTTTTTTCAATAAATTACATCTTATTACATCCATCTGTAAAAGTTTCGCCGTTCCTTCCCCATATGCATCCAACTCCTTCTCCGATAGTTTAATCGGGCCGGGATACCTATTGATGTAGTCCGCCAGCACCTCGTCCATGCCATTTCCCGACAGGAAATAATAATCCGTAAGGTTCTGGAGCTCCGCCGCCACATGACCATCCATCAGCCTGGGCCAGAAATCTTTATTCTCTACCTGATTCAAATGGGAAATCTCTCTGCAGCAGGCCAGGGCCCCGATATATTTTTCCCTGGATTCCCGGGACAAGTCCTCCCTGTTCAGCACGGAAAGTATGACCTTCTCCTCATCCTCCAGAGGTTCGCCGCAGGCAGCCAGTTCCTCCAGGACCGTCTCCAGATTCTCCTCCACATAAAGTCTTAAAGTCTCCTCCCCCTTCTCATATACCAGTGTAAGCATTCTGGAACGCCGGATCTCCTTCAGTGGCAGTTTGTAAAAAATACTATATATGAACCTTAGATTCTCCCAGTTTATCACATATAGATGGCGATAGTATATCTGCTGCCAAAGCAATGAATCGTATATAATCAGGGTCATAGCTTTATCGGGTTCTTCCTCCAGAGCAGCTTCTTCCAGAGCAGCTTCTTCCAGAGCGGCCTCCTCCTCTGTGAGTTGAAGCCTGCTGAACTTAGCTCCAAAATGTTCCACTCCTGCTATAAATCTTTCCCTTTCATCCTCCATAGACGCTTCATAAAGGAGTTGCGGGGTCTGCCCCGCATATTCGGCAATGTGCCGCAAATCCTCGGGATCTTCGGAGCAATATGCATCCCACTGGAGTATGGTCTGCAAAACATACTTTCTCTTTGTGCGGTCACCCAGCGCTTCCTCCTTCAGCACCCAGGAAGCTGCATTCCCGCAGTTCGTATTGATCTGCCGGACAAAATCGCTTCCATATTTTCCGTTCCACAGATAGCCTTCAAAGAATTCCATCGCATTATTTTTGAAAATGTACTTTATCAGCCTGTATAGTCTGCCCTCATAATCCACTGCCCGCTTTTTCATGCCCACAGGTACATCCACAGGATGGCAAACCGCCGTCAGTAAGGCGTCCAGCAACTGATAATTCAGGCATTCCGCCGTTTCAAACTGGCTGTTATGCATCCAGTTAATCACTTTCCAGGGTTCCTTCAGCTGATAAGTGGCCCCTTTATAATTGTGTTCCTGCATGCTCCGCAAAAACACCTTGTCCTCCCGGCGCAGGCCGTCTTCATAATAATAGGACATATAATCCTGATAACTCTCGTCTATATATCCGTTGCTGATCAGATATCGGATCAGGGGGAAGTAGCTGGAGCGCTTTACCTCCGCATACTTTTCCTTCTCCCCCAGCGCGTTAATATATACCGTACCAAATATTGCATCCTCATTCTCTCTGTCAAGGATATCCTGCAGTGGCATGGCGTCCAGATGCTCTATTTGGTTCTTAATTTCGGAAATTCGTCGGTGGGTTTCCTCCGCGGCCGCTTTCTTTTCAATCAATTCCTTATGTCTCTGGTAATCGGAATTTTCTGATAATTGGTCGAACTTTGTTTTTACATTTTCCTTATTCCACTGCCCCCGATTATAATAGCCCTCCGAATAATATTCTACATTGTATTCATTCGCTTTAATTGCAGCGATATACTTCGCACGGGTTTCAAACGCTGTGTCCTCCTGTGTCGCTCCGATCCGGGTCCGCCGATTCTCCACATAATAAGCAGCATCCAACTCATCCATATTCCGAAAAGTCTCCCGCTTTACCTCCTCCAGCAGACTCCCCAGCGAATCCAGTTCCTTCTGCAATTCCTCCCTCCGTTGTCTGACGAACTGGGGTTTATTACCAAACAACGTATATACATAGCCTGTTCCCCGATGCAGCAGGGCATGATCCTCCGGAAACAGATTCTTGTATACCATCATAGCCAGAAGTTTGTCCGTGTTCAACTCGATTACATTTTTCTCCTGATACTTGCGGTAATAGACAGAAAACTCATTGAAAATATTGCCCAGCAGCCGCATATCGTCAATATACAGAGAAATTCCCCGCAGGAAATCATCTCCGGGCCGGGCCTCCTCCTCCAGCCGATTAAACAGGCGGATCAGCATGGCATAGGAATTGGACCCGTCCATAACCGGCACCACCGGGATAATCATATCAAAAAATTTCGTGCGGTCCTTGGAGGCAAACACATCATCCCGGATCAAATACAAAAAACGCAGCGTTTTTCTCTCCTCTCCCTTTTCCTCAAAAGCCCCCTCCCGGATGTGGTTGGCCAGCCCGTTAATCTCCCGCAAACGCTCAAAAATAAGGCTTCTGTCATATCGGTCTATATCCTCAAACACCACCGCATCTGCATCCACATGGTCAAACAGGTACAACACCTCATTCAGATAGCGGTCAAAATAGGAATCGCTCTCTCCGCCAAACAGCTCTATGTCCAGATTTGTCCCCTTGAGATTTACTTTGCGGAGGATCCGCTGGTTGCGCTGCAGGAAGATATATTCCGTCAGGCCGCTCACCGCCAGGACCACCCAGACAACAGCCGCTGCCAGCACAGCTTCCTTGCGCCGGGTTATTCCCAGCAGGGAGCGCAGGGATTCCAGGGAAAAGCTGTCCACCAGCCTGCACCATTGGTCATGAAAGCAGATGAACGCCAAAAGGGCGGCCAGCAGGACGCCCCAATAAAGATACTTTTTGATCTTGTCCCGATCCACCTCTTTTAATATCTGGAAATGGGTCTGGGGAATTGCTTCCGCCGGCATCTGGTGGATCAGCTGATTGATGATCTTACCCTCCAGCCGGGTTTCATCCGGCGGCTGTTCCCCCTCCTTGGCCTTGTCCTGAAAATGCGCAAAAGAGATATGCAGGAATTTTTTATCCGGATGGCTCTTTTTATAGGTTGCCAGAATACTGCTTTTACCGGCCCCATAGGGGCCGGACAGGGCAATATTCCGGATGTCCGGATCGGTCAGGGCAGATGTGAGTTGTTCCTCATAGACCCCCAACCGGGCCTCTGTGGTAGGTGTAAGTTTCATCAATGCGCTTGGCTTTACTTCACTCATCTGTATTTTTCATCCTTTATTCTTATACCGTGATTTTAACAATTTCCGGGTATATATCTTTTCAGGCAATATTATATAATCAAATGCCTTCCTAAATATTTAATGTATATTACCACATAATCCGTTATTTTTCCATAAAGAGACGAAGGTGTATAGGAAAGTTCAATAGAATATAGAAAATTCATTCAAAAATCAGGAAACGTGAAAGATAATACGGAAAGAGTACTACTGAAAACAATCAGACCAAAAAAGCCTGGCATATGAGCTCAGGCTTGCCGCTTTAATCCTTAAACGTCCATAGCTTATTTATCACAAAATTCAGAGGTACACTGATCACCAGATTGATCAGCGGCGCAATATACTTGGAGATATGGAACATGGATATCCATATCCAGGATAAGATATTATTTAAAACAATGCCTGTAAAGCCATAGGCGGCGTAGGCTTTAAGCAGCGCTTTCCACAGGTTGCGGCTTTGGCCCTCTCCCTGGGTAAACACAATACGGTTGTTCCAGTAAAAGGACCACAGCACACTGAGCAGAAAGGCCACCAGATTACCGGCTATATAGTCCCAGGCCAGCCTAAAGGGGCTCAGCAGCCCCAGGACCATAATGTTAAGCAAATAACTGATAACGGTGTTGGATACACCCACTATGCCGAACAATACAAACTGGGTGAGATTCTCCAGGGTTTGTACACTGATATCTTTCTTGAAAATTTTTAACATATTTCGGATAACTGATTCCATTTTCTCATACATAGTGTTTGTAACCCCGCTTTCAGTCAATGATTATGGGATTTGACTATAAGTACAGGGATTGCAACAATACAGGCCAAAAGCATGACCAATGTGAGTATTCCCCCTATAAGATAACCGTTTGGCGAATAAACCATTTTGATATTGTGTTCCCCTGCCTCAACCAATAGCCCTCTGTTCCCATAATTTACAGTCAAAATCTCTTGTCTTTCACCATCTATATAGGCCTTCCATCCCTTTGCGTCGCTCTCCGCCATCACGAGGATTGCGGCATTTTCCGTTTTGCAGCGCAGTTCAATGCTGTTGTTTGTATAATTTATCAGTTCAACGCTTGCGTTCGCGTCCGGCTGGGATACCCTGTCTAAAAACGCTTCCGCATTAGGGCTTCCAACTTCTACCAGAGCCGTATCGCGGACAGAGAACGAAGGATCATTTATAATGGAAAATTGATCCTCAAGTGACATATCCGGATCACATTTGACATAGTCATAGACCAGCCATGCATTCCCTGCATAATCCTTATTTTTGTATATGCGCAGAGGCTGCCCCTGCTCCGCGTTATAACTCGGATAGATATTATCCATGGTTCCCACCAGTTGAAAATGTTGATCCAAAAATGCTTCTGAAATAGTATTCAGCCATTCTTCAGACTCGTTTTCCGAAACCACAAAATAAAGAACATTGTTTAATGTAATTCTCTTATCCAAACTCAGGTTCCAATGCATTTCCAGCGTTTTTCTGTAAATAGGTTCCCAATAACCCTGTGTATACTGTCCGCCCGCATCAACCATTGAATTGGAGGAGAAATTCCCTTCTTCTCCCGCCCATGTCATAATCCGATAGGCCTTCTCGCCGTCAGATAATGAATCCAGATAATCAACCAAACGCTTATTTCCCTCCAGTACCTCCTCGTATTGTTTTTGGGCCTGAGGCATATTCCATTTGTTTGAAATATCATTATATCGGAAGATATGTGCAAAATTAATTACGCTTACAAATAATAAAACCGCTATGACTGCCTGTTTGCGGGCCTTAAACAAAATGACAAGGGCTATGCCTATAAGCAGACACAGCAGGATCCATATTGTACGATTGTCATAGTTAGCCAATGCGTATTGCAGACATACCAGAAAACATACTATACACATCAAGGGAACATTGTAAAATAACTCCTGCACCCCTCTCCTATCATTTTCTGTTATACAATCATATATCCCACGCAATCCAAAAGCTGACAGCAGAGTTGTGCAAAAGGGCAACAGGTTTGCGTAAAGATACGTTTCCCGGAGCATGTTCACAAAAGGAATATGAAAGAAAATTTCCGGGAAATAGCAGCTTATGGATGCTAATAAAATAAAAAGGTATAAACACTTTCCAAATTGCAGCGCCACATACCGATAGGGGTTTTCCTCATAATTTTCCTTCGCAAACAATCCCATTATACAGAGCAGCACAGGAATAAGGCCAAACCAGCTTATTCCTGACCTGGCACCAAGGATTTCTCTGAGCATGCTGTAGTTGGCCGGATGCGCATAGAAATTATCCAGTGTAACGCCCTCTGCGGCACTTGCGAACCCGTCAACTGTAATTCTCAGTAATTCGTTTTGTTGCTCCAGAATCGGAAACAAGTTGACTGCCCCTATGCACACACCAATTATACCAGCTATTGCAAATTGGGCAAATAGTTTTTTCAGAATTTTGAGGTTTTTTTCCTTACTGACCAGCACATAAACGGCTGTAAAGAAAAGCACCCCCATAAGCATTACTCCCATCACCGCGCCCTGTGACAGTTCCTGTAGAAGAAAAAGGCCGAATACAATCCCTGCCGCCACAGAAAAAACATTCAAAACTCTTTCTTTTTTATACGCCTTTAAAAGCAGGTAGCTAAACATAGGAATCCAGCACAACTGCATATATGGAATATTTACAATGACCAGCGATCCTCCAATCAGCACAGTGAATAAACTGACAACGCGATTCAGCCCAAGTTCTTTTAAAACCAGAAAAAAGCCCGTTGTCGCTATAATGCTGTGAATCAACGTAAAAGCATAATATGCCATGAACGATAAAATTTCTTTGTCCGCATTCCAAAAAATCTTGCACACTAAAATTGCAAACGGATAAAAAGAATCCGAGAAATTATGGATGCCGGAAATGCCGCACCAGATATTAGGATTCCATAACCTTAATTCGCCCTGCTTCAGTGCCTCGGCTATTCCCGATAATTTAGCTCCCCAGATATACGCGTTAAAATCCCCGTCTAAGGTATGAAACCATTTCGAGAAATAGACATAAAATATATTGACAACTACTATAACGGACAGCATACATATGTTTTTTACCAATGCTGTTTTTTCATTTTGCCGATTTTGCATCAAATACCTCCTGAATTTAACTTCCGCCAATATATTTTACCCTTATTTCACCGATTCAGGAATTCCCCAATCTGCCGTTGCATACACCGGGAAACATCCTCCCCGGCGAGATAAACCAGGGACCACTCAATGATTTTTTCCATGGAAGTCTCTACATTCCAACGGGGTTTCCATCCCAAAGTATGCTTCAGCTTGGAGCAGTCCAGCTTTAGGAAATTAGCCTCGTGGGGCCCTCCGTCATACCGATTGACCCACTTAATGGAATCCCCGGTCATTTTGTTCCACTTGGAACAGAACAATGTTACCAAATCCCCCGTCGTCCAGCAATCTGCTTCATCCGGGCCCACATTATAATTTCCTGCGAAACCGCCGTCTTCATACTGAGCCTTCGCAATCATCAAATAAGCAACGATAGGCTCCAGCACATGTTCATAAGGACGGGTGGAAAAAGGATTTCTTACAATGATGTCCTGCTTCTTTTCAGCCGCCCGGATACAGTCAGGAATGATCCGGTCTGCGGCAAAATCCCCGCCGCCGATTACATTGCCCGCCCTGGCAGTGGAGATAGCAGTGCTGCCGTCGGAAAAGAAGGAGTTCTTATAACTGCTGGTGACCAATTCCGAACAGGATTTTGAGTTGGAATAGGGATCAAATCCATTCAATTCCTCATTTTCCCTGTAGCCCCATTCCCATTCCCTGTTCAAATACACTTTGTCAGTGGTAACATTAAGAAAGGATTTTACGGAGGGAGTATGGCGAACACATTCCAGTACATTTACCGTACCCATAACATTTGTCTCATAGGTGTATACAGGATCTTTGTAAGATTCCCTGACGATGGGCTGGGCTGCCATATGAATAACAATCTCAGGCATGGCCTGGGCAAAAATCTGCTTCATATGTTCCAGGTCGCGGATATCCCCTGTGACAGAATTCATCCTTTCCGCGATATGGCACATGTCAAACAGGCTGGGGTCAGTGGGAGAAGGGAGCGCATATCCCGTCACCTGTGCTCCGGCCATAACCAGAAGCTGGCACATCCAGGAACCTTTAAATCCTGTATGCCCGGTGATGAGAATTTTCTTATTTTTGTAAAATGTAAGGTCTAACATCTTTCATCCTCCTTATCATAATTAATGCGTTCCTCTTCAATCACCAGAGGTCTTTTCATTATGCGTTGATTGATGCTCAGAATATACTCGCCGACCAGTCCTATAAACAACAGCTGCACCGCCCCCAGGAAAAACATCCCGATCAGGATAGGAGCCGTACCGGCCACAAACCTGTTCCAGAAAATGATTTTAAGTACCAGATACACCAAGGCAATGCAAAAGCTGACCATGGCAATCCCACCCCCTATAAAGGTTGCCATGCGCAGCCCGATTTTTGTATACGAAGTAAAACTCAGCATGGCGGCATCATACAGACGCATAAAATTATTATGGGTCTTACCGGCCCGGCGCCTCTGTTGTTCATAGGGAATCTGTTTTCTGCGGAATCCCAGTTCGGCCACGATCCCTCTGAGAAACGGAGTCGGATCCTCCAGATTGCGCAGTACCGAAATAAACTCCCTGTCATAGAGCCCAAAACCTGTGAAGTGCTCGATCTGCTCTACATCCGAAAACTTCTTGATCATCTTATAATAGCAGGAACGCAGAAAATACATAACCCTGTTTTCCCTGCTGGTAGTCTTCTGACCAATGACAATCTTATATCCATTCTCCCACTCACGCACAAAGTCAACGATCATCTCAACGGGATCCTGGAAGTCAGCGCATAGTAAAACGGTACAGTCTCCCGTTGTCTGAAGCAGGCCATAATAAGGCGAATTAAACTGTCCAAAATTCTTGACGTTGAAGATAGCCTTGATCCGTTTGTTTTTCGCACAGATTTCCCGCAGCAGGGAACGGGTATTATCCCGGGAGTCATTATCAATAAATACAAGTTCGTAATCATAATCCTTCAACTCTGCTGAAAACAGGTTTACAATTGCCTCCGACAAAGGCGCCACATTTTCCTCTTCATTATAAGTCGGTACTAATATGCTTATCTTTTTCATATCCATTTTTTACATCCTCATATAACTTTTGAATACCTGTTTCAAAGTCGATTTTAGGACTCCATAATGCCGCAGACTGTATTTTGCCTATAGAAGGGTTCATTTGTACGATATTCGGTCCATATGGGATTGCCCCGAATTCCAGCCGGCTGTGAGAATGAAATATTTCTTTCATTTTTTCCAGGTAATATTTCAGCGGCCTGGGACATCCATAAGAAATATTGTAAGCACCGGTGGGACAATGGGCTTCATAAAGCAGATAAAGCGCCTCGGCCAGGTCTTCCAGGTACAGATAATCCCACAGATGCTCACAAGGCGACAGTTTTATGTCTTCTCCCCGAAGCATTTTTGCCAAAGAACTCATAATGAGTGTATTCGGTGACTCTCCATAGCCATAGGCGCTGAAAATCCTGGCCCATACAAAGTTCAATTCATATCTGCCGGCCTGCTCCATGCCATGCAGGAAAATGCTCTTCTTGGCCATTCCGTATGATTCAACAGGGTTTAACGGCGTGTCCTCCGTGATGAGCCGTCCTCCTGTCAGTCCGTATTCCGCCTGAGACCCCATCCCGATAAAGCAGGGGATCTTACATTGGCAGACCACTTCTAAAAGCTGCTTCGCGCACTCTATATTATTCAGCTGCAATGCATCGTCTGTTCTGGACTGCCCCCGCACACCATCCCATGCAAAATGGTAAACAGCATCTATCTCGCCCAGTTCCATAGTACTTAGAGCAAAATATTGATCCATATTTAATTCCAGAATGTGCAGCCGCGCGCTTTGGGGCAGTTTAACTCTGTTCGCGGAACCGGGCCGGATTACCGCATATATCAGATATCCCTCCGCCAGCAGACGCTTGATCAGCGCAATCGCGATATAGCTGGTGGCGCCGGTAACAATTATTCTCCGCATGGTTATAACTCCATTAAATAGTTGTACAATTCTCGATCCAGCAAAGGCTCCTGGTCCTGATTGGGCTTTCCGAATTCAAGTTTCGGAAAAACATAGGTATTTTCCTCAATCTTTATTTCCACCAGCTGAGGCCCATCAAATTTGAGTTCCGATTTATCCAAATCATCACAGCTTCTCACCAGATGATAGGGAAGTCCATATGCCCCGGCAATCTTTTCAAAATCAGGCACACTATAGCCGCCGGAAGGAACTGTTTGATAATATTCATTGTCAAAATACATTTCCTGGAAGTGACGGATCATGCCCAATGCCTGATTGTTCAGCACCACCACCGTTATGGGCAGAGATTCCCTGGCCAGGAACTGCAGTTCCTGAATGTTCATTTGGATACCGCCGTCCCCGTTAAAACTTATCACCGGTCTGCGCAGTGCGTAATATGCCCCGATCGCCGCAGGCAGGGAATATCCCATAGCTCCGTGCCCGCCGGAGAAGAGCACTTTCTGGCTGCCCTTATTTTCAAAAGATTGTGCCGCCCACACCTGGTTCTGTCCCACATCTGTGGTGACTACGGCCTCCCGGGGAATGCCTCTGCTGAAAGCCTGCATCAGAAGATTGGGGGTTTTCAGATCAATTCCGGACAGTTTTTCCCGCAATGTGCGGCATACGTGAAACCATTCTTGGCCGACACAAAAAAAAGCCTTTCTCTCAAGCAGTCCCCGCCAAAAGGCGCCGGCGTCCGCTCTGATCTGCAATTCGTCCGTTTTGATCGGATTACTCAGTTCTCCCGGGTCAATATCTACCCGAATCAACTTTGCACCGGGAGCAAAATTATCTTTTACCGCGCCAATCTGTCTCACGTCCAGGCGAGTTCCCACTGTCAGCAATAGATCACATTTGGCAAGCAGGAAGTTAGCGGCCCTATCCCCATAGGCACCCACAAATCCATAATTATTGGTGTCTGATCTCTCTAAAAGATCAAATGCGGGCATGCTTGTCACCAGAGGAATATTGGTACATGCCGAAAAATCTCTGATTACATCCCTGGTATTGCCGGCTTTATTCCCTGCGCCGAGGAGAATGGCAGGCCGTTTTGCCGACTGGAAGGCGGCCAGTATAGGCTCCCAGGGTATATCAAATTCAGTCCGGCCGACATCTTCCTGCCCGGGACAATATCCCGGCAGCTTATCTGTTTCTACAATGCTGCGGAAAATATTCATGGGAATATCCAGCAGCACCGGCCCCTTTCTTCCCTCATTTGCCCAATACCATGCCTTTTCCATCTCCATACGGATATCTTCGGCGTCAGCTATATAATTGCAGTACTTGGTGACACAATTTACCATGGAGACAATATCTGTTTCCTGAAAACCCTTCTGCCGCATCGAAAAACCTTTTTTGCTTTCGAAAGTGTTCACCTGACCGGTTATGAAAATCGCGGGAATAGAATCAAAATAGGCGTTGCATATTCCTGTAATAAGGTTGGTTGCCCCCGGGCCGCTGGTGGCATACGCCACACCCGGCAGTCCGCTGATCTGCGCATATCCGCAGGCACAGAAAGCAGAGGCCTGCTCATGATAATTGACATGCGCATGGATTTGGTTTTCCCTTCTTCGAAAGGATTCCATCAGATGTGTTACCATCCCTCCCGGATACCCAAACACATCGGTAATTCCTTTCTTCTCCAAAAAATCAACGATATAATCCGATACTTTTACCTGCATAGTGCCGCTCCTATATTATGGCCTTCTTAATCGTCTCTGCCATATAGTCGATCATCTCATCCGTCATTCCGGGGTACACACCAACCCAGAAGGTGTCCCGCATGATTCTGTCCGTATTGGACAAGTCACCATATACCCGGTAGCCCTCTCCTGTGCGGCGCATCTCGTCAAAGCAGGGATGCTTTACCAGATTCCCGGCAAATAACATCCTCGTCTGAACCCCTTTGGATTCCACATACTGCACCACCTGATTTCGATCGACCCCTTCCCTGCAGGTAATCAGGAAGCCAAACCAACTGGGATTTGAGTTCTCACAGGCCCGGGGAAGAATCAGCTTATCCTCCGTTCCCTCCAGCGCTGCCTTCAGTCTGCTGAAATTGTGTCTGCGCCTCTCCACAAAGGAAGGGAATTTCTCCAGCTGGGCACAGCCTATGGACGCCTGCAGATCCGTTGCCTTGAGATTGTAACCGAAGTGGGAGTACACATACTTATGGTCGTATCCCAGCGGCAGTTCTCCATACTGTTTGTCAAATCTGTGTCCGCAGAAATTGTCTCTCCCGGAGGGGCAGACACAGTCACGCCCCCAGTCCCGGAAGGAGCGGATGGCTTTGTGCAGCATAGGGTTATCTGTATAGACGGCTCCTCCCTCGCCCATGGTCATATGATGAGGGGGATAGAAACTGGAAGTTCCTATATCACCGATGGTGCCGGTAAATCTTTCCTCACCGTTAATTGTATATTTGGAACCCAGTGCGTCGCAGTTATCCTCTACCAGCCACAGATTATGTTTGTCGCAAAATGCCTTCACTGCCCCCAGATCAAAGGGGTTTCCCAGTGTATGCGCAATCATCACTGCCTTGGTTCTGTCGGAGAGAGCCCCCTCCAGCCTGCTCACGTCAATGTTATACTGGGGAATAGTCACATCCACAAATACCGGTACGGCGCCATACTGAATCATAGGGGTTACGGTGGTGGGGAACCCTGCCGCGACAGTGATCACCTCATCTCCCCTCCGAATACGCCGCTCTCCCAGAAGGGGGGATGTGAGTGCCATAAAAGCATTCAGGTTGGCGGAAGATCCCGAGTTGACCAGAGAGCAATACCTCACCCCCAGGTACTCTGCCAGTTTTTTCTCAAATTCCTCTGTGTATCTTCCGGACGTAAGCCAGAACTCCAGAGCGCTGTCCACCAAATTGACCATTTCGGCACTGTCATAGACCCTGGAGGCATAGGGAATCTTCTGTCCCTCCTGAAATTCTGCGGTTTGCCTGTGATAGGTATCCGCAAATTCTTTTACCATTGCCAATATCTCATCCTGTGCCTGTTGCCGTGTCTTGTTTTCAAACATTTTCCTTCCTCCTTTACCTGTCCCAAAGCATCCAGGGAGCTTCTCCCAGCGCAATCATTTCCTCCAGCTGCTGCTTGTCCCGCTGGGTGTCCATGCATTTCCAGAATCCTTTATGCATATAGGCCATAAGTTCCCCCCGGGCTGCCACGCTCTCAATGGGAGCTTTTTCAAATACCGTAGAATCCCCTTCTATATAATTGAAGATATCCGGATTGAGCACCATATATCCGGCATTTATGACACCTCCGTCAGAATTGCTTTTCTCACGGAACTTACTGATCGTTCCGTCAGGCTCAATCTCCAGAACACCGAACTGTTGTCCCACGTTGACAGCCGTCATGGTGGCAATTTTCCCGTGACTCTTGTGGAATTGTACCAATGCTCCTATATCCACGTTCGCCACCCCGTCCCCATAAGTCAGCATAAAAGGCTCGTCCCCTACATAGGATCTGATTCGCTTGATGCGACCGCCGGTCATGGTGTTTAAACCAGTGTCCACCAGCGTCACTTTCCAAGGCTCCGCCACATTGCTGTGAATCTCCATATGGTTCTCGCGGGTAAAATCAAAGGTAACGTCACTGTTGTGCAGATAATAATCGGCAAACCACTCCTTGACCACATGCTGCTTGTACCCGCAGCAGATGATAAACTCGTTGTACCCATAGTAGGAATACTCTTTCATAATATGCCACAGGATAGGCTTTCCGCCGATCTCTATCATAGGCTTGGGCTTTAAATGACTTTCCTCACTGATTCGGGTGCCGAAACCGCCGGCAAGAATTACGACTTTCATTTTGATGCCTCCTTTTTGAAATAATGAGTTCTAATACATATCCGTTAGAATAAAACTTAATTCCCTTACATCCCCCTTCTGCTTCTCGAGGACGAAATTGCTGCGTAAATTGACAGTAGTCACTGTATTGGGCTGCAAACTAAGCGTAATGTCTATAACCTGTTCTTGCAGAGGATATATTTGAGCCAGCTTTTCATCACAGTAAACAGAAATGGCATATCCCTTTTCAGGGTCTATCTCTTCGGAGAACCAGCCTGTAATGTGAAGTAGTCCGTCCTCTCCGCTGTCTATCCTGACACGGACATCGGAACCGCACCATCCGTCTTCATACATCCCGTCAACTTCCGCAGTATCTAATGTATCGCCGACATGAGGCTGATAATTGTTAAAAGCCGGCGTGCTGTTATCCAAAGGAATCGGTCCGCTTTCACTGTTTTCAAAGCGATAGCAGAAAAACTGTCCATCATATTGCCAGCTATCAGAACGGGTTACCTCATAGCTGTCTGTATCCATCGCTATCAGAAACCGGCCGTTTAGAACCTTCGGGCTCAATACCGCTATTTCTTCCTCCGTGACCACACAGAAGTATTCATCATTTATATAGAAGATTTTTGCCGCTGCGTTTTCATCCTCTGTAAAATCAAGATCTATTTGGTTATGGTCTGCAATCTCCCCCCAGTAAGGTTCTGATACTGCCAGGGCATCCCGTGTTTCAAACAGATCGGGCGCATAAACCGTTTCCCCGTCCAGATTATGCATGCAATTACTTTGAAATAAATTTTCTATTTCGCTTATGCGCTTAAAATTTTGCTCACTCTTATCGGCAAACACAATATTCATTGTTTGGACGGAGAATCCAAGCAGGCCGATGAAAATACAGCAAATAAGCACTGATTTGCGCCATTTTTCCCAAATTGCGCTGATCAGATAGCCGGCAGATAAGCATACCGTGAAAAATAGAAACATACTCACCGGCAGGCTGGTAAAACTTACAGCATTTACATTTCCCTGATACAGCGCCGACAAGGAGTTGGGAAGACTGGGTATCAAAGTATATCCCAAGAGGCAAAGGAAGACCCCTAATCTAAACTCAGCGACGCTATTATGCTCATCCCGGGTGATCTGGCTGAATCTCCACAGGTAGAAAAGCGTTGCGGCCAGTGCGGAGATTCTGAGTATATTGGCCGGAGACAGCCAAATGCTGCGAACCATTCTACCTAACTCGTTCAGAAAGGCGCTATCAGTAATAAACCAGCCTACATTTTTGCTGGCAGCAGCGCCATATATGTTTCTGGCATATTCACCGCTGTATAAATAAAATAAATAGACATATTTTGAGTTAAATAAGAAATATCCCGGTATTGCGGACAACGCCAATGTTTTAATGATTTCAAAAGAACTGCCAACAGAGACAAACGTCAAAGCAGTTCCCGTATAATGGGATGGAACCAGTTTTCCCAAGGCAAAAGTGGCAACAATATAAACTGCGCCGGAGACCGCGGGAGGCAAACATTTATATATTGCTTCCCGCAGCGTATTTATTTTCAGTTTCTTTTCATATATATATATCAGCAGAAAAGCAGGCGTGTAGGTCACCACAAATTCATAACCCTGTAAGGCTACAATCCATGCAATTAAATACCACCAGAAATATTTTTTTTCCCCTGTTCTGAGATAGCTGACCCAATTATTTAAGGAAATACACAAATGCCATAGCGGGAGTATTACAAGCGTAATAAACGCATTGGGCGCCGAATGTTCAAAAGTAAGGGGCATACAAGTGATAATCAGAACAACGGTTACTGTCGCAATCTTATTGCTCCTAAATAAATTGCGGATCAGCCTGGCAAACTGAATCAGGCATACGCCTAAAAATATGCACTGGATCAATCTGTTAAAGGTTACATTAGTGGTCAAAAAGGCAAGCGAATAGTTGAAACCTCCTACCAAACGCAAAGGCCGCCCCATCCTTAATTCGTTTTTCAGCGCATTTACCAGAAGCGGAATATATCCCTGCTCCCTGATCAGCAAGGTATTAAGGTCATCGTTCAGGATAATGCCCTGTCTGATAATCAGGGCACACAGCAGAGCAAATTCCAGAATGACGGCATAGCAGAGCAGCCTGTTTCCACTCTTTTCCTCACTGAACCTTTGATACCATTTTTTGCAATTATCTGTGATCTTCTGATTAAATTTCCTGATTGCCATAACAGCATGCGAATTCCATAATTCCATATAGGTCTGCTTATCCTGTCCCAGCAAAAATCTTAACTTTCGACTTTGCATAAGCAGTTTCCACATTCCCAGGCTCAACACCACAGCTCCGGCCGCTATCACATACCAATATTTTACTGCCAGTTCCTGGGTAGACATATTTCCGGGGGTAATGCAGGAGAAATCCGTCTTGTCAATAATGCCGCCCCAATAAAAAGGAAGATATAACACCTTAAAAAAAGTAAAGTGAAAAAATAAAATCCCCAGTGTGTTTTTTCCAATATGGCAAAGCAATTTCCCGGTTCTTTTCATAAAACGGCTGATCAGCAAGGAAACCGCAAAGACAAAGAACGTACCGTTTAGAGCAGTCAGCCCATCCAGTATCGGATGCGCAAATGTGCGGGATGCCCAATCTATCACAATATGCAGATACTGTCTCACAAACCACATACATCCTGCCGAGATGATAAGCAGTGCAAAGCTCCACACCCTTTTGGCCTGGGTTATCCGTTCCAGAATATGATGTTTCAGGAAACAATGTCCGATAGCATAGAACAAATTTCCGATCAGCACCTGGTCCATGGAAAACATGCCTATTTTGGGAATACTGCCTGTTTTTACGGCCGCATATCCGGCTGCGTACAGAACAAGAGAAACCGTAATATACCACATGGAGGATTTACGGGTTAGCTGATGTATAAGCTTGTTTACTATGCATACGCCAAACAGCGTAATGAGAAACCAGTTGGCGCCTAATACGTCCACCCAGATATCTCCCTGTAGGAAGAGCGAATCCAGCGCATGTCTCCAGCCCGGAAATTCCCATGAGGAGACAAGCGTATCCCATCCGCCTAAATGCAGCAGCCACAGCAGTACAAGGCCAAACAGCACCGTTGTGACTGCCGGTAAAAGAACGGTAAAGAATTTATCAAACAGCGTTTGAAACATACCTCTTTTTTCGGGTTGAGACATATAGCCCGACAAAAAGAAAAAGGCAGCCATATGAAACTGATAGATATATTTATTGAACAAACCCGTGCTATGGCCCGTCACCATCAGAATAATCAGGATTCCTCGGCAAATATCCAGCCATTGTATTCTTTTAGCACTGCTTTTGTTCTGTTCCATAGTACTCCCTCCAGGTAGTCAAAAATGTATCACCCGATATCCGACCGCAAAACCCTTTCGGCTTCCTCCACCGTGAAGTACTTTCGGATAAACGCTTCCCCGGCGTCCGACATCT
>OFGA01000216.1_pt1 | contig 54663 bp, 67 predicted proteins | sample 1521471 | NCBI WGS metagenome assembly OFGA01 (sample SAMEA3504086, study PRJEB24116) | mouse gut metagenome | biome: mouse gut; feature: mouse-associated habitat; material: faeces | place: Denmark | collected 2011 | reverse complement strand
AGAAGAACAAGGCAAAGATGAAGACGGCGCTGAAGAAAGCGGGCGTCAGCAAGAAGGCAAAAATTAAATAGGCCGTTTGCGGCTGAAACATTTCATGGGGCTGCTGCGCTAAGAAATTGGCGCAGCAGCCTTTTTGAATCTTCTGCCAATTATACTGCCATAGCTTTTTGTGGAAAACTCTCTTGACGATAAGATAGAACGTCGCACTAACATAAATTATAATGTATACCTTATGATACGGCCGCATGGCCATAATGGGATGCCCCAGAGGGTATGGATTAGTGCGATAGCCTCGAACTACCTGCTTGTGCTGTAAAGTTCACAGAATGGAGGAAATTATAATATTACGCATGCTAAAGTGATAAATCTTTCACAATGATTAAACAGATTCTTAATTTTTGCCGATATAAATAACGTAGGCTATACCATTTGGGATGCCCAAGAGAGTATGGTCTTTGCACCATTATGCAGCAGAGCGGTGATTGAAAGGGAATTCAATCCAGCATACGATGAGATTCAAGGAGGAGATCAGATGTCATTGACAGTAAAATTACTACAAAATCAGGTAAATGAAACAGGAATGGCCAATCAGGCCGTGTCCCCAAAACAAGGGGGAGAGAATGGAAAAGCCATATTTGCAGGAGCTCTTGGCATTCCGTCCCAGACAGATAGCTTAGTGGAGGAGAAAAGGCAGAATGCGCAGAAACAGGCGATGAAGCTTGTGGGGGATGCCTGGGGAAGAGATCAGAAAGCAGCCCAGAATATCAAAGATAAGTGGGAGATCTGGGGAAAAAAGCAGGTTGAGATCAAAGATTCCCAAGGCCGTATTTCGGATATCGAGGAGGCGAAGGAGAGACTGATGCAGCAGTATGAAGTTGATCCAGAATCCAGGGAGCAGAAAGATCTGGAGATACTAGAAAGATATCAGGATTATTTGAAAGGGCTGGGTGATCCGGGATTCTCAGAGGAAGAGCTTGACCGCTTGGAAGAGCTGCAGAATATGTCAAGAACAGAGTATCAGGTAGAAGTCCTCAAATTAAATAATGACGCCGGAGATGAGAAAAGAAACATTCGCAAGTTGCAGTCAGAGTCAGAAGGTCTTAAGGATAAAATTTCAAGCGCCAAGCAGGAACAAGTGAAATCTCAGGACATGCTCAAAGCCAATGATGCAGCGCAGCAGATTCTGGATGCGGCAGATAAGGAAATCACAAATCTTCTTATTCAGGAAGGCAAAGACAATATTGATGAAAAGACGGAAGAGGAAAAAGAAGAAGCCGAGGAAACGCAGGAGAAGAAGGAAGAACAGCAGGAACGCATTGAAAAGATTAAGGATAAGACAAAAGAGAACCGAGAAGAACAAGAAGAAATGATAGACGGAGAACTCAAGGCAGACCGGATGGAGATGGAAGTATCCATGAAACAGCAGAGCGTCTCTCATATGGAAACAGCACAGAAAAACATTCAAAAGATCATGAAAGAAAACAATCTTGTGAATGAAGACTTGAAAGGGATTGAAATTGATTTCGGATTTTAATCATAGTGAGAACAGAGATGATAGGAGATTTTCCATTAGATAAAATTGTCGACCCGCTTTTAACTTGGTTTCAGGGTAATGCAAGGGTTTTGCCTTGGCGGGAGGAACCGACGCCTTATCGCGTATGGGTGTCAGAGATCATGCTGCAGCAGACCAGGGTGGAGGCGGTAAAGCCATATTTTCAACGGTTTATCGACGCCCTGCCAGATGTCTGTGACTTGGCGGCATGTCAGGAGCAGAGGCTGCTCAAATTATGGGAAGGACTTGGCTACTATAACCGGGTGCGGAATATGCAGACTGCGGCGCAGACAGTAATGGAAGAGTATCAGGGGCAGCTTCCGGCAAGTTATAAGGAACTTTTGAAATTAAAGGGAATCGGTCATTATACGGCGGGAGCAATTGCCTCGATTGCTTATAAAATCCCAGTTCCGGCTGTAGATGGCAATGTCTTGCGGGTGATTACAAGAGTGGCGGATGACGATTCCGATATTATGAAGCAGTCTGTGCGCACCCGTGTGGAGCAAGCGCTGCAGGCGATTATGCCTGTAGATGCAGCCAGTGAATTCAACCAGGCTTTGATGGAGCTGGGAGCAACCGTCTGTGTGCCAAACGGCGCGCCTAGGTGCGAAAGATGTCCTTGGCAGGACTTTTGCGAGGCAAAACGTCTGAACCACTGGCAGGACCTTCCAGTAAAAAGCAAGGCAAAGCCAAGGAAAATTGAAAAAAAGACGGTATTTATTATCAGGGATGGAGAGAAAATCATGCTCCATAAGCGCCCGAAGAAAGGTTTGCTGGCTGGCTTATATGAATTTCCCAATACGGAAGGCCACCTGTCAAAAGAGGAAGCGATGTCATGGATTCGGGAACAGAAACTGGAACCGATCCGTATTCAACAGCTGGAGCCTGCAAAGCATATCTTTTCTCATGTAGAGTGGCACATGACAGGATACGTGGTCCGGGTAGACGAACTTGTGGAAAATGAATCTGACATGCTTTTTGTGGAAGTGGCAGATTCAGAGGAACATTATCCAATTCCGGCGGCATTTGGGGCGTATAGCAGATATATGAATATGCGTCTTGGAAATGAGCGTTTCGAAATGAAATCAGAGCTCTAAAACGAGCGTTTCAAAATAAAAGCAGAGTTCTAAAATGAGTGTTTCGAATCAAAGCAGGTTTTAAAATGAGAATTTCAAAATCGAAGCATAGTTGCTAAGCAGGAACAAAAGGAGAGACCGATGCATATGCACCGGCCTTCATATGAAAAAGATTTATATAAAAAAGTGAGGATACACTGATTTGACGGGAGTACCTTGCCCGAAAGCAAGGTTTATGAAAAAGATAGTGAAAAACAATTGCTCAATTAAGTGTTTTCTTTTATGATGTTAGTATATCTGTAAATTGTGACTTTGATGTGTTTATAATATGAGAATTGTGTAAATAAAATATGAACAAATTTTGATATGAGAATATAATTTGCGAAATTGCGAAAAATGTGTATAATAAAGGGGAACAAAGAAGAAATGTGTCGATTTCTTCTTGGAGATCAGGGCGTCAAAAGGTCTGTATATCTTTAGCAGGTCAATTTCTCCAATTTTGCACCACGATATCTTGAAAATGTGCTCTGCAGTAAGCATAAGCTTTTTGAGACCCGAATCTCTTTCACTAACGTTGATTTAATGGAGGACATTATGAAGTTATTGTCAATTGCAATCCCCAGTTACAATTCTCAAGATTATATGGAACATTGTATAGAATCTCTGCTTGTTGGCGGTGAAGACGTAGAAATCCTTATTGTGGATGATGGCTCTAAGGATCGGACTGCTGAGATCGCAGACGCTTATGCAAAAAAATACCCTACCATTGTAAAGGCCATCCATCAGGAAAACGGAGGACACGGAGAGGCGGTAAACGCCGGAATCCGTCATGCGTCTGGCCTGTATTTTAAGGTGGTGGACAGTGACGACTGGGTAGATGAAGAGTCATACAAAAAGATTTTAGCAGTTTTGAGGGAGCTTTCCGGTGGAAGCCAGGTTTTAGATATGCTGATTAGCAATTTTGTATATGAAAAAGAAGGCGCTAAGCATAAAAAGGTCATGAGGTATACGGGAACTCTGCCCGAAAACCGGATTTTTGGATGGGATGAGGCAAAACATTTCCGCAAAGGGCAGTATATATTAATGCATTCTGTGATTTACCGTACACAGCTTTTGCGGCAATGCGGCTTAGAGCTGCCCAAGCATACGTTTTATGTGGATAATCTTTTTGTCTATGTTCCGCTGCCCTATGTCAAAAATATGTATTATCTCAATGTAGACTTTTATCGTTATTTTATTGGCAGAGAAGACCAATCGGTGAATGAAAAGGTTATGATTCAACGCATTGACCAGCAGATCAGGGTAAATAAGCTCATGGTGGAGACGGTAGATTTGTGGAAGCTGCCAAATCGCAAGTTGAGGAAGTATATGTTTAATTATCTGGAAATTATCACCGTGGTTTCCACGATCATGCTGATTCGCTCTGGTACGAAAGAAAACCTAGAAAAGAAGCGCGAACTTTGGAAGTATCTCAAAGATTATGATTTACGGCTGTTCTGGCATCTGCGGAAAGGAATTATGGGTCAGGCGATGAACCTTCCAGGCAAAGGAGGAAGGAAGATTTCCGTGGCAGCATATAAGATCTCCCAGAAAGTAGTGGGCTTCAATTAACAGTAATTTGAAAATGCAAGGCTTGACAGTCGCGTCAGCCTGCGATATAATTTCTAGCAGAGTGTGAGACAAAGACCACACGAAGGGGTACACCACCGCGGGTGTAATTCTTTCGTGGTGGTCTTTTTTTATTCTATCGCAAAGCTCTTTTCACGCTAAAGCGCAAAGTGTCTTTCTGGTAGAATAAAATATGCGCAGAGTCTGTCCCAGCGAAGCAAGGGGACTCGCACAAGTGGAAGGAGGAAAAGATTAAAATGAAGATTAATGGCGCAGAAAAACAGTACCCAGACGGCATCACGATATCAGAAATGCTAAAGCGGGAAGGCTTTCAAGAGGAGCAGGTGGCAGTGGAGCGAAATGAAGAGATCGTGGCGAAAGATGATTATGGCACGATGATGCTTTTGGAATCGGATGTAGTGGAAGTGGTAACTTTTATGGGAGGCGGTGCGAGATGAGTCGAGATGCATTGATATTAGGAGGACGGGAGTTTCAGTCAAGGTTTATTTTAGGATCTGGGAAATATAACGTGGAGCTAATCCAAGCGGCAGTGGAGCAGGCGGGAGCGCAGATCATTACCTTGGCAGTGCGCCGCGCCAATTCCAACGGGGAAGGAAATATTATGGACTTTATTCCAAAGGGAATTACGCTGTTGCCAAATACCTCCGGGGCTCGGAATGCCGAGGAGGCTGTGCGCATCGCAAGGCTTTCTAGGGAGCTGGGTTGCGGCAATTTTGTGAAAGTAGAGATTATGCGAGATACAAAGTACCTGCTTCCAGATAATTCGGAGACAGTAAAGGCGACAAAACGGCTGGCAGACGAAGGTTTCGTGGTGCTTCCCTATATGTATCCTGATTTGAATACTGCGCGGGACTTGGTGACTGCGGGAGCTTCTGCGGTGATGCCGCTGGCTGCGCCTATTGGTTCCAATAAGGGGCTGGCTACCCGGGAATTTATCAAAATACTGATAGATGAGATTGATCTCCCGATCATTGTTGACGCCGGGATCGGGCGTCCCTCTCAGGCATGCGAAGTTATGGAGCTGGGAGCTGCGGCAGTGATGGCGAATACGGCAATTGCCACGGCGGGGAATATTCCTCAGATGGCGCTTGCGTTTGGCAAAGCCGTCGAGGCGGGCAGGCAAGCTTATCTTTCTGGGCTTGGCAGAGTCAGAGAAAGAGGAGGGGAGGCGTCTTCGCCGCTTACAGGATTTTTGAGAGATTAATGTGGGATTTATACAAAGATTATAATCAGTGCCAGGAGATGGAGGATGAGAGAGCATGGAACAAGAACAACGCAGGCCAGTCGGCCATATGGAATATATGGAGGGCATGGAACAGATTGATTCAGATATCTTAGCCAAGGTAATTGCAGCCAGGAACAGCTACCTGGCAGAAACTTACGTCGACAAGGATGTAAAGAACGCATTAGAGCATGACGTTTGCACTATAGAGGATTTTGCAGCTTTGCTTTCTCCGTCGGCATTGCCATTTTTGGAGCAGATGGCGGAAAAAGCAAAACAGGAGACAGAAAAGCATTTTGGCAACTCCGTATATTTGTTTACGCCAGTCTATATTTCCAATTTTTGTGAAAACCATTGTGTTTACTGCGGATTTAACTGTCGCAATCAGATTCGTCGTGTGAGGCTCGGCGCAGAGGAGATTGAAAAAGAGATGGAAGTGATTGCCAGCACGGGGCTTGAGGAAATCTTGATTCTCACTGGGGAGAGCAGGAGGCATTCAGACATAAGATATATTGGGGAAGCATGTAAGACTGCCCGAAAATATTTCCGCATGATTGGACTTGAGGTCTATCCGATGAACGTGCAAGAATATGCTTATCTGCACCAGTGCGGCGCTGATTATGTAACGGTATTTCAGGAAACATATGATTCTGACCGCTATCAGAGACTTCATTTGGCAGGGCATAAAAGAGTGTTTCCCTACCGCTTTCATGCTCAGGAGAGGGCGTTGATGGGAGGGATGCGGGGAGTGGCTTTTGCGGCTTTGCTTGGACTTTCCGATTTTCGGAAAGATGCGTTTGCTGCCGGGCTTCATGCATATTATATTCAACGCAAATATCCCTATGCAGAGATTTCATTTTCCTGTCCCAGGCTGCGTCCAATTGTAACCATGGACAGTGCTGGCGCAACAGGGGGCGTTGCTGGCAAAATGGAAGAGAAGGACGTTCTTCCTGTGGTGGAGCCGTTAGGAGGCAGAGAGGTAAGCGAACGGGAATTGATGCAGGTGATGTGCGCTTATCGTTTGTTTATGCCCTATGCGGGATTGACAATTTCTACTAGGGAACGGGCAGAATTTCGCAATCATGTAATCGGGGTGACAGCCACCAAGATTTCTGCAGGAGTAAGCACGGGAATTGGGAGTCATTCAGGGGAACTCGAAAAGCAGGGAGATCATCAGTTTGAAATTGCAGATGGCAGAGATGTATCTCAGGTATGCATGGCTACTAAGGAACAGGGGCTGCAGCCTGTGATGAATGATTATGTGTATGTGTAGGAGCGGAAATTCGTCAGGCTTGTACCGACCATTTCAGCAGATTGCGGTAACGGACTGGGAACTCTGCCGTTTTGGCAGGTGCAAGGGATATCAGGCATGGGAGAAAGATAACTTAGGAAAGGAAAATGCTTCCAGCGTGCCGATGATCGTGCAGGGCGAAAAAGACATGGAGGCGTATGTGGGATTTCTGGCAGGGCTTGCAGTCGGAGAGCGTGACTGCCTAGGTGAAAATCAAAGACCAGACATTTTGATCGTACGAGAAAAGCAACTGACCAAAAGCCAATATATCAAGTTGTTTGTCAGCTTGTGGGAGACTGTAAGCCGTTGCGGCAGGAAAGCGGTTCAGTTGATTCCTCATACCTACCCGGAAGCGGCAAGCAAGACGGGCAGCGGCTGGCTGCATCTACCTTTTTCACTGTATCTTGCATATCAGAAAAGAGGGATGCTTTCTGGTTTGCGGCTTGGGGTATCTATACATTCTGTGGAGGAAGCAAAAGAGGCCTGGAAACTTGGGGCCGCTTATGTAACGGCAGGTCATATTTTTTGCACCGAGTCTAAGAAAGGCATGCCGCCAAGGGGAACAGTATTTTTGCAACAGGTTTGTGAGAGCGTGCCGATTCCAGTGTATGCGATTGGAGGAATTCACCAGGACAATATAGCTCAAATCAAGGAGACAAAGGCGGCAGGAGCGTGCCTGATGTCAGAATATATGCGCACGAGAGAATTGCGCCACAATATCTATTAACGAAGCGTCGTACCACCTTAAGATATCATAGAGCAATCTTAAAAAATTTACGCTGTAATGCAAATCAATCTTTAGACACGCAATTTTTAGAAATAATAAAAATTTTCAGAGATTATCGAAATAAGATTTGTCTTTTAGGCAAAGAGCTGATATAATCGTTATAGCGTATATTATATGTAAGAAAGCATGTTTTTATCATAGGGAATGAGAATTTAAGGAGGAAGGATGCGCATGGATATTGGAAATATGAATAGACGCCGTACCACGCATTTTTTGATAGGAAGCTTTGCTCTTCTTTTGTGTATCAGTGCGGCAGCGTTTTTTTGCCTGGGATATTATGTAAGCAAGATTAGCAAGGAAGCCATTGACGGAGTGGGCGACCTATATATGACAGGAATAAATGAACAAATTTCTTCACATTTCCATACCCTTATGAATTTAAAATTGGAGCAGGCTGAAACCGTGACAAGGGTTGTTTTGTCAGAGCCAGGGAATAAAGAGGATTTATATCATGAATTGATTTATCGGGTCACTGCCAGGAATTTTGATTATCTGGCGTTGTGTTCTGAAGAAGGAGATCTGCAGATGCTTTATGGCAATCAGATACGGCTTGCGGATCCAGAACCATTTTATCGTTCTTTGAGAGACGGCGAAAATAAGGTGGCAGTAGGCAGGGATGAATTTGACAAAGAACTGGTGCTATTCGGGATTGGCGCGGAGTACCCTATGGAAAATGAGGAGCAATCCATGGCGCTAGTGGTGGGTCTTCCCATTACATATATTAGTGAAATGCTGGCTACCGAAGGGGAAGATACATTGATGTATTCCCATATTATCCGCAAGGATGGCAGCTTTGTTACCAGCAACATGCAAGGATACGATGATTATTTTAGCAGCTTGTATGAGCGCTACAAAGGCGAAAAGGATAAAATAGATAATTATATTAAAGAGTTGTCAATGGCAATGGAGAAGAAAGAAGACTATACGGTGGTTATGGACTTTGGCGGCGGCAGGCAGCAGATGTATTGCACCTCTTTGCCTTATTCAGAATGGCATCTGGTAACCATACTGCCTTTTGGACAGCTGAATGAGACGGTTGAAGATCTCAACTGGAATAGGACGGTGTCAACCGTGCTAGTCTTTGTATTGGTTGTGGTTGTGCTTTTGTGCATATTTTATTACTATTATAAAATGTCCTGCCAGCAGCTCAAGGAGGTCGAAATGGCCCGTCAGGAAGCGCTGCAGGCAACGAAAGCCAAGAGCGAATTTTTGTCGAATATGAGTCATGATATCCGTACGCCTATGAATGCGATCGTGGGCATGACGGCGATTGCCACGGCTCATATTGATAATCAGGAGCAAGTTCACAATTGCCTAAAAAAAATAGCATTGTCTGGGAAGCATTTGCTGGGATTGATTAATGACGTGCTGGATATGTCTAAGATTGAAAGCGGAAAAATGACTCTGACGTTAGAACGGATTTCTCTGCAGGAAGTGTTTGACGGGATTGTCAGCATCGTACAGACGCAAATCAAGGGAAAAGGTCAGAATTTGAATGTTCATATCACGGATATTGAGGCGGAGGATGTGTATTGCGACGGCGTGCGCCTCAATCAGGTATTGTTAAATCTGTTGTCCAATGCGGTTAAGTATACTCAGGAAGGCGGCACGATACAGTTGTCACTGTACCAGGAAGAAGCGCCGCAGGAAAAGGGAAGCGATTATGTCCGCACGCATGTCTTGGTAAAAGATAATGGGATCGGCATGACAAAAGAATTTTTGACGCATATTTTTGATTCTTATTCCAGAGCCGACAGTAAGCGGGTGCAGAAGACAGAAGGAGCCGGGCTTGGCATGGCGATCACCAAATATATCGTAGACGCCATGGGCGGAGAGCTACTGGTAGAGAGCGAGCCTCAAAAAGGAACGGAATTCCACCTGATTTTAGATTTGCAGAAAGCAGACATCATGGAAGTTGACATGGTGCTTCCTGCATGGAAGATGCTTGTGGTAGATGATGATGAGACTTTATGCCGCACGGCAGTCGATGCGCTGGAGTCGATAGGCATACAGGCAGATTGGACGCTGAGCGGACAAAAAGCCATTGAGTTAGTTACGAAACATCACAAAATGCGGGATGATTATCAGATTGTGATGCTGGACTGGAAGCTTGCGGATATGAATGGTCTGACAGTTGCCAGGCAAATACGCAAGATTATGGAAGTGGATATGCCGATCATCCTGATTTCTGCATACGACTGGAGCGAGTTTGAAGCGGAGGCAAAGGAGGCTGGAATTACCGGATTTATATCAAAACCGCTGTTTAAATCTACGTTATTCTATGGATTGAAAAGGTACATGGGGATTGAAGAGGAAGAAAACGCAGAAGCAGATATGGATCTGGCAGGGCGTCATGTGCTGGTTGCCGAGGACAATGACCTCAACTGGGAAATTTTAAATGAATTGCTGACGGATTTTGGAATGGAGCTTGATTGGGCGGAAAATGGAAAAATCTGCCTAGAAAAATTCCAGGAATCTGAGCCAGGATATTATGATGTAATCCTTATGGATGTCCGTATGCCGATTATGAATGGCTACGAATCTACGATGGCAATCCGTTCTCTGAACCGTTCCGATGCAAAGGAGATTCCGATTATCGCCATGACGGCAGATGCGTTTGCGGAGGATATCAAGCGGTGTCTGGACAGTGGCATGAATGCGCATACGGCGAAGCCCATCAATCTGGATGAGGTATTCTCCTTGTTAAATAGATTCATAAAATGATAAAAAGGGGCTGTCGCACTAAGATTTCACTTCTTTAAAAGGTCTTGCCGCTCATGCGGCAAAAACAGATTGCACAAAATCACTCTGGGAAGCTAGCTTCCCAAGATAATTTTTGTGCATTTTGTTTGCATTGCTTTGCAATGTAAACCTTTTGACCAAGTGAATATATTCGTGCGACAGCCCCATATTGCGCAAAAAGTGTTTTCACCACTTTGTGATGGAAATCTTTTGATACGATAAAATTATAAAATGCTGAAACTCAAGTTTTATTTCATTTGCTGTTTCTACAAAACCATGGTAAAATACCTATACATTTTATAAAAAAGGAGAAATATATGACTGCATTATCCATTCTGAATGTAAAAGAATTTATGAATATATTATTGCGCACGGACACTTTTGATGGATTTCTTCTCTCTGAGGGTTCCATTACCACATATATGACATTTGTCTTGGATGGACATCCGATGCCGGATTTTTTCAGCCCAGAGGATCAACCCTATAAGCAGATCTCCCAAGAACCATACGTTCCTTTCTCATTGGTACGTCCTGCCTGTTTTGACCTCATTAAAGGAAGACGCACCCCTTCTTCCTTTAAGTTTGTATTTCAGCTTTCCCGTGAAAATCTGATGCGCACCCTTTCTTCCATTGACGCTTCTCTCTCCCCGGACGACGTTTCCGGCATGTATCTGAACTTGATTTATCAAAATCAGCAGCTAACATGCACGACAGGCGTCTCCCGCCATCTTTTTTCCATGGACAAGTCTCTGGAACATGCCTGGGACGAACTAGTGAAACGTTTTCTAAAAACCCATAAAATCCCTTTTGAACCTCTGGTGTAACGCAAGACGGAACCATATCTTTTTTCTTTCATACAATATAGGAAAAAGGACTCTGCTTATGAAAATTTACGTAGTCCGCCCTGGAGATACGGTCGATACCATCGCCACAAGCCAGAATATTTCTCCTCAGTCTATTATCTATGACAATCAGCTTGTCTATCCCTATGGCTTGGCAATTGGACAGGCGCTTTTACTTTCTGTCTCTGATCGTCCTGATTCTGCTGACAGTTCTGAAACTGCCTCCCTGCTCCCCGCATATGCCGGAGGGTACGCCTATCCTTTCATCAGCCGCTGGGTGTTAGAACAGACGCTCCCTTATCTCTCCTATCTCTTTATCTTCTCTTACGGCTTTACGACAGAAGGGGAACTGATCCCGCCCTTGCTGGACGATACGTTTATGATTACTGCCGCAAAATCGTATGGCGTCGCCCCCGTCCTGACTCTGACTCCCTTTGGTCCCGACGGGCAGTTTAACAACAATTTGATTACCCAGGTGGTAAATAATCCATCGGCAAAACAACAGCTGATTGAAAATATCACCAACCAAGTTCTCTCACGTGGCTTTGAAGGAGTTGACATAGATTTTGAATATATTCTTGCAGAAGATAAGATCCCGTTCGCCGAATTCGTGGGGGAAATGCGCGCCGCCGTAAACGCCCTTGGATACCCCGTGTCTGTGGCGCTTGCCCCCAAAACTTCTGATTCACAGACAGGGCTTCTCTATGAGGGAAAAGATTATCAGCTTCTTGGAGAAGCTGCAGACTTTGTCTTGCTTATGACATATGAATGGGGTTACACTTATGGACCAGCAATGGCTGTTGCCCCTATAAACAAAGTGCGGCAAGTCGTAGAATACGCTCTGACAAAAATACCCGCAGAGAAAATCCATCTTGGCATCCCAAACTATGGATATGACTGGACGCTGCCCTTTGTGAAAGGAGCCTCCAAAGCAGTCACTATCGGAAATGTAGAAGCTGTCCAGATTGCCATCGCCCAGGGGGCATCGATCTTATTTGATGAAACTTCCCAGGCTCCTTATTTTACTTATCAAAAAGATGGTTTGACTCATGAGGCATGGTTCGAAGACGTGCGCAGCCTGTCCGCAAAATTTGCACTGGTAAAAGAATATCAACTTCGAGGAATGAGTTACTGGCAAATCATGCAGCTCTTTCGTGCCAATTGGCTACTTTTGGCAGACACGTTTACTGTTCTCCCTCCCTGAATTTTTCTGACATTTACATGGATCGTACTTTAGAATTTTTTCATGTCTTAAAGATCCTTTAAAATAACACAAAAACCCCGGCGCTATGAGCGCCGGGGCAAAACCACATATCAACACTAAGGGGGGAGCTGATATGCTTGAACTGCAAATGTATTGTAACATTCACATTTGGAAGCGTCAATGATTTATGGGAAAGTTTTCCTGTTCTCTGCCCGCTATTGACACGTAACGATGTTTTATGACAAGATTCGACATTTACTCCTTATGATATTCTTGCTTTCAGCACTTTTTGCTAATCCTGGCAGCGTTGCATTAGCCCCATACATTTTTAAAATCAAACTAAAAGCTCCTAAAAATACCCGTCTACACAATGTAAAATGTAAGCGGGTCAGCCTGTCATAGTTCTACTCTATTATTTCTGCTAATGGAGCACGAAAACGCCTGGTAAACATAGGCGCAGAAAAAGGCGCAAGCCCTTGACTTCGCTAAGCGAGTCCCGAGTTTGCGCCCTTTGTGATCCAATGCGGTTAGTGGGAGTCGAACCCATATTTTTAACATATAAAAACCTTTTAAATATAACGTTTTTTTATTTTCATGACAAATATCATGACAAAATATTACATTGCAAGATATATTATCACTACCAATCCTTGTTACAGGAGATTTTTTTGTGAACTAACCATTGTCTAAAGCCAGTGGGATTGCGGCAGCCATTTTTTCAAAACTGTTAAACTGACAACCAGCTAAATCCTAAACAATGGCTGGCTCAGTCACACTGGCTTAAGTATGGAATATAGTCCGCTAATATTTTGAAACATCCACGTTATCCGATACAAAAAAAGAGCGGTGGCAAGTTCCGCTCTCCTTGTATTATTCGTCTTTTTTCTGTTCCTCAGCTTCTTCTTTGAATCCGGTTGAATGTTTACGGATTTCTTTGTTCATTTCCCTTACCTCGTCCATTGTCTGGCACTTGTCAGTTGCTGTTGTAATCAGCCACGCTATGAATTGCATTTGTTTATCTGTCATAACCTTTACCATATCCTTTCCTCCGTTCTTTCTCAGATTTACTTGCCTCATCTGATAATACTATTATACACTATTTTTTATATTTTGTAAATAGTTTTATATATTTTATATTATCGGCTCTCCTGTTTCTTTATCTACGAAAGAAATCCTCAAATCAGCACCAAGAGCCTCCGCTACCTTTTCGAGTTCAGAAATTTTAAAAGTGTTACGCTTGTATTTGTTGTTCATGTTTTGTGGTGTCTGTCCAGTCCGTCTGGCAAGTTCTGCCTCTGATATATTTCCTCTTTTCACACAGCACAGTTTGATATATTCTCTCACGTCCATACCATACCTCCTTTATGATAGTATAAACTATATTTTATATTTAGTCAATCATTAAATTTATTTTATATAAAATTATTTACAAAAAAGTATTGATAAAATATAAAAAATAGTTTATACTAATGTCATCAAGAGAGGAAAGGAGGAGCGCAGATGGACAAGAAGATAGGCAAGCTGGTGAAGATTGTCAGATCACTCACACAACTTGCCCTTGAAGTTGGAACTCTCATAGCCGTAGTCAAGATGGTAATTGAGAGTGTCAACTAAAAGCCGGGGAGGGAAACCTCCCCCACCTAAAAAATAACATAGTCCGTCTGTAAAATCAATATGATAAAGAATATTTTTAAGTTGGTGGCGGCGGTTGCCTGGCTGGTCATTGTAGTGTTTGGTTTAATGTTGCTATTTGCATGAAGTTTCCAAAGAAGAGGAGGACTGTGAAAGATGACGTATGACATTTTGGTTACAAGCAATGACTCGCCCTCAAAAGTCCGCAAATGGGGATATTTGATAAAGTCGGTTTCCAGGGAGGATGCAAAAGAAAAAGCTTTACGCTTCGCAAAAGACAAGGCGGATAAGCCTTATAGCCGATACAAGAAATGCACTTTTGGCGTCAAGGAAGAGGACATTGTTGCAAGGCTGGATTGGTAGCCTTCCGCATGTCCCTGCCTCGCAAGGCAGGAACAGCAATGGTACAGGCAGCAGGCGTACTTGATAAAGTCCTGCTGCCTGTACCATCCATTCTGCATCCTTACGCCCTGGTCACATAATCGGAGTACATGTAACCCTCTATCCCCTCGACGTCAACGTGCGCCCAGGTGCCGGAGACGCCCAGCACCCGGAAAAGGTTCCCCTTGTCCAGGTGCCGGATCACGTTGTCGCCGAAATCCGGCGTTGACCTCACGCGCACCCCGTTCCCGGTGCATCTCCCCACGTATGCGGACTCTGGCTGAGGCTTTCCATCCATGGATATGTATTTTGCCGCGCTGTAGCCCGTATAGCCGCCATATCTCACGCGGTGCCATTCCTCGCCCCGTTCCAGGACTTCCACTGTCTCCCCCTTGGGGATGGAGCTCATTTTACGACCGCCCGGGGTCTCGCGGATCAGCAGGGGATCCCGGCTGGTAATGACCGTGCCTTTTAAAGTTTTGGCATGCTCCCTTTCCTCTGCCTCAACCTGGGATGAATCAGAACACTCTTCCCCTCTGATCTGAGTCTTGAAGTCCTCCCACAAGCCTGCGTTGTCCATCATCTTCCGGGGGCAGTGCTTGCCCTTGGCGTCATAATGGCGAATGACCCTCTCTGCGGGAATCCCGGTCTCCTTCATCAGGCACCTTACAAGCCCGATGGCGTTCTGGCGGGCTTTCGCATAGTCCCCGTCGCTGTTGACGCAGATTTCTATGTTGACCGTGTTGCGGTTTGTGGCGTCCTTTACGGAATGGCTCCCGCCGTATTCCCTGCCCACGGAATATGTTCCGTCCGAGTGCCTTGCCGCCTGGCACACGCCGTCCGATCCGCAATAGTAATGCACCGACGTGCTCAGATGGCCCGCCGCCTGTGCCGACGCATGCCTTTCGGCGTTTGCCCCTGCTGCAAAGTTATCCGTTTCATGAACCACAATGTATTTCGGAGCGTTCTGCCCCTGGTAAGTGTTCTCTGTCGATATGTAATCCTTGTTAATATGGATCATGTTGTTTTTCCTCGCTTTCCCATGATGCTTCCATCGTCAATCACATTTTACCCGCTTCTAATAACGTCTCACTCATGTCTGACAACGTTTTCTCCATTTTTGATACGTTTTCTCCATTTTTGATACGTTTTCTCCATTTTTGATAACGTTTTCCATGCTTTCAGAACGTTTCCCGTCCCTCTTCCACCTCCGGCAAGCCTGCCAGGGAGGTCAGCACGGACGCCACCCCCGCTAATGCCGCAGTCCCAAGGACCACCCCCCAGTCCACGGCGTTGATCGTGGCTGCCGCGGGCAGCAACGCCACCGCTGCCTGCGCCATGGTCTTCATAGCTCTGGTTCCGGCTGCCTTGAGCCATGGCTTCATTTTATCACTCATGTATGCTTCCTCCTTTTCAAATATAGTTCGCCAATAACGCCAGCGCCCCTGCCGCAAACGCCCCTGCGATGGCGCTCACGACGGAAGCCGCCGCCGTCCTGCGGTACGCCCTCATGTCTTCTGCCGGGGCTCTCTCCATGACGTCCACGCGGCTGTCCATCCGCTCCACCTTCTCGTCCAGGGAACTCACCGTCTCATTCGTATGCTTCACCTCCTCTACAAGCTGCACCATGGTATTGGACATGGTATGGATTTCATTGATGATCGGCTCCAGCTTGTCCAGGCGGTGGGTGTTGCTCTTGGAGCGCTCCTCCACCTTGGTCAGACGTTCTAAGATTTCCATTTCCTGCATCGTCCTCACCTCCTTCCCTTGCCAGGTTGCAATAGAAAGGCCAGGCGTGCTCGTCGCCCGGCTCTTATCATGATATGTGAGATGGTATAATAAAGTTGTAACACCAAACAGGAAATAAATGATATATTCAATATAAAGAAAAGGAAGGTGTTACACATGCCAAAAACAAAGGTTTATGAGCCAGAATTCAAAAAGAAAATCGTACAGCTGTATTTAGAAGAAGGACGTACGATAAAAAGTCTAAACGAAGAATACCAGTTAGGAGACGGAACTGTCCGTAAATGGGTGCGGGCATTCCGCGAAGAATGCGAAACAGACCCAGACTTAAATGACACAAAAAAACTTTATGAGGAGAACCGCAGACTGCGCAGAGAGCTGGAGGAAAAGAAAAAGGAAATCGCATTCTTAAAAAAAGCCGCCGCATTCTTCGCAAAGGAAATCGATTAGATCAGTACCAGTTTATTGACGAGCATAAGCAGGAGTTTGGCATCCGCTGGCTCCTGCGCCGAATGGGCATCTGCCCAAATGCCTATTATAATTACAGAAAGGATAGGAAAGCAGGATATAGAGAACAAAAAGAACAGTTTAAAAATAAGATACTTCAAATATACCACGAATACTCTGGAAATCCAGGATACCGGATGATAAGAGTTTATTTGTTGCGGGCAAAAATCTGTTTGAGCAATACAACCGTATTAAAATATATGCAGGAATTGGGGATCCGCTCCACGCTAACACCCAAAAAGCCTGCATACAAAAAGGGGGACTGCTATAAAAAATTTGAAAACCATCTGAACAGGGAATTCCATGCAGAAAAGCCAAATGAGAAATGGTGTACAGATTTTACTTATATTTTTATGGAAGATGGAAGGAAGCGGTATAATTGCAGCATTATCGATCTGTTTGACAGATCCGTGGTAGCAACCCTCAACAGCAGCCATATCGATTCAGAACTGGCTATACAGACACTAAAAGCTGCTTTGGAGAGAAATCATTACCCAAAAAATCTGATGTTACATAGTGATCAGGGTTCACAGTATACATCGCGGGCATTTACAGATTACTGTAAAGAAGAAAGGGTTCAGCAGAGCATGAGTAAAGCGGGGTGTCCCTACGATAACTCTCCAATGGAAAGCTTTTATGGAACATTCAAAGCAGAATTCATCAGCAAACATCGTTTTTCATCAGATGAAGAACTAAATAATGCAACCAGGGATTATGTATATGTCTACTATAATCATATCCGCCCGCATTCATCCAATGGATATATGACACCATTTGAAAAGAGAATGCAGGCATGATCTTGTCAAAACTTTTCCTTGTAAGTGTTACAAAAAAGCTTGACCAGCTCAACTTCTGCCGCCCGGAATCCTTTCTCATTGAGGATGTCCCGGAATTTTTTGGAAGTCCTTACCAACGGGAGGAATACGACTGTCTTCCTGCTCATGCAATGCTCGATCATCTCCTCAGCGATCTGGTGCAGATACGGATCCAGGGCCGTCCCCAAGTCGCTCGCTTTAAAGTCCCCGGACTGGACGCCCACCCCGGACAGGTCGAGACGCAGCGGGAGGGTCAGCGCCTTGATCCTTGACAGGTGCCCGGAACGAATCGCCTTCGGGAGCGTGTATTCATAAGCAAGGCTTTCGAAATAGCTCCCAAGGTTCTTCATGTCCCCGCGGTCCGGCGTTGCCGTCACGCCCAGCACCCTGGCCTCCGGAAAGTGCCCCAGTACTTTCTGATAACTGTCTGAAATGCAATGATGCGCCTCATCAATGATGATCGTGTCAAAATAATCACTTTCAAATTTTCCAAGCCTGGCATCCCTCGTCATGGACTGTACCGACCCTGCCGTGACCCTGAACCAGCTCCCGATGCAAGTCGCACCTGCTTTCTCCGTCGCACATCCCAGCCCCGTTGACTTGGCGATCTTGTCCGCAGCCTGCTCCAGCAGCTCCCCGCGGTGTGCCAGGATCAGGACGCGGTCCCCCTGCCGCACGCAGTCCTCCGTCACTTTTGCAAAGACGATCGTCTTCCCGCATCCCGTCGGCAGCACAAGCAGGGTGCGCCGGATGCCTTTTCCCCATTCTGCAAAGATGCTCTCCCTTGCTTCTTCCTGGTAATCTCGAAGTTGTATCAAGAAACATTCCTCCTCTCTGATGTCGCAAAATCATTCTCCGTCATGTTCAGGCGCATTGTCAGAACTCGCCTTCCTTGTAAGCCGGCCCTTCTTCCCTGGGATAGAACCGCTTCACGTCGTTGTATCTCCTCTCTTCCCCGGAATCGTTGACATACTTGTGGATCCCCACTTTCGCCTTCCCGATGGAGCCGGGGACCGTCTTCCAGTTCATCCTCAACGACTCGCCCTTCTTTTTCTGCCCGATGCAGGCGAAGAACGCGGACAGGATCCCCTCCGTCTTGGTGTGCAGGAACAGGTTGTGGTTGATGTACGCCGTTCCTTCCGGCGCCTCGACCCTGAGCCTCAAAACGGCCTTGTTGCACGGGGGGAGTTTCTCGCTCCCTGCGTGCCTTGCCCTCTCAAAGCTCTCTACCGTGAAGTTATAATCCCCCTCCGGGAGCAGCACGAACTCCGGCGCGTCTTTTTCTATGGTGTCTTCCCATTGCAATTCCCTATCTTCCATACTTTTTCTCCTTTCCCTTAATCGAATGGAACCTCCATCTTTTCTTTCATTTCCTCAATCATGGCGAGCACTTTCGGCCATGCCCCGACCAGCACCCCCTTGACAAAGCCAGGGTCGTAATTCTCGATCGGGGTCAGGCTCGGATAATACCCTTTCGCAGCCACCACCTCCTGGATGTCCCACTCACCGACATCGTTTGCGACCATCAGATCCCGAAGCTCCTTGGGAATCTTTATGCTCACCTGCGGCTGAGTCGTCAGGACGGGGTCAGGCTCTCTCACGGATGGCTCCGCCGACTCATCTGGCTCCTTTATCGGGAGTTCCATCTGTGCTCCCGTCATGTCTTTTCCGGTCCCCTGCGCTTCTGGAACGGGATTCTGCCCTGCTATTTTTTGCGTGGCGCCGACGCCATCCGGGCAATTCTGAGCTTGAAAAATATGGGAAATCCCGGAATAGTCAAATTCCATCTCTTCCGGCAGCCCATACCTATTCTTTGCATCCCAGCATGGATGGTGCACCGTATACATCACACGGCGCCCGCCCTGGGCCTTGCGCTTCTTTCCCTTGTCATCCACGGCTACGGAAAAAGTCTTATAATTGGCAAATAAGACCATGTCCGCCCATTCCTTGATCAGGGGCGATATCTGAGAGGAGGTCTTCTTCCCAAGCTTCAGCTCCCACCTGTCATAGGCGCCCATCTCGTCTGGCTGTTCAAATTTTCGCATTTGCGCATGGGCTGTCAGCATGATGTTGACACCTGTCTTGACCAGTTCCTCGAGACGGTTCAAGAAGCGCCCGAATTCTTCTCTTTCATAGATATATCCAGAACCATACCCAAAGCTTTCCAGTCCATCTTTCTGGTATTTTGCACAAATGTGTCCTACACACATCTGCTCCGCCCAGTCAACCGTGTCGATGACCAGCGTCCTGCATATCTGCGGATGCGCTTTCACATATGCGACTTGTTCCAAGAGCATTGTCCAGGAAGACGGTTCCGGCGTCCTGGCAACATCCATCTCCTTGGTGCTTCCTTCCGTGTCAATGAACAGCGGTTCCGGAAAGCGGGAGGCGAAAGTTGACTTCCCGATCCCTTCCGGTCCATAGCAAACCACTTTTTTTGCGCAGGGAATTTTCCCTCTGATAATCTCCATTGGTCAGTCCTTCCTTCTTTTATCGTCTGCCTGGACTTTCATAGATACGAACCTGCAATTATCCGGTGCATACGGGCATATCAGTTTTATGAAAGCGGCAAACGTGAACCTTCATTGCAAACCTTAGCTAAGATTGCCAATATATTAATAGTTTCTACTGATTATCTTCTTCGTCGTGATGACTGGATTCATCCTGGCGCAGAATTATTTGACGAACACCAGCGATGTCTTCCAATACATCCCAAATGCCGAAGTCCCCTGTACGCTGCCCTTTCATTGTGCTGATAATATCGCAAACTGATTTCCAGTTTATCTGCCATCTTCTGCTGCGTCATGCCCGCTTTCTGACGGGCTTCTTTTAGATTTTTTCTCATTGTCAAAATTCACCCGCCTTCCATTCTTTCTTCCCGTCTTCCATGGCAGGATGCTCCTGACCCTCCACATACCCATTCTCAATGATAATGCTGCATTCCCCGCCTGTAGACACCCTGGTGGCGATCGCTTGCAGGCCTTCCCGCTCCAGCCAATCGCCGAATTCATTCAAGGTGTCCAGATCCATCTGTTCCAGCTTGTCCAGGAGGACGAAGCCGCATTCAGGGTTCAGCATGCGGACGATTGCGGTGGAGACTTTCAATTGATCGGAACTGGACATGTTGTCCCACCTCTGCTCCTTATATATCAGCTCCCCATCATCCACTGCCAGTCCCGGAAGCGGCAGACTTGCATGATCAAGGAGCCGTGCCCTTGCATCCCTGACCTGGTTGATCTGTTCCGTTAACTGACAGTATTCGTCCCGGTAGGCGCCGGCATCTTCTTCCGCCTTGTCCTTGTCCAGGTTCGCCCGCACTTTGCGGTTGACCTCCTCGATATTGGCGATATTTTTCTCAAGCTCAGCCGTAGAGCCGTCAATCAGGTCCTGGGCCGACATCCTTGCAATGCGGATGTTCTCCTGCAGCGCTGACTGCTTTTTCAGGAGAGCCTCCATCTGTTCGTTGACCCTCTGGTATTCCTGTTCCAACTGGTGAAGCTTCTGCCGTTTTTGCTGGTTCTCCCCATTCTTAGCTAATATCTCCTGCTGCTGACGGATCAATTCCGAGACAGAAACAAGGTCCTTCGGCGCCTCGGGGAAATATGGCTGTTCCTTGGCAAACTTCTCCTTCCGGTCCGCAATCTGACCGATAGCCGTCCGCCTGTTATATAATTCCTTCTCCTTCTGCTCCAGTTCCGCCAGCTGCGGCCCTATTCCAATGATCTGCAGGAGGGTGTTCGCTTTTTCCTTGCTGCTGGATTCCATAAATTTAGGAAGGTCAATGGCAAGCTGCTCCACGAATTCATTTAAAAGTTGCTGCCCTCCTTTCTTCCCCTCGGGATCCGTGACTTTCAGATCGCTGTTCTTCCCTTTACGCTCCACGACCAGGCCGTTGTTCATCACGATGTGAAGCGACGGCGGGATCGCCGAGTCATCGTTCCTTGCCTTGGAAGGGCGGTATCTGTCCCCTCCCAGGGCCCATGCGATGGCGTCCAGCACGGAGGTTTTCCCTTGATTGTTATTGCCCCCGATGATGGTAAGGCCGTTTATTGTCGGCTCGATCTTTACCGCCTTGACACGCTTGACGTTCTCTATCTCCAACTTGTTTATTTTCATTGACATGATGCCTCTCCCTCCTAAAAGATTGATTTTTGATTTAGATTCCATTATAATGAGATTATGTATCATCGTAAGTCCAGGCTGCCTGCCGGCGCCTGGGCTTTTTAATCGTACGTGTTCACGATGCATCCAGTATTTTTCATTCCCTCCATGCTGCCTCTTCTTCCGGCATGCATAACCCAGGGGATCCGTGCCCCCACGAATGCATCATAACCGTCAGCGTTACTTCATACATTTTCTTTCTCATTCTTCCAGGAACCCCAATATCTTGCCGTCCTCGATTACGGCGGCACGTCCCTTTTTCTCATACATGTCCAGACAGTCCTGGATCGTAATGGCGTCTAAGTTCATGATTCTCCTTTCACAACGTCAGCAGCCACTCTTTTTCTTCTTCCGTGGCTTTCAAAATCTTGAACAATATTAGCAAGTCCCCGTATTTAAACGGGTCAGCCCTCTTGTTCTTCTTATAAGTTTCAGGATTTAGCCTCATGGAAAGAGCTGCCTGCTTGATCCCTAGCTCCCTTGCAACCTCTTCCTGCTTGAGGCCAAGGACATGCATCCTGCCATTTATCCAGCCTGCCAAGTCTCTTACCTTGTAGATTCTTTTCTGTTCCATGCTCAACGCCACCCTGGGCATTCTCTTCACCTCCCCGTGTCTTCGTTACGTCTTTCATATAGATGAAAGGTTCTTAGTTGTTAGAGCCACTCTTCTCACCCAATGTCATTTATTTAATCCAGCATTCCATTTAGCTAAGGCTTTGCTCTCTCTAAAAATGTCGTTGCCATTCCCCATCCTCTTCCTGATACTGTACTTACAGGCTGCTGCAACAGCCGAGTAAAATAGAACGGAGAATGCTTATGAACGATAAACAGTTTCATGACTTAGCAGTTGCCTACGCCCATGAAAAACTGATCAAAATGCAATCCTGCAATACATATAGCTCAGATTCAACCAGCGAAGAGATTCAGGATTTCCTTACGTTTTATCATTTTGCATTGCTCCATCTTCCAGAAGAAGATAAAGATATTGACATAAGCTCACTCTTCTAAATCTCCCTCCTCTTGGACATCCTGCTTAACACTGCAATGGTGTCCGAGAGGATTTTTTCAGCTTTTTCAAAGGTAATGCCTTTTTCTTTTTCCTGCAGAAAAGCAATAATCTCATTTGACATTTCTTCTCTGTATCTTGCCTCTTCATTCAGAGCCTGCTTCCATTTCTCATTAACTTCCAAGTTTTTCCTCCTATCATTCATGTTGCCTGCATTGGGGGCTTGCGGGGCTGATCGGCTTGACTGTGAGATATATCTCCTTCCACTCTAACCTCCCTCACCTCTCTCCTGTACCAGCATCTTAAATCTCTCTAATTTTTACATTTCTTCTAAAAGCTCGTTTACGGACACGCCAAGCGATTCTGAAATTTCCCTGCCAAGTTCCATTGTCAGAGCCTTTGTCCCCCGCTCAATCTGAGCTATCATTGACTGCGTTACATTTACCGCCCCTGCCAATTCCACCTGGCTCATTCCTTTATCCGTCCGCAGACGCTTCAAATTTGCTCCAATTGACAAATTTATTCACCTCCTTTCTTCCAACGCTTATAGATCATGTAAATGATCATGGCATCCAGGATGATGATCCCCATATCCAGGATGATTCTTGATACTTCCAACATTTTCTTCAATCCTTTCTTTTTGATATTTATATTGACAATGAGAAGATTAAAAGCTATTCTTTTCTTGGGGAGGTTTCCCTCCCCAGATGCTTAATCTAACAAGTTTTGAATAATATCCACTAACTTGTCGATCAGATTAAGCAGTGCGGTGATAAGGACTATCGTTTCCAGCGTGTGGTTCTTATCACTTTTTTTGTGCTTCTTTTTCTTGCTCATTGGCTCAACCTCCTTTACTTTATTTAGCAATCCGTGGTACTATGTACTTGTGAATTACTATGGTTATATTATAATACAGTTTTTGCTGTATTTCAACTATTTTTACAGTAATTCCTGTATTTTAATGTTATGCACAAAAACGGAGGCTCCATTTTATGAATAATGTACAATTAGCAAATACCATCAAAACATTATGTAAATCTAAAAAAATTACAATTAAAAGCCTATTAGAAAACTGTAAAATCAATCGAAACTTTATGTATGACCTAGAAAAAAAGGCACAGGCTCCATCCGCAGATAAATTAGAATCTATCGCCGACTACCTCGGCTGCTCCGTCGACTACCTCTTAGGCAGGACGGACAACCCGGAGGTGAATAAGTAATGCACATTACCAACGACTTTGACAATTATGATAAAATCATGCTCTCCCTCAAAGAAAAATGGATTCTGCACCGCATCCTAAGAAAAAAGGATGTTCCAGATGACTTCTGCAATGCTGCACAAAAACGCATGTTTCTTCAACACGGTCTCATCTGCATAGTGCAAGAACAGAACGTTACGTCTACCGGAAAGGTTGTTCCAGATGCCAGTTCACCAAAATTCATCCAGGCAACAGACAAGGCATTCCGATATTTCCTTTACAGGAAAGAAAACCGTTTTAAGGGTAAATTCCAGGTCATTATCGCTTTCATAGCTTTAATAAAATCCTTTGACAAAGAAATCAGCTGGTTATTTAACACTATAATTGACCTAATATCCAATCTATGAACCAATAAATTTCCTTGCGGCTTGAAGCAATCAAAGCAGCCACTGATATTGCTAATGGAAAATTCGGGTGCCTATCTAAAAATGCATCAAAACGTGATCTTTTTCTTTCTTCCACTTTATCCTTCCTTTCTTTTTGATATTTATATTGACAATGAGAAGATTAAAAGCTATTCTTTTCTTGGGGAGGTTTCCCTCCCCAGATGCTTAATCTAACAAGTTTTGAATAATATCCACTAACTTGTCGATCAGATTAAGCAGTGCGGTGATAAGGACTATCGTTTCCAGCGTGTGGTTCTTATCACTTTTTTTGTGCTTCTTTTTCTTGCTCATTGGCTCAACCTCCTTTACTTTATTTAGCAATCCGTGGTACTATGTACTTGTGAATTACTATGGTTATATATTATCACTCATTTGAGGGATTGTAAATATATTTTCCCTCTTTTTAGTGATTTCGTTATTTCTCACAAAAGGGAGGTTATATTTTTATGTATAATTCATATGATGTTGCAACAACGATAAAAATGGTGGCTGCACATAATAACATCACTCTTAAGCAAATGCTTGATGACTTAGAATTAGGGAAAAATTTTCTCGTAAATATGGCTAAAGGACGAATGCCAGTATCAGACAACCTCGCCCGCATCGCCGACTACCTCGACTGTTCCGTCGACTACCTCCTAGGCAGGACGGATAACCCGAAAATTAACCGATAGGAGATGACACTCAATGAAAACATTCCACCTTATTTTAAATTTAACCACCGCCGTCCTTGACATCGCTATTATTGTAATTGTTTTGAAACGCTGGCATACTTCATAAAACCATAACCGCATCGCCGACTTCCTCAGTTGTTCCGTTGGCTATCTGCTCAGCAGAACGAATAACTTTGAAATTAACAAATAGGAGGGTACACTCATGATAAAAACTACTACCATTAGCGGCTTCTGCCCTTATTTTAATGAGGAAATAACCGTAAAGGCATCTTTCATCCAATACAATTCTTTGAGCGCCATTCCATACGCAACACCTGAAAAAAACATGTGCCAGCACCATTCCGAATGTGGTCGCAGCGCAAATCCAGACGACTGCCCCGTTTTTAATCAGGTTTTTCTTTGGAATGAGCTATAACCTTATCCAGGCTTGCTTTGAATCCTCCCATCATTCTTTTGGGGTGAATCCTTTCCAATTCATTCAATATTTCAGGATGATCTATGTAATAAGAGCCTGGAAAAAACACGCTGCCAATAGCCCAATGTCATTTACTTAAGCCTTCCCTCTGTCAAGTTAAGGCTTTTCCCTCTCTAAAATTTCTGTTGCAATTCCTTATATACTCTCTGTCTGTGTTCATGAAGTATCCCGTCATGTGGTTAATCTCCATGAACTCTGATTGCGTTAGAGCTTCAAGCTGCCTTGCCATCTGTGCCTTTCCATAAGTCTGATATAGCAACTCTGTGGAGAAGGAACGCTGTGCATATAGGGCTTCACGCTTCAACTGCTCAAAAATCTGATTTTCGTTCATGTTGCGCTCCTATGGCTTGACAGACTGTGCTGCTTTTCCGTTCCACTCTTTTGATCAATAATATGTTCCGCTTCCATGCCAGCCATAAAAATCAACACTTTTGATACTCTCTCGATAGGCATCTCTGCAATCTTTCTGATTGCCGTTTCTTTGTCGAGTGTCATCATGGCATTTCCTCCTCTCTTCTATTGAATGATTCAAGTATAAATCAACTTATTCATGTTGTCAATATAATTTTCTTGACTTGTTCAAGTTTTTTTGTTATTGTATAATTCATAGGAGGTACACTATGAACCAATGTGATAGGATAAGACAAATACTGAAAGAAAATAAACTAAAACAGAAAGAGTTTGCTTCTGTTATTGGTGTAACCGAGAGTTACATATCCAAACTCCTTAAAGATCCAGATATTCGGTTATCTCAATCTCTTGCAGTTTTGATCGAAGAAAAATATGGATATAATGCTGAATGGGTTCTTAATGGAACTGAACCTAAGTTAAAGCAAGTCAGCAAAGATAAATCGTTGTCTGAAATTCATCAAAAGGCGCTTGCCCAACTGGAAAAAATGAATGACGAGCAAGTAAAAGCTGTTTTAGCTTTTATCAACTCTTTAGATGAGTTAGAAAAGTCACTCCAGCCCGCTCCGCATAATTCTGAAAAATGATGCAGGTACATCACCGTACCTGCATTTTTTCAAAATATCCGCTTTTCAAGGCAAAATCCCCCCTTTTCACGAAATAATCTCCCTACTGGCACCACGCCAAACAGTGAATTTAAGAAATTTTTCTGTAAATGGATATTTCCGAATTTGAAAAATGCAAAATTCTGCCATGACAGATTTTCCTTAACTTAACGGCTCACGCATCTAACTAAATGACATTGGTTGTTATTCCCCGCCCTTTTTCTTATACTGTACTTATAGGCTCCCGCCAGAGCCGAGTATAAAAGAAAGGAGATTTTTAAAATGATAGATTATGACGCTATATCATCAACGGTTAAACAGAAACTATGTGAAAACCTACCTGATGACGGCATGTCCAAGCTTGCGGAAGTAATAACGAATGCTTCTGTCGATGCTTCCGTTGCCGTATTAAAGGAATACGAAAAACAACGCTCTACAAATTCAGGCAATTAAGACTTTTCTCTAATTTATCTGCAATCTGCATGGCTATTTCGTCAGCTTCAACTAGGACGTTACCAGAAACGGATGCTCTGGCAGACACCAACTCTGCCAGAGCCTTTGTCATTTCGGCAACATCTCTTTTATTGTCCGCTGTTAAGTCATCGGATTTCAATTCTTTCTGAACCCAATCGCAAATTATTGTTATCGTTTTATCTACACTATCCACTTCCCTCACCTCCTGCAATTCTTTCTTCTTTTTTTACCTCCCACGCTCCTGCCTCTGTAATTGAAGCGTCTGCATTGGGGGATTGCGGGGCTGGTCAGAACCGCTTAAAGAAACTTGACTAATTTTTCCAGCCTCATATCCCGCCGCATAAGCCAACTTAAGTTTTTAACAGGATTATTGATCATCTCATCCCGCACCTCTTTCATGATGAAAGCAGCTTTGATCCTGTTCCAAGTGACAAGCAAGATCATTCTCCATAATTGTTAGAGCCACTTCTTTCACCCTCCCACACCTCCTGCAATTCTTTTGTGTAACTTATTAAGTTACATGTTTTGCAAAAAAAATTTCCATTGGATTGTCAATATGTAATTCATCAATCATTATTTGTATCTCATCACTCCCAAATACGCCTTTCTGCATACGAATATAGAAAGTTTTTGGAGTGATATTCAGCATTTTAGCAACGTCAGACTGTGTCTTTCCGTTTTTTGCTATAATTCCACGAAGTTCTGCGGTGTTCACCATATATACCTCTCCTTTCGTCCCTTTTTTGTAACTTTTTAAGTTACCAATATTATACCATTATTTTGTAACTTGTCAAGTCATTCTTTTCTTGACTTGTAACTTTTTTGTGATATAATGAAGTTACCAATAAGAAAGGGGAAATGCCGATATGACGGTTGGCGATAGGATACGTAAGAAACGACAAATGCTTGGAATATCTCAAACAGAGTTAGCAGAAAAGGCAAAAATATCAAAGCAAACTTTGTATAAGTACGAAAAGAACATCATCACAAATGTTCCGTCAAATAAAATAGAGGAAATTTCAAAAATTTTGAATGTTTCTGAATCGTATCTAATGGGTTGGGATAAGAATTTGAATAAGGAAAATTCAGATTTGATACCCGACATACTTTCCGATAGTGATTTGTTACAACATATTAAGAAATTGATGTGTTTGAACAATGAGCATAGACAGGCTATATACGACAATACAACCTATTGGTACGAAAAAGAGGGGCATTAAATGCCCCATTTCTCTTTGAATGACTGCAACATTTGATACAAAAATTCTAAAAACTCCAGATTCTCAATCTTCTCCACCAGCTTGATCATTTCCTCTTTGTAGTATTTCTTCTCTTTTAAGTCTTCTTTCAATTTTAATCCCCCTTAGAATAAAAATATAAAAAGCATAATACAAAATTTCTTTTTATAAAACGTTTTATCAATGGTACTTTTTTCAAATTATTCATGATATTTTATTGTCTTTCGCATGACGCTCTATGTATTTATGCATCCACACTATAATTCACTCCCCCCTTTATTTTCTTACGTAATATTACGTATTTTTATTGACACACGTAATATTACGTGTTATAATATGAACATGATAAGGAAAGGAGATACATCAAAATGCCAATGACACCAAAAGAGATGATCAAACATCTTAAAAAAAATGGTTTCAAGGTCGTCAGCCAAAATGGTTCCCATGTAAAAATGAGAAATGACGCAACCGGACGCCAAACCGAAGTTCCTTATCATAGCGCAAGCCTTAAAAAAGGGCTTGAGCAAGCTATATTAAAACAAGCGGGGCTGAAATAGTTCCGCTTACCAGAATGGAGGCATTGTCCATGAAAAAACTATTTTACCCTGCATTATTTCACAAGGCAGAAGAAGGCGGCTTCTGGGTTTCGTTTCCTGATCTTCCAGAATGTCTTACACAGGGCGATGATTTGACGCAGGCATATGAAATGGCTATAGATGCGCTTGGTCTTGCCCTGACGTCCCGTGAAAAGGAAAAACAGCAATTCCCTTCCATGTCTGATCCCACCACAATCACCCCTGAACCGGATTCTTTCCTCGTAGTGATTGAATTTGATTTACTTGCTTACAAAAAACGAACAAATTCCCGAGCCGTAAAGAAAACGTTAAGCATTCCTGAATGGTTAAATGAAGCGGCAATGGCAATGGATTTGAATTTTTCACAAGTATTGCAGGAAGCTCTGATTTCAAAAATCCAGGCATAATAATTTGAGCTTTTCTCCCCAGATAATATAATGTTTTGGGATATTTTGAGCAATTAAAGCCAGGCAAGGTCACAATCCCCAACCACCCCGGAGACATTGCCCCACAAATTGTTAAACAAATCTTCAAGCAGGCCGGGCTCTAAAGCCCGGTACTGCCTACAGTAAAGGAGGCGCTTTATGAAACTCACTTATCCAGCTTGTTTTTATCCTGATGAAGAAAGAAAAGGGGCTTACGCTGTGGTAGTTCCCGATCTCCCCGGATGCGTAAGTGGCGGCGACACATTGGTCGAAGCTATCCTTATGGGTACTGACGCCGCATCCGGCTGGGTTCTTGATGAGTTGGAAGATGGAAAACCCGTACCCGAAGCAAGCCCCATTGAAAGCGTTATTCCTGACGCTGGTGGTTTTGTAAGCATGTTGCTTCTGGACATGGATGCCTATGCTGAAAAGCATGGTGAAAAGTCTGTAAGAAAAAATCTTACCATTCCCGCATGGCTCAACACGTTTGCCGAAAATAATCATATAAACTTTTCCCAGGTGCTTCAGGACTCCCTAACCGCCCTCTATCAGCAAAAGCAACACTCCTAAGCGATTGCCCCGGTTCCATTCAGGATTGGGGCAATCATTTTTCTTTTGTTTTCCTCAGACAAGGTTGAGAACAATGCGGAAATTCTCTTGCCATCGTCAATTACTCTATTGGTTCTTGTGTTGGTAATTGACGTATAAGCGCCTCCTATCTGAACACCATTATAAACCACAGTAATATAATTTGACAGAAATCGACAAATTTTAGACAAAATTCGACATTCATTATATTTAGTCTTGCTTACCAAAAATATTGGAAAGACTTAACGAACTATCTGGATAACCCTTTAAAATCCTATAAAACTAAAAGCATCGAAACAAATTATAATAATTAAAATCACCTTTACTATAAATAACCAGTTTGGCGTATATTGTCAAAATTTGTCGATATTAGTCGTTTAATATGATTAGGTAAAATTTGCATAAATTGACATAATATGCTATTATGCAAAAAAATGAAAGGGGAAATGTATTATGAAAAATAAATACATTGCAATATTTTTATGTAGTTTAATGGTTATGTCAGCAGGATGCGGAAACACAATCTCTCAAGAAGAATATGATTCTTTACAAGCTGAAAAAAAAACATTAGAAACCGAAATGCAAGCATTAAAAGATGAGAAGCAACAATTGTCAGAGGATTTATCAAACATAGAATCTGAGCTGTCAGAACTCAATGATGATTATGAATCTTACAAGGAAAAAATGGCTCCCTACGAAAAACTGTCTGTTGCTGAAGCAAAGGCTAAAACTGCCGAGGCTGAAAAACAAGCTGCCGAAGCTGAAAAAGCAAAAAAAGAACAGGAAGAAGCGGAAGCTGCTGCAAAGGCTGCCGCTGAAGCTGAGGCTGCTGCCGCCGCTGAAGCTGAAAAAGCAAAGGGTTATGAAACAGGCATTACATATGACCAATTAGCTCGAACGCCTGATGATTTCAAAGGTCAAAAAGTCAAATTTTCTGGCAAGGTTTTACAAGTTATGGAAAGCGACGACGAGACACAAATTCGTTTAGCCGTAGATAGCAACTATGATACCGTATTATACTGCGGCTACTCCCCCGCTATCATTAGCTCACGCATTCTAGATGATGATATTATAACCGTTTATGGTACTTCTCTGGGATTATTTAGCTATACCTCCACGCTCGGAGGGAAAATTACTCTTCCGGCTATATATGTGGATAAAATTGATCAATAAAAATTACTTTTTAATATAATTTAATAAAACTAATTAATGGAGGGATTTATTTGATTATCGCAACAGGAGACATAAGACAAAACTATTCCATAATAGACACTATCTTTGCAATGGATTCACACAAGGAAGGGTTCTTATCTGGCACTGACCCAAACAAAGCATTTGAGGGGGTAAAAAATCAGCTTTCAAAAAAATGCACGGCATTAGGTGGTGATGCAGTAATCAATTGTCAGTTCGAATACCGCGTGGCTGTTGGTGATGGAATAATGAGCAAGAAACAAGTCATCGAAATATTTGCTTATGGAACAGTTGTTAAATTGTTGTAAAAATGAGTTAACTTACTACGTATATTAGATGTCAACATATGCACTGAGTTTATACCAAACAAAACCGCCCCTGTTGCAAACAGGAACGGCTTTCAGATACATCCGAAGATGATAACAAGTTAAATTAGATCAATAACATTGTATCATCTTCGGTGACAGCTGGCAATAGACCAGCTGTTATTTTTTTACGCTTTTCAAGGAGGATGACGCCATGAAAATTGAAAGACTGCCTTCCGGCTCCTACCGGATAAGAAAAATGTATAAGGGAAAAACATACACCGTCACATTTGAACATAAGCCTACGCAAAAAGAAGCCATGCTCGCCATGGCAAGGGAATTAGAAAGCACTCAGGAAAAATGCAAGGCAATGACATTCCAGGCTGCTGCGGAAGAATATATCGCTTCTAAAAGAAACGTCCTCTCCCCCAGCACAATAAAGGGATATCACGCCATCCTAAAAGGCACTGCAGAGCCTTTCCTTTCTAAAAACATTCATGATATTACCGCCCTTAATGTGCAAGAAGAGATCAACCGCATTGCAAAAGAACGCAGCCCAAAGACTGTCCGCAACCACCACGGCTTCATATCGGCTGTTCTTGGCATTTTTCACCCTGGACTTAAGCTTTCCACCACTCTGCCGCAAAAAGTTAAAATCGAGCCATATATCCCGACTAACAGCGACATTAGAAAGATATTGGATTACTCGAAGGGCTCCATGTTTGAAATCCCGATCATGCTTGCATGTTATGGAATGCGCCGATCAGAGATATGCGCCTTGGAATGCCAGGATATAGATGGCGACGTTGTGCATATAACAAAAGCAAAAGTGCTGGATGAGAAAAGAAACTGGATTATAAAAACCACCAAGACCACAGAGAGTACCAGAGATATTATAATTCCCATAGAATTATCAGATAAAATAAAAAATAAGGGTTATGTCTACAAAGGGCACCCAAACAGCATTACATGCTATTTGTTCAAAGCACAGGACTCTCTCGGGATCCCTAGATTCTCCATTCATAAACTCCGTCATTACTTTGCAAGCGAAATGTCAGCTCTCGGCATACCGGAGGCTGACATATTGAGAATGGGCGGCTGGGAAACTGATTACGTCATGAAGTCTGTATATCGGCACTCCATGATGGACAAAGAAGAAAACGCAAAAAGAGAAGCTTCTGACAAGTTGCGCAACGCTCTCTTTTTTTAATACTTCATGACAAATTTCATGACAAATTCCTCTATTATTTCTAATAATGGAGCACGAAAACGCCTGGTAAACATAGGCGCAGAAAAAGGCGCAAGCCCTTGACTTCGCTAAGCGAGTCCCGAGTTTGCGCCCTTTGTGATCCAATGCGGTTAGTGGGAGTCGAACCCACACGGTGTTACCCACAGGAACCTAAATCCTGCATGTCTGCCTATTCCATCATAACCGCCTGAGATTTTTCGATTATACCATCTTGCGTACAAAAAGTCAAGGCAGGAACGCCTAAAGATTCTTATGGACCATTAGGCGTTCCTGTCTGAAAATGCTGCATTTTGATTTAATATTTATATGAATATCACTGGCGCTAATTATATTTCAGGTAATTATAGTTCTTTTAATCATCCAGCACTGGCGCTTTTATTTTTTTCAAAGAACTGGTTCACTTCCTTTTTTATCAGCTCCGGCGAAAGCGATTTCGATAGATATCCTTGCGGCTTGAGCTCCACCACTTTCTTGACGCTTTCCCTGTCCACTCTGCTAGTCAAAAAAATAACTGGAATATCTGCAAATTCTTTCTCAGACCGAATCATTTCCAATACCTGGCTTCCCTCGCAAACCGGCATCTCATAATCCAGCAAAATCAAATCCGGCCGATCAAGCGTGATGCTTCGAAAGGCAGACAGCCCAGAAGTAGCCGTCAGTATTTCATAGTGATCTCCAAGTAGCTGCTGCATTGCTTTCAGCATAAATTCCGAATCATCAACGACAAGAATTTTCTTCTTCTGAATCATCGCCTCTTTCTGCGCTTGATTTTGATTGAGATATTTTTCAAGTTCTTCTAAGGCATTCTCTGTCAGTTTTGAGCCGCCATCCTCACTTTGAACAAAAGTGCCAGCTGCCATGCAAAATGCAAAATATCCTTCTCCGGTATCAAATAGCAAGCTGAATTGCGGACTGTATTTTTCAAATACTTTCTGAAACTGCTCATAGGTCAGTAATTGTTCTTCTTTTACCTCAGCCTCATGTATCGATGGAAAATGCCCCTTAATGTGTTCCACAAACTGTCTTGCAGTGTAGGTAGCGACATTCATCAACATAACATTGAGCGTATTCGATTTCGTTTTCAGCACGCTCCCAATTGTTTTTACCAACAGTTGTTCTTCAAAAACCAGGAAAAATTCCCACCTTTTTTTATCCTTGGTGCTGTAAATCAAGCGGTAATAAATTCCGTCCCCAAACTTCTCGCCGCCATAACAGTTGCTGATCAGCCTTGATTCCAGCCGGAACATGCCATACAACCTGCTAACGATCGCCTGACCCATTACCGCTTGTTCTTCTTCTGGAAGGAGATTCTCCCACTGTTTCTTCATTTCTTCTTTCACAATCGCCTGATCTTCTGTCATCGTGTGCCCGATGAGCCATCCTGCACACACTCCAAGGAAATGATTCACAGCGCTCTCTGAATACTCTGCCAAATCCAACTCCTTCTCAAGAGCAGGCAGCGTTATCTCCCTAAAATTTTCATGAATACGTTTATGCATCTTTAGCCCATCATAATCAATAGAAGCCATATAGTCTTCTTCATCCTGAAAATGCTGAAGTGCATGATCTTTAAAATATTTCACTGCTTCCTGACAAACCCACTGGCTTTTCTCTTCTTGCTGGCCAAACTCAAAAAGCTTATTGAGAATGCGGAACAGTTTCCTATGTTCTTTGTCAATAATATCTACACCTAGGTCATACCGATCGTTCCATACCAATTGATTTCCCATATTTTCTCTCCTTTTTATTTTTTCCATAATCAAAATGTCAAAAGGCTTGCTCTGCACGAAAAATAAGCTTTCTGGCATTCCAATCACTAACATAATAAATGCAAAGCGACTGACATATTCTTAAGGTCTAATTTTCGATCTACTGCACAAAAAGCAGACCGTAACCATTACTTACGCCCTTGTTTTTTCCTTAATATTTGTGAAATTAGTACTCCTCCTAAATTATATTCATAAAGCTTGCCACCCATTATATTAGCTGTAAAAGTCCTCTGCAGCGGGAAATATTCCTATGCGTTATTTTAGCAGAGAAAATTCACATAACGCTATTTCATTATAGCAAATGGCATAGCTTCTCACATCTATTTTTATTTCACATTTTAAGCTTTTTTCTTCGCATGTTTATCCAAGAGAATAGAAAATCTAAAAGAAAACTTCCAAAACAAATCCATTCTCCACTTAAAAGAATGTATTTTTAAATTTCGCTGATTTTCCTTAGAATATTCCTTTACTTTTGACCCATAATATGTTATTCTAAGCTTATGTCGTGAGGACGGCATATATTATATATTTGGAGGTACTGACATGCAAGGTACAGTAAAGTGGTTTAATAACCAAAAAGGATATGGTTTCATCTCTGACGAAGCTGGAAACGACGTATTTGTTCATTATTCTGGATTGAATATGGAAGGTTTCAAGTCCTTAGAAGAAGGCGCTGCTGTTGAGTTTGATGTAACCGAAGGCTCCAAGGGACCACAGGCAGTTAATGTAACCGTAGTTCGCTAATTTCATCAAGTTTTCAATGTACCTTTGTCTAAATATAGAATTTCGATTTTTTATTAAGATATAAGATATTGTGAAACACAGGTGATTGCAAAAAGCTGCCGACGGCAGCTTTTTGTTATGTTATCATATGATCAGGATATCAGAAAGTTCTTTTTTATTGCAAAATAAATTCTTTTCTGTCGAAATATAAAATAATTACCGCTCTTCTCCAAAAAACGATTTCCCTTTAAGCGACACCAGAAACGCTCCCAGGAAGATAGCTAGATCTGAAAGGTTAAAAACGATCCGGTTCAGCCAGTTCCAGGACGTCTGAAAGCTGAAATAGTCCACGACATATCCCCGGGTGACCCTGTCATACAAATTCCCTGCGCCGCCTCCTGTCAAAAGGCTTAGTCCCAGCCTTATGCCAAGGTTCTTCTTTTTTTTGGAGATCAAAAACCAAATGATTCCCAGAAACAGCAGCATCCCGCCGCAGAAATATTTGATAATTCCTGGTCGTTTCTCAAAAACATTCAAGGCTACTCCACGGTTATGATAGCGGCACAGCAAAACCTTACCTCCGCAAATTCTGCGTTCTTCTCCCCATTGCAGTTCTTTTTCAAAATGATTCTTCAAGAAAATATCTCCCACAGCCACCAGGACTGCCAGCAATACAAATGTCATTCAAGGCTCCTTTCCATTTATTCTCGGCGTGCCATTCTCTTTCCATAAAACAATTTTACAAGTTTGTCCTTACCAATTTAGGCTTATATCCTTTAGATTCCAGCGCTTGCATAATCTGCGCCTTGTGTTCCGCGCCAAAGGCTTCCATCGTAATTCGAAGTTCCACTGCCGCATTACGATTGGTGCTCACAAACTGATTATGCTCCAGCTTGATGACATTTCCCTGCTGCACCGCAATGGTATCTGCAACCTTGCTGAGTTCTCCTGGCTTGTCTGGCAGAAGCACAGACACGGTAAAGATACGGTCCCGGAAAATCAACCCCTGCTGCACCACGGAAGACATGGTTATCACATCCATGTTTCCCCCGCTTAAAATGGACACTACCCGCTTATTCTTTATATTCAGATGACGAAGCGCCGCAACCGTAAGCAGACCAGAATTTTCCACCACCATCTTATGATTTTCCACCATATCCAAAAACGCCACGATTAGTTCATCATCTTCCACTGTGATGATCTGATCGAGATTTTCCCTGATATATGGAAAAATCGTCTCCCCTGGCGTCTTTACCGCGGTGCCATCCGCAATAGTACTGACCCCTGTCAGCGTCACGATTTTCCCAGCTTCAAAGGAAGCCTGCATGCAATTGGCTCCCGCTGGCTCCACGCCGATCACTTTGATCTTCGGATTCAGCAGCTTGGCAAGCGTAGAAACCCCTGTCGCAAGCCCTCCGCCGCCAATGGGGACCAGGATGTATTCCACCAACGGCAGTTCCTTAAAAATCTCCATGGCAATGGTTCCCTGCCCGGTAGCCACCGCAAGGTCGTCAAAAGGATGGATAAACGTATAGCCATGTTCCTCTGCAAGCTCGTAAGCTTTCTTACATGCTTCGTCGTATACATCGCCATACAGCACCACTTCTGCGCCGTATCCCTTGGTACGGTTGACCTTGATCAATGGCGTGGTAGTCGGCATCACTATGGTTGCTTTGACGCCAAAACATTTCGCCGCATAAGCGACCCCCTGGGCATGATTTCCCGCAGAAGCGGTAATCAATCCCTTTTCCCGCTCCTCCTCTGTGAGCGTGCTGATTTTATAATACGCTCCACGAACCTTATACGCTCCAGTAAACTGCATGTTTTCTGGTTTTAAATATACCTTGTTCCCAGTCTGTTCGCTTAAGAAGTCACTGTATGCCAGCTTCGTCTCCAAGGTCACTTCCCTTACAACTTTGCTAGCCTCCTCAAATTTATCCAATGTAAGCATCTTTTTCACTCTCCTGTCCTCTCTTTACTCCCTGATTTTCAGACAGCAATCTGCCTTTCTGCCGCTATGCCGTCTCTTCCTCCCGGGAAAACAGCGCATTGACAAACTGTTCTGAATCAAATTTCTGCAGATCGTCAATCGTTTCCCCAACTCCGATATATTTTACGGGAATGCCAAGCTCCGCCTGAATCGCCACCGCAATGCCGCCCTTGGCGGTTCCGTCCATCTTGGTCAAAATGATTCCTGTAATATCCGCCACTTCTGAGAATTGCTTTGCCTGGGCAAGCGCATTCTGCCCAGTGGTTCCGTCCAGTACCACCAGGGTTTCCCGAAATGCATCGGGATATTCCTTTTCCAGAATGCGGTGAATCTTCTTTAACTCTTCCATCAGATTCTTTTTATTGTGCAAGCGTCCTGCCGTATCGCATAAAAGGACGTCCGCATTTCTTGCCTTTGCAGCCGCCACAGCGTCATAGACCACGGAGGCAGGATCTGCCCCTTCCTGGCCGCCGATCATCTCCACCCCTGCGCGGTTCGCCCACTCGCCAAGCTGTTCTCCTGCCGCCGCCCGGAACGTGTCTGCCGCTGCAAGGACTACTTTTCTTCCTTGGTCTTTCAGCTTGCCGGCAAGCTTTCCCACGGAAGTAGTTTTTCCGACGCCATTGACGCCGATTACCAACACCACCGACTGTTCCTGTTCAAACCGGTATGCCGTCTCCCCCACGTCCATCTGCTCTTTGATGCTGGCAATCAGCAGCTCTTTGCAGGCTTTTGGCTCTTTGATGTGCTGTTCTTTTACTTTCTTCTTTAAATTTTCAATAATCTCCGTAGTCGCATGAATCCCCAAATCCCCCATAATCAAGATTTCTTCAATCTCCTCATAAAATTCTTCATCTATGCTGGAAAACCCGCTAAAAATAGAGTCTATCCCTGAAACGATATTATCCCTTGTCTTAGTCAGTCCCTGCACCAGACGCTTGAAAAATCCTTTCTTTTCCCCTGCCATAGTTGCACTTCCTTTCTTCACTTTTTGCACTGTCACTGATCCAAATCTTCTTCAATCAGATTCACGGACACCAGTGTGGAAACTCCCTTTTCCTGCATAGTAATCCCATAAAGCCTGTCTGCCGCCGCCATAGTCCCGCGGCGATGCGTAATCACGATAAACTGGGTATTCTGGGTAAGCTTATGAAGATAATTCGCAAATCTCCCCACGTTGGAATCATCCAGCGCCGCCTCAATCTCATCCAGAAGGCAAAACGGGGAAGGCTTTAGATTCTGAATGGCAAACAGCAAGGATATCGCTGTCAGGGATTTTTCTCCACCAGACATTTGCATCATGTTCTGCAGCTTCTTTCCTGGGGGCTGGGCAATGATGCGGATCCCGCATTCCAAAATGTCTTCATCCTCCACCAATTCCAGGGTTCCCTTTCCACCGCCAAACAATTCCTTAAACACCTTGTTAAACTCCGTCTGTATCTGTGTAAATTTTTCCATGAACTGCCTGCGCATCCCGGCGTCCAGCTCCTCTATAATATCCAAAAGAGTCTTTTCCGCCTCCACCAAGTCGTCATGCTGAGTCTTCATAAACAAATAGCGCTCTGACAAGCTCCGATAATCCTCGATCGCATTGACATTGACATCCCCAAGCTTACGGATCGCATCCTTGATCTCTGCAATCAGCTTCTTTAATTCTGCGGGATTATCATACTCCTGATTTCGAAGCTCCATTGCATTGTGGAGGGTCAGTTCATACTCTTCCCACATATAGCTGCTCTGGCTTTCTACATTTTCCTGCAATTTTTCTTTCTGGCTGTTCAAACGGTACAATTCCTTGTCCAAATCATTGATTCGCCTCGACAATTCCTCCTGCTTTTGGAAAAATCCCCGATATTTTTGAGACAATTCCTCCCTCTGCTTCTGCCCTTGTGCAATTTGCTGTTCCAGCCTGGAATATTCCGCATCTGAGGACTGGATCGTCCTGCTAATTTCCTCAATATCCCGCTGTTTTTTTGATGCATCCTCTTTGGAATCATCCTTTTCTCGTTTTGCTGCCTCCAGGTCAGCCTCTAGTTTTTTTAATTCTCCCTGAATACGAGACAAATTTTCTTTCAAGAAATCTGCTTTCTGCATCAGGTTGGCTTCCTCTAGCTGTACCTGGGAAACAGAGCTCTGGCTTTCTTTCGCAAGACGGTTCTGACGCTCTAAGATTTCCTGAAAGCTCCGGTTCTCTTCTTCAATTTCCTTTTCTCTCTGATCTGCAGCTTGCAGATCTTCTAGAATCATGCTGCGGCTCTCGCCAATTTCCCTGAGCTGATATTCCAGCTCCCGGCTCTCCGCCCGCAAACCAAAATACTGGCTGTCATTTTGCTCTTTCTGCTCTATGGCGCGGTCTAAATTCATCTTTTCCGTATTCTGGTCAAGCATCGCTTCTTTCAAGGCTTCCCGGATTTGTTTTGCATCTTCTTTTAAAAGCTCTCTCGCCGTGCGGATCTCTTCTAATTGCTGCTTCTGTTTCTCAATAACTTCCTGCAGCTTTTGTACCGTCTTTTCCAGCTCTTCAATTTCCCGCTTTCTTCCCAGCAGGTTGCTGGTATTTTTAAATGCGCCTCCTGTCATCGAACCGCCAGGGCTTAGAGATTCTCCCTCCAGCGTCACGATCCTTAAGCTGTATTGATATTTTCTGGCAAGGGCAAGGGCATGATCAATGGTATCTACCACGTAAGTCCGACCCAGCAGATGCGATTTTAAACCTGCAAACTGCTCCCTTGCAGAAACCAGCTCGCTGCCGATGCCAATCACGCCTGGCTCCTTTAATGCAGCCTGATTCGCCTGGGGAACTCTTCTTCCCACGCTGGTCAAAGGCAGAAACGTGGCGCGCCCAAAGCGATTCTTTTTCAGATATCCGATCATGTTCTTCGCCGTTGCCTCGTCAGTAGTGACGATATTCTGGATGCTTGCCCCAAGCGCTGTCTCAATGGCAATCTCATACTGCTTTTCCACCTGGATCAAGTCTGCCACAACGCCAAGCAATCCTGGCTCTGTCTCCTTTTTCTCCATGACCCGGCGAATAGAATTGCCATATCCGTCATAGCGCTCTGCAATGTTCACTAAAGATTCCAGTCTCGACCGCTCCCGATGATAAAAAGCCGTCCCCTCTTCGAGCGCTTTCTTTGTCTCTTCCTGTCTCTCCTGGCACTGCTGGTTCTTTTGCTCTAGTTCTTGCTCCTGTTCTAGCAAGTCAAGATAACGTCCTTTGGCTTTTTCGTACTTTCTTTTGCATTCCTCCACAGAAAACTGCAGCTCTTCCTCCTCGCTTTTCTGTTCCAGAAAACGCTTGCTCAGTTGGGCCTTGCGGATATTGATCTGCTCTTGCATGGTATCGTAACGCTGCTGCCTTGCCTTGATGGACGCCTTATTGTTCAACAGCTCAATCATCTCATTTTTGCCGTCTTCCATGCCCCGGCTGCAGCGAGCAATCTCTTCCTGGATTTCTTGATAATGCGCCATGACGCTGCCTTTTTGTTCCTCCATGGACTTTAGCAGATGATCTACCTGCGTCTTCTGTTCCAAAAAGCCCGCCTGCTGTTCTAACCGCTGCTCTCTTTCACTGACGATCTCTTGCTGCCTTACCTTGAAATGTTCTTCACTCTGCTGCGCCGCATGAATCTGTTCTCTTAAAACATTGAGCTGTCCTTCGAGTTTTCCTTTCAAAACCGTAGTGTTTCCTAGTTCTTCACGGAGAGATTCCAAAGCGCCGTCCGCCGTCTCCATGTCTCGTTCCATTTGCTCATACTCGCTCTTGATGCTGGCATAGGAATGGTTGGATTCCTTTAAATCCTGATCCACGATCTGTATCTTCTCTTGCAGATCATTGGTCTGCTCTTTGGCATGTTCCATGTCCATCAGAAACATATTGACGTCATAAACCTTTAATTGCTCTTTGTTCTTGAGGTAAGTCTTTGCCTTTTCTGCCTGGCGTTCCAGAGGGCCTACTTGTTTCTCCAGCTCTGCCAATATATCATTGACACGCACCAGATTCTGACGCTCATCCTCAAGCTTCTTCTGCGCCGTGGCTTTTCTGCGCTTATATTTTACAATCCCAGCCGCCTCGTCAAAAAGCTCCCGGCGTTCTTCCGGCTTGCCGCTTAAAATGCGCTCGATTTGGCCTTGACCGATAATCGAATATCCTTCTTTGCCGATGCCTGTATCGTAAAACAGCTCGTTGACGTCTTTTAAGCGGCACGCCGTCCCGTTGATGAGATACTCGCTCTCCCCAGAACGGTACACGCGCCTTGCCACCGTCACCTCATTGTAGTCCACATTTAACTGGCGGTCGCCGTTATCTAAGGTAATCGCCACATAGGCATAGCTCAACGGCCTGCGGCTCTCCGTGCCGGAAAAAATAACGTCTTGCATGCTGGCGCCGCGAAGCTGTTTGGCTCTTTGTTCCCCCAGCACCCAGCGCACTGCGTCCGCTACATTGCTCTTACCGCTGCCATTGGGCCCTACGATTCCTGTAATCCCATTGTGAAAATCAAAGAGAATTTTATTGGCAAACGATTTAAAGCCATGTACCTCTATACTTTTTAAATACATGGATCCCCCCCGCAGTCCGCAGAGGACTGTTTTCTTAGCTGCAGCAGGGTATGATACGCCGCCTCCTGTTCTGCGCCTTTCTTAGTCCTTCCCGTGCCTTTCCCATATGAGGCATTGCCGATTATTGCCTCCACCACGAATTTCTTATCGTGATCTGGTCCTTCTTCGCTGATCAAGCGATAGCTGAGCTCCTGACCAGAATTCCCCTGTACTACTTCCTGCAAGATAGTCTTGCTATCAAAAAAGAGCTGCTTATGCTCGATATCATTTAACACGAACTTCATAACAAACTCTTTTGCACTAGCAAAACCACCATCTAAATAAATTGCTCCAATCACCGCCTCAAGCGCATCGGATAAAATAGATTTGCGCTCCCTGCCGCCTGTCTGGTCTTCTCCCTTGCCCAAGAGCAGGTATTTTCCTAGTTCCAGCTCACTGGTGCAAAATGCAAGGGTCGGCTCGCAGACCATGCTGGCACGAAGCCGTGTCAGCTCCCCTTCTGGATACTCAGGATAGCGATGAAATAAATACTCGCTGGTGACAATCTCCAGCACGGCGTCACCCAAAAACTCTAGCCGTTCATTGTCAGCCTGCTTCCCAAGATGACGCTCATTGGCATAAGAGCTATGTGTCAGCGCCTGAGCTAAGAGCTTTTTATTTTGAAACTGATAGCCTGTCCTTTTTTCAAATTCTTTCTGCATTTCCATATGGTCTTCCTTTCATCAAAGAGGCTTCATTCAAATAAGGGGCCAGAAAGAAACATCAAACCATTTCTTTCAGGCACCCTTGTCTTCCGTCTCTGCCATTAAGATTTTCACTAATTCAGCGCACTTTTAATCTGTTCCACTGCATCACCCACGGTTACAATTTTTTCTGCTTCCTCATTGGCAATCTCAATATCAAAAGCTTCCTCTAATCCCATGATAATCTGGAAAATATCCAAAGAATCCGCTCCCAGGTCATCTACGAACGTCGTATCCATCGTGATCTCTTCCACATCAACGTTTAAAACTTCTGCAATAATTTCTTTTAGCTTTTCAAATTCCATGATTTCCTCCAATCCGTGCATATCCGGCACTCAAAGTCAGTATGCGGAACCGTTCCGCAACTGTTCCTCTCTTACTCCTCCATGGGAGATGTTCCAATATTCTTCCTAATCTTTTCATTGATTTCTTGTTCTTTGAAAGTAACGCACTGAATAATGGAATTTGTTACTTCCTTTGCCTTAGAGCTGCCATGAGTTTTAACCACCAGCCCGTTTAGTCCTAAAAGGGGGGCTCCGCCGTACTCGCTGGCTTCAAAGCCTTTCAAAGTCTTCTTTAACGCGGGCTTTACTAACAGCGCGCCAACCTTGCTCCGAAACGTCTCCATCATTCCCTGCTTTACCATGCTTAAGAAAGTAGCGCCAACCCCTTCGTAAAGTTTCAGGATCACGTTGCCCACAAATGCCTCACAGACAATCACGTCTGCTTCTCCGTGGGGAATATCCCTTGCCTCAATGCTTCCCACAAAATTAATATCTGGACAATTCTTCAAAAGCGGAAAGGTCTCCTTGACAAGCGCATTTCCCTTTTCTTCCTCTGCGCCAATATTGACAATCGCCACTCTTGGATGTTTGACTTGAAGCACATTCTCCATATAAATGGAACCCATCTTCGCAAACTGCACTAAATGAGACGCCCTGGCGTCCACATTGGCGCCGCAGTCAATTAATAGCGAAACACCCTTCTTGGTGGGAATCAAAGGCGCCAGCGGAGGACGTTCCACGCCCTTGATCCTGCCGACAATCACTTGTCCGCCTACTAAAATGGCTCCAGAGCTTCCTGCTGATACAAACGCATCCGCTTTTTTCTCCTTTACCATGTTCATTCCCAACACGATGGACGACTGCTTCTTCCTGCGAATTGCCATCACAGGAGGCTCTGCGGTTTCAATAACCTCCTGGGCATGAATCACCTCTATCTGTGTCCCTTGATAAGAATATTTGGCAAGCTCTTCCTTGACCCTGTCCTGTTGACCGATCAGATATACCTTGATATCCTGGCGCAACGCAACAGCACCCACCGCTCCTTTGACCATTTCTGCCGGAGCATGGTCCCCGCCCATGGCGTCCACTGCTATTTTAATCATTTCATCCATGAAATTTCCTCCTTATGGCTTGCAAAGCAGGACGCTTTCCTTATTTTGCTAACGCCTCTCTAAGAATATACTATAACTAATTAGAGAAATCAACAGGAAAAACTAATTTTCTCCGTTGGGATTCCTCTGACGCTCCCTTGCCTAGTCTTCTTTTGTGATATATTTGTTAAACACCCTCTCCAAGATCAGACTTTGCACCCAGGCGTAAACGGCAGGCGAAATCACTAAAAATAGCGGCATTATCGCAATCAAAATGACAACCGCTGACGCCAGCACAAGCATAAGAATCGTCATTGGCAAATGTGCTATCGCCATTAGAAAGGCATTTTTCATTGACTGCCGCCGGGTATTTTCAAACCTCGCCATATAAGGAAACAGATAACATGTCCAGGCAAGCAGGAAAAATGTCGCAACAATAAATACTGCGCCCAGAATGCTTAAAGCATTTCCCTCCTTAACATAGATGCCAAGAACATGCCAGTCACAACCCAAGACAGCGCCTATGCCGAGCACAAGCAGCCATACTGGGACCGTCTGTCTGAAATTGTCACGGAAAGCTTGAACATAGTCCCGGAATACATAGCCTCTGTCGTGCCGCAACACCTTATACGCCGTGTGATACATTGACGTAGCAGCCGTTCCTATGGTGAAAACTGGAATGCAGCATATGAAAAACATCAGGCTCAAAATGATACAGTCTATAAATTTATTGATAGCTCTGATCACGCCGCCATCATAATTAAAAAAGTTCATTTTTTCTCCATTTTTGCACAGTTGCAACGAAAACCGTCAGCCCGCTACAGCGTTTCCCAACTCTTTTCGTCTTCTCTTTTGCATTATAATTTGAAAAGCCTCCCCAATCATGGGGAGGCGCTTTTTGATTAATCCTGTGGGATAATCTCTTTCTTGTTATAACTTCCGCAGCTCTTGCAGACTCTGTGGGGCATCATCAATTCGCCGCACTTGCTGCATTTTACCAAAGTCGGAGCAGTCATTTTCCAGTTTGCTCTTCTCTTATCTCTTCTTCCCTTGGAAGATTTATTTTTTGGACATATTGACATGGTCACACCTCCTTAGATTTGTTAAAAATATCCTGGATTGCTGCCATTCTTGGATCCGGCTCTGTTTTCTGGCACTGACATTCTGCCATATTCAGATTGGCGCCGCACCGTTTGCAGATGCCTTTGCAATCCTCCCTGCACAGAACCTTCATGGGCCAACTCACCAAAATTTCTCCAAAAATAAGTTGATCTACATCCAGATTTGTTCCTACCATATAATGCAATCCATCCACGCTCTTCTCCTCATCATCCCCCGTAAGGTCAATTTCTTTCGAAATAATGATTGGAAATACACGCTCCACGTCCTCCAAGCAACGGTCGCACGGGATTGCGATTGTTACCTCCGTTTCCCCCTGAATAAGCAGCCGCTTATTCTCTTCATTGGCAAACTTCAGTTCAAATGGATCTTTCTTTTTCACGGGAAACCGTCCTAATTTGGAATCAAAGGACCTTAGCCCTACTTCTACCTGCTTGGTGATTTCCTTATTCTCAGAGGAAAACATGTCTGCTAATTCTACTCTCATGGCAGTCTCCTATCCACACTCGATATATTATAACTGGCAAGCTGCTGTTTGTCAATACAAAATTTGGTTTATTTCACAATCAAGGCTTCCGTTTCTCTGGCTATCGCAAGCTCCTCGTTGGTTGGCAGGCAAATCACGGTCACCTTGGAATTTGGCGTAGAGATAATCGTTTCCTCGCCATGGACCTCATTTGCTTTCTCGTCCAATTCCACGCCAAGATAGCCCAGATAATCACAGATGCCTTTCCTCGTATTGGGACCATTCTCCCCTACCCCTGCGGTAAAGCAGATCACGTCCACGCCGTTCATTGCCGCCGTGTAAGCGCCGACAAATTTTGCCGCACGGTAGATAAAAGTTTCAAGGGCACGGATTCCAGCATGGTCATTTTTCTCTGCTGCCGCTTCTAAATCCCGGAAATCACTGGAAATATGAGACAAGCCCTGTACTCCCGACTTCTTATTCAAAATCTCCATGACCCCTTCCAGATCACAATTCTCTTTCTTTGCAATATATTCCATCGCCCCTGGATCAATATCGCCAGAGCGTGTTCCCATGATCAAGCCTTCCAGTGGCGTTAGCCCCATGGAGGTGTCAATCGATTCCCCATTCTTCACGGCACAGATAGACGCTCCGTTGCCAAGATGGCAAACGATCGTTTTCAGCTCCTCGTATGGTTTGCCAACAATTTCTGCCGCACGCTTGGATACATAGCTGTGGGATGTTCCATGAAAGCCGTATCTTCTGACTTTATACTTCTCATAGTAATCATAATCAATCCCGTACAAATAAGCCTTCTCTGGCATAGTCTGATGGAACGCAGTGTCAAATACGCCTACCATAGGCACATTGGGCATCAGGTCCTGGCACGCCCGGATTCCGATGAGGTTTGCCGGATTATGCAAAGGAGCGAGGTCGTTACACTCCTCAATAACCTTTAACACTTCTTCGTCAAGAATCGTGGAAGAAGCAAACTTCTCACCTCCATGGACTACCCTGTGTCCTACTGCGCCGATCTCTTCCAGGCTCTTTAACGCTCCGGTTTTAGGATTTACCAACGCGTCCAAAACCATCTGGATTGCCTGCTTATGGGTCGGCATGTCTGCATTTGTAACTTCCTTTTCCTCTCCTGCTTTCTGATATACCAGCCTTCCATCTAAGCCGATCCTCTCGCATAGCCCTTTGGCGAGCACTGCCTCCGTATCGGAATTGATAACCTGATATTTCAGGGATGAGCTTCCGCAGTTGATTACTAATATATTCATGTTCCTTCTCCTTTCCTGAACCCTTCTCGGCGCACGTCTAAAAAATAAACGCTGTGGGTAAATGATTTTCCAAACACGCTCCAACAGGATTGACAAGCTTTTTCCATTATTATAAACCAATTTTTTTTTGTATACAAGGGTATTTTATTTTGAGTTTCCCCATTTTGCAATGTAAACCTTTTGAACAAGTGAATATCTTAGCGCGACAGCCTCACTCTTCACAGACAAGTGCCGCAGCGCATCTTTGACAGATCTACTAAAAGAAAAAACTCCCCAGCCAAAATCCCTGGCTGGAGAGCCTATGTACCTTATTTGCGATTCTTTTTAATAGTAGTAGCTGGTAGTGATTCTGAAAGAGCCATACCAAGTATCATCACTCTGGATCACTTTCTTGCCAACTTTCTTATTAGCCACTACATAATAGTAGTAATATCCTGTTGAAATAGGAGCGCCGCCAAGCTTCTTCACCACGCAGCTTGTGCCTTTCGTAGTAGCCACCTTGGTATATTTGCCATTTGCGGTTCTGGAAAGATATACGCTGTAATCCTTAGCGCCTGCAGTTTTTGCCCAGGAAAATCTAATTCCGTCGGACGCTTTGTTTGAAACCAAAGCCCCTTTCTGCTTCGCTACAAACTTTGCAAACCAGGTAGCGTCAGACCATGGACCATACTTCTTTGCCTTTCCTACCTGAACATATCCGCGCACTCTGATCTTCATGAACTGATCGTTCTTTAATTTGCTATTTTTGATTAACATCTTCTGGTTATAGCCTTTTACGGCTTTCTTCACGATCTTCTTACCGTTATTGCCGTAGATCTCATATTCATAACCGTCTGCCGCACCGCTGGGCTTCCAGGTAAAGGTCACGTAACCTGCCTGTGAATTGCCTCCGTAACCGCCATAGAGCATTTTTACGCCTGTAACCTTCTTGGGAAGCGTGGACATATAAGCGCCGGCAACATCTTCGCCATAAGCATTGGCAACGTAACCTGCCTTGCTCTTCCTTGCTGGATATACCATAACTGCGAACGTGCTGTCTGCCGCTTTGGAAGCTATCTTATAAGAAGTCTTTGTCACCGTTTTTACTTGCGCTTGTGCCGTACTTCCTACTTTTTTATAAGCAACCAGATAGCAATTTGCCTTGTTAAATTTTTTCCATCCTAAGGAAATGTTCTTTGCCTCTGCTTTCGTCTGGGTCAGTCCTGCAACCTTTCCTATGGGAGCCGTAACCACTTGAAGAGGCGCAGAAGGCGTTCCCAGCTCGCCATTGCTGTCAATCGCTGAAACCCTTACATAATAATCAGAACCAGCGGCAAGACCTTGAATTGCATACTCTACCTTTGTAATCGGCTCTGTGCTAGAACCATAAGTCGTTCCCTGGAACGAGGTATCTTTACACCATTCCACCTTGTAGCCGTTGACATCCCCAGTGGCATTCTTCCATTCCAACAGTACAGCGTTATAAGTATGATTTGTCTGCTTCACCCCGTTCACTGTGCCCGTCGCCGCCTCTGCCTTTACGCCAAGAAAAAGCACGCAAAGCAAGGCAAGCATCCACACTTTAGAAAATTTTGCTAAAACTTTACTAAAACTTTTCATACACTCTCTCCTTTTCTTATATATTTTTTACTTTGTGTATAAAATAAATTTTAGCACCTGTCCTTTGACTTGTCAATAAACAGCAGATAAATGTTAAAACTAAATCTTGAATTTTTCTAAAAGAACCTTTACAATGGCTGTAGTTTTACTTTATCTTTATTTGCCTAAACTTTAGAAGCAGTAATTTCCTTAAATCTTACTGCTTCAAATCAATTATCGCCAAGGAGGTCATTATGAATCAGCACAAACCATTTCAGCTTGTCGCACTGGACTTGGACGGCACGCTGTTCAACTCCCAAAGCCAAGTTTCCGATGAGAACAAATCTGCCATCCGCCATTTCAGCGCCCATGGCACTTCCTTTGTCATTTCCACTGGAAGGCCCTATACGGGGCTTCCCTTAGATCTGATGGAATCTCTGGGCATCCGCTATGCCATCACCACCAACGGCGCTGCCGTATATAAGGTTCCCGAACGGGAATGCCTGTTTGAAACCTGCATTCCCTCAGATCTGGCGGCAGACATCCTGGAAGAACTGCTGACACTGAACATACACATTAACTTGTTCCTTCATGGGGACGCCTTTGCCCCGGCGCAATGCCGCAAAGCTCTTTTAAGCATCCAGTCACTGCCAGATTCTCTGAAAGAATATATGCTCACCACCCGCACTCCGATTGGCGACATGCCCGATTTTCTGCGCAGGCAAGGCGAAGGGGTGCAAAAACTGACGCTGAATTTTCCAGAAGGAGAGGACGGCACATTCCCTGACCGCAGCAAGGCAATGGCGATCCTAGACCGCTATCCACAGGTTTCTTATCTATGCGGCGGCTTCAACAATCTAGAATTCACCATGACCGGAATATCCAAAGGCAAAGGGCTTTCTTTGCTCTGTAAGCATCTTGACATTCCGATTGACCATGCCATCGCCTGCGGCGACAGTGAAAACGACCTTGACATTATGAAAACTGCTGGATTAGGCGTGGCTATGGCAAATGCCCCAGAAGAAATCCGCAATCTCGCAGACGACGTCACGCTAAGCAACGACGAGCATGGCGTAGCCGCCATGCTCGAAAAATGGTTGGGGTAGAGAGTCTTTCTCATTATTTAAAATAATCGACGCCGCTCTCAAACAGCTTCATATCCTGCTCCCCATAAATATTCACAGCCACGCCCTGCCCCCGGCGTTCTGAGTGAGCCATCTTGCCAAACACCCTGCCGTCTGGGCTAGTAATTCCCTCAACTGCAAAATAAGAGCCGTTGATATTCCACTCTTCTTCCATGGTCGGCTGTCCCTGCTCATTGACATACTGCGTCGCTACCTGTCCATTGGCAAAAAGTTTTTCCAGCCATTCTTTGGAAGCCACGAAACGACCCTCCCCATGGGAAGCCGGATTGCAGTATACCTTTCCAAGCTCCGCTTTCTTAAGCCACGGGGATTTGTCAGTCACTACTTTGGTATACACCATCTTAGAGATATGGCGCCCGATGGTATTGTAGGTCAAAGTCGGCGAATCTGCATCTTGTTGGCAAATCTCCCCGTTTGGCACTAGCCCAAGCTTAATCAGCGCCTGAAAGCCGTTGCAAATTCCCAGCATCAGCCCATCACGCTCATTTAACAATCTGTTCACCGCTTCTGTGATCTTTTGATTGCGGAACGCCGTTGCAAAAAACTTCGCACTGCCCTCTGGCTCATCCCCTGCGGAAAAACCTCCCGGGAACATGATGATCTGGGACTGGGCAATCGCTTTTGCAAACACTTCCACTGAATCCCGGATATCTTCTGCACTTAAGTTCTGAAACACTTTGACAATGGTATCCGCTCCTGCACGCTCAAACGCCCTGGCGCTGTCGTATTCGCAGTTCGTCCCAGGAAAAACAGGAATAAACACTGTGGGTCTCGCTACTTTATGCTTGCAGACATAAATGTGATCTGCATGAAAGAGCCCTGTGCTCACTTCTTCATTTCCTTCCACGGCAACCGTAGGGAATACTTTTTCCAAGGTGCCTGTCCAAGCCTTGACCGCTTCCTCCATCGGCAGCTCCATTGCGCCGTAAACAAACTTCTGCTGATTGTTTACCTCGCCGAATACCCGGCAATATGACTCATTGCCACATCCTGCGTTTTCTTGTGGCGCATCCGCCGCAAAGTCTCCCATGGCTTTGGCAATCACCTCTTCCACCAACGCTGTCTGTTCTGTGGGAACCTCTGCGATAATTTTCCCAAAATGGGGAGCAAACAGGCAATCCTTGCACACATCCTCTGCAATGGTAACCCCCAGGCGGTTGCCAAACGCCATTTTGCTGACAGCCGCCACAATTCCTTTGCCGTCCAGGGCATAGGCGGAAACTATGGCTTTCTTCTGAATCAGCTCATGAATGGCGCCGTACAATTTCATCACTTGGCAGTAAACCGGAAGATCGTACGAATCTTTGGCAATCTTGAAAATCATCAGTTTATTGCCAGCCTGTTTTAATTCCGGCGTGATGATGTCATGCTGTCTCGCCATGTCCACCGCAAAAGAAACCAGAGTCGGAGGCACGTCCACTTCGTTAAACGTGCCCGACATCGAATCTTTTCCGCCAATGGAGGGGAGACCAAATCCAATCTGGGCGCTGTATGCTCCCAAAAGGGACGCAAACGGCTGGCTCCAGCGGCTGGGCTCTTCACTCATCCTGCGGAAATATTCCTGAAACGTAAAGCGAATCTTCCTATAATCCCCTCCCGCTGCCACGATCCTTGCCACAGACTCTAAAACTGCATAGACAGCTCCATGATAAGGGCTCCATGAGGAGAGATACGGGTCAAATCCATATGCCATCATGGTAACGGCGTCGCATGTTCCCTGTGCAACCGGAAGCTTTGCCACCATGCTCTGCGTTTCTGTGAGCTGATATTTGCCGCCGTAAGGCATAAAGACGCTGCCTGCGCCGATGGAGCCGTCAAACATTTCCACTAAGCCTTTCTGCGAGCAGACATTTAAATCGGAAAGCGTTTTTAACCACGCTTGTTTTACATCTCCCTGCTGCAGCGCCTTTGCCACCTCAGGAATCTCAATCTTCTCAAAAAAGTTTTCTTCCTGCTTTGGCATCTCCACAGCCACAGACGTTTCCTGATGCGCGCCGTTGGTATCTAAGAATGCCCTGGAAATATTTACAATTTCCTTGCCTCTCCATTCCAGCACCAGCCGGGGCTCTTCTGTGACTACGGCGACTTCTACCGCCTCTAAGTTTTCCTCTTTTGCATAAGAAAGGAACTGCTCCACATCGCAGGGCGCGACAACCACCGCCATGCGCTCCTGGGATTCTGAAATAGCAATCTCGGTACCATCCAGCCCCGCATATTTCTTGGGAACCTTGTCAAGCTGCACCCTAAGGCCCGGTGCCAGCTCTCCGATTGCCACGGAGACGCCGCCTGCGCCAAAATCGTTGCACTTCTTAATCATGTGCGCAACCTCCTCACGGCGGAACAGCCTTTGAATTTTGCGCTCCGTTGGCGGATTTCCTTTCTGGACCTCAGCACCGCAGACAGCCGTGGACTGAGTATTATGCGCCTTGGAGCTTCCCGTCGCACCTCCAATGCCGTCACGCCCAGTCCTTCCGCCCAGCAGAATGATAATATCACCAGGATCTGAGGTAAGGCGCTGCACCGCGCGTCTGGGAGCCGCCCCTAGCACTGCGCCAATCTCCATACGTTTTGCCACATAATCGGGATGATAAATTTCTTTTACATACCCTGTGGCAAGACCAATCTGATTGCCATAAGAGCTGTAGCCATGGGCTGCGCCACGCACCAGCTTTTTCTGCGGAAGCTTCCCTGCCAGGGTATCTTTTACCGGCCTTGTGGGATCTGCCGCGCCAGTGACACGCATCGCCTGATATACATAAGTACGCCCGGAGAGAGGATCACGAATTGCCCCGCCAAGACAAGTCGCCGCACCTCCGAAAGGCTCGATTTCCGTGGGATGGTTGTGAGTTTCATTCTTGAAATTTACCAGCCATTCCTCCGTCTGTCCATCTACTTCCACCGGAACCACGATGGAGCAGGCGTTGATCTCCTCGGATTCTTCCTGATCCTTAAGCTTCCCTTCCTTTTTTAAGCGCTTCATCGCCATCAACGCCAGATCCATCAGACATACAAACTTGTCCTTGCGTCCCTGATATAGTTCCTGGTACGTCTTTAAATAATCCTGATACGTCTCTTCCATGGGCTTTCGGTAATACCCTTCTTGAAAGGTCACTTCCTTTAACTCGGTTGAGAACGTGGTATGACGGCAATGGTCAGACCAGTAAGTATCCAGCACGCGCACCTCCGTCATCGACGGATCTCTGTGCTCCTCAGATTTAAAATAATTCTGGATATGGAGGAAATCCTGAAATGTCATCGCAAGCCCTAGAGAATCATACAATTCTTTCAGCTCTGCTTGCGGCAATTCCTGGAACCCTGCAAAAATCTTTACGTCCTCTGGTTCATCAAATTCCTCTGTCAAAGTTTTTGGCTTCTGAAGCCCGGTCTCTCTGGAATCCACGGGATTGATGCAATGCTTCTTGATCGCCTCCATCTGCGCCTCGTCCACTTCTCCCGCAATCACATAAGTGATAGCGGAACGAATCAAGGGCTCTTCCTCACTGCAGAGTAACTTGACGCACTGTTCTGCGGAATCCGCACGCTGGTCATATTGGCCTGGCAGATATTCCACGCTAAATACTTTAGCCCCTGCGGCATCAAAACTTTCCTCATACACTTCATCCACTGGCGGCTCAGAAAATACCGTTTTTAATGCCTTTTGATAGGTCTTTTCTGAAATGTGCTCCACGTCATAACGAATCAGCACACGCACCTCTGTTACCGATTGAATTCCCAGATATCCTCTGAGTTCCGACTGCAGCTCTTTTGCCTGAACTGCAAAATCTGGCTTCTTTTCCACAAAAATACGTCTTACACTGCTCATGCCACTGCCTCCTCTTATTTTTGACTCCACTATAGCACACCCAGATAAATAAGTATAATTAATATATTTAATATTATTTATAAGATTATCTCTATTTTAAAGCCAAATCAATCTCCACACCAAGAAAAATACGAATCCCTATTGACATATTTATAATCCCCTCTTATAATCGAAGCTATTCTACATGATAAATAGTTCCTTGTGGTAACATATGAGTAAAAGGAGGCGCTTATGGACATTAATTATGAGCTATACAAAGTTTTTTATCATGTTGCAGCCTCCCTGAGCTTTTCTGAAGCATCAAAGAAACTGTTTATCTCCCAGTCCGCAGTCAGTCAGTCTATCAAGACGCTGGAGCGGAAGCTGGACCAGCCTCTGTTTATCCGCAGTACCAAGCGGGTACAACTCACCCCTGCAGGCGAGCTCTTGTTTAAGCATATTGAACCCGCTATAAACTTGATCAGCCGCGGGGAGCATCAGCTTGTGGATTCCAATACGCTGGGCTTAAGCCAGCTGCATATCGGAGCCAGTGACACTATATGCCGCTATTTCCTGGTGCCTTATCTGAAACAGTTTCACCAATTGTTTCCAGAAGTCCCCATCAAAGTAACAAATGCGACTTCCCTGAATTGTGTAGATCTGCTGTCTCAGGGGACCGTAGACGTAATCGTGACCAATTCTCCAAACTCCCGGATGAACAGCGCTTTGATCCAGAAAAAAGTCGCCGCTTTCCACGATGTATTTATTGCCAATCCGGCATATTTTGATTTCAAACAACAGGAAGTCTCTCTCGCAAAATTAAATCAATACCCCATCTTAATGCTTGGAAAGCAAAGCACCACCAGTGAGTTTCTGCATCATTTATTTTTACAATATCAATTGGAGCTCGTACCGCAAGTTGAGCTTAGCAGCAATGACCTTCTGATCGATCTTGCGAGAATCGGCCTTGGGATTGCATTTATCCCAGATTACTGCCTGGCAAAGGAACCCAGCGACTTATACATACTTAAGACAAAGGAAGCATTGCCGATGCGTCAAATGGTAGCGGCCATCAGCCCACATCTGCCGATACCGCCTTCCGCCAATGAATTTTTGAAACTGCTTCCAGAACTGGATGCATCATAAGAAAGGAGCTTGATATTTATGAAACTTTACAACATCAAAGACACAGAGGAATTTTTCAAGGTCATCGACCAGTGCAAAGGCACGGTAGAATTAGTCTCCAAACAAGGAGACCGCCTAAATCTGAAATCCCAGCTTACGAAGTATATTACGATTACCAACCTGTTCAGCGATGAATCGATGATTAAGGAATTGGAACTGGTAGCTTACGACCCCGATGATACATCCCTGTTGATGGAATATATGTTTGGAACGGATAAGTAGCAAAATCCTCTCCGCCGCAAAGCTGTCAAGCCGGACATCGAACGGGGCTGCTGAAAAAGATGGCGCGCATGTCGCCCAATCTGTACCATATCATGTAAGGATTTCTTAATTTGACACCTTAACCTTATTTTTCAGCAGCTCCTTTTCTCTATTATGTACTCAGGCAATTAAGAAACTATCAAGTTATCAAAATGGGGCTGTCGCACTAAGATATTTACTTGTTCAAAAGGTCTTGCCGCTTATGCGGCAAAGACAGAA